>Ga0315291_10000463_pt1 | contig 53507 bp, 40 predicted proteins | sample YL17G12_20_MG_FD_203070 | JGI IMG/M metagenome (GOLD analysis project Ga0315291, IMG submission 203070) | Sediment microbial communities from Yellowstone Lake, YNP, Wyoming, USA - YL17G12_20 | ecosystem: Environmental > Aquatic > Freshwater > Lake > Sediment | place: USA: Wyoming | collected... | reverse complement strand
ACCGGAAGCGCAATTAAAAGTCCAATTTTTTATTGCCTGCCAGCGGGAACTTTTTGGCGCTGACCATCCCACTACCTTCCATCGGGTTTTCGAACAAATTTATCCGCAATGGTTTTCTCTTTCAAAAGAGGCCGTACCTCAAGTTTTAGCCAAGCTTCCCGAACTGCTTTTGATGTTAGAAAATTACAGCTCAAGCAAATTGGTCATAAAACTTTCACCCCATTTGCGCAAAATTGCGATTTTATTTCGTTTTATCAATTTAGCAATCGAAGAAAATCTGGGGACAGCGTCGGAAAGGCTGGCAAGCTGGGGTAGCATGGACGATTCCGTGCGCCGCCATTATTTTGAGAGGGATTCTCGGATCCGCTCCAAACTGCGCCGCGCGGTTATCCGTTCAACCGCTTACATCTTTTTATCTAAAGCGCTTTTGGCTTTTTTAGTCGAACTTCCTTACGACACAGTTTTCGCGCGCCATCCCGGCCTGCATGCGATTTATGTTAATGTTCTTTTCCCGCCCATTTTGATGTTTTTGGTGGCCTCAACGGTAAGAGTGCCCAATGAAAAAAATATTGAGAAAATTTTGGAGGGTGCCTCTGAAATTTTATATGGGCCAGTGGGAGAAAAAATCGAAATTCAGCCGATAGGAAAAAAGCGGCATCCCTGGCTGACATCTTTTTTCACAATAATTTACGCGATAACTTTTTTGATTTCTTTCGGGCTTTTGATCTGGGGGCTTAATCTGCTGAATTTTTCTTGGGTTTCTGGAGTCATCTTTTTATTCTTTTTGTGCCTGGTCAGCTTTTTTGGCTTTCGCATGCGCCGCACTGCCCGCGAACTTTTGGTTTTGCCCAAAAGAGTGCGCTGGTACAATTTCATTGTTGATTTTTTCGCCTTGCCCCTTCTGCGGGCAGGGCAATGGATTCAGCAAAAATCCGCCAAAATAAATGTTTTTGTCTATTTTATGGATTTAATTGTCGAAGCACCCTTCAAAATGCTGGTGGAAGTATTTGAAGATTTATCAAAATTTTTCAGGGAGAAAAAAGAAGAGATAACTTAGAGGAGTTTAAGAGTTGTGAGTTGCGAAGAGTTTAAGAGTGAGTTAAAAAGTTGTTGACTTTAATTTGGCCATTTGATAAAGTTTTAATAGTTACTAGTAAGGAGTTTGAACTGTGGATAACACGATCATATTTTTTTGCGGTAGCTTTTGACCTGCACATTTTTTGTGTGTTGAAGAGCTCCCGCAAAGGGAGCCTTTTTATTTGAAGGTAGAGAATAGTTGAGTCACAAATAACACGAAATACGGATATTAGTGTCATTCGGGAAATTCGAATCATTCGTGACTCAAATTATTCTTTGCCCTTAAGGGTAAACCTTAACAATTAGATGAAATATGCAATTTCAAGTATGATCGCTTGAGAAAATTTGTGTTGTTTTCAATTTTGAAGGCAACGCTTGTCAATCTAAAAAAAGTCAACGTTAAAGAGCATGCGGGGGATACCTTGGCAGAAGAAGCCGATGAAGGACGCGGGGTAACGGCGAAACGCCTCGGGGAGGTGCTACCAACCTTTGATCCGGGGATATCCGAATGAGGCAACTCATTCCGACGATAAGTCGGAATGACCCGCCGATGAGGCGGGTCGGTAAGCTCCTGAACTGAAACATCTCAGTAAGGAGAGGAAAAGAAAAAGACATTTATTCCCCTAGTAGTGGCGAGCGAACGGGGATCAGCCCAAACTTCGAGCAATCGAAGGGTTGCGGATAAAACTGTCGCAAAGAGGCGGTAGGTTCAAAGCTAATGGAATGATCCTGGAACGGACAACCATAGAGGGTGAGAGTCCCGTACATAAAAGCAATGAATCGCTGCTGTTTTATCCAGAGTACCACAGGGCACGTGAAACCCGGTGGGAAGCTGGCCAGACCACTGGCCAAGGCTAAATACTTCTTCTGACCGATAGTGAACTAGTACCGTGAGGGAAAGGTGAAAAGAACCCAGGTGATGGGAGTGAAATAGAACATGAAACCGTATGCTTACAAAGAGTAGGAGCCGTGTCTCACTTTAGTGAGACACAATAACCAATAACCAAGCACCAATAACCAAATAAGCATCAAGTACCAAATCACAATAACCAAAATTTATAATTTGGAATTTGAGATTTGGAATTTATTTGGTATTTGAGATTTGGAATTTGGATTTTTGTGTCTCGCTGAAGCGAGACGCGGTAACTGCGTGCCTATTGAAAAATGAGCCATTGAGTTCGCTGTATGCGGCAAGGTTAAGCCAAACGGCGTAGCCATAGCGAAAGCAAGTCCGAAAGGGCGTTTTAGTCGCATGCACGCAAACCCGAAACCGGGTGACCTAACCATGACCAGGATGAAATCCACCGAAAGGTGGATGGAGGTCCGAACCGACCGGAGGTACAAATTTGGCGGATGAGTTGTGGTTAGCGGAGAAATTCCAATCGAACCCGGAAATAGCTGGTTCTCCTCGAAATATATTTAGGTATAGCCTCGGCATTTAACTATCAGGGGTAGAGCTACTGGATGGGACTGGGAGCGCAAGCTTTCCAGCTCCAACCAAACTCCGAATACTGATAGCGTTTGCCGGGAGTCAGACAGTGGGGGCTAAGCTTCATTGTCGAGAGGAAAAGAGTCCAGATCGTCATCTAAGGTCCCAAAGTTGTGGCTAAGTGATATTAAGGTGGTGGAGTTGCTCAAACAACCAGGAGGTTAGCTTAGAGGCAGCGACCCTTTAAAGAGTGCGTAACAGCTCACTGGTCGAGTGATTCTGCGCCGAAGATTTTCGGGTCTAAGCCACACACCGAAGGTACGAATTTGTTTTTGGCTTCGGCCAAAAATAAGTAGTAGAGGAGCGTTCTTTGTGCGGAGAAGCTGAATCGTAAGGTTTGGTGGAGCGCAAAGAAGTGAGGATGATGGCATGAGTAACGTTGAAGGCCGATGAAAAATCGGCCCGCCGCAAACTCAAGGTTTCCTGTCCAACGCTAATCGGGGCAGGGTTAGTCGGTCCTAAGCCGAGGGCGCATAGCCGTAGGCGATGGATGCGCGGTTAATATTCCGCGACTATCAGCAAACGTTGAAGGAAAAAGCGACGCAGAATCGTAGGCTGGGCATGGAATGGTTCCGTGTCGTCAAGAAAGTGCCTCTAAGGGGCGCGATTTGGCTGAAAGTTCTGCCAAGAAAAACTTTTTCTGGAGAATGCTGGTATCCGTACCGTAAACCGACACTGGTGAGTGAGGCGAGTAGCCTCAGGCGATCGAGAGAAGCTTCGTTAAGGAACTCTGCAATCTAACCCCGTAACTTAGGGAGAAGGGGTGCCCCACACTTTTGAAGTATCAAAAGTGAATAACCAATAATCAAGCACCAATAATCAAATAAATCACAAATATCAAATAACAAAAAACAAACATAATTAAAAAAACAAAAATCAAATAAGAAATTAGTTTAAATATTGTGATTTGTGATTTGGAATTTGTCAGCCCTACGTTCAATCTCTTTGCGAAATAGAATATTTATTCTCTTCGCAAAATAGATTGTACTTCGGCTGATCATCCGAAGGATTGATTTGAAATTTGTTATTTGTTTTTTGATATTTAAAATGTGTGGGGCTGCAATAAAATGGCCTGGGCGACTGTTTACCAAAAACACAGGTCTCTGCAAACACGAAAGTGGATGTATAGGGGCTGATACCTGCCCAACGCCAGAACGTTAAGGTGAGTTGTGACCTGTCTTCGGATGGGAGGCGACGATCCGAAGCGCTGGTGAGTGGCGGCGGTAACTATAACCGTCCTAAGGTAGCGAAATTCCTTGTCAGGTAAGTTCTGACCCGCATGAATGGTATAACGACTTGGGCGCTGTCTCGACGAAGTCCTCGGTGAAATTGCAATGCCGGTCAAGATGCCGGCTACTCGTAGTTAGACGGAAAGACCCCGTGAAGCTTTACTACAACTTTACATCGTGTGTGAATGTGGTTTGTGTAGGATAGGTGGGAGACTTTGAAGGTCCGACGCAAGTCGGGCTGGAGTCAACGGTGCAATACCACCCTTATCACGCTCGCACTCTAACTGTCCGAATTATCTTCGGACCGGACAATGTATGGTGGGTAGTTTAACTGGGGCGGTTGCCTCCTAAAGAGTAACGGAGGCGTTCAAAGGTTGCCTAATCCCGAATGGAAACCGGGATGATAGTGCAAGCGCACAAGGCAGCTTAACTGCAAGACTGACAAGTCGAGCAGAAGCGAAAGCTGGAGCTAGTGATCCGGTGCGTCAATGTGGAATGCGCATCGCTCAACGGATAAAAGCTACTCCGGGGATAACAGGCTGATTGTGCCCGAGAGTCCATATCGACGGCACAGTTTGGCACCTCGATGTCGGCTCGTCGCATCCTGGGGCGGAAGTACGTCCCAAGGGTTTGGCTGTTCGCCAATTAAAGCGGTACGCGAGCTGGGTTCAGAACGTAAATTACATTGCGTTCTACAGCAGTAATGCTGTATAAAAATGTGGCTAATTTCGGTGGAATCCTAATTGCATTTCGAACGTGCAAAAGGACAATACCGAGGGAAGTCCTCCGAAGAAATTTCGGAGTGACCCCGTATCGACTGATTTTATGTATACATGTTTGTATGTATAAATGAGATAGAATTCTATCACACGCCACCTCCTAATTCGAATTTTTCGAAAAGGATGAAGATATAGTCAGTGCCATTAGTAATAATGGAATTACACGCGTGAGACAGTTCGGTCCTAATCTACTACGAGCGCAGGAAGTTTGAGGAGAGTTGTCCCTAGTACGAGAGGACCGGGACGAACGAACCTCTGGTGTACCAGCTGTTCCGCCAGGAGCAACGCTGGGTAGCTATGTTCGGCCGAGATAAACGCTGAAAGCATATAAGCGTGAAACTCCCTCCAAGATGAGACTTCCATGTCACCGCAAGGTGGCGTGAAACCCCATGTAGACTACATGGTTGATAGGCTACAGGTGTAAGGCCCGTAAGGGTTTGAGCCGAGTAGTACTAATTGGTTGAAGTTGACTAATTTTATTGATTGACAAGCGTTGCCTCCCTTCAAACATCGTTTGAAGGGCAAATCCTAAATTCGAATGTCGAAATTCGAAACAATGTCGAATATCGAATATCGAAATATGAAATCTCGATGATTTGAAATTTTATGATTTCGTATTTCTAATTTCGTATTTGTTTCGAACTTAGTATTTCGTATTTCGAATTTTATTAGAAAGCATTGTGTTGGTGGTTGTAGCGAACTGGTCACACCCGTTCCCATTTCGAACACGGAAGTTAAGCAGTTCAGCGCCGATGATAGTAACGACCTCGGTCGTTGCGAAAGTAGGTCACCGCCAGCACAATGCTTTTTAATTTGCCCTTTTTTCCTCCTCCCAAATAAATCTTATTCCTTATTCTTCCTCTCCCCTTGCTGTGCCCCGTCGAATGACTGGGGTTGGCACAAGCTGTGGAATGAATTCCAGCAATCCAAAAAATGGAACGCACCAATTTATTGGTGCCAGCAAAGGATTTTTTTGTTATGATAAGAATGTAATTATATTTATTTTTTATTTCTGGATTCCCGAAAGAAACACCCCTCACCTTAATCCTCTCCCACAAGGGGAGAGGAAGTATAAGGAATAAGTCTTTATTCGGGAATGACAGATGGGACGCTGAGCGTCCCTATTGCCACGCTGAGCGTGGCAGGAGGTTAACATGGGAATAAAATTAGGTATTAATGGGTTTGGGAGAATTGGGCGGTCGGTTGTTCGGGCTATTAAAGAGAGTGGAGTGGATGTTGAGTTGGTTGCTATTAATGATTTGACTGATGCCAAAACCAACGCGCATTTGCTCAAATATGATTCGATCCACGGTCGATTCAACGGGACTGTTGAGGCTACGGAAAGTTCAATAATTATTGACGGCAAAGAAGTAAAAGTGCTGGCTGAAAAAGATCCTGCCAATTTGCCTTGGAAAGATCTCGGCGTTGAAATTGTTTTGGAATCAACTGGCCGGTTTACTAATGTCGAGGATGCGCAGAAGCATCTTACAGCTGGCGCTAAAAAAGTCATCATTTCCGCGCCTGTCAAAGGCGACGCCCCGATGATTGTTTTGGGCGTGAATGAAGCAACTTATGATCCCGCTTCTCACAATGTCATCTCAATGGCTTCTTGCACAACCAACGCGCTGGCGCCAATGTGCAAAATTTTGCTGGAAAAGTTCGGCATCAAATCAGGCACAATGACAACGCTTCATGCCTACACCAACGACCAGCGCCTGCTTGACCTTGCGCATGAAGACCTGCGCAGAGCCCGCGCCGCCGCGCTTTCAATGATCCCATCTTCAACAGGCGCCGCCATAGCTTTGGGCAAAGTTATTCCCGAACTCGAAGGCAAAATGGATGGCTTGGCATTGCGTATTCCTATCTCCGATGTTTCCATTGTCGATTTAGTCGTTATCACAGAAAAAGAAACAACCAAAGACGAAGTGAATGCCGCTTTCAAAAAAGCGGCCGATGGCAAGATTGTAATGTATACCGAAGAGCCGCTCGTCTCAAAAGATTATTCTTCTTCACCTGTCTCGTGCGTAATTGACGGAACTTTAACCTTTGTCACAGGCGGAAATTTAGTCAAAGTTATGGCGTGGTATGACAACGAAATGGGATACGCCACACGGATGGCAGAATTTATTGAGTATGTGGGAAGCAAACAATAAATTCGAAATCCGAAATCACAAATTCGAAATTCCAAAAAAGAAATGTTGTTCTGCTCCCGTTTGAAAATTTCAATATTCGATATTGTTTAGAATTTCGATATTCGAGTTTCGAATTTTGCTCAAGCGGTAAAGAATAATAAGATTATTGAGAATTATATGAGGGAATTGATACAACTTGAAAGCATACGCAAAGATTATGGTGCGGGCGAAAATATCGTGCGCGCTGTTTGCGATGTTAGTTTGAAAATAAACGAAGGCGAGTTTGTGGCGATTATGGGGCCTTCTGGTTCGGGCAAATCAACATTAATGCACTTGCTTGGCATGCTTGACAGGCCAACCAATGGAAAATATTTTTTCAAAGGGAAAGAAGTTTCAAAAATGTCTGAAAAGGAATTAGCCCGTTTTCGTGGAAGCGAAATAGGATTTGTTTTTCAAGCCTTCAACTTATTGCCTCGCGTCTCCGCGCTAAAAAATGTCGAGTTGCCGATGATTTATCAAAATGTCCGAGCGCGAATGCGCAAAGAAAAGGCTAAAAAATTATTGGTCGAAATGGGCCTTGCTAAACGATTAAAACATAAGCCCAATGAACTTTCTGGCGGAGAAAAACAAAGGGTCGCTGTGGCTCGAGCCTTGGCCAATGATGCCCCGATAATTCTGGCAGACGAGCCGACTGGCAACCTCGATTCCAAAAAAACTAAAGAGATTATGGAAATTTTAGTTAATTTAAATAAAAAAGGCAAAACCATTGTAATCGTAACGCATGAACCAGAACTTGCCGAATACGCAAATCGGCTGATAACAATGGGAGACGGCGAGATCGTTTCGGATCAGAAGATCACGGAATTATTGGTTAGCAGATTGAAAAAGAAGGTAATTGGCAAATAATATGATAGCATTCGAAAATGCAAAAATTGCTGTCACTGCGCTCTGGGCGAATAAACTTCGATCAGTATTAACTGTGCTCGGCATTATTATTGGCGTCGCTGCCGTAATTATGCTTCTTGCCATGGGGCAAGGTGTAAAAAGCATGATTACCAAAGAAATCGAAGGAATCGGCTCAAATGTTTTAATTATTATTCCCGGTAAAATTCCTGTTGGGCAAACAAGCGGAGGCGGGGGATTTGGGCAAACTTCGGCTCTAATTGGCGGCTCAACGCTGACCAACGATGACAAGGAAGCTATTAGAAAAGTTCAAGGAATCAAAAAACTTGCCGGAATTGCTATGTTCACAGGTCAAGTTTCACTTGATAGTACAAAACTATTTCCAATGGCGATGGGTTCCGACCCCGATATTGCTTTTACTTCACTTTATTCTATAAATACGGGCAGGATATTTAATCAGAGTGAAGTTGACAATAAAGACAAAGTTGCATTATTGGGCGTAAGTACCGCCAAAGATTTATTTGGAGATGAAAGTTCTGTTGGCAAAAAAGTTTTTGTGAATAATATTGAATTTAGTATTATTGGCACAATCAAAGCCGCTTCGCAGGCGCAGCTTTCGGTGGACACAAGCGATTTATTGTTGGTACCAATTTCGGTGGCGCAGGAATTTAGCAAATCTCAAAGTGTTTCAAGAATTTTAGCGCAGGTGGACACCAAAGATGATGTTCAGCCTGTGGCTGATAAAATTAAAGCATTATTGCTAACGCGCCACGATAATGTCGAAAATTTTTCAGTGTTGACGCAAGAAGAATTATTGAAAACAATTTCGAGCGTTCTTTCACTTTTGACGACGCTTTTGGCGGGCATTGCTGCCATTTCTTTGCTGGTTGGCGGGATTGGGATTATGAATATAATGTTAGTTTCGGTGACAGAACGAACGCGCGAAATCGGCATTCGCAAAGCGGTTGGCGCTACACGAAGCAACATTTTGGGACAATTTTTGGTCGAAGCAATTCTTCTCTCGCTTCTCGGCGGAGGGTTGGGAATTGCCATTGCGTGGCTTGGGACTTTAATTATAGGAAAAGTTTCTGGCATTAATGGAGTAATTGATGTAGGGTCGGTAATACTCGCATTCTCTGTTTCAGTCGGAGTGGGCATAGTCTTCGGCATCGCCCCAGCCATCCGGGCTGCGCAAAAGGATCCGGTTGAGGCGTTGAGGTACGAGTAATCAAAATTTGACAAATTGGTCAAATTGGACCAATTAGACTAATTGAGGAATCAAAAAACCACCCAAGAGAACAGGTGGTTTTTTGTAACTTTTAACTGTCAACTATTAACTTTTAACTGTCAACTGTTAACTTTCCAACTCTTCACTCACTCGTCACGCCTTCGGCGGATCAGTCGAAGACTGAAAACTCGAAATCCCGACGTTCCGATTTGCTTCCGCAACATCGGAAGCCGGGATCCCGATTTCGCGAAGCGAACATCGGGACTCGTCACTCGAAACTATTCTCTTCCTTCTTTCTTCAAGTTTTCTTCATGTTGTTTCTTTATCTCCGCTTCTTTTTCTGTAATTTGGCGGATGATGTCTTCGGGTTTTTGGATTTCAATCGTTTGCTTTTCTTCTGGAGATTTTCTGAATAAAAAGTATGCCGCTAAGCCCAAAAGTCCAAGCGCCACAACCGTAAAGACAACTTTTTCTACAGTATTGTCTTTCTTTGTCGTGCTGGTTGAAGCTCCGCTCGCAACTTGTTTGCGCAACGCTTCTAACTCTGCCGCTTGCTTGTCTTTTTCATTTTGGTCAACAGTCGCAGCTGTTTTTGTGGAAGTTGTCGTTGGGGTTGCAGTTGCCTGTTCGTTCGGAACATAAGGCGGGTTAGTTGGAGTGGCAACTACGTCAGTTGTTACGTGGACATTCGCCGTGGCAGAAAAGCCGCCATAGGTTGCTTTAACAACCCAATCGCCCGCTTGGCCAGCTGTGTATGATCCAGATTGAGTTAGAGAGGCTCGGGGATCGGTTGTCGACCAGACAGAAGATGAAGTTACATTAAAATTATTGCCCAAATTGTCTGAAGCCGTGGCGGTAAATTGCTGTTTTGCGCCAACTTTTATGGTTGCAGAAGTAGGGGAGAGCGCCAATTTTGTCATTGTAAAAGTGACATTAGTCGCGGGCGAAATATTATTCCAGCCAACATCGCCCACAGCTCCATCTGTGGCTCGTACTTTGATTGATTCAGGGCGCGAATAAGTTTGTGAAATTATCGTGTAGCCATTAGCATTGTTGGTATCAACAGAACTAACTGACAAAGTGCCGGAACCTGTAACTCCGTCTTTTGTTTGAGCGGAAAGCGTCACGTTCGAAGAGCCCATCGTGGTATAACCATTCGAGTCGAGCGCGGTGACAGCCAGCGTAAATGGCTGGTTGACAATAACTGAACTTGGTTCAGTAATAGAATAATTAGAAACTGCACCGCGAATATAAAAGGAATAAGAAAAAGGGCCGTCAAGCGTTGCATCTGATGCATTTTTAGTTGCAACCGTTAAGGAATAATTGCCTTGGCTGGCATTGTCAACACCAGAAAGGTTAACTGTCACTGCTCCAGAAGGGATAGAACTCGCTCCTAAAGTGATAGTCAGGACTGATCCAACCGCATTCCAAGTTGTGCCTGAAACTGCAGGTGTGGTCGCAGCGGAAACAGCTCCCAAACCAAATCCAGCCGGATAAGTAACAACAATTTTTCCACCAGCAGGGATTACAGAAGTCGCGGTAAAGCCAATTGAATAGTTTGCGGATGTGTTGGAATACATCGAATCGGGCAAGGACATATCCACTCCCGAAGAAGCGGCTTGGGCAGGAACGCCAAGAGGCGAAACAGCCAAAACCATTCCAAAAACTACAGCTAATACATAAGAAACAAATTTTTTCAACATAATACACCTCATTTATAGATAAAATAAAATAAATTACTCTAATACATATCTAACAACATACAATAGCAAAATAAAATTTTTTTGTCAAGAGGAATATGAAAATGAGTTGAAGAGTTGGAGAGTTTGAGAGTTTAAGAGTGAGTTTAAAAGTTAGAAAGTTATTCAGAAAATCTATTTACTCGTTCAGTTTAATGATATGATATAAATGTATGAAAATGTTTGGCACGGTTTTATCTTACACTGCCAAGTTGTTTCTGTTGGCGTTGGCGCCGCTGGCGCTTTTTCGCAACTTTGATGTTCTGTTGGCGCTGATGGTGCTTTTTTCCGTGCTTTTTTCCTTTCTGCCCGTTTATTTGGCAAAAAGAAAAGCCGTGGAATTTCCATTGGTTCTGGATTTGTTCATAACTTTTGCTTTGATCGCGCACAATGCCGGCGTTTATTTCCACTGGTATTCGGGCATCAAAAATTACGACGTTTTCTCTTATGTTTTGGGCACTGTTTTAGCCGGGCTCATGGCATACCTTGTGACTTTGGGTATGGTTAATCGCAAGAGGTTAGCGATTGGGAAGGTGGGCACTATCGTTTTGGCGGCCACGTTCGCGCTGGCTTTGGGCGCGCTTTGGGAAATTGGCGAATACGCCGTAGACAATATTTTTAAGATTAGCGCTCAACATGGCAACAGCGACACAATGAATGATTTGACCGTTAGCTTGATTACTGCTCTCGTGACGCCTCTTATTTTAAGCTTTGTTTTTCGCGGAAAAACTGTGCAGGAAAAATTTGTCGAACCGATTATGGCAATGTTTTCGATAAAAGAAAAAGGACAAAAGGAAGAAATTTATGAAGGGCTGATAAAACCTTTAAAGAAAGAAGAAGAAGCGGTTGCCGAAGAGCCAATTTCAAACCCCGTTATAGATGTTCAACCTGCCGTAAACCCTTTGATCTTGCCAGAAAAAAGTTTAGATTCACTAAAAAAGATATTTTAATAATCGTATATCGTTCGTCGGTGTCGTTGCCCGTATCGTTTGTCGTCTATCGTCTGTCGTAAAGAAAGCGACTCACGACCAACGACTATCGTAACGGGTCACGACCAACGGCCAACGGCCATCAAGGTGAACATGAAGGATAAAAATTTTGTTATTTTGCTTTCGCTGTTAGTAATTGTGGCGGTGATATTTGTCTTGGGAATTATTTTTCAAGACCAAATCTTCAAAACCGCCATTTCCAAAGTAACTTTGTCCGATCAGGTTGATAAAAATAATCGTGTAGTTGAATCAAAAACCAGCTTTCTGGACAATATTGGCTCCATTTACGCCGAAGTCAAAGTTTCTTATGGCAAATCGGACACCAAGGTTAAGGCGGAATGGTTTTTGATGCTGAACGGCAAGGAAGAAGACATCGCGCCTTCGGCTTCCGAACAGATTGTGACAGGCACCCGTCCAGTTCTGTTCAAAATAACCAAGCCTGCTACCGCGTCGGTTTGGAAAACCGGCACATATAAAGTAAAAATTATTTTCAACGGCAAAGAAAACGAAGTAAAACAATTTAGCGTCAGCGCGTCTGCCGCGGCAACTCCCACGGTGACTGTAACAAAATAATTTATGTTTCAATGGCTCTATCGCCAAATTGTTGGGCGGATATTTCGCATCTATATAAAAAATATTTCTGGGCTTGAGAATATTTCCCCAAACAAGCCGGCAGTTTATATTGCTAACCATAATTCGCATTGGGATACCGCGATTCTTATCTCGATTTTGGGCAGGAGGTTAAAAATCCCCGCGCGGATGGTTGTGTCGCGCAAACTTATTTCTCCTGAAGCGGGCGGGCACTGGCGGATGCGCCGTTTTTTTTATGTAACTTTGCCGGGGAGCATTATTACGGGAGGGACGGTCGAAAAAGCAATTGAAGCATTAAAAAAGGGGCAGTCGGTTATCTTATATCCTGAAGGCAGAGTGGTTGGGCGTGAAGAAAAAGTTGAACCCAAACCGGGGATGGTTATTTTCGCGCTGGGCGCCAAGGTTCCGATTGTGCCGATAAAAATTACAGGGACGGAAAAAATCTGGCCGGAAAAGCAAAAAAAACCAAAGTTTTCAGATTATTTCAAATTTAAAAAAGTTGAGGTGGTGGTGGGCAAGCCGATTGAACTTACGGAGTTTTATCATAAAGAATTGAGCGAGAAAGAAATACAATTAATGGCGGATAAGATAATGGAGAGATTAAATAATTTAGAGTCAAAGTCACGCTGAGCGTGACTATTGCCACGCTGAGCGTGGCAGGAGGATTTATGAAGTGGGAAAAGTTAAGTCATTTGTCTGCGAAAAAGATTCGTAAACTTCAGGAGAAGCAGTTAAAAAGGATGGTACGCTATCTTTTGCCTTTTCATCCGCATTACAGGGATGTTTTTGCCAAAGCAGGCCTTTCTTTTAAGGACATAAATACTTTGGACGATTTGAAAAAAATTCCATTTTGCTCAAAAGAAGAAATTGCGCCAACCGCGGAAAATCCTGCCCGGCCCAAAGATTTTATCCTTCAGCCGACAGAAGAATTAATCAAGCAAAATTGGCCGAAATATCGCTTGGCAAAAATTCTTTGGCAAAAATTTACCAATCCCAAAGGGTTGGAGCGTCAGCTCAAGTGGGAATTTTCTCCCGTGCATATTATTTTTACAACCGGCAGAACAGCCCTGCCGACGCCTTTTACATATTCAAAACGCGATTTGGGTATGCTTTCGGAAGGCGGAGCGAGAATGATGGATGTTTTGCGCGTTACGGATAAAGACATTGCCATCAATGCTTTTCCGTATGTTCCGCATCTGGCATTTTACCAAGCCCTGTTTGGCTTGATCGAAGCAGGCTTGGTTTCTCTTCAAACAGGCGGGGGTAAAACAATGGGCACCAATCGAATTTTGGACGCGCTGGTTTCAATGAAAGCCTCTGTCTATGTAGCGATTCCGGGTTACGCCTATCATTCATTATCAGAAGCGGTTGATCAAAAAAGGGATTTATCGAAGGTAACTTTAGTTTTGATGGGAGGTGAAAGAGTTCCGCCCGGTTTGCGGGAAAAACTGCGGAAAATGCTTGAAAAACGCGGCGCAAAAAAACCTCGTATCCTGAATACGTATGCCTTTACTGAAGGAAAAGTAGCATGGGTGCAATGTAATGAAAAATCCGGCTACCATCTTTATCCTGATATGGAGTATGTGGAAATTGTTGACGAAAAAGGCAACCGCGTTCCTGATGGGGAAAGAGGGGAGATTGTTTACACCGCGCTTGATTGGCGCGGCACGATGGTGGTGCGCTACAAAACTGCAGACACGGGCAGGATTATTCCCGGTCCGTGCAAATACTGCGGCCGCACCGTGCCTATTTTGGATTCGGACATCCAACGGAAATCGGAAATGAAAGAATTCAATTTAACAAAAATTAAAGGCACTTTGGTCAACCTCAATCTTCTCTTCCCGATTTTATCTGGAAGCAAAGACGTTGACGAATGGCAGGTAGAAATCCGCAAAAAAGGCAACGATCCTTTTGGGCTGGATGAATTTGTTATCTATGTTGCGGCGCGCGAAGGAACCAAATGGGATAAAGTGGAAGCAAAGCTTAAGAAGGAAATATTCAATCAAATGGAAGTGACGCCGGATATAGAAAAAATGGATAAAGAGGAATTGCTCAAGCGGTTAGGAATGGAAACAGAGCTAAAAGAGAAAAGGATCATAGATATTAGGCCGAAGGGTTAGGGACTTTGGGGAGGGATTAGGGATTTTGGGGAGGGATTAGGGATTTTGGGGAGTTTGGGGAGTTTAGGGATTCATGGAGAGAAAACAAGGGAGTTTAGGGATTCATGGAGAGAAAGATGGAGAGAAGATGACGGAAGTTGGGTACAAATATCTTAAAACCTATCAACTTTCTATGGTGATTTTTGATTTGACCGTAGAATTTTGCAGTACTTATCTAAAAGGATATGAATATCGTCGGACTGTAGAGCAGATGATACAAGCAGGTAGAAGTTTTAAGCAAAATATCGCGGAAGGATATTTAGAAAAAAGTTTAAAGAGTTATATTAAGCTTTTGGGAGTCTCGAATGCTTCCCTGGAAGAATTAATGGAAGATTTCCGGGATTTTTTAAGGCAGAGAGGTTTGCAAATTTGGGGCAAAGATGACCCAAGAGTTAGGGTTTTTAGGGAGTTTAGGGTCTTTTGGGATTTTCAAAAGTCCCCAAGTTCCCCAAACACCCCAATCCTTCCCTCTGTTCCCGAAGAAGCGGCAAACTTAATTTTGACTTTAGGCCACCAGGATAGTTTTATGTTGAGCAAGCAGATTACATCTCTTGAGGAAAAATTTGTGCAGGAAGGGGGATATTCAGAAAAGCTTTTTGGAAAAAGGTTAAAGTTTCGAAGCAGAGGTGAAAATGTTTAGGTTTGTTTATAAGCTAATAGCGGGGCTGTTTTTTAAACTTTATTTAAAAAAAGTGCAAGGCTTGAAGAATCTGCCCGAACCGCCTTTCATTTTAGCCTTTGAGCATCACAGTTTTATTGATCCGCCTCTCCTTATTTCAATTCTGCCAGCAAGAATGTTAAAGCAAATCAAGTTTTTGGCAGAAAAAGGTTTATTTTCTTTAAAAGGAAGAAATTTTTTTGTAAGTTTTTTTGCCAAGCGATTTGCTTTGCCGACAAATGGGGGAGTTGATCGAGCAGTGGCAGCCTTCAAAGTTTTCCCGAAACTTGTTTTGCTTGTTTCTCCTCTCGTCTACTCACTAAAGAGAAAAAAGCCTAAAACTGGCACAGGGGTGGCAGTTATTGCAAAGGAATCGAAAATTCCTGTTGTTCCGGTAATTATTTCGGGAACGGATAAAATCTGGCCAATTGGCGGAAGGTTAAGAGGGGTAAGAAAATTTAAATCCATAAAAATTAACATTGGCAAACCAATAATGCCGGATAGAAAAATCTCCAAAGAAGCTTTTACAAAAAAAATACTTCAAGCCATGAGAAACTTGGTGTGTGATGAATAAAGAAACACGAACTTTGGGCATTATTTTGAAAAGGCGGAATATAGGCGAAGCTGACCGCCTGCTTTTTATTTTTACTGAAGAATTGGGGAAAGTAACGGCGGTGGGAAGAGGATTGAGGAAAATAAAAGCAAAATTGGCTGGCCACTTAGAGCCTTTTTCCCTCACCAATTTGCAATTAATCAAAGGGCGGAATTTATACACAGTTATTGGCGCGCAATTAATTGAGCGGTTTGCTTTGCCGGAAGAAATTGAAAAAATAGCCGAAGCTGGTTTTATTTGCGAAGTTTTGGACAAAGCGTTGCGCGACGAAGCGCCGCATCAGGATTTATTTCAAAGCTCAATTTTAGCTCTGCGCGAGGTTTCCAAATTTGGGCATCCTTCGCCAAAAGTCCGTTCATTTTTTATTCTCGAATCGCTTTTGGAAACAGGCTTTCATCCGGAATTAAACAAGTGCGTGCAGTGCGGGGAAAAATTAGTTCCCGAAGGCAATAAGTTTTCGCTTGCGCATGGCGGCTTAGTTTGCCATCGGCATCAAGGGGAAGAGGGGGCGGAAATTTCGGCAGAAGCGATTAAAGTTTTGCGGTTATTCTCCTCGCGCGATTTGGAAATGACACAAAAGATTAATATTCCTGAAAAAATTGTGGCTGAAGTTTCAGGCTGGTGCCACAGATTTATGGAGTGGGTTTTGGAAAGGGAGCTGAAGTCTGAAAAGTTTTTGAGGCAGATTTCAAATTAGACAAATTAGACCAATTAGTCCAATTGGACAAATGAGTCCAATTAGAGAGATAATGAAAATGGCAAATAGCAAATGGCAAATAGCAAATAGGAACATGGCGGCAAAAAATTTAGAACAAATCGTTAATTTATGCAAACGGCGCGGGTTTATTTTTCCTGGCTCGGAAATTTATGGCGGCCTCGGGTCTTTTTGGGATTACGGGCCTTTAGGGGTTCTTCTCAAAAATAATGTGAAGGCGGAATGGTGGAAAACCAATGTCCAGAAAAGATCGGATGTGATTGGGCTGGATTCCGCGATTTTAATGAATTCAAAAGTTTGGGAAGCAAGCGGGCACGTTTCCAGCTTTTTTGACAAATTAGTCGAGTGCAAAAAATGCCACGAACGTTATCGTCTGGATCAGCTGGAAGGACAGAAATTGGTTTGTCCAAAAGATGGCGGGGAATTAACTGAACCAAAGCAGTTTAATTTGATGTTTGAGACTTATGTCGGGCCGGTTAAAGATGAAAAAAATAAAGTTTATCTTCGGCCGGAAACCGCGCAGGGAATTTTTGTCAATTTTAAAAATGTTTTAAATTCCACGCGCATCAAGCTTCCCTTTGGCATCGCCCAAATCGGCAAAGCTTTCAGAAATGAAATCACTCCCGGCAATTTTACTTTTCGCACACGCGAGTTTGAACAAATGGAAATTGAATATTTTTGCCATCCCAATGAAGCCAAAGAAGTTTACGCGCAATGGATTGCGGAACGGGAAGCGTGGTATATTTCTTTGGGCATTAAAAAGGGAAATTTGCGCTTGCGTCCGCACGGCAAAGATGAGCTGGCGCATTACGCTGTTGCGGCAACGGATGTTGAATATAATTTTCCGTTCGGTGGGAACGCTGAGCGTTCTAATCAGAACGTTGAGGGTTCATGGTCTGAACTTGAAGGGATTGCCAATCGCACGGATTACGATTTGAAACAGCACCAAAAATTTTCAGGCGAAGATTTATCTTATTTTGACGAAGAAACAAAAGCAAAATTAATCCCTTTTGTTATTGAGCCTTCGGCAGGAGCGGATCGGGCAACATTGGCGTTTTTGGTTGACGCGTATGAGGAGTATCCGGGGGGTCGGAAATCAGTTGACGGAAAACAGACGACGGTACAGAAGTCAGAAATCGGAAATCAGAAGTCAGACAAAAAAGATGTCATTCCCGATCTAGTCGGGAATCCAGAAACTGAAATTGTGCTTCATTTGAATCCGAAACTCGCGCCGATTAAAGTTGCGGTTTTGCCTTTGGTTAAAAAAGGCGGGCTTTCAGAAAAAGCGCTGGCGATTTATGGAGAGTTAGTTGATGAATTTTCGGCAACTTATGATGAAGCAGCTTCGATTGGCCGCAGATACCGCCGGCAGGACGAAATCGGCACCCCTTGGTGCGTCACGGTTGACTTTGACACATTAAATGATAATAAAGTTACAGTGCGCGATCGGGATACAATGAAGCAAGAAAGGGTAAAAATAGTCGAATTGGTTAATTTTTTCAAAGATAAACTTAAGTAAAAGTCGCCGCGTGGCGGCTTTTTCTTTGACAATTTGGATTTTAATGCTACACTATGGCAGGGAACTTTAATAATGAACATTAAAAAAAATATCAAAAAAATAAAAATAGAAGGGAGGCGAAAAGCATGGCCACAAACGTTCTGGAAGAAAGTATTGAAGAAGTGGAAAAAATTACTACTGAACTTTTCAAATTTAACGGCGGGAAAAAGATTCTCAATCATTCTTTCAGAGTTGCGAAGCTAATCAAGGAATTTGCAGTATATCTTGATATGGAAGACCATCAAGTCCTTAAACTTTACCTTTCAGCCCTAATTCACCACTGGGACCAAAAAAAGATGATGGCCTGGAAGAAAGATGAGGAGCGTACGGAAAAGGAGTGGCGGGAAATGTTTCGCCGCTCACAAGAAGCTGTTAACCAGGCAGTAACAAAATTGCGCCATAAGGATCACGATGTGTTGTGCACTGTCAGGGATCTGCATCGCCGTTCAAATGGCGGCAGAGGCCCAAATATTTCTGAATCTGTTACCCAATACATTAGGATTCTTTCCCTCGCAGACGCCTTTGACGCCATGACTAACAATAAAATCCGCAAAGAAATCAAAACCAAAGATGAAGCTTTGCGAGAATTGAATCAATTGAAAAATGTTCAATTTTCAGACGAGCTTACCAAGAAATTTATAGACTTTATCCAAAGCGGGCCCTAAAAAGCCCGTTTTTATTATGTTTGACAATTTCAGCCAGTTATGCTAATATTCTCTTATTAAATGAAAATTAAAAATTTGAGGAGGTGAAAAAAATGGACAAAAATATAAAAGAATTGCTTGAAGCTTTTCTCGGAAAGAAATCTGCAGAAGAAGAAAAGAATATCAAAAACATCTCTGATATGGGAGAACTTATATCCTATTGGAAGAATGCTTCTTCTGGCTCTGAAGTAAGAAAGCTCATTGAGTTCCGCATGGCCGAAGTGTTAAATGAAGAGCTTCCTAAAATCTCCGATATAAAAAAGCTTGTATCCTATTGGAAGAATGCTTCTTCTGGCTCTGAAGCAGAAAAGTTCATTGAGTTCCGCATGGTTGAGGTGTTAAAGGGAATCTCCGATATGAAAAAGCTTATATCCTATTGGGAGAATGCTTCTTCTGGCTCTGAAGTAAGAAAGCTCATTGAGTTCCGCATGGCCGAAGTGTTAAATGAAGAGCTTCCTAAAATCTCCGATATGAAAAAGCTTATATCCTATTGGGAGAATGCTTCTTCTGGCTCTGAAGCAGAAAAGCTCATTGAGTTCCGCATGGCCGAAGTGTTAAATGAAGAGCTTCCTAAAATTTCCGATATGGAAAAGCTTATATCCTATTGGGAGAATGCTTCTTCTGGCTCTGAAGTAAGAAAGCTCATTGAGTTCCGCATGGTTGAAGTGTTAAAGGAAAAACTTCCCAAAATCTCTGATATGGAGAAGCTTATGTCCTATTGGAGAACTACTTCTTCTGGCTCTGAAGCAAGAAGGCTCATTGAGTCCCGCATGGTTGAAGTGTTAAAGGAAAAACTTCCCAAAATCTCTGATCTGGGAGAGCTTAAATCCTTGCGGAGAAATACCTCTGACGGCTCTGAAGCAGGAAGGCTCATTGAGTCCCGCATGGTTGAAATAGTCAGAGAGATCCAGCCGGACAAAGTTCCTCTATGGTTTGTTGAGATGCTCTCATCAAAACGGATTCCGTCATATATTCAAAAAGTGTTTGTTGAAAAAGCGGGGGAGTTTTATTTGGCGTTAACAAAATAAAATAGTAGAAAGGCGGAATTATAATTTCCGCCTTTTTTATATTTATTTATTAAATAGAATTTTAAGATATGGATTGTGGAGTTTTCCACAGGCTGGGGGTTGAAAGGGGAGAGAAAGTGGTTTACAATTGTAACTGGGTGGTGAAATGTGGAAAAAAGTGGGGAAAAGTGGCAACATCTGTGGATAACTTATTCAAAATAAGATACGGGATTGCTTCGTCGCTTTGCTCCTCGCAATGACCCCTTTTTCAACCTAACAAGTCCCGACGTTCCTGCTAAAGCAGGAAGTCGAGGATCCCGATTCCGTCTTTGGCGAACATCGGGACTATAACCTAAAAGCTAAATCCTATGTTTATTGGAGAATATCAACATTCAGTCGATGACAAAAGCCGAGTTGCCGTACCCGGCAAATTTCGAGCGAAGCTTAAAGGCGGGGCGGTCATCACGCGCGGGTTAGACAATTGCTTAGTTCTTTATACCAAAGAAGAATGGGCCAAAATGGCAGAAAAACTTTCTTCTCTTCCTATATCTCAGCAAAACGCGCGCGCTTTCGCAAGATTAATGCTCGCGGGCGCGATGGATGTCGAACTTGATAAGCAAGGCAGGATAATTCTTCCAACTTACCTCAAAGAATATGCCAAAATTTTCAAAGAAGTTATTATCGCAGGGCTTTTTAACAGGATTGAAATTTGGGCGCATTCGGCTTGGAAAGAATATTCGAGCAAAGCTGAAAAAGATTCAAATAATATTGCGGAACAGTTGGGAACGCTGGGAATATAATATCGAAATTCGAATATCGAAATACGAAACAATATCGAATATCGAATTTCTCAAATCTTAAAAATTTGGAACATTCGGATTTCTGATTTCGGATTTGTTTAGAATTTCGGATTTCTGATTTCGGATTTCACTTTCTTATTATAGAGGGCTAGGCGCCTTCGCATTGTTACGAATAAGCCATTTAAAAAAATGCCCTCTGTAGTTAGTAAGTGAACTTCGGCTTCTGGCAGCCCCCGACACAAATTATATAAAATATAATTTTATATAAATTAAAGTAAGATCGGGCGAGTGAGCCAGTTAGCTGAAAATACATAAGTTAAGTGATTGGCGCGAGAATGAACCTTTTTGGTCTTTCTTGTTAAGAGAAGAAAGGGTGAGGAACAAAAATCAAAAAAAGAGTAAGAGAAAAACGCAGGAAGTACTTTTAGAAAAACGTGTTCGTCTCGATCTGCCGGCCGGCATAAATCGCGACGAAAGCCGTTTACCAGGTTGCGCTTCGGTTGGATCCAGCCAAAGCGCAACCCGAGGAAAACGGATAAGGTAATCACGAATGATGCGAATTTGCACGAATGATGCGAATGGCACGAATAAATTATTAGCGACATTAGCACAGATTAGCATTATTAGCGATTGCCAATATGAATCATATACCAGTTCTTTTGAATGAAGTTCTTGAATACTTAAAACCCCTTCGGGGGAAAAAGTTTATTGATGCGACTTACGGGCGAGGCGGCCATTCAAAAGCATTGTTGGAAAAGGGATCAATTGTTTTAGCGATAGATAAGGACTTGGAGGGATACAATGAATGCCAGCGGAGTGAAAATCGATTCAAGGATAGGCTTTATTGCGCTCATGGCGGTTTTGCTGACATTTTTAATTTTCTTCGCAAACAGAATACTTCAGCTGTGGATGGAATTATATTTGACCTGGGGCTATCTTCTCCGCAAATAGAAGATCCTGCTCGAGGTTTTTCTTTTTTGTCTGACGGGCCGCTTGATATGCGTATGAACCAATCTCAAACTTTAACCGCCGCCGACCTTGTTAACAATTTATCAGATGAAGAATTAGCAACAATAATTTATCAATACGGAGACGAGCGCTTTAGCCGCAGGATTGCCAAAAGAATCGTGGAAGAACGGACAAAGGAAAAAATTACACGAACATTACAATTAGTTGAAATTATCAGAAAAGCTGTGCCGGCCAAATTTACTCATCAAAGAATCCATTTTGCCACTCGTACTTTTCAAGCCTTACGGATAGCGGTCAATGATGAATTAAACCAGCTCCGCAAAGGGCTTTCAGGATCAATCAGATTTTTAAAAAAAGGCGGGAAAATAGCAGTGATCAGTTTTCATTCGAAAGAGGATAGGATAGTTAAATATTTTTTCCGAGATCAAGCTCAAAAAGGAATTTTGAAGATTATCACCAAAAAACCAATTGTTTCTTCGGATCAAGAAATTTCACAAAACCCAAGATCAAGATCAGCAAAATTACGCATCGCAGAAAAGTGTTCTTAAGTCTTTCCTATAAGCTATAACCTATAAGCTATAAGCTAAAAAATGACAAATTTCAATATCACAACCAGGCAAAGAAGGATTTCCCGATTTAAAATTGGGACGGTTTCTTTGCAATACATTACGGTGGCGCTGATCGCGCTGGCCAGCTTATTTTATTTGACCCAAAGCGGTAGGGTGGCGCAAAAGGGAGAGCAAATTAATGCTCTTCAGGAAAAACAAGAACAACTTCAGGCTGAAAATGACCGGCTCAAAGTTGAGGCTGCCCGTCTGATGAGCCTCAAATCCATCAAAGAAAACGCCAAAGTCAAAGAAATGGTTCCTCCTTCGGAAGTAAATTATCTGCCGGAGGCGGGGAATGTGGCTTCAAAATAGCTTATAGCTTTTAGCTTATAGCTTATAGGTGGAAGAGTCCGCTGAAAAGCGGTTTTTTTTATGATATAATTAGGATGAGATGAGATTTCGGTTGGAGACAAAAACGATCGCTCGTTTTGAGGCGTCGCAGCTGCGGCGTGTCAATTTTTTGTTTGTTGTAATCGTTTTATTTTCCGCGATAGCAATCGGCCGGCTTTTCCACAAGGCAATCATTGAGCATAGTTATTATTTGAATCTTGCCAAAAGCCAGCGTGAATTGGTGCGGGAAATTCCGGCCAATCGCGGCGAAATTGTTGTTGAAGAAGAAGGGCGAGATTTTCCCTTGGCAACAAATATCACGCAAAATACTTTGACGGTTATTCCCAACCATATTACCGAACCTAAAAAAGTTGCCAAAGAGCTTGCAGTATTCGTCGGCAAAAAACCAGAAGAATTAGAAAAGCTTTTTGCCACGAGCAAGCTCTATATCCCTCCGCTCAAAAAGCGCTTGACAGATGAAGAATCTGAAGCTATCAAAAAGCTCGATTTAGAAGGTGTAATGCTTGTGCCCGAGCAGTATCGGTTTTATCCAGAAGACAGGCTGGCTTCAACAGTTTTGGGTTTTGTTGATACTGACAAAAAGGGGCAATATGGGGTGGAAGGATATTTTGACAAAATTTTGCGGGGCACTTTTGGAATGGTTAAAGGTGAAAAAGACAGCTCGGGCAAAAGTATCGCAGTTGCGGCAACCTCACAAGAAAATCCCAAAGATGGAGGCACTGTCGTTTTGACAATCGATCGGGCAGTGCAGGATTTTGTCGAGCAAAAATTGCGGGCGGCAGTTGAGCGATTCAGCGCCAAATCTGGCTCAGTGATTATTATGGACCCTTACACAGGCAGAATTATTTCGATGGCGTCGATGCCGGATTTTGATCCCAACAACTATGGTGATATCAAAGATTACAATGCTTTTACATCTCAAGCAATTTCTTCCGCTTACGAACCTGGGTCAATTTTTAAAGTGATTACTATGGCGGCGGCGCTCAATGAAAATACAGTTCAACCTGATACCACAGGGGTTTTTGATGCGTATGTCGAAGTTGACGGCCAAAAAATCTATACGGCTATCAAGCAGGCTTATGGGAAAGAAACTATGACGCAGGTTTTGGAAAATTCAGATAACGTTGCCATGGTCTGGGTGATTCAAAAGCTGACAAGGGATCCTTTTTATCGTTATCTGCGCTCGTTTGGTTTTGGGGTTCAGACGGGCTTGGAAATGGAAAACGAGGCTTCCGGTTTTGTCAAAGACAAGCATAATTTGCCAGAGCTTGATTTTGCTACCACCTCATTCGGCCAAGGCATTATGGTTACGCCCATTCAATTTGTTACAGCTCTGGCTGCTTTTGCCAATGGGGGTAAATTGGTCCAGCCTCACATAATTGATAAAATAATCCAGCAGGATGGCCGTGAAATTGTCACCCAAAATAAGGTTATCCGGGAGGTGATTTCGCCCAAAACAGCACAGCAGATTGGAGAAATGATGGTTTCTGTTGTCGAAAACGGCCATGGCAAGGCAGCACGGGTAAAGGGTTACAATGTGGCGGGCAAGACTGGCACCGCGCAGGTGGCAGACGAAAATGGCGCTTACAGCTATTCAAAGCACATCGGTTCGTTCGGAGGCTTTGCTCCGCTGGAAAATCCCAAATTTGCGATGCTGGTAAGATTAGATGAGCCCAAAGGTGTTTCGTGGGCAGAAGAATCAGCCGCTCCGCTTTTTGGAGAAATAGCTGACTTCATGCTCAAGTATTATCAGGTGCCGCCAACAAAATAGTGGACAGTGGACAGCGCACAGTGGACAGAATTAAAGATTCAAGATAAAATATAATACTATGCTCAAAGATGTAGGTAAAAAACCAGTGCAGTGGATGCTCAAAGAAATGGCGGTTTTTTTAGTTCGGTTAAAAAGACCTACGGTAATTGCGGTGACCGGAAGTGTTGGGAAAACCACTACCAAAGAAATGATCTGGCAGGTTTTAGGAGGAAGTGATGCCAAAGCGCTTGATAAAACGCGGGGCAATTTGAATACGGAATTTGGTTTGCCGATTTCTTTGCTTTCTTTTGAATGGTCTTTAGATTGGAAAGCATGGGCGCGCAATTTTCTTTTAGCCTTTCCGAGGAGATTAGTTAATTTTCCCAAGATTTTCGTTGCGGAAATGGGAGCAGACAAACGTGGCGACATCGTTTATCTTTGCAAAATTGCCCGGCCAAAGATTGCCGTAGTCACAAGCATCGGGTCGGCTCATCTGGAAAAGTTTGGCACGATTGAAAATACTATCGCGGAAAAAGGCTCTCTAGTGGAAAATCTTTTGCCTGGCGGAGTGGCTATTCTTAATGCTGACGACGCGCGCGTTTTAGGGCTTACCTCCAAGTGTCAGGGTTCGGTTGTAACTTATGGATTTGCTCAAGCGGCTGATATTAAAATTTCCCAAGTTGCGCAAGAGGCAGGGACTTTGTCTTTTGAAATCACGGCAAACAACCAAAGCGTCAAAATTGAGTTGAATGTTTTAGGCAAGCATTTTGCTTACGCGGCGGCGGCGGCTTGCGCAGTCGGTCTCGCTTTTGGCTTATCGCTTTCCGAGATCTCGCGACGGTTGGCAGGCTTCAAATTGCCAGAAGGCCGCGCCCAGCTTTTGCGTGGCAAAAAAGGCGAACAAGTTATCCACGATGCCTACAATGCCAATCCTGCCTCTGTCGCGGCCGCGTTGGAAGTTTTATCAACTTTTGAAACCAATGGCAAAAAAATTGCCGTGTTAGGGGATATGCTCGAACTGGGTTCGGCAGAGGTCGCGGGCCACAAAGAAATTGGCAAGGTGGCGGCGAGAACGGCAGATTTGCTTTTAGCGGTTGGGTCAAACGGGAAAATAATTGGCGACGAGGCGCAAAAATATATGCCGGGGCAAAATATTTATTGGCTGCCTAATTCAGAAGTGGCGGCAATCGCTTTGGAAAATCTTACCAAAGAAGGCGATGTGGTTTTGGTCAAAGGTTCAAAGGCGATGAAAATGAGAAAAGTTGTTGAACGTTTAACTGATTATAAGTGCGAATATGAATGAAGTAGATAATATAATCAAAGTTTTTTCGCAGGCGGTGCTGGCTTTTTTAGTTGCGATGGCGCTTACTCCGATTGTCACTCGCTTTTTGTATAAATTTGGCATTCGCAAACAAATCAGGGAAGGCAAAGAAGTTTTTTCCGCCCTGCACGCGGCAAAAGCGGGGACGCCGACGATGGGCGGGGTGATTGTTTGGTCAACAACGGCAATTTTGACGCTGGCTTTCAACTTGAGCAGAGAACAGACATATTTGCCTTTATTCGCGCTGATAACTGTGGCAATTTTAGGGATAATTGATGATATTTTGAATGTGCGGGGCGTGGGCAAACACAAAGGTTTGCGCATGCGCCAAAAACTGCTTTGGCAATTGGCTATCGCGGGCATCGGTGCATGGTGGTTTTACTACAAACTGGGTTGGAATTCCATCCACATTCCCGCGGTAGGCGATATCGCTATCGGTTTTTGGTACATTCCTCTTTTCATTTTAGTGATTGTCGCTTGCGCGAACGCGGTAAATATTACTGATGGTTTGGACGGTTTGTCGGGCGGGACTTTAGCGCTGGCATACCTTGCTTTTGGCATTTTAGCCTATCTGCAAGGGAATTTCGGCGTAGCGATTTTTTGTGCCACCATTGTCGGCGCTCTGCTTGCTTTTTTATGGTTCAATATTTATCCAGCGCGATTTTTTATGGGGGATACGGGGTCAATGGCCTTAGGGGCAACGCTGGGGGTGATTGCTTTGATGACCAATCAGGTTTTGGTTTTGCCCATAGTGGGCGCGGTTTTTGTTTTAGAAACCTTATCGGTTCTTGTCCAAGTCAGTTATCGGAAATTGACAGGCGGCAAAAAACTTTTGCGCTCCGCACCCATCCACCATCATTTTGAAGCGTTGGGCTGGCCGGAAACAAAAGTAACGATGAGATTTTGGGTAGTGGGAGCGGTTTGCGCCGTTTTAGGATTAGTGGTAGGAATATTGAGTATATAGGGGGATAGGTTTTAGGTTCTGAAGCTAAAAGCTAACACCTATAAGCTATAAGCTGTATTATGTTTAACTTATTTCGCAGAAAAAAACAGTTGTCTCGGCCATCAGTTTCAGCTGGTGCCTATGTCAAAGTTTCCAAATATCATAAGCCTGATTTTCTTTTGGCTTTGATTATTTTCGCGCAGATTATTTTTGGCTTAATAATGATTTCTTCAGCTTCAGTTGTGGTCAGTAATGAACTTTTTGGCAATAATTACCATTATGTGATTGAGCAAATAAAAGCTTTAGTGGTGGGTTTGGTTGGATTGATTATTATTCAAGCTATTCCGTATCAGTTTTGGCGCAAGTTTGCCCTGTTTGCTTTGATTGGCACGATTTTACTGCTTTTGGTGCCAGCTTTTCCTGAATTTTTTCAGGGCATTGCTTTTTCATACGGCGGTGCTTATCGTTGGATTCATATCGGCCCGCTCTTTTTGCAGCCTTCGGAAATTGCTAAACTTACCCTGATTCTTTATTTTGCAGCTTGGTTAGAAAAAAAAGGTATGACCATCAAGGATTTTGCGCAAGGATTTGTCCCTTTTGCGATTTTGGCAGGGATTATCGGGATCTTGATAATGAAGCAGCCTGACTTAGGAACTCTGACAGTGACTGGCGGGGCGCTAATTTCAATCTTTTTTGCTGCTGGGGCTTCGCTTCCGCAAATGGCAGTTGGTTTGGTTGGAGCAGGAGGACTGCTCTGGGTTTTAATTCAAACTGCCTCTTACCGCTTGCAGCGTTTGATGGTTTTTCTCAATCCCAGCTTAGATCCTAAAGGTGTGGGCTATCATGTTTCGCAAGCGCTCCTGGCGGTGGGATCGGGAGGCTGGTGGGGTTTGGGCTTTGGGCTATCGCGCCAAAAATATAATTATCTGCCTGAAGTTACCACTGACTCGATTTTTGCGGTGATAGTCGAAGAGTTAGGATTTTTGCGGGCAATGATTATTCCCATTTTGATTTCGCTTTTTGCTTGGCGCGGCTTTCGGATTGCTAAAAACGCGCCTGATAGGTTTGGCAGATTGCTGGCGGTAGGTATCACCACCTGGCTATGCATTCAAGCCTTGATAAACATTTCGGCAATGATTGGCTTACTACCTTTGACGGGAATTCCTTTGCCTTTTATTTCTTACGGCGGCTCCTCGCTGGTAGTTTCATTGCTTGGGATAGGGATATTGTTGAATATCTCTCGGCAAACAGTAAAATAAGGTTTTAGGTTTTAGCTTATAGCTTTTAGGAAAGACAAGATTTTTCTTACAACCTATAAGCTATAACCTATAAGCTATAAGCTAAACTATGAAGATTGCCTTATGTGGCGGGGGGACAGCTGGCCACTTTTATCCCATTTTGGCGGTAGTTGAAGAAATAAGAAAGCTTGAACCCCAAGCGGAGTTTTTCTATTTGGGAGGAAAATTTGGATTGGAAGCGACGCTGGTTCCTAAGGCCGGGCTTGATTTTTTCGGCATTCCCGTCGGTAAAATGCGCAGATATTTTGACTGGCGAAATTTTATAGATCCTTTTCGCGCGTTTTTGGGCATTTTTCAGTCTTTGCAAATTTTTAGCCGCAATCGCCCGGATGTATTATTTGCCAAAGGCGGATTTGTTTCTGTCCCGCCAGCTCTTGCCGCGAGAATACTTGGCATTCCTGTAGTTTTGCACGAATCAGATGCCATTCCCGGTCTGGCCAATCGATTTTTGGCGCGCTTTGCCAATTCTATCTGTATTCCTTTTCTATCCGCCCATAATTATTTTCCTGCCGCCAAAACTATCTTAACAGGCAATCCAGTTCGTTCGATTTTTTTCGACGATGTGGCGCTGTCGATGGAAAGCAGTGCGCTCTTGCGCAATTATGGGCTTTCCACTCATGAGGAGGTGGTGTTAGTAATGGGCGGCAGCCAAGGAGCGCAAAATATTAACAAATTAATTTTTGAAAATTTAGAAAACCTTTTGGGGGTTGCCCAAGTTTTGCATCTTGTTGGGCAAAATAATTTCCAAGAGGCTTTGGGAATTAAAGAAAAACTTTCGCCATCACAAAAATTAAAATACGTTCCCTTCGCTTATTTGGAAAATGAACTGCCGGCGGTGATGTCTTTGGCAACTCTGATAATCTCCCGTGCAGGAGCAGGAGCACTTGCGGAAATTTCCGCCTTGGGAAAACCTAGCATTCTTATCCCCATTAGCAAATCGGCCAATGGCCACCAGCAGGTAAACGCCAAACATTTTGCTGAAGCCGGAGCGGCTTTGGTGGTCGAAGAAGGCCCTGACGCTTCTGGTTTGATAGCCAAAATTAATTTGCTTTTGGAAAATCGCGAAATGCTTGCGCGGATGTCATTGTCAGCCAAAAAATTAGCGACAGAAAAAACGGCGGAAAAAATCGCTAAAGTAATTTTAGCGCGAGGGCTAAAAAAACAATAAGCAAAGGATCAGATGTTTAATTTTAAAATAAAATTAGCGCGGCGCGAATATCATGTCTCCGAACCAGTTCATCTTCACTGGAAGAAATTTTTAATTTGGGGGATTGTCGGCTTTGCCGCAGGTTTTGCTCTTTGGTTTTTTCTTTTTTCACCAACTTTTGCCATCAAATCTGTTTCGGTTGCTTCAACGAATTTGGTTGACGCGAAAGAACTGCAAAAATTTATTCTCAAAGAGGCAAAAGGCAAAAATTATTTTTTAATTTCTTTGAATGATTTGGAAAATAAAATCTGGGCAAAATTTCCCAAAGTTGCGCAAATTGAATTTAAGAAAAATTTTCCTTCGGGATTATATGCCAAACTCGTTCCGCTTGATTTGGCGCTACTATGGCAAACGGGTGGTCTTAATTATCTTTTGAATTCAGATGGAAAAGTTGTCGGGCAAATTGAAGCGCCGCCAACGCCAACAGCAACACCAACAGCTATTCCAACAGCCACAGTTGCCCCGACGCAAAACGAAACTCAAATCTCTGCACCAACTGAAACGCCTGAACAAGAGGAAATTCCAGCCGTCACAGCCACTTCGACTTTCACTTCTACGATAACCCCAACCCCCCTGCCAATCCCCATCATTGATGCAAAAACAGCCGCCCGCCTTAAAATTTCCCAAGTTACGGACGAAGCCAATGTCCCTGTTGAATTTGGCAAGCGGGTGGTTTCACCCGAATTCATTAAATTTATAAAAAGGCTTAATGAAATTCTGCCGGCGAGATTAAAAATCAATCCCAGTTCTTATTCGATCACGGAAACTACCTTTGACCTCAAAGCCAACACGGATAAATGGGCGATTTATTTTGACACCACCCGCGATGCCGATGCGCAGGTTGATGTGCTTGGCAGGGCGATGCAGCATCCCGCCTTCGTGGTTTATGAATATGTGGATTTGAGAGTTGAGGGGAAGGTATATTATAAATGACAAATTTCAAATTACAAATGACAAATGAAGAGTGACGAATTATGAAAAAGTGGGTTTATGCAAATTTAATTTCTGAAGAAATAGCGGAGAAATATGAAATTCCGCTGATTTTAAAGCAGATACTTTGGAACAGGGAAGTTATTACTTCAAAAAAAGATCAGGGCGCGGTTGAGTCATTTTTGCATCCGGATTTTGAACGCGATTTGCATAATCCCAATGATCTGAAAGGCATGTTTTTGGCCCGCGATTTGATTTTAAAAACAGTCAAAAATAAACAAAAAATTTGGATTTATGGAGATTTTGACGTGGATGGAATAACCGGCGCCACGCTCCTATTTGAAACTTTAAAAAAATTAGACGCGGATGTTTCTGTTTACATTCCTGACCGCGAAAAAGAAGGCTACGGCGTAAACAAAAACGCCATTAAAGAAATTGGTGAAATGGGCTGTAATTTGTTGATCACCGTTGATTGCGGCATAACTTCTTCTGCAGAAATTGAATTCGCGAAATCACTTAAAATTGAAACAGTTGTTGTTGATCACCATACCCCGCAAGCAAAATTGCCCAAGTGCCTAATTATTAATCCGCGGCAAAAGGGAGACGCGTATCCGTTTAAAGAACTGTCCGCTTGTGCGCTTGCGTGGAAATTATCGCAGGCTTTGATAGAAAATCCGAAATCCGAAATCCGAAATCCGAAACAAATTAGAAATTCGAAATTCGAAACAGAAAAATATTTAAAGTGGCAGCTTGATCTCGTCGGGCTTTCTACCATCTGTGATGTGGTTCCGCTCGTGGGTGAAAATCGCACTTTGGCTATTTATGGTTTGAAGGTTTTGCAAAAAACTCGTCGGCTTGGCCTTTTGAAACTTTGCGAAGTGGCCGGCATTCAAAAAGAAAATATTGATTCGTATGCTGTAGGATTTTTATTAGGGCCAAGGTTGAACGCGGCGGGACGGTTAGAAAACGCGGATATTTCTTTTAAACTTTTGACAACAACTGACGAGCAAGAAGCTTTAGAACTCGCGCAACAACTGAATTCAATCAATATTGAACGTCAGGAAATATTAGAAAACGCGCTTGCGGAAGCTCGAGAAATAGTTTTTGCTAAGGATTTGCATAAGAAAAAAGCTTTGGTAGTTGAATCAAAAAATTGGCTGGGCGGAATTGTTGGTTTAATCGCTTCCAAATTAGTGCAGGAATTTAATCGTCCCGCTTTTGTTTTGAACTTTGGCGCGGTAGAATCAAAGGGATCGGCGCGATCAATTGAGGGATTCCATTTGGTAGAAGCGCTTTCACATTGTTCAGATCTTTTGACGCGCCATGGCGGGCATTCCAAAGCCGCGGGGCTGGCTTTGCTTTCGGAAAACTTAGATTCTTTTAAAGAAAAAATTATCGGTTTGGCAGAGAGCACTTTGTCAGACGAAGATGTTTTGCCTAAGATAAAAATAGACGCGGAAATTTCTGTTGAAGAATTAGAATTGAATTTCTTTAACAAGTGGATAAAAGTTTTGGAACCGTTCGGATTAGGAAATCCCCGCCCGATTTTTCATATTAAAGGCGCTAAGATTTTGGAAACGCGCTGGTGCGGAAAATCAGATGATCATTTAAGGATTAATTTTGAAAAGGACGGCAAAAATTATTGGGCGATTGGTTTTTCCTGGCCCAAAGAAAACGCGCCTGAAATTGGAGAAATTAACGATATCGCGGCAACGCTTGACGAAAACGAATGGAACGACACCAAAACTTTGGGATTAAAGTTAATTGATTTTAAATCAAATTAGACAAATTTGTCCAATTGGTCTAATTAGTCAAATTGGAGTTATTATGCCTAAGACTCAAACTTATTTTGTTTGTTCTGAATGCGGGGCGGATTATTTGCGTTGGTCGGGCAAGTGCGAAGCTTGCAATCAATGGAATACTTTGCGTGAAATTAAAATTGCTAAAGATGACGAAAGGTCATTGTCTAAGGGCGAAGTTATTGTTCCCAAAACTTTGGAAGAAATTTCCACAAACGATTATGAGCGGATTGCTTCAGGAATTTCTGAATTCGACCGCGTGCTGGGCGGCGGCATTATGCCGGGCGAAGTGGTTCTTTTGGGCGGCGATCCGGGCATTGGCAAATCAACGCTTTTGTACCAAGTGGTTTCGGCAATTTCCGCGCAAGCAATTTTTGCTTCTGGCGAAGAGTCGCTGGAACAAATCAAAACTCGTGCTTCGAGAATTACTGCAAGTTTTTCTCCTCGTCTAAAATTTATCGCGGAAATAAATGTTGATTCGATTCTCACTGCTTTTGAATCATCTCCCGCGAAACTTTTGATCATTGACTCAATTCAAACAATGTATTCGGCTGATTTTCCTTCCAGCCCCGGTTCGATAGTCCAAGTGCGCGAATGCGCGATGAAACTTCAGCAATTCGCCAAGAGCAAAGGCGTGGCGGTGATTTTGGTGGGGCATGTCACCAAAGAAGGCAATGTAGCCGGCCCGCGCATGTTGGAGCATTTGGTGGACGCGGTTTTGTATTTAGAAGGAGACCGTTTTCAATCGCACCGAATTTTGCGCGCGGTAAAAAATCGTTTTGGTTCAACCAATGAAATTGGAGTTTTTGAAATGACAGGGGAAGGTATGAAAGAAGTCACCAACCCTTCCGCGCTCTTTTTGTCAGAAAGAGTCAACTCTCCCGGATCGGCGGTGGTGCCAATCGTTACGGGGACGCGTCCTTTGCTTATTGAAATTCAAGCGTTGACTTCGCCGACAACTTTTGGCTTTCCCAAGAGGCAAAGCGTCGGTTTCGACCTCAACCGTTTGAATATGCTGGTGGCGATTCTTTGCAAAAAGGCTGGTTTAAAATTAGACGCGCAAGATGTATACTTAAATGTAGTGGGAGGAATGAAAATTCAAGATCCCGCCGCGGATTTAGCGGTTTGTTTGGCGGTCGCTTCCGCCTATTGCGACAGCGCTCTGCCGCAAAATCTGGTTGCTTTTGGCGAAGTCGGTCTCTCGGGTGAAATTCGTTCGGTGGCGCAATATGAGCGCAGGGAAATGGAAGCGTCGCGCTTGGGCTTTGATAAAATTGTTTCGTTCAAAACCAGCCGAATGCTGCACGAAATAATCAATAATTTGAAAGGGAGGGAATGATGAATTATCGAATGTCAATTTTGTTTGGCAAAACGTGGCGCGAAGTTTCTGCTGGAGTGGAAACGACGAGCCACCGCTACCTAACTCAAGGCGGTTTCATTGATATGCTTTCCGCCGGCATTTATAGTTATTTGCCGCTTGGTTTTCGCGTCTACAAAAAAATTGAAAAAATCATTCGCGAAGAAATGGATGCCATTGGCGGGCAGGAAATGCTGATGCCGGCAATGCACCCTGCTTCCCTGTGGCAAGAAACCGGCCGCTTTAAGGAGCTTTCCGAGGATATGTTTCAGTTTGAGGACCATTCAGGGAAAAAATTGGTTTTGGGAATGACGCATGAAGAAGTCATCACCGATTTATTGCGCAAAAATGTCAATTCATACCGCGATTTGCCTTTTATGGCTTATCAAATTCAAACAAAATTCCGCGACGAAAAACGGCCCCGCGCTGGCTTGCTAAGAGTGCGCGAATTTATGATGAAGGACGCCTATTCTTTTCATACTGACCAAAAATCTCTTGAGGAACACTATGAAAAAGAAGCCGAGGCTTATAAAACTATTTTTGCGCGCTGCGGCTTGAAAGATGTCAAAATGGTTAAAGCCTCCTCGGGGCCTATGGGCGGGAAAGTGGCGCATGAATTTATCTTGCCGTCAGAAGTTGGCGAGGAAGAAGGCGGCATTGAATTGGGCCATATTTTCCAGCTCGGCACCAAATATTCTGAAGCAATGAAGGCTGATTTTGTCGGCAAAGACGGAAAGAAAAAGCCCGTGATAATGGGCTGTTACGGCATCGGTTTGGGAAGACTAATGGCGGCAATTGTTGAAGCGCATAATGATGGCAAAGGAATAATTTGGCCAGCGTCGGTTGCTCCATTCGACGTTCATTTAGTTGTACTGGGAGCAGGCAAAGAAATCGAGAAAGAGACGGAGAAAGCTATTAAGGAAATTAATCAGCTTGGTTTTGAAGTGCTGGTTGACGATCGAGAAGAAACAGCGGGCGTAAAATTCGCTGACGCGGATTTGATCGGAATTCCACAGCGGATGATAATTTCAGAAAAGACCATTAAGGAAAAGAAATATGAATTAAAAAATAGGGAAACTGGCGAAACAAAATTCATTACTAATTTGAAAGAACTTTAAAATGAAATTGCCTCGGTTTTGGCGCACAAAATGGTTTTGGGTAGTATTAGGACTTGGAGTAATTGTCCGCGTCGCGCTTTGGACAGTGCCTGGACATGGCTGGGATGTTGAGCAATGGTGGAAGCTTACCCACGAAAATAATTTTGGCAACAGCTACCACGTCGGCTTCTATTATTTATTCAAAGCCATCGAGCTTATTTCCCCTGACCAACTCACTTTTAATTACATTTTGAAATTGCCAATATATCTTGCTGACCTTCTTAGCGGGCTGATAATACTTGATTTAGTGCGAAAAGGATTTGGGGATACGAAAGGATTGTGGGCGTTCGTGTTTTATTTTTTGAACCCAGCCTTAATCTGGCTTTCCACCTGCTGGTCGCAAGTTGACACGATCATCATTTTACTTTCGCTGGCTTCGATTTGGTGCTTGTTTAATAAAAAAGCTTTTCTGTTAGGAATCTTGAGCGGGTTGCTTTTAACAACAAAGCCTCAAGTGATTTTTATTCTCGTGCCTTTGCTGTTAGCGGCGCTTGTTTATTTAAAAAAAGATATTTGGAAAAGTTTGCTGGCGGCTTTTATTTCTTTAAGCATTGTTATTTTCCCGTTGTTTGGGCTTAATTATCTAAGCTTCATTAATAAATTTTTCTTTGCTTATGGCTTGGATAATCAAATAACTGTCTCGGCAAATAATTTTTGGCTGGCGCTTGATTCTTCAAACTTGGCAAGGCCTGATTCTGATTTGATTTTTGGATTGGTTAGTTATAAAAATGCTGGCTATATAATTTTTGGCATTTTGTTTCTGTTTTTTGCTAAGAAATGGTGGAAAAACAGAAAAGACGAGCAGGCAATTTTTCCGTTTTTGTTTATGACGATTTTCACATTTTTTATGTTTTTTACGAGAGCCCACGAACGCTACACAATTTACGCTTTGCCCTTTTTAATCCTTTGGATGTTTAGTTTTAGCCAGTCCAAAAAATCTAATAATATCTTTTTTCTATTTTCCTCTTTTACATTTTTAATCTTCGCAACTTATGTTGTCAGCCAAAACGGCGACCATGTTCAAGCAGATACTTTGAAACTGCTTATGCAAATCTTGGCTGGTTTTATGTTAGCGGCATATTTATTCTCAATCTATAATTTTTATGGGAAAAATCGTTTTAACAAAAAAGTTTTACCAGCGTGATACGCGCGTTGTCGCCAAAGATTTGCTGGGAAAATATTTGTGCAGAAAAATTGGCAAGAAGGTTATTTGCGGAAAAATTATTGAGACGGAAGCCTACCGCGGAGAAAACGATTTAGCTTGCCACGCTTCGCGCGGCCGAACCAAAAGAACAGAAACAATGTATGGCGAAGCGGGCCGATCCTACATTTATCTCTGCTACGGAATGTATTGGATGCTAAACATAGTAACAGAACAGAAGAATTTCCCTGCAGCTGTATTAATTCGCGCATTAGAACCAGCTTCTTCCTTGTCATTGCGAGGGGGCGAATGCCCCCGAAGCAATCTAATTTCCTATAAGCTCTCCGAGTCTATCGACTCGAAGAGTCGGAGACTAAAAGCTAAAAGCTATAAGCTGTTATCTGGCCCGGGAAAGCTAACAAAGAATTTGCAAATCACCGGCAAACTCAACGGAGAAGATTTAACAGTTTCAAAAGAGCTTTGGGCAGAAGATAGGGGAGTAATAATAAAAAAATCAGACATCATCTCTTCACCCCGGATAGGCGTAAATTACGCAAAACACAGCGCCCTCTGGCCCTGGCGCTTTTATCTCCAGTCGTAATTTATGGGTATTTATGAGCAATCAAAAAGTTGTAGTAGTTATGCCCGCGTATAACGCTGAAAAAACTTTAGAAAAGACTGTCGCCGAAATTCCTGAAACGGTTTCGGAGGTGATTTTAGTTGATGATTGCTCCAAAGATAAAACATCGGAAGTAGCTAAAAGTTTAGGATTAAAGGTCTTTCAACATGATATCAACAAAGGGTATGGAGGAAATCAAAAAACTTGTTACCAAGAAGCGCTCAAATTAAATCCTGATATTGTCATTATGGTCCACCCAGATTACCAATACACTCCAAAATTAATCAACGCGATGATCGCAATGATCGAATCAGGTTATTATGACGTTGTCTGCGCTTCGCGTATTTTGGGCCGCGGAGCAATAAAAGGCAAGATGCCTCAATACAAATATTTTTTCAATCGAATTTTAACTTTGTTGGAAAATTTTATCATAGGCGAAAAGCTTTCTGAATATCATACAGGCTATCGCGCTTTCTCCGCGGAGGTCTTAAAATCAATCGATTTCACAAAAAATTCTGATGATTTTGTCTTTGACAATCAGATGCTGCTGCAAATATTTTCAAAAGGTTTTCGGGTAGGTGAAATTAGCTGCCCCACTAAATATTTTCCTGAAGCTTCAAGCATAAACATAAAAAGAAGCTTGAAATATGGTACGGGCTGTTTACTTGAATCTATCAAATATAGAATTTGTAAAATACTCGGCCGAGATTATAGGTAAGATATAATTGATGGATAAAATATTTAAGATTTTGCGATTGATTGGAATCATTTTTAGCATAGGCTTAGCGCTTTACGCAAGTTTTACCGCGACACAAAATAATATTCCAGCGACCACGGCGCTTTTTGCAATAGCAGGTATCGCATTTGGCATCCTGACCTTTAGGCAAGATGCTAAAAAGCATTTCGAAGCTAAAAAAGAAGCTATCCCGGGTTCTAAATTTAGCCTCATCCTGCCGCTTACGGGGTTCATTCTATTTATTATTAGCGTAATAGGGTTTGCCAATGTTTCAGCTGACGGTCTTATTCCGCTTTGGTCATGGGTTTTGTTTCTTGCCGGAATTTTAGTTTTTATCTGCTCTTTTATCAATTTCAACTCTTGGGCGGGGAAAATAAAAAATTTAATTCGGCGCATTTATAAAAATCCTTATTTTTGGATACTGACAGCAGTTATTATCATTGGCGCCGTTGCAAGGTTTTATAAAATAGGGGAAATTCCATTTGGCATTTGGTACGACGAAGCAAATAATGGGATCGAAGCGCAAAAAATCTTAAATGGCCAGTTGCCAGTATTTATTCCTAATTCTCTGCAATTACCCGCTTTTCTGGAATATATTTTTGCACTATCAATTAAAATTTTCGGCCCAGATATATTTTCCTTGAGGCTGGTGACCGCCCTAATCGGTATCGCAACGATTCCGGCGATATATTTTCTCGGAAAGGAAATCGCTAATAAACCAGTAGGTCTGGCGGCAGCCGCTTTGCTCGCTTTTTCAAGATGGCACATTAACTTCAGCCGCTTCGGAATGAACGGTATTTTAGCGCCCCTGTTCGAGGTATTGTTGCTTTTATTTTTGTTTAAAGGGATGAAAAGCGGCAACAAAATCTATTTTGTGCTGGCGGGTGTTGCTTTGGCGCTGGGAATCTATTCGTATTTTTCCTTATGGGTAATCCCCATAGCGGTTATTTTAATTTTCGTTCTTTTCTTTAAAAAAGGTTTTATTAAAAAACAGCTTGTTGGAATTGGCCTTTTCGCAATCACGAGTTTAATGATTCTTTCGCCGCTTTTGATTTATGCGAAAAATAATCCCAGCACTTTTTTCCAAAGAACTTCAGTAGCAAGTTATTCTGCTGGAAAAACTTTCGAACAGGCCAAAACAGCCTTGCTCTCCAATATCGAAAAACACCTTAAAATGTTTCATTTTATTGGCGACCCCAATGGCCGCCATAATCTTTCTGGAGAGCCAATGCTCGATCCTTTAACAGGAGGATTATTAATTCTTGGGTTAGGCTCTGCTTTAGTAACTTTTTGGCGTAAAAGATCGATATTGCTCTTATCTTTGGGGATTTTGATGCTTTTACCAGGGATTCTTTCAGTAGATTTTGAAGCCCCTCAAGCTTATCGCTCCATTGCTGTTGTAATACCCGTATTTTTATTGGCAGCAATCCCATTTGAAATTATAGGAAAAATTAAAACGGGAAAATTCATAAAAATTGTCTTACTGGTTATTCTTTTTGGCGGTTTTGGTTATGTTGCCTATGACAATATCTACACTTATTTTGTTAAACAGCAAAATGACAACAGGACTTTTAGAGAATTTTCTGCTCCCGAAACATACATAGCTAAAAAAATGAAAGAGAATGGCAATGGTTTCAAGGTATATGTTTCTGATTCTTATGATCAATATCCGACGATTAAATTTCTTACACAAGGGCAAGAGAGCGTAAAGATTCAAGACAATAACGTATTTCCCTTAACAGAAGGAAAACTATCAAGCGTCTTTTTAAATCATTTTCAAGGCCAGTTATTCGACTTAGCAAAACAATTATATCCTAACGCAAAGTTCGAACAATTTAAGGACAAAATCGGGAAAACCCTAATTTATTATATAGAAGTTCCAAAAACGGACATTGAAGCAACAAAAGGATTAATTTGTAAAGATTCGGCGGACGAAGAATCAAGTTTTGAAGGTGTGTTTGATTTAGTTTCAAAAAATCTTTCCTGCGAAGGTTATATTAAACTCGATAAGCCTTCGGCGTTAACGATTTCTCAAAATATTTCAGGACTAAAGATAAATGGATTAGATCTTGGCGGAGAAGCGATTCCAGCAGGTGTCTCACGGATTGAATTTGACGTGATTAGAAATAATAATGAAACATTTATTAAGACAGATTCACTCTCCAACTATTTTAAACCTAATTTGCCTTTAGGATATGGGCTTTTGGGAATTTATCAAAATAACGGTCAAATAGTATTAAAGCGCATAGATACAATTATCGACTTCATTTTTCATGAACCAGGAATCGCGCGGCCTTTTTCAGTGAATTGGACGGGTTATTTGACAATCGAAGATGTCGGAAAGTATACAATAAAGCTTCAAACTAGCGCGAAAAATAGAGTAGTTGTTGATGACCACGATATGGTAGAACCAATCTTTCTTGAAAAAGGAAAACATAAAATTGAGGTAGCGTATGATGGAACGCAAACTAGCGTTGAGCTTGAATTGTTTTGGAAAAAAGACAACGGAGAGTTCGTGTACATTCCGTTTAGTGGCTTGAGTCCATAAGATTTTTTTGTATGAAGAAATTCATCAATAGCCGGGTAATAGCATTTTTGAGTCTGCTTTGCGCTCTTGCACTTGCATTTGTTGGAGAGTTTTTTTTGTTGCAAGAAAAAGGGCTGGGAATAAAATCCATTCTTTTCTTTTCGGCATCGGCGTTAGTTATTCTTTTAATTTTTTTCAAAAATAGAGATAAATCAAAGTTTGCTTTTGAAGGAGAGTTTAAGACCACGAATCGAAAATTGTGGATTAGTGTTTCTATTAGTATTGTGCTGGGTTTGGCGGCATTGGCTTCCGCTTTTTTAAATGCCTCAAACGTTTCGTTTCTTTTGTCGTTGGCGTCTTTCGCAGCCTTAGTTTTTCCTTTAAGAGGTAAAACGGCAGAAAGTCAGAAAGATCGGCCAGCTTCAGTAAAAGTTTATATACTCTTGGGTCTTTTGTTAGTATTTTTGACGATTTTTCTCAGAACCTTTAACCTAAACGGCGTTGAGGAAGGGCTGCAAAATGATTCTGCTTGGAATGGCTTATGGGCAGGCCATATTCTAACAGAGAAGATAGCTTATAGCCCTTTAACTAGCGATCTTTGGGCAGGCGAATCAACCTTTCGTTATTTCATCGCCTTTTTCGTACCCTTTTTATCAGTTATAACATCGATCAAAATATCAGGGGCAATTATTGGAGTCACAACAGTTCTTTTGGCTTTTTTCTTATTTAAGAATATTTTCAACGTTAGATTAGCATTTTTAGGAGCCCTATTGTTATCTGTGGAACAGTGGCAACTGGTTTACAGCCGTGTAGGTTGGCATGCAATTTTAACGCCTCTGGCCCAAATAATAATGATTTACGGGTTGGTCTATGGAGTGAAAAAATTTAGCTATAGAGGTTTCATTTTTGCTGGGCTGGGAATGGCATTATCTTTCAATTCATATTATGCGGCCAGAATAAGCCCTCTTATTATTTTTATTTTTGCTTTTTTCCTGATAGGATCAATCAAAAAATATTGGAAGGGATTAATTCTAACTCTTCTCACGTTTCTTGTTTTAATGATTCCGTCTTTCCATTTAGCCATTACGCAGCCGGATGCCTATTTTTCAAAATCCAGTTCGATGTTCATTGGCAATGAAATAATTAAAACTGGATCGCTTGATCCCTTAATCAAAAATATTCAGAGCGCTTTTATGACAATTCCCTTAAGGGCTAATGGGGATGATTTTTTTACTTCCAATCCACTTTTAGATATTTTGTCGGTTGCCTTGATCTTTGTCGGATTATTTCTTCTTATTTCAAAATATAATCGTTGGAACTTAGTTTTGATTTTAAGTTGGATTTTAGTTAATTTTGTGCCAGGGATTTGGAGCAAACCAAATGGCCAACGTTTATTGGGGATGGCAGTTCCCATAGCGTTGTTAGCGGCTTTGCCTTTGGAGGAAATGTTCAAAATTGTGAAAAGAAAATGGGTGCCTATACTTTTTTCGATTGCGATTATCTCTTTTATTGCTTTCCAATCTTATCAGAACTTTGTCAGGCCAGGCCACGATCCTTTGCCCGGTGTTGCTTTAGAAGCAAACGCACTTGGTAAATGGACTAAATCAAAAATGGCAGTTTATGATGTCTATTTGCCAGAAGCCTACGCTTTGACTTATCCTGTTAAAGTTTGGACTTGGTTAGACAGAACAAAAGATCCATTGCTTTCTCAAATTAAGTTTATGGATATTCCCGTAAATGTTTTCACGGGAAGGATTTCAAAAGATAAGCCATCAATTTTTATCTTTGATAATTCTGAAATGGATAGATACGCTTATAATTTCGTCCTTGAGAATTTTGAAGTTGAAAAGACCGAGAAGATTACCGAAGAAGTTCGGAAAGTACCAATTTTCGATGCTGTCTATGTCAAACGTCTGAAGAATCTTGAAGTGCAAGGGCCAGTCGCGGAATTCACAAATTCAAAAGGAAGTTTTTCTTTGCCTTTTCCTGTTTTTCGAATTCCTCGAACTTTGGGAGAGGATCCCTTAGATATTAAAATTAAAGGGAGCTTACGAATTGTTCAGGAGGGAACATATAATTTCAAGTTGATTTGTTCAAACCCATTCATCCTTAGTCTTGGCGGCGAGAGTCTTAAGCCAATAGAAAGGAATGAAAATAATTACACATTTTCAATTATGTTGGATGCGGGTTTGGTTGACTTTGAACTGGACTTAGAAAAAGTTCTGCCAACGGCATCACTTTTTTTGGCTTGGCAAAAACCAGATGAAAGTTATAAACAAATATTCGGAAATGATTTCGAGAATACCCCGATGTTAAATTTATCTCAAAATATCCCGAAAAGTGAATATAAATAGATGGGAACCAAATTAAAATTTGTCAAAAAAATAATGAGAACAAAAACCTTTTGGTTCTTTTTTTATGCGTGCGTTTCATTTATCATATTTTATTTTCTTTCAAATCCGCAGACTTGGCTGTCATCCCATCGGCCATATTATGTGGATATAGCTCATTCTTTGCTGCAAGGTAAATTTAATATACACCTGCAGATAACTTTTGATTTGTCTGAATATAATGGAAACTTATACCTTTATTTTGGAATATTGCCAGCTATTTTATTTATCACCTTTTATTTATTGGGTTTAAGAACGGATATAATATTTTCAATCTTAATTTTATCCGTAATGACTGGAATATTTTACATACTTTTGAAAACTTTTTCAGAAAAAAGGAAATTAGGAATCCGAACAATATTTATTCATCTTTTAACATTGGGCTTTGCTTTTGGAACTGTCAATTTTTCTCTTGGCATGATCGGCCAAATGTATCATCTTGCCCAAATAGTTGGCGAGTTATTTTTAATCATTTCGATTCTTGCGTTAATAACCTCAAAGAATAAATACGGAATAATTCTATCCGGATTCTTGATTTCATTGTCATTTCTTAGCAGGAATACATATTTTTTATCTTTGCCTTTTTTTATTTTATACATTTGGGCATTTTTTCCTAAAAAGAGAATCATCAGTATTCTATTATTTTTGCTGCCGTTTGTTTTTGCTTTTTCATTTCAGCTTTTTTACAATTACGAACGATTTGGATCTCCCTTAGAAACTGGTTTAAAGTATCAAATGGGCGCAGATCAATACAAAGAAGCGCAAAAAGATCTTTTATCCCAATTCAATATAAAATATTTACCTTTGAACTTTGAAACGATGTTTTTAAAATATATAACATGGGATCAGTTTCAAAAGGGGCAATTCGATGGCAACGGTTACTCAATCTTCATGACATCGCCGTTTTTATTTCTTATCTTTCCGGCTTATTATTTTATGATCAAAAAAGAAAGAAAACTTCTAAGTTTTGCTTTGCTTAGCCCTGTTATTTTAGCTATTGCGACGTTGCTTCTTTATTTTGGCACGGGATTCTATCAGTTTGGTTATCGTTATCAAACCGATTTCTTGCCATTTGTTTTTTTGGGTCTGCTTTATTTTTTTAATAAGTTCAAAAATCTTACATGGCCTATTTTATTGCTATTCATTTTATCTTTTATCATAAACATTCGCGGGTATTACTGGAGAAGGATGTAGATTTATTTTGTTGTCTCAACTCGAATAATTTAAAAAGAACTGGACGACTCAGTTCTTTTTTGTTAATTTTATTGACCTTGACAAATCTGGAAAAATATGTTATAATAATCTAATTTAAAGATAAAACAAATGATAAGATTAAAAAATATAAAAAACAAAAAACAAAAATTATTTATCCTCGTTGTTCTAATTGCTTTAGGAATACGTCTGATTCCGGCTTTTTTGGCGCCTGCTGCCTCAGATACGATGAATATGGAAACAGCAGGTAAATTAGTGTCGGAAGGGAAAAATCTTTATGTTTCAAATGCGGGGATCTATCCTTACCCGCCCCTGTGGATGGGGGTTGAAGGGATTTCATATATTATTTCAAATTTTACAGGGATCAACTTCGCTTTTCTAATTAAACTTCCAGCGATTTTCTCTGATATAGGAATAATGTTCTTGCTGTATTTGTTATCCAGAAAAAGAATACTGCCAGCATTGTTATATGGTCTTTTACCATTTTCGATCTTCATTTCGGGATTTCATGGGCAATTTGATAGCTTCGCATTGTTTTTTGTGCTTTTAGGAGTTCTGCTTCTTCAAAAAAAACGATTTCTGTGGAGCAATTTGAGTTTGGGTTTTGCAATATTGATCAAGTTATTCCCGGTTTTCGTTTTGCCATTTTTTATTATGAAGGCTAAAAATTGGAAGGAGAGAGTTCTAGGAATTGTTTTAGCATTAGCCCCTGTTATTTTAGTGACACTGCCATTTATTATTGGGAATAAAGACGCAGTAAATAACAGTTTTATAAACTATAATGGAGTAGGAGATTTTGGTTTGGGCGGATTTGCAAGGGCTGTTGATATGATAGTAAAAGGTGCTCAACTTCCAGATATATGGAATCTTTTATTAAATAATGGGAAATTGCTCTTTTTCGCGGCAGCCTTTTTTGCCTCTGTTCTATTGGCTAAAAATCGCAAAATTATGGAATCAATTAGTATTGTTTTCTTTTTATTCCTAATATTTATTCCTAATATTTCAATTCAATATTTTCTTTGGGTGATTCCATTTATTGTGATTTCTTATCCAAAATTTAGTGTTCTGTACAATATTGTAATATCTATAGCAGCGGTAGCATTTTATACCACATTCCATGGCGGGATATTGAGCCCATTTATTATAACGAAAGAATTTGCCTCTATCGCAACACCCATTTACCCTTATATGATTTTGATATCTTGGCTTTTAATACTAGGGTGGACAGCAAAAAAATTCATTTTTACTCTGGGATTTTCTAAATCCAGATGATCTTGTATAACTAATTCTTAGATAATTGCAACTATAGTTGGTCTAATTACATTATCTAATCTGTAAGGGTTGGACAGAATCACCTGTTTATTATTTTGATAAAAGTGAGTTGTAGGTGTCTTTGGAGAATTCGCCAAAGTTCTTGAAAATAAGCACTTTGGGGTGGTCGTAGACTGTGAAGGATTCGTCTGACTTGTCGTCGTTTATTTGCCAGCCTAATAGGTTGGGGTAAGAAGTTGTTGTGTTGACTAATTCGTAACCTAATTTGCCTTCGAAGAGCAGGTTGTAAGCCTTGTTTGTGATTGGATAGCGCTTCGCAAGGCGTAAAATTGGGGCGTAGCCTCTGTTGCTTGTAAAAATCAAATAATCTGATTTGGAGAGTTGAGTGGCTATGTGCTCAACTTTTTTTTCATCATCAACTTCCCAAATATTCAACTTCTCTATTTTATATTGATGATTGTCTATAGTCTTTGTTTCGTTATTTTCTACAATGCCCAAAGGCAAATCATCATCCCAATGTTCAGTTAAAATTACGCTTCCATTTGGAATATTTTTATAAATCCAGCTTGAAGCTTGCACTCGGCTGTGAAGCCTAAAATAAATAGTTGCAAAGGCGCCGGCATACAAAATTGAGCTTGCGAAAATAATTAAACCGATAGCCGCAATCGTTTTTTTGAACTTTAACCTTGTAAACAATTCAACCAAGGCGAATGCGCCGAGAATGGTTAAAAAAGGCATAATGGGGAGCATATAGCGCAGGAATTTGGCGTGGAAAGCGCCCGTGATGCCGAAATAGGGGATTATCCAAGCAAGAATCAAAATAATCGGCAGGCGAAACTCTTTTCGCTTAAAAAAGGCGTAAATGCCATAACCTAAGCCGAACCAAGCCAGCAGTCCAAGCGGGATTCCGTAACCCCACAAAATACTATTTTGGATTTGGTACAGATAGGGGATTGAACCGATGTATTGGCGCGTGAAGGGAAAATCAGCAATGCCACGCGCCATGTTGGATTGTTCGTTAATGCCGGCGATAAAGCGGTTGAAGTCTATTAGGGCGTAAGGGTTGGTGATGGCGAAAACTGCGAAGGCGATGAGGAGAAGGGTGATTAGCTTATAGCTTATAGCTGATAGCTTATAGAAACGGGGATGGATTCCTGCTTTCGCAGGAATGACAGAAGGGGGGGAGGGATTGTTTCGTTTCGTTCGTTTTGACATAAAATAGGGGATGGTGAAGGCGAGGGCTATGGCTAAGAGGATCGGGGCGACGGAGATTTTTGTGCCAAAGGCTAGGCCTAAAAAGATTCCGGTAAGAATAACCGGTTTCCATGAAGGTTTTTTCGCAATGTCATACGCAAAATAGAGGGTTAAAAGAATAAATAATGTCAAAAGCGGATCGAAAGCGTAAAAATGGGCGAGCTGGATTTGCAAAACTGTAAATGTCGAAAACAGCGCGGCAATAATTCCAACTTTTTTTGAAAAGAATTTTTTGCCGACCAAAAAAACCATTCCGATAATGCCGACATCAACTATTCCCATTACCACTCTGCCAAACAAGGCTGCGCCATCGTAACTTCCTAAAAACGCAAGGTTCGAAAATATCATTCCGGGTATTCTCGCCAAGAAAAATAATAGGTAAATGGGAAAAGAACCATAGGCAAAAAATTTGGGATTAAGCGGGGAATCGGGACTAAAAAATTGCGCCCAAGAATTGGGAAAATTCAAACCGCCCACAAACATCGAAATCGCCCGCTCATCTGGATGCAAGTGGTGGTTTTGATCCCAGTCAATTCCGATAAAGCGCAACAAAATACCGATAGCAAAAAGCAACATAATCGCTATCGGCAAGAATAATTTTTTACGATTTTTCATTTGCCCTCGCGCAAAAAATTATGGATGGGTGGGGGTTAGAGTAGGGGTGGGGACAATTGTTGGTGTTGGGGTTGGCGTGTCAACAAGCGTAATGGAAACCGATATGGAAGTGTTGGAAGACCAGTAGGCGTTGTCGTAAACAACAGCTTTGAGCTTGTGGGTGCTGCCTGATTTAGGCGTGAATGTAATTGAATAATTTAACGAAGAGGCAGTGCCGACCTTTTCGTCATCCATAAAGAGCGCGATTTCTTTAAGGCCCAAGGGAGCTGTTGCGGTGCCTGTCACTGTAATATCACCCTCAAGCGCCGCTCCTTCCTGCGGGGTAAGAATTGTGATTGTTGGTTTGTTTTTTTCAATATGCACATCGTCTTTGGCATCCTCGGCGGGCGGCGGCGGATAATCTGTAAAACTACTTGCCCAAGCCAAGACCGGTTTATTCCAGCCGGGATCATCCGGTTTTTCAGATTGAATTTTGGCAAACATTCGTTCTTCAATCGCGTCGGTTGGAGTCAAATCTGTGGCGCGCTTGCCAGAAACTTTATCAATTTTTATTTTATAGTAAATCCCGGCGTCTTCTTTTGGTTCTTGCCACGAAGCGCAAATATCTTTATTAACTTTGCCGCCCGATGCCGTTTTTTTGCCGTTAAAACCGTCAAGCTGGCATTCTTTGATTCCATCGGGTTTGACAAAATCCTCATTAGGCTTGCCTTCCAAAGCTCTTGCTAAAAAGTTGTGCCATATAGGCGCGGCGGCAAAAATTCCATCGCCTTCGTTGACCATAAAAGTGGCGTCATTGTTTCCCGCCCAAACTCCAACGACGAGCGAAGGAGTATAGCCAACCGTCCATGCGTCGCGGAAATTTTCGCTCGTGCCTGTTTTGGCGGCGGTGGAACGATCAGCAAAATATAAAGGCGAATTCGCGCCAAAAACGCCCGAGCGGGCGGAATTGTCCGAAAGTATCGAGGTGATTTCATAAGCGACTTCTTTATCCCAAGCTTTTTTGGGGCTGTCTTGATATTCTTCCAAAACATCGCCCTTGCCGTCCACAATTTTCAAAATAGCGGAATCGGGATGATAAATGCCCTCGGTGGCAAAAGCGCCAAAAGCGGAGGCGTGTTCAAGCAGCTGCATTTCGCCTGTGCCAATAGAAAGCGAAACGCCGTATTGGTCCGCGTTGGTTAGAGTTGTCACACCCAAATTTTTGGCGTTTGTGATAATTTTGTCGACTCCGGCCAAAGCTCCCGTTTTGACAGCGGGAATATTGTAAGAGCTTGCCAAAGCTTTGCGCATCGTCACCAATCCATGAGATCTTTCATCGAAATTTTTGGGCTTGTAGTTCATTCCGAAATCTGTTTCCAAGTCAAAAAGTGGGAAGGCGGGAGAATATTTGTCTTGAAAGGCGGTAGCGTAAACATAAGGTTTGAATGATGAACCGGGCTGGCGCAAAGCAGTGGCGATATTGACATTGCCATCGTTAGCAGTGTCAAAGTAATCGCGAGATCCGACCATTGTCAAAATCTGGCCGGTTTTGGGATCAATGGCAACCAAAGCGGCATTACTGCCATTGTAATTCACTAAATTATTATCTGCGCCGGCTTTGACTTCTTCTTCGCCGATTTTTTGCAGATCATAATCTAAAGTTGTGGTAACTTTGAGTCCGCCTTCTTCAAGCATTTTTTCGCCATATTCCTCGGCCAAAAGCTGGCGCACATACATCACAAAATGTGGGGCCTTGATATCTTCCCTGGCAGGGCTAAAAGTTATTTCTTTTTTCTTGGCGGCTTCGCCCTGCTCTTTGGTTATATATTTATCTTCAACCATCAGATCGAGCACGTAATCTTTGCGCTTGAGCGTTTTGTCTTTGTTGGTCCCATAAGGGTCATAATAAGTGGGCGCGTTGGGCAAGGTGGCCAGCAAAGCTGATTCTTCCAGAGTCAAATCTTTGGCGTGCTTGTCAAAATATGTTTGCGCGGCGGCTTCAATGCCGTAAGCGTTATTTCCATAAGGAATTTCATTCAAATACATCTTCAAAATTTCATCTTTTGAATAAACTTGTTCGATTTCAATTGATAAAATCAACTCTTGAATTTTGCGCTGGAGAGTTCTTTCTGGAGTAAGCAGGGCATTTTTTATAAATTGTTGAGTAATAGTTGACCCGCCTTGGACTGACCCGCCAAAAAGATTATTTCTGACGGCGCGCAAAACAGTTTTGAGCTCAAAGCCTTTGTGCTGGTAAAAATCTCTGTCTTCAAGCGCGATTGTGGCATTTTTTATCGAATCCGGCATTTCTTTAAATTCTATTAAAGTGCGCTTTTTTTCTCCATGAATTTCATACAAAAGCAACCCCTGCCGGTCGTAAATTTTGGTGGATTCGGACATTTTCAATTCTCTTAATTTGTCTGGCGAAGGCAAATCTTTGCCATACCAAGCAAAAAGGATGCCGGCAGTAATTACCCCTGTTAAAAACAGGCCAAGAGTAGAAAAAGCGATAATTTTGACCCATAATGGGACTCGAATGCCAAAAAAGCGACTGATTCGTCGCGTTTTTTTGTGATCGGGAGGGATATGAAATGAATTGGGAGTGATTTCTATGTTTAACTTTGCCATAGAGAATATAGATTACTGTTACATTATAGCAAATTGCGAATTATAATGGAAGTGGGAGGGGGAATAAAGTGACGAGTTTCGAGTTTCGAGTTTCGAGTGAGTTTCGAGTTTCGAGTGAGTTTCGAGTGAATCAAATTAGACAAATTAGTCAAATTTATCAAATAAGTCCAATTTAGATAGGAGGAAAAGTGGATAATATTGGGCACTTGCTTAAGAAGAATGTTGAGGAAATAATTGAGCGGGAAAGCTTGGAAAAACGGTTGGCATCGGGGAAAAAGCTTCGCGTAAAATTGGGGGCCGATCCCTCTGCTCCCGATTTGCATTTGGGGCATTCGATTGCCCTGCGCAAACTCAAAGAATTTCAAGATTTGGGGCATCAGGTCATTTTTGTGATAGGGGATTTTACGGGAATGATCGGGGATCCTTCTGGGCGGTCCAAAACTCGGCCGGCTCTTTCTTCGGAAGAGGTTAAAAAGAACGCGCGCACTTATTTTGAACAAGCGGGCAAAATTTTAGATATCAAAAAAGCTGAAATTAGGTTTAATTCTGAATGGTTTGGGAAAATGCAACTTTCGGAGATTCTGCGAATTGGAGCAAAATTCACTGCGGCGCGAATCTTGGAACGGGATGACTTTGCCAAACGGCTTGCGGAAGGTTCGGCGATAGGTTTGCATGAACTTTTTTATCCGGTTTTGCAGGCTTACGATTCTGTCATTTTGAAAGCCGATGTTGAAATTGGAGGCACAGACCAAAGATTTAATTTATTGGCAGGCCGCCAATTAATGTCAGATTACGGTTTGCCTCCTCAAGAAATGATAAGCCTGCCGCTTTTGATTGGATTGGACGGCAAAAATAAAATGAGCAAAAGTTTAGGCAATTATATTGGCTTGACTGAATCAGCTGATCAAATGTTCGGCAAATTGATGTCAATCCCAGATGAATTGATCGGGCAATACCTACGATTGTTAACGGAAATGCCCGATAAAGAAGTGGCCGATATTGAAAAGCAGATGAAAAATCAATCACTTAACCCTCGCGATGCTAAAGAAATGATGGCCAAGATTGTTGTGGCTGACTATCACGGCAAAACGGCAGCCAGCAAAGCCGCTGACGAATTCCGCAAGGTTTTTTCTAAAGGCGAGATGCCTCAAAATGTTGAGGTTATCACATATAAAGATATCCCCCTGTCTCCCGGCGGAATTGTCGCTCTGTCTGGAGTGCCATATTCGACGTCGGCGGCAAACAGATTAATAAAACAAGGTGGTTTTGAGATAGATCATAAAAAATACGCAGATCCCACTCAAAAATTAACGCTTCCAGATGAATTTGACGTGAAAATTGGCAAAAAAACCTTCAGGCACTTCAAGCGAAAAAATGATAAATCATCAAGATGAACAATTTAGATAAAACCAGCCATAAAATTATAATTGGTGATTCCAGAGATATGAAAGAAACGCCAAATGAATCTGTCCATTTGGTAATCACTTCTCCGCCTTATTGGCAGTTGAAGGATTATGGAACCAAAAACCAGATTGGATTTAACGATTCTTACGAAGATTATATAAATAATCTTAATTTAGTTTGGCAGGAATGCTATCGAGTTTTGCATAAAGGCTGCCGTCTGTGCATCAACATTGGCGACCAATTTGCCAGGGCAATTTATTATGGCAGATATAAGGTGATTCCTATTCGCACAGAAATCATTAAATTTTGCGAAACAATCGGCTTTGATTATATGGGCGCAATTATCTGGCAAAAAACTACTACTACCAATACTACAGGAGGTGCTTCGGTGATGGGGAGCTTTCCATTTCCGCGAAACGGTGCCATCAAGATTGATTACGAATTTATTTTATTGTTTAGAAAAAATGGACAGAGTCCGATACCTTCCACTGTGGCCAAACAATCTTCTAAATTATCAAATGAGGAATGGAATAAATATTTTATCGGGCATTGGAACTTTAATGGAGTAAAACAGGAAGGCCATTTGGCGATGTATCCCGAAGAGTTGCCCAAGCGTCTAATTAAAATGTTTAGCTTTGCTGGAGAAACTGTCCTTGATCCGTTTTTGGGCAGCGGCACGACATCACTCGCAGCAAAAAATCAAGGGCGCGATTCTATCGGATATGAAATTAACGGAAAATATTTTTCGTTTATCAAACAGAAATTAGGTATGGACAAAGCATCTTTATTCAAAGATGCTGAATTTTCAGTTGAGCAACAGCCGTTTTCAAAAGCAGATTTTGCATCTCGGATTGCAAAATTGCCGTACATTTTTAAGGACTCGATAAAGTTACAGTTAAAAACTAATCCTAAAGAAAATAATTACGGTTCGAAAATTAATTGAGGTTCAAAATGGCTAAAGAATGGATTCTTAATTCAGCGACAAACCGTTTTCAACTTAATTTCAAGCGGAACGTGGGAGCGGTTTCTGAACAAATACGAATATGCTCGCCAAAAAATATTTCCGATTGGGAAAATTATTATTTTGAGCATGTTAAAACGCGCAACCAATTAGTTGATCTTGGCAAAAAATTATATACAAAGATTACGGAGGTTATCTCTGCGGAGATAGATAATATTACGGAACAAGACTGTATTAATTATATTATTAACTTAGTGATTAACAGGACATTTGATGGATATATGACGGAAAAAAAGACGATTTACGGTCAACTTCAAGATGTGCTTGGTGTTTCAATCGAACCAGCTCCGGATGAATGGGACCGAAAGTTCAATGTCGATTTCTTTATCAAAATTAGAGATAAATATATCGGGTTGCAAATCAAACCTGCCAGCGGTGTGTCTCACATCCCCCAGATTTATAAAGAACGGCAATTGCAATTGGAAACTCATAAGAAATTCTCTCAATTGTTTGGCGGAAAAGTATTTTATATCATTTCAATCAAAGAGAATAATCAGAAGAAAATCTATAATTCGGAAGTGATAGATGAGATTAAAAATGAAATGAATAAGCTGAATAAATAATCCAAGATGAGTATTATTACTGAAATTGAAAGTGAGTTGAAAAAGATTATTAAAAAGGCATTTCCGGGCGTGAAAGCGCCTGATTTTCGAGTTGAAGTTTCGCGTCGGCCGGAAATGTGTGAATACGCAGCCAATATCCACTTTTTGCTTAGCAAAATTTTAAAAAAGAAACCTCAAGAAATTGCCTCTAAAATAGGGGAGAAGTTCGCGAAAAAAATTGGCAGTGTAGAAGGCGAGGGAGTTTTCTTAAACATTAAATTGTCTGATGAGTTTCTGGAAAAATCGCTTCAAGAAGTTTTGCAAAAACAGGAATTATTTTTTAATTCTAACCTTCTCAAAAACAAAAAAATCAATGTGGAGTTTATTTCGGCCAATCCTACTGGGCCTTTGACATTGGGAAATGGCAGAGGAGGGTTTTCCGGTGATACGCTCTCGAGAGTTTTTGAATCCGCCGGAGCAAAAGTTACCCGCGAATACTATCTTAACGACGTTGGCCGGCAGGTTGAAAAATTGGCCGAATCTGCCGCGTATAGATATTTAGAGTTATTAGGTAAGAAGATTGACTTTCCGGAGTATTGTTATCAAGGGAATTATATTGTCGAGCTTGCGCGAGAAATTCTTGTTGAGCATGGCGATGAATATAAAGATATGGCTGTTTTGGAAATTGGCAGCAGGATCCAAGAGTTCGCTTACCAAAGAATGCTGGCGTCAATAAAAGGTTCGGTCTTAAAAATGGGAATAAATTTTGACAATTGGTTTTCCGAAAAGTCTCTTTATGAATCTGGGCAGGTGGAATCAGCCTTGGCAAAGTTATCGCAGTTGGGCCTGCTTTATGAAGCTGATGGGGCTTTGTGGTTCAAAGCTACTCAATTTGGCGATGACAAAGATCGGGTAGTCAAAAAAACCGACGAGGCTTATACATATTTTGCTTCAGATATCGCTTATTTTATTAATAAGTTGGATGCAAGGGGATTTGATTTAGCGCTTACTTTTTTGGGTGCCGACCATGCCGGGTATGTTCCGCGGCTTTTGGCATCGCTCAAACCTTTTGGTTTGGACAAGAAAGTGAAGTTTCCAGTTTTTCAATTAGTCAGGCTTTTTTCCAAAGGCAAAGAAGTTAAAATTTCCAAGCGGCAGGGAACTTTTGTTACTATTGATGAACTTTTGGATGATATTCCTTTGGACGTGGCGAGATACTTCTTTTTAACCAAAGCCATGGAAACGCATTTAGATTTTAATCTGGATCTGGCAAAAGAAGAATCAAAGAAAAACCCTGTTTATTATATTCAATACGCTTACGCGAGGATTTCTTCATTGAAAAAAGAAGCGGAAAAAGCCGGGTTGAATTTAAAAATAACGGCAATATCTTTGGATTCGGCAGAGGAAAGAAATTTGGCAATTGAAATTTTGCGTTTAAGCGAAATAATTGAATCTGTCGCGGAATCTTACGCGCTGCAGACTTTGCCAGAATATGCCCTAAAACTGGCGGATAAATTTCATTATTTTTATGAGAAAAAACGGGTGATAGGGGAAAAAGCGAACATTGCTTCATCTCGGCTGGCATTAATTGAAGCCGCAAGGATTGCCCTAAATAAGATTTTGGGAATTATGGGAATCACCAGTCCGGAAAGAATGTGATTCTTTTATAATTATTTTTTTTGAAGTTTAATCAAAAAAATCGCCTTAGGGCGATTTTTTCTTGAAGCTATAAGCTATAAGCTACTGTGCCTGTGCTAAGTCAACACTGTACACTTTATTATTTGAAAGCACATAAAGCGTTTTGCTGGCCGGGTCAACTGTAAGGCCTCGCACGTCTGAAAATGAGTCAGACATCCACTGCCGCAAATATTTTCCTTCTTTGTCTATTTCGATAATTCGCTTGAAGCCGATATCCACTAAATAGATATTATCTATATCTTCCGAAGTATAAATTGTTGTGGCGTATTTTAGTTTGTCAGAAAGAGTTGTTGGCATTCCTTCAATCGTAAATGGCGTGCCAAAACCTTGGGAAAAGCGCACGATTGAGCCATTGCCGTTTAGAATGTAAATGAAGCCATCAATGGCAATGGAAACGGCGGTAGAAATT
>Ga0315291_10000462_pt1 | contig 53532 bp, 43 predicted proteins | sample YL17G12_20_MG_FD_203070 | JGI IMG/M metagenome (GOLD analysis project Ga0315291, IMG submission 203070) | Sediment microbial communities from Yellowstone Lake, YNP, Wyoming, USA - YL17G12_20 | ecosystem: Environmental > Aquatic > Freshwater > Lake > Sediment | place: USA: Wyoming | collected... | reverse complement strand
ACAAGTTCCACCACGAGCCTCCTTGCTCCACGGGTTTTTCCTTCAACACGCCCATGGTGCGGGAGACTCGTTTTGTTTTACAGAGGCTCGCGTAAACCTCTGCCAATAGTGCGAAAGTCGAACTAAGCGTTGCTGAGCCGCCGATCCCAGGCGTACACGTCCGCGATGTCCCGTTCGGTCATCGGTTCATAGGCCTCGGCCAGACGCCGTTCGGCACCCTGACGGCGAAGATCTGCCAGCACCGCTCGTGCGGGGGTGAACCACCGCTCGATCCAGGCCAGCGGGACGTCGTCAGGCCGGAGCCGCTTCCGCAACTGCACCATTTCCGCATGTGCGCCCCGGTATTGCTTCAGAATGTAGAGCATCACATCCTCGTGCTTGACGGGGCGCTCCGCCAGACGTAGGCGGGCCTCGCGGATCTGGAAGTAGCGATCCAGCAGCGCGTCGCTTGGCGCTTCGCCCATCAATGCGAGATCGAGCAGTCGCTTTCGAAAGCACTTCCAGCAGTTTTCGCAGGGCGCGCCGATACCGCCACGCACGCACGATTGGACCGCGCTCGACAATGCGCTCGACATCACCAGTCGGCTCGTGGCGACTTCGCTCAGTCCCGCCGTCACTTGGTGCCAAGGCAGCCCGACCGCGGCGGTAGTGGCCGCATGCCGGCGCCAGCGCAGCCGCTGACGGTAGTCGACGAAATGTGTGCCACCTGCGAGGTAGGATGATTCAAGAATCGTGCCGAGGGTGAGGCTGTTCAACCCGCAGTAGTCTGCCAGGAGCACCAAGGGCGTCGCAACCGTCCAATCGTCGATAAACCCGACCGGTGCGCGCAGGTACTCCATATCGGTCGGGATGATGTGCAATTCGCGCCCCGTGTTTCGAACTGCACCACATGCGTGGAGCGCTGCCTCTACACGGTACTGGTTGGCGCGCGAGCCCGGCGGATCGAACCGCTGAAGGAACACGCTGACCGCATTATCCGGCAGCAGCAGCAGAGCGGCCGTGGAGTCGATGCCGCCGCTGAAGCTCAATGCGGGACGACCGTGCGCGGGCGTCTCCCGCGCTGGCCGATCAGGATCAACCGGGCTGACGTTGAGCCCCCAGAACTCCTTCGCCGCGGAGTGGAAGCGCTGACTGACCGGCATCGGCAGTTCCAGGCGCGTATCGGTTACCGGCCCTGCCAAGGCAATGGCTACGCATGCCAGCAAGTCCGGATGTGTCCGCGCGATGCTCCAGTCCGCGGGCATGACATACCGGCACGAATCGCGGGCGAACGTTCCGGCGGCTTGGGCCTTCTCGTTGTAGAGTTCCCGACGATCGGCGGCCTGTGGCCGAAAGCGAAACGTCAGCGTGTGCTCTTCCTGTGCGATACCCACGATCATGGCAGGTTGTCCCTGTTCTGGCTGCAGCATCTTCATGATGGGTGCGCGGCCCGTCAATCGGCTGCGTGCGGTTGGCAAGACGGAGGCGACCGCCAGGGACGCGGCTGACCACGGGGGGCCGTCGCTGACTTGCCGTCGAAAAGCTGATCGGTCAGAGCGAGGCCCTGGTCTGCCACAGACCGGGGTGCCAGGATTCCCATCGCTCCGGCGAACAGGCGACCGTCGCGCGCCACAGCGTCGGGTACCGTCGCAAGACCTGCTCCAAAACCTCGTCAGGCGACGGATGCGTTTTCGCAGCCGGGACATACACGGCTACCGCGATGCGCTGCGGCGTCGCCGGAGGTGACCCGGACGATTCTGCGGCGGATCAAAGACCTGTTCGACCGCGAAGCGCGGCTCAATAACCTGGCGGCCCGATCGGTGGCAGAAAACACTGGCAGACTCACCCGCGACGCCCGAACAGCCCGCAAGCTGAACCTCCGCCCTGCCCTTCAGTCGTCCCGTATCGTCGCCATCACCGCTTCGAACAGCCGGCCGTTGGTCGCCACGGCTGCGGGTGCCGTGTGCGTCGGCCGGCCGGACCAGTCGGTCAGTGTCCCGCCGGCCTCGGCGATGATTGGCGCGACGGGGGCTATGTCCCAGATGCTCACGATTGGGTCGAGCACAATCTCGGCCCGGCCGGTGGCGAGGAGGGCGTAGCCGTATGCGTCCGACCAGCCGCGGTCTGTGCCGCATGCGGCCCGGAGCCGTTCGTACGCCGGTCCACGCCCGTGCTGGTAGATGAGCTTGCCCGAGGTCACGACGAGCCGCGCCTGCGACAGGTCCGATACCTGCGAGACGCGCGCCGGACGGCCGTTCCAACTACATCCCAGGCCGCGGGCCGCGCAGACGGTCTCCTGCAACGCCGGTAGATGGATGACGCCCGCGAGCATTTCGCCGCCCCATTCGAATCCAACGAGCACGCTGTAGAGCGGCACGCCGCTGAGGAACGACACGGTCCCGTCGATCGGATCGAGGATCCAGCGGGCACGCGAGCGGCCGCACTTCTCGCCGAACTCCTCACCCACGATGCCGTCGTCGGGGAAGGCGGCCTCGATGCGCCGCCGGAGCAGCTCCTCCGCGCCCCGGTCGGCGAGGCTGACGGGCGTATTATCGGTCTTCAGCTCGAACGGCACGCCGCCGTGGAAGTGCCCGAGCGTGAACGAGCCCGCCAGTTGGGCAGCTTCCACCGCGAAGTCCAGGATGTCCGACAGTTCTCGCTCGTCCATCGGCGTTCGTCCATCGGGCGGCGCGGGACATTGTTCCCACGACCGGGCTGGGAAGCAAGCCGCCTGCACGCGACCAACGCACGGACAAGACCCGCAAAACCAGTCGTTCGCATGGATCGGCGCAGGGCGTTTCGTGGTATGATGTAACCTGGTCGTTAGCTACTGGGACAGAGGAGTACGTGCGGAGGGAGATGAGCGCTTAGCTGGCCCAATCCCGCCCATGTTTCCTGGAGCTATCGGATATTCGAGTATACAAAGCCGAATCGCTACTGCACCGCGGGTCGATTGATTTGTGACCGTGCGGCGTGGGGCACATTCGAGTCCCTTCACGCAAAAGGAGCACGCATGTTGAGCAGGACTTCCTTCCGAATCGGGGCCGCGGTGCTGGCCGTTGCCTGGCTGTCCACCGCCGGCCTGGCCACCGCCGGCCCGTGGCTGCAGCTTGACCCGGCGGGCACCGTCGCGGTAGCCGATGCCGCGGGCCGTGCGCCGACCGTCACCGTCTATCCGGCCGGCCTTGCGGGTCTGCAGGTCGTCGCGGATACGCCCGGCGTGTCCATGCAGAAACACGAAAACAAGTCCGGCCAGTTTGTCGAGTTGAGCTGGCCCGACGCGTCGTTCTACGGCGAAGTCGGTACGCCGGCCCTGCCGGTGATTCGGCGTTTGTTCGTCGTTCCAGCGGGCGCGACGGTAGCGCTGAGCTACGACGCCGGTGCGGCCCTCACGGTCGATAGCACCACGACCGACATGCCGGCGTGGGTGCTGCCGGTGCAGCCGCCGATTCCCAAGATTCCCGGCGCGCTGGAAAACGCGGTGTTCGCGTTTGACGAAGGCGCTTATGCAACGGCGGCGGAACTGCCGGCAGAGCGTGTGATCGTGCAGGAACTGGGCATCGTGCGCGGGCAGCGGCTGTGGCTGCTCGAGATTCGCCCGGTGGCCCACAACCCCGCGGCCGGGACGATCAGCTTCTGGCCCACCATCGCCGTCGATATCCGGTTTGCCGGCGGCTTGCTGCCCGGCAACGGGTTGTCGGCGCTGCCAGGGCTGGGTGGGATCGTTCTCAATCCGCAGGTACTGCCGTCGGCCAAGTCGCGCGGCACAGGCAACTATCTGATTGTCGTGGCCAGCGCTTATGAGTCGGCCATCGGCACGTTCGCGAGCGCGAAGCAGGCCCAGGGCTACACCGTATCGACCTGGGTGCCGCCCTCGGCCAGCACGACGGTCATCAAGAACTACATCCAGAGTCTGTGGGGCGGGCCCAATGCGCCCGACTACGTGCTCTTGGTCGGCGATACCGACACGATTCCGAACTGGACCGGCGGCGGCGAGGGATCCCCACCGACCGATCTGCAATATGGTTGCATGGACGGGACCAGCGACTGGTATCCCGACATCGCGATCGGACGCTTCCCGGTCCGGAACACCAGCCACCTGCAGGCGATGGTCGACAAGACCCTGCTGTACGAGAACGGGCCCCTGCCCGATCCGGACTACGTGAAGCGGGCGGTCTTCATGGCGTCGTGCGACAACTACACCGTCAGCGAAGGTACGCACAACTGGGTCATTGAGACCTACATGATTCCCAACGACATCGTGTGCGACAAGCTGTACTGCCACACCTACAACGCGACGACGCAGCAGGTCCGTGACGCGTTCAATGACGGCCGCTTCTTCGGGATCTACAGCGGCCACGGGGCCGAGACCTCCTGGGCGGACGGACCGCCATTCTATCAGAGCGACGTCAACGCCCTCACCAATCTGGGTATGTACTCCTACATCTTCAGCTACTCGTGCCTGACCGGAAACTACACCGTCGACGAGTGCTTCATGGAGACCTGGGTCCGCGCGCCGAACAAAGCGGGCGTGGTCGCCATCGGCTCCACGGTGACCAGCTACTGGACCGAGGACGACGTTCTCGAAAAGCGGCACTTCGACTCGATCTACGACGAGGACGACTCGGTCGTCCCCGAGGTCGGCCCGGTCCTCAACGACACCAAGATGCGCTACCTGGCCGAGATGGGCAGCGGCGCCACCACCCGCCGGTACTTCGAGATGTACAACATCATGGGCGATCCGGCCCTGCCGTACCCGGGCAACTGCTCGGATGCCGGGACCGTCACCCTCGACCGCGCGAAGTACGCCTGCGAGGACGCGGTCGGGATTCGCGTGTCCGATTGCGGACTCAACGTTGACCCCAATGTGGTTGACACGGTCACCGTGATGATCACGTCGAGCGCCGAGCCGGCCGGCGAGGCGGTCCTCTTGACCGAGACGAACGCCGGTTCGGCTACGTTCGTGGGCGAAATCAATGTGAGCACCACCAATGCCCCCGGCGTGCTGCTCGTCGCCCCCGGCGACACCATTACCGTCACCTACATCGACGCCGACAACGGCCAGGGCCAGCAGGTCACCGTCACCGCGACCGCCGCGGTCGACTGCACGCCGCCGACGATCAGTAACGTCCACGTCACCAATCTCCAGGCGCGCAGCGCCACGGTGGCCTTCACCTGCAACGAGCTCGCCCGCGGCACGGTACACTACGGCCTGAGCTGCGAGAGCCTGATCTGGACTGCCGAGGGCGGCTTTGCGCTGGCCCCGACGGTCGACCTCAGCGGCTTGACCGACAACACTACCTATTACTACAAGGTCGATGCCACCGACGAAGCCGGCAATACCGCGGCCGACCCGACTTGCTATAGCTTCACCACGCCCGAAATCCCCGACTTCTTCACGGAGCTTTTCACCAGCGGCAACGACCTCGACAACCTGAGCCTGTTCTTCAACCCGAACGGCTCGAGTGACTTCTACCTGGCCTGCGCCGAGGCGATCAGCGCGCTGCCCACCGATCCGGCCGGCGGTACGACCTTGTCGCTCTCGGACGACAGCTACGCCCAGGTCACCCTGGGCAGCGGCGCCACCGTTTCGCTGTACGGCACCAGCTACAGCTCCTTCTACGTGGGCAGCAACGGCTACCTCACGTTCAACAGCGGAGATAGCACCTACACCGAGGCGCTCGCGGCGCACTTCAACCAGCCGCGGGTCAGCGGCCTGTTCGACGACCTCAACCCGTCGCAGGGCGGCACGGTGAGCTGGAAGCAGCTCGCCGACCGCGTGGCGGTGACCTGGCTGAACGTGACCGAGTACGGCGCCGGCAACCAGAACACGTTCCAGATCGAGCTGTACTTCAACGGGCAGCTCACGATCAGCTACCTGGCCATCGCGGCGACGGACGGGCTGGCGGGCCTCTCCCAGGGCCTGGGCGTCGATCCGGACTTCTTCATGTCCGACCTGTCGGCGCTGGGGCCGTGCCAGACGTTCCCGCCCACCGCCCACGACGGCGCCGCCAACGTGGACGAGAGCACGCCGACGAACATCACGCTGCTGGCCACCGATGATGGCATGCCGAATCCGCCGGGTTTCCTGATCTACATCATCACGTCGCTCCCGGGGCACGGGACGCTCAAGGATCCCGGCAGCGGCGCAGTAATCACCAGCGTGCCGTACACGCTGGTCAACCACGGCAAGATCGTGGTCTACACGCCGCCGACACACTATGTCGGCGCGGACGCCTTCCAGTTCAAGGCCAACGATGGCGGGACGCCGCCGGACGGCGGGGACTCGAACATCGCGACGGTCACGCTCACGGTGATTGGTATGCCGGAGGTGGTGTACAACTTCCCGCTGGACACGAATCCCGGCTGGAGCACGACCGGGGCGTGGGCGTTTGGTCATCCCACCGGCGCCGGCAGCCATCTCAAAGACCCGAGCAACGGGCACACCGGGACCAATGTCTATGGGTACAACCTCAGCGGCGATTACACCAATAACCTGACGCCGAAGTACCTGACGACCACAGCCTTGGATTGCAGCGACCTCACTGACGTCGAGCTGCAGTTCTGGCGTTGGCTGGGCGTGGAGGTGAACGATCACGCGGGCATTGACGTGTCCGCGGATGGCACGACGTGGGTGCCGGTGTGGTCGAATACGACGACGATCAGCGAAGGCGCGTGGTCGCACCAGACGTACAGCCTGGCGGTGACGGCGGATCATCAGCCGACGGTGTACCTCCGCTGGGTGCTGGGTCCGACGGACGGATCGGTGACCTATCCGGGCTGGAACATCGACGACATTGAGATCTGGGCCTTGGCGCCGGCGCCCGGCATGGTGGGTGACCTGAACTGTGACGGGACGGTCGACTTTGGCGACATCAACCCGTTTATTCTGGCGTTGTCGAACCCCGTTCAGTATGCGGCGACGTTCCCCGATTGCGACATCATGAACGGCGACATCAACGGTGACGGAAGTGTGGACTTCGGGGACATCAACCCGTTTGTCCAGCTCTTGACAGGGATGTAATGTAGCGGCCGGGCTCTATCCCGGCCGTGGGTGCGCGCAGCCTTGCGTGTAGGGCAGGCCAATGGCCTGCCCTACAGCTACTGTTTGCCAGGCGACGACCCGCAGAGCCGGTCGAATATCCGCTTTGCAGCGTCAAAATCGGACCGGCTGAAGAACACGAAAGTCACGCGCTCGATCGGTGTACTCTGGCTCAGAAAACCGGCCGTCGTGCGAAAGGCGATCTCGGTCGCGGCGTCGAAGGGGTAGCCGTACACGCCAGTGCTGATCGCGGGGAATGCGACCGTCTTGATGCCGTTCTCGACGGCCACCTCGAGCGACCGCCGGTAACAGGCGGCCAGCAGCTCGGGTTCGCCGTGTCCGCCGCCACGGAAGACCGGGCCGACGGTGTGGATGATGAACCTGGCGGGGAGCCTGAACCCGGGCGTGATTTTGGCGTCCCCTGTGTCGCAGCCGCCGAGCTTGCGGCACGCGGCCTGCAGGTCGTCCCAACCGGCGGTGCGGTGAATGGCGCCGTCGACCCCGCCGCCGCCCGCCAGGGCCGAGTTGGCCGCATTGACGATCGCATCGACGGCGAGCTTGGTGATGTCGCCCTGCTGAAGCTCGATTCTTGACCATACGTCGTTAGCCGGCATGATGCACCTCCTCTTCGTGTGCGCATGATATGGGCGCAGCCGCCAGCCGAGTAGGGCAGGTCAGTGACCTGCCCGGCTGCTGACAGTACCATGCCTGCATGCCGAAGACGCTCTATATCATCGACGGCCATTCGCAGATCTACCGGGCTTACTACGCCCCGTTCGGCATGCTGAGCTCGCCGACCGGGGAACCCACGCGAGCCACACACGTCTTCTGCCAAATGCTGCTAAACCTGATCCGTGACCGGAAGCCGGACTACCTCGTTATGGTGCTCGACGCGGATGAGAGCAAGCTCCTGCGGCGACAAATCTACCCGGCGTACAAGGCCCAGCGCCCGCCGCCGCCGGAGGACCTCCCGCCGCAGGAACGGCGGATTATGGAAATCCTGCACGCCGCCCGGGTGCCGCTGCTGCGTCAGGAGGGCCACGAGGCGGACGACATCATCGCGACACTCGTGCGGCGGCTGGCCGGCGAAGAGCTGGAAATCTTCCTCGTGAGCCGCGACAAGGACCTCGAGCAACTGCTCACCGAGCACGTGACGCTCTACGACCCGATGAAGGACGAGGTCGTCACGGCGGAGCAACTGCTCGCGCTCAAGGGCTGGCGGCCGGAGCAGGCTATCGAGGCTCAGATTCTCACCGGTGACAGCGTGGACAACGTGCCGGGCGTGCCGGGGATCGGTCCCAAGACGGCGGCGAAGCTGTTGGAGAAGTACGGCACAGCCCGCGGTGTCGTGGAGCACGCGGACGAGTTGACGCCCAAGCAGCGGGAGAGCGTCCTCGCCTTCGCGCCGCAGATGGAGCTGACGCGGCAGCTCGTGACATTGCAGGATGATGTCTCGATCGAGTTTGACTTGCCGCGGGCGGCCTGTAACCGGTTTGCGTGGCAGCGCGTTCGGCCGATCTTCGACGAGTTGGGGTTTCGGAAGCTCCAGGAGCAATTACCGGCCGGCAGCGCGGCGGGGGAACCCGACGCCGCGCAGATCACGAACGCGACCGTGCCCCCGCCGAGGATAGACGCCGCCGCTGCGTTGCGCGAGCCACGGGGCGGCGATTACCGTCCGGTCAATACGCCGGACGCGTTTGCCCGGCTTGTCGAGGAGCTGGCCGGGCAGGCCGAATTCGCCGTGGATACCGAGACGACGGGGGTCAACCCGATCGACTGCGACCTGGTGGGCGTGTCGCTGGCGTGGGAAGTGGGCCGCGCGGTTTACGTGCCGGTGCGGAGCGTTTACGGCAACGTCCTGTCGCTGGACGCGGTGCGCGCGAAGCTCGGCCCGCTCCTGGCCGATGAGACGAAGCGCAAGGTCGGGCACAACCTGAAGTACGACCTGAACGTGCTCCGCAACGCGGGCTTGCCCGTTGCCGGGCCGCTGTTCGACACGATGATCGCGGCCTTCGTCGTCGATCCGGCCCGCGGCTCCTACAGCCTGGACTCGCTGGCACTGGGCCTGCTGGGGCACACGAAGATCCCGACGACCGACCTGATCGGCAAGGGCCGCGACCAACTGCGCATGGACCAGGTGCCCGTCGAGCGCGTCGCCGGGTACGCCTCGGAGGACGCGGACTACACCTGGCGTCTGCGGCGGCTTTTCGAGCCCCAGCTCGCCCCGCTCGGCGTCGATCGCCTCTTCTACGAGATCGAGATGCCGCTCGTCTCGGTCCTCACCGATATGGAGAGCCACGGCATTGCTCTCGACACGGACCTGCTGCGCGAGATCGGACGGCAGATGGCGGCGCGCGTGTCCGCGATCGAGGATGAGGTGCATCGCCTCGTCGGAACGCCGTTCAACCTCGATTCGCCGAAGCAGCTTGCGGAGGTCCTCTTCGACCGGCTCGGCTTTCGCGTGGTGCGGCGGACGAAGACGACGCGTTCGACTGACGCCGATACGCTGGATGTGCTGCAAGACGAGACGCAGCACCCGGTGTTCCCGCTGCTGCTGGAATACCGTGAGATTCAGAAGCTGCGCGGCACGTATGTGGACGCGTTGCCGGCCCAGCTCAGCCGCCGCACGGGGCGGATTCACACGAGCTACCACCAGACGGGAACGGTGACCGGGCGGCTGTCCAGCAGCGAGCCGAACCTGCAAAACATCCCGATCCGCACCGAGGCGGGCCGGCAGATTCGCCGGGCCTTCATCCCGCGCAGCAAGGACGAGCTGCTCGTGGTGGCGGACTACTCGCAGATCGAGCTGCGCGTGCTGGCCCACTTCTGCGAAGACCCGGCGCTGATGCAAGCCTTCGCCGAGGACCAGGACATCCACGCCTTCGTGGCGGCCCAGGTCAACGGCGTGCCGCTCAGCGAGGTGACCAAGGAGATGCGCAGCCGGGCCAAGGCGGTGAATTTCGGCATTGTCTACGGGCAGACGGCATTCGGGCTGGCCCAGGCGACGGGCATGAGCCGCACCGAGGCCCAGACGTTCATCAATGCCTACTTCGCCCGTTACCCGCGCATCCGCGAGTTCATCGACCGGTGCATCGCGGACGCGAAACGCGACGGGCTCGTGCGGACAATCCTCGGGCGCCGCCGGCCGATCGAGAATCTCAACTCGCAAAACGCGTCCGTCCGCGCCCAAGCCGAGCGCTTCGCGGTAAACACGGTGATCCAGGGCTCGGCGGCGGACCTGATCAAGACGGCCATGCTCCAACTTCATCGGCGGATCAGCGCCGAGCGGCTGTCGCTGCGGATGCTCCTGCAGGTGCACGATGAGCTGGTCTGCGAAGCGCCGCGCACGGATGCCGCGGCCATGGCCGACATCATCCGCGCGGTCATGACCGGGGCGATGGAGCTGCGGGTTCCGCTGAAGGTCGACGTGGCGAGCGGCGAGAACTGGCTGGAGGCGAAGTAGCCTGTCGCTGTCGCGGCCAGTGTGGCGTCGGCCCCCCGTGGCCGACGCGGAAGCCGCACGGGGATACGGGCCCGCAGTTATCGTCGAAGCGACACATCTAACAAGACGGGCCGGTGGTCCGACACCCATGACCAGCCGAGCTGGCAGCGGCTGATCTCCACGCCGTCGTTGAGCCACGCCTGGTCGAGCGTCAGGACCGGTAGCGGCACCGGCCACGTCGCCGCATACCCGTTGCCGGCGCACTCGAACGCATTCCGGTAGCTCTCGCGCAGCGGCTTCAGAAACACCGAGTCGCTCGGTGTATTCAGATCGCCGAGGAGCAGCACGGGCTGCCCGGCCAGCGGCGCGAGCCGCCGCTGAAGCTCGTTCATCGGCAGGAAACGCGACCGATCAGGGATCGCTTGGAAGTCTGCAATCACGATGTGCAGCGCGCCTGCCGGCGTTGCCGCCTCGCAATGGGCGTACCAGCCAAACGCCATTTCCCAGTCAGCGCCGAGCATGCCGAAGTCCTCGGCCTTCGTGTCGCTTCGCGACAGCAGGGTGATGCCTTCGTCAAACAGAAACACGTGGTATTCGGGGAAGTATTGCCGCCACACCGCGGCCATGTCCGAGCGCTTGTCGGTGCCCTCGACAAGCGCTACGACGTCGGCGTCATAATGGCGAATCTCGCGCGCCACCCGCGCCCAGCCGAAGGTGCCGTGCGCGGCGTTCCAGAACAGGACCCGGATGCTGGGGGGCGCATTCGCGGGGGCAGCATGGTGAAACCAGGTGACCCGATAAGCCCAGACGGCACACGCCGTGGCTAGCGCCAGCGGCGGGACGGCGAGCTTCCAGCGCCGCCCAATGAGCCACCAGACTCCGGCGGCCGCCGCCAACGCGGTCAGCACGATCGGCGGCGTGGCGTAGTAGAAGTACGCCAACTCCGGCAGCCGGTCCTGGACAAGCAGGCGGAGCAGCAGGCCGATCAGCCAAAGGCCCAGCAGCCCAACGGGCATGATCAGGCTGACGACCCGGCGAACGGAGGGCAGCCCGGTAAACCCGCGCAGGGCAGCGCGCTGCGCCTTCATCCACTGGGCGCGCCGCTCGCGGGCCGATGGGCGTGAGGGGGGTTCTGCAGCCACTCCGGGGGCCTCAAATGCCCTGTCAGGCCGATCAGCTCACACGGCCCGATGACCGAGCCGCTCGGCATTCTGGCAGTATAGCTTGTGCAGCACCGGAGCGGGGAGGTCGAGGCCGGCCAGGCGCGGCGGGTCGTCCGCGTCGGGGTCCTCGATCGGGCTCTCGCCCCGGTACGGGGTTTCCCACATCACGAGGTGCGCCCAGTATCGGCTGGCATAGTGGTCGAAATCACCGCCCTGGGCGACCACCAGGTCACTGCCGAACAGGATGCGCTCCTGGTTACGGATCATGAACTCCCGCAGGACCTCGGGCTGCCGGGCGACGGCCCGGACGACCCACTTTGTTGCGCTGCTGTCCAGGTACAGGTTCGGGTGGCGGTCGAGCAGGTCTTGCAGGAAGGCCGGTTCCTCGCCATAGCCGCCCATGTGGGCCGCGATCACGTTTCGCGGGGCCACCGCGTCAAGCAGAAACTCCAGTTGCGGGTACTGCTCGCGCTTGGTCCCGAAGCGCTGCGCGTCCGCGTAACGGCCGCCCGGCTCAAACCACTCGCTCGGATCGCCGACGTGCACCATCAAGTCGTAGCCCAGCTCGATCCCCGTCCGAATCAGCGGCCCGAAGAACGGATCCTGCAGGGTCAAGCCGTGCTCGCCACGCATCGGCGGCGCCATCCAGAACTTCATCCGCCGCGCGCCTTTCTCGCGAAAGGTGGCCAGGTCGGCCAGCCAGCGGCGGCGGAAGCTCGCTGAGTTGTCCATGTCGCGCCAGCGGGGGATCGCGATGAACTCGAGCCGGTCGCCATAGGCGGCCCGCAACGTATCGACTTCGTCCAGCGGCGACATGGACACAATCTTGCGGATCCCGTACGCGGTGGCGGCCTCCAGAAACAGCGCGGTGCTGCGGGTCTGGTAGACGTGCGTGTGAATGTCCACGATGGGGGTCTGGACCTTGCGGGCCGGCACTTCGCGGTAGTTCAAGCCCAGGCGGTTGGCCGGCGAGCGGAGTGCGGTCGTCGGCGTGTGTTCGTCGTGGTGCTGACTCACGGCAGCTCCTGTCGGGGTCGCATAGCGCCGCCATCAGGACCCCGGCCGCCAGGCCGGGGCGCGGCCCCGCACTGGCGTGCGGGGTTCTGATTGGCGCACTTCTGCGCCACGCGTGCTCCTACACCATCCGCTGGGCACCTCGGGCGCCTTGTGGTCCTGCGCCGGCGCACCATAATAGAGCATAGGATGTTTCGGCGTTTTCGTCACAAGCTGCTCCTATTGCTCCAGGTGGGAATCTTCGCCAGCGGGGTCCTGGGCATCGCCGTGCAACCCGCCGCCTGGCGGGCCGTGCTCCTGTGCACCCTGGGGGCCTGCCTGACCGCGCTCATCTGCGGACGGATCGCACGGCGTTACCTGCATGCCACACTGGGGCGCCTGCGGCGGGTGGCGGATGACATTGGCCGCGGTCGCCCCGCCGCGACGCTCGATGTGCAGCCGGGCGACGACATGTACAAGCTCACCTCGGCCGTCAACGTCCTGGCCTCCCGATTGGCCGAAGCGAGCCAGGAAGAGGAACGGCTGCACGAGGAGCTGCGGCGGCGCGAGCGGCTCGCGTTCCTCGGCGAGCTGGCCGCCAGTGTGGCCCACGAGATCAACAACCCGCTGGACGGCGTCCAGAACTGCGCCCGCATTCTCCGCCGCTCGTGCGACGATCCCCAGCGGGCCCGTCAGATGCTCGACCTGATCGACAATGGTCTGGGGCGGATCGAGCTGATTGTGCGCCGTTTGCTGACGCTGGCCCGCGAGCATGTGGTGCGGCCGGCGGAGGCCCGGATGGGGGACGTGCTGGCCGGCGCGCTCGAGGCCGTCGCGCCGCGCATCGCTGGCCGGGGGATCGAGATCGCGCGGCGTTTCGAGACCGCGGATGATCGGGCGCTCGTGGACCGGGCCTTGCTCGAGCAGGTCTTCGTCAATCTCATGTTGAACGCGGCCGACAGCATGCCGGAGGGCGGGACCCTGACGGTTGCGGTTCGCCGCGAGGTGACGGAGTCAGGCGGGCGGGACGGCGCCGACGAACCTCTGCTGTGTGTGGACGTGGCGGACACCGGGGCCGGCATCGCGCCGGAGGTTCTGCCCCACATTTTCGAGCCGTTCTTCACCACGAAGCCGGGCGGCAAGGGCACCGGCCTCGGCCTGGCGATCGCCGCCCGGATCGTCGACGCGCATCGCGGCACGATCAGCGTCTGTCCGCGCGACGCCGGCGGCACGGTCTTCACCGTCCGCATTCCCGCGGCGCCGCTGGTCGAGGCCGGCGCGCCCGTGCAGACCCAAGCGGCATCAGTCAGCGCCCCGTGATTCCCCAGCGCCGCGCGAGCAACGGCACACGGAACTATGGCCGTGGGCGCCCAGCGGGTTGGCTCGTCGCTCCCTGATGGTCGGGGCGTTCCTCGGCGTGCGCCGCGCGTCGCTGTGTCCGGGTCGGCAGTTTGTCGAGCCGCGGCTTCAGGTGCTGCTCGAAGATGTCGTCGACCGGCTGCATGAGCTTGTGTCGTTCGTCCAGCAAAGCCTCCGCACCCTTCCGCTTGGCTTCGTCGTCGAGGGTAGCGAGCGCCTCGACCCGTCGGTCGAGCTCCTCGAACGCGGCCTTGTGCCGGTCCAGGTACTGGTGGGCCTGTTCCTGGCAGTCTTTGAGGACCTGCTGCGCCTTCTGGGTCTGGTCCTCGACCAGCTTGAAGCGGGCGATGAAACGCCGGGTATACGCTTCCCACTCGCTCTCCCACCGGGCGCGGCTCGGCCGGCTCGTCGGGCGGGACGCGGGGCCGCTGGCCAGCGCGCGGTCGCGCACCTCGCGGGCATAGTTCTTCTCCCGCAAGCGGGCGAGCTCACGTTCGACGGTCGGACCGCGCCGCAGCTCGCCGCGCTGCAAGCGTGCGAAAAACTCGTCCTGGGTCACGAGCTTCTGCCCGTCCCAGTACTGGAGGCCCGGACGAATCGCGGGATCTTGAAAAATCACGTCCGTGCCCACCTCGACCCCGATGTCCGCGGGCGATAGCTCCTGCGGGTCGTCGGGCGCGTTGAACCCCGCGGCGCTGACGCAGATCGTCACGTAGGGCTCCCGACCGTCGCGATAGCCGTCCGCGAAGTAAGCCACGCTCTCCGGAAACCAAGCCTCGCCCCACTGCCTGAGCCTCGTAGTGCTGTACGCCTCCGTCTTGCCGTCGCGAATCATCGCGCTGCGCACAGCGTTCCAGCCCCGCGCCGGGTCGATCCACCACCGGAGGAACATGCCATGTACGTCGGCGGTCACTACGTGCAAGCCGTCTTCCACGACCGAGGCGTACCTGACGTCCGCTCCCGCGCCCGTCCGCAGTTGCTCATACAGGGTGCGCGCGGTTACCGTCGTGTCCATGCCGATCTTGCGGGCGTCTACGACGCGCATGGAGTCGGCGGCCTCACGCGTCCCCGGAAACACTCTCGCGCCTGGGGCGCGATCGATGTGCCACCAGAGCTGGTCCCGATCCAGAAGGAAGTGCCCGGGGCCAGTGTAGTCGTACGTCGCAGGGGCGCTGTCAGGCCCGCGCATAACGACGCCCTCATCGTCGCCCCAATCCGTCATCGCGACACGATCCTGGGCAACTTGGCAGCTATAGTAGCGCCTCCACCCGGACACCCCTGGTCGCTCGGCTTCCTCGAACGACCATTCGATGCTGCCGGTCCTGAGGGTCTCTGCCGACCGCGCGTTCAGAAAGGCCTGCAACGCGGGCGGCATCGTGGCTGACCAAGGCAGCACGCTCCCCTCCTGCGGGACACACACCACCATGACGAGGCATGCGAACGTTGCGACCATAGCCTGCCCTCTCTACTTCTGGCCATGTCTGGCAGCGCGCCACAGCGCTCAGGGGTTGACGTGCGGCGGCTCCACCGGTCCAGGACCACAAGGGTCACCGTTGTGGCAACGCGAGACGTTGCCGTAGTAATGGACCTGACCGACGTACCTGCACATGTAGTACCAGTTGTCGCAGTACGGGTTCACCGGCTCTACCATGCAGCCGTCCATGCTGGAGTAGCACGGCCATTGCTCGCATACGATCTCGTAGCCCGGGTCGTCCCACCAGATCGTCGGCAACGAATAGCACGTCTTGTTCTCGTCCGTACAGTAGCCGTTGACGCAAGCGCAGTTACGGTTGTCCGTGCAACAGTACTCCAGGTTTTCGAAATCCACGCATCCACAGACCACTGCGGCGTTGGCCCACACGACCAGCCCGGCCCCGCACAGGAGCGCGGCAACCGTTCCCAAGCAAAACCCACGCATGCTACGTCCTCCTAGAATGTCGACACCAGAATACGACCGCGCCTGCCGCGATCGTCTTTGATCCGGACGGTAACGGACTCGGTCAAGGGCTGCCCCGCCGTGTTCCGTATAGACAGCTTTCCGCCTTGCTGAAGCGTGGCCAAAACGGCTGGGTTCGAAGACTCCATCACAACGAGCTCACACGCGCCGCCGCCGACATCAGTTACGCGGACCACGCGAGCCTCGTCGCCCTGCAGGAACAACTGCGATGGGGTACAGACCAAGTCCTGCCGCCCCACGGCTGAAACGCGCACCAGGCCGGAAGGGGCGATGGGGCTCGTTGTGCGGAGGCGGATGAGCGCTTCCTGTCTTCCTGGGGGAAGCCGATCGGTCACCACGACGACCAGCACTTCGGTCTGGGCCGGCCCACGCTTTGCCGTCACGCAGCGCAGCCAGGACGCATCCGGCTCGGGTTCACCGACTAGGGAATCCGCGTCCGACGTGAACGAGAACATCTCTTCAACGGGTTCTTGATGCGCTCCGTCAAGCGCGATTTCACCAAAGTTCAGGCTCTCGGGCGAGATCTCCCACGTGCCCCGTACCTTCGCCACTGCGTGTGCCCGGAATTTCTCGCCCGACGCGCAACGGATCGTGATTGTCGCGCCCTTTGGGCCTGGAGCGCTCTGTAAGTCCCATTGGGCTTCAATCGCCACCGAATGTCCGGGCTCGACGACCGTGCCAACCAATTGGTCCACGGCGGTCACGGCGGTACATCCGCAGGAGGTTTCCACAGCCGCGATCTCAAGCGCCGTGGGTCCGTCGTTCCAGAGGGTGAAACAGAGCGGGACTACCGTGCCCCAGACGTGCGTCCCCACGTCCACTTCGGCAGGCCGAAACCCCACGAGCGGAGTCGCCTGCGCGGGTGCTGGCTGCGATGAGTTTAGCCGTCTGTGCGTTGGGGGGGGGGCGGGGCCTGCCTCCCAAGGCGGTATGCGCCCGCGATCGCCGCAAGAACGAGCGCGCCGACGAATACGCCGCGAAGACCCGCGCGCGACCCACTGATTCCTGGCATGCCCCGCTGAGCTTCCATCGTGGCTGCCCTATATGGTAATCGAACTATAGGAAGGATAAAGGGCCTCGGCCGCCCGTGTTAAGCGACGCCGTCGAAAAAAATCCGGCCGAGCTCTTCGAGGACGGACAGAGCGCACGGAAGACCGCGACTCACAAACCGTTAAGCTGGTACACCGTCGGCGTTCGTCATGGTCAGTATACAGAAACTCCCGTGCGTCGCCGATCGGTCGCGGGTCGGCCGGTCCCCGGCGCGGCTGGTCCTCACCCGCCTTTGCGGCCGACCGCCGTGAAGTTGTAGCGGCCCAGCCAGCTATGGATCTCGACGCGCTGAAAGTGCCGGCGCACGCCTTCGGCGTACGGGCGCAGGGTCTCGACGTGGTGCAGCCGGAGCCAGCCGCGGAAGAGGGGTGCCAACGGCCCCCAGTGGTCGAAATGATCGAAGTCGAGGATCACGACCGTGCCGCCGGGGACCAGGTGCTCGCGGACCCGCAGGAGAGACGCCTCCCAATCCGGGATCACGGCCAGGCTGTAGCCGAAGAAGGCGGCGTCGAACTTCCGGCCCAGGTCCATCTTGGTCGCGTCGGCTTCGATCAGCTCGACGTTGGTCCAGCCGCGCCGCGCGACGCGCTTGGCGGCCTGGCGCAGCATGGCCGCCGAAAAGTCGACGCCGGTCAGCAGCCCGCCCCGGGCCGGGTCGAGGTAATCGAGCACATACTTGAAGTTGAGCCCGGTCCCGCAGCCGACGTCGAGGACTTGGCTGTCTGGCCGGAGGTCGAGGAAGGCCGCGGCCCGGCGCCGGCCGTGCAGGATGGTCCACCGCGTACTGTCGTACACGTGGGCGTGAAACCGGTAGAAACGCTTTATCGTTGCGTCGGCCAGCTCGTTTGCTTCCATCATGTGGTTCCTCAGTGCCGCGGCTCCGGCGCCGGTGCCGATAAAGCGGGTAGTGTAGCGGCCCGGCCGCGAGCGCCAAAGGGGATGCGGCCACCCAAATGTGGCTCACGCGGGCGGCCACGCGGTTGACCCGCGCCCGCCCGCCGGCGAAAGTGATGCCGGTTCGCGGGGGCCTCTGCTGAGGTTCACCTGCCCGTGGGCAAGAGCGTGCGGCAAACCGGGCGTCCGTCAGCAGGCCGCGCGGGCAGTCCGGCGGCGCCGTCCGTGGCGCTCCGCCCGGCGCAGGAATGGCCGGCTTGGCTGCACGTGGGCCTGCCACTCTTCTTCCTCGCCTGCGCTGCGTACGGCGTGTTGGACGTGCACTACTCCACGGATACGTGGATCGGTTTGGCGGCGGGGCGTGACATCCTGGCCCAGCCGACGTTCCCCAAGACCGACACGTGGACCTACACGTTCCCGGGCAGGACCTGGATCAACCAGAACTGGCTGAGCCACATGTTTTCCTGGTGGCTCTACGATCGGCTTGGGGCCAACGCCGTGGCCATTGGCACCTGGGTCGTTGACATCGCCATTTTCACGCTGGTGCTGGTGGCCACGCGGCTACGTTGTGGGTCCTGGCGGGCGGCCGCGCTGTCCGCGGCCCTGGTCGCGCTGGCGACCCGTGACTGGCTGAGTCCGCGTCCGGCGACCATTCAGCTTCTCTTGCTGGCGCTGCTGTGGCTTTCCTTCTCGGCCTTGTTGAGCCAGGGCGCGCGGCCCCGCTGGTGGGCGATTCTCCTGCTGGTCCCGGTTCTTCTGGTCTGGCCGCACACGCACGGCAGCTTCGTTTTCGGCTACGCGGCGACGGGCGGGTTTCTGCTGTGCGCCCTGGTACCAGTGGTCTTCGGCCGCCAGGCCGCCATTTCACGCGGGCAGGGCGCGGTCATTGTCGGGATCGCTCTCGTGACGGCCGTGCTGAGCATGGCGCTTAGCCCGTACGGCGTGGAGAATCTCACCCACCCGCTGGTCGTCGCGGAAAGCCAGGTTTTCCGGCAGGTAAACGAATGGCTGCCGCCGTTCAGGTCGGCGCCGTTCCCGCCGGTGGGATCCTTCTGGGGCTTGCTCGGCACGGCGCTGGGCTGCGTGCTGGTGGTCCTGCTTCTCCGCGCCTGGGAGCGGCGCGGGAAGACGGATGCGCCGCCCGGCGTAAACGCACGTGCGGCGACGATTCCACGGGCGGGCTGGCAGGGCCTCTTGTTCGATCTCGGCGCGGTGGCCATCGGGCTTGGGATGGCCATGTCGGCGCGGCGGTTTATCGCGCTTTTCTATGTGCTCGCCACGCCGGCGGTCGTTACCTGGTTGGTGCGTCTGGGCCACGGACTCTCCGCAAACTCCCGGCGACGTGTCGTCGGCGGGCTGACCCTGCTGGCCTGGCCGGGCGCGGCGCTTGTCGCCTATCTCGCCGTTGCCCGGATTTACGAGGACATCGCGACCGGGTTTCCTTCCGGCCCGCATTTCAATCTGCTGGAACGGGTGACGCGCGCGGATCAGAGCTCGCGCGACGCGGCGGAGTTCTTCCGCCGCAACGGTCTCCAGCCGAACCTGTTCACGGAGTGGCCGCTGGCCGGAGCGCTGCTGTTCGACGCGCCCGGGGTACGCGTCTTTATCGATGGCCGCGCCCAGCAGCTCTTCCCCGAGAAGCATGTGCTCAAATACTGTGCGCTGCTCGAGTTCAAGGACGCCGACGAGCCCAACGTGTTCAAGATACTCGACGAGTGCGGCACGGACGCGGTGCTGGCACAGGGCGCCGAGATCCTTGGTCGGCTCACAGCGGCGCTGGACCGGAACCCGCGCTGGTTCCGCATCATCGACACACCCCGCTGCCACCTCTTTGTCGCCCGCGGTACCGCGTTCGCGGCGGACCTCGGGCGACGCGAGCACGCGGGTGAGCTGTGGTGGCCCGACACGCCGGAAACGATGGTCGGCCGCGGCCGGCTCCTGATCCTGTCCGACGCCAAGGACTGGCGGCGTGCGGTCGAGTTCTGGCAGTCGGCCGTGGCGCAGCGGCCGGAACTCGGCCTGGTATGTTACGGGACCATCACGGCCGTCCTGGTCCAGGCCGGTCGGGCCGAAGAAGCGCGGGCCTACCTGCAGAGTGAACGCACCAAAGTCAGTCAGGTGGGGGTCGCGCTGGCGGAACGGGAGCACAACCGCCTGCTCGCCGAGATTGACCGCTGCGCGGGTCTGGCGGCGCGGCCGGCACCGGTGCCGCCTTGACGCGGCCGTGGTACCGGGTGCGTGACAGAATCGGCGGGCGTCGCCTGGGCAGAGTGTGCGCGTGGCGGTGTAGCGGCCGGGCTCGGTCCCGGCCGTGGAAGGCCACATGTCCAACCACGGCTGGGCCAGAGCCCGGCCGCTACGGGCCCGCCGATTCTGTCACGCACCCTGGTGCGGCTTATCCGTTGACAGCGCTTCAGTGCCGGCGGACAATCGCCGTATAATAAAGCGTGCCGGGGTCGCTACTTGCGTCGGAGTGGCCGCCGCGCGGAGCAGACGCGTCCACCGCAGGCCGTTGCGGTACGCGTGGAGGTATGGGCGCGTATGGAGCAGCCGTCATCGCACTTGAAGATCAAGCGTGCAGGCAGCGTCTCGGTGGTGGAATTCGCCGACCGCAAGATCCTGGAAGAACTGTCGATCCAGGAGATCGGGAGCGAGTTGCGCGGGCTGGTGGAGTCGGAGCCGGGGCCGCGACTGCTGCTCAATTTCCAGAATGTCGACCATCTGGCGAGTGCCGCCCTCGGCATGCTGATCACGCTGCAGAAGAAGGTGCAGGAACAGAACGGGGCGCTGAAGCTGTCCAACATCAATCGCCAGATCTTCCAGGTCTTCAAGATCACGCGACTGAACCGCGTCTTCGACATCCACGACACTGCCGAGAAGGCCATGGAGTCTTTTGCGCGGGCTTGACCGTGGGCCCGGCCCCGCGGGGGTACGGTACGCCGATGAAGGTGCCTCCCGATTTTGGTGTTGACGATGCGGCCCTCGTCAACCTCAGCGTGCCCAATGACCTGCGTTATATTCGGGAGCCCGAGGCGCGCATCATGGCCGACCTGAAGCGCTGCGGGTATGACGACGATACGATCTTCGCGATCAAGCTCGCCTTCGAGGAGGCGGCGACCAACGCGGTCAAGCACGGCAACTGCAACGACGGCTCGAAACGCGTGCATCTCCGCTACTACGTCGATCCGCAACGGGTGGTCTTCATGGTCCGCGACGAGGGGTGCGGCTTCTCCCCCGCGCAGGTGCCCGATCCCACCGCGGACGAGAACCTCGAACGCCCCAGCGGGCGTGGCCTGATGCTCATGCAGTCGTACATGACGAAGGTCTGCTACAGCCCCTCCGGTAACGAGGTTTGGCTGCTCAAGGAGAACCCGGCCCGGAAAGCCTAGTGTAGTTTCTTATTGGAACCGCAACGTATCCGAGCCGCGACATTCATGTCGCGCGGTCGCTCCGCGCGGCCTGAAGGCCGCGGCTCAGGCCGCGATACGATGCCGTATTTGCGAGACAGCACACTAGCTGCCGCGGCGCGCCTGCCAAATGGGGGAGCTCGAATCCGAAAAACCAGGGTGAACACCGGGTTGTAGCCGGTGCCGATCGACAATAAGGATACGTCGGCGGAACGCGCCGGGAGATTGCCCACTTGGCGCGCGAACACTTGGCGATTGTGTCCTCTTGGGCGGCATCCGCGTTAGTGCGGGGGACCAAGCAGATCGAAACGCGTTTTTGCCGGCAGAAGCGTGTGCCCTATGGCCACATCAGTCCCGGCGACAGGGTGCATTTCAAGCTCTGTGGCGGCAAGGTGGTCGGAAGCGCACAAGTGTCTGCCATTGAAGAACTTGCAGAATTGACCCCCGCCAGGGTCGATGACTTGCGGCGCACGTACGCCGCCGGTGTCCGTGCCCCGGCCGCGTACTGGTCGGCACGACGGCGGTGTCGGTACGCGGTGCTCATCTGGCTGGGGCCCCTCGCGCCCGCCCCGCGCGGCCTGGTCGTTCCCCGGCAGTACGGCGGGGGCTGGGTGGTCCTGCGCGAGTAAACGCGGCAAGTTTCGCCCTGGGGGTTGGCACGGGCGGAGCTTCCGCTATACTAACGGGTCTGTCGGCTTATCCGACGTGTCAGCGTGACTGGAGGCAGCAGGTAGCGTATGCCGACCATTAATCAGCTTGTGCGCAGGCCGCGGCGGATCGAGCGCGGTAAGTCCAAAGTCCGCGACATCGAGGAGTGTCCGCAGCGGCGCGGCGTGTGCTTGCAGGTGAAGACCCAAACGCCCAAGAAGCCGAACTCCGCGCTCCGCAAGGTCACCCGCGTGCGCCTGACCAACGGGAAGGAGATCACCGCCTACATCCCCGGCGTGGATCACAACCTGCAGGAGCACTCGATCGTCCTCGTGCGCGGCGGCCGCGTACGCGATTTGCCGGGCGTGCGCTATCACGTCATTCGCGGCAAGCTGGACTGTGCCGGCGTGGCCGGCGACAAGGAAGGCAAGCAGCGCAACCGCGGCCGCAGCAAGTACGGCGTGAAGAAGAAGAAGTAACACAGCGAGCGACTCATGGCGTTCAAGCGGTTCACGAATTCGGTCAAGCAGCTCCGGGGCGACCCGCGGTACAACAACCGCACCGCCACCAAGTTCATCAATTGCATGATGTGGGAAGGCAAGAAGGGCGTCGCGCAGCGCGTCTTCTACGATGCGATGGACCGCATCACGGAGAAGATCACCGACACGCCGCCCATCGAGGTCTTTCTGCAAGCCATCGAGAACGTTAAACCCGACGTCGAGGTACGTTCCCGGCGCGTCGGTGGGGCCAACTACCAGGTGCCGATGCAGGTCAATCCCAAGCGCCGCCAGTCCCTGGCGATGCGCTGGCTTCTCGGGGCGACGCGCGGCAAGAGCGGCCGGCCCATGGCCGAGCGGCTCGCGGATGAGTTCATGGCGGCCTATCGCCGCGAAGGCGATGCCATGAACCAGCGCGAAATGGTGCATCGCATGGCCGATGCCAACAAGGCGTTCGCGCACTTCGGCTGGTAGTCCCTTGCAGCGCTGTGGCGGGTTTTCACGCCGGCGGCGGCTCGGTGACCCAGCGGGACTGAGCGATCCCGTGGACCTGAGAAACGAACGGGAGCTGGCAAACACGCGCAAAAAGCTCCAGCAGCTCGAGTCCCTCTATGACGCCGACGAGAGCGAAACCGGCGGCGACGAGGAGCTTCGGGAAGCGGAAATGGAGTCCCTGAAGCGGCTGATTAACCAGCTCAAGGAGGAGATCGCACGCTACGAGGCCCATCAGCCGGCGCGGCGCTAGGGGTGGCCGGGTGATGACCCGCGAGAACGGGGGGCGGGGCCAGTGACGCCATGAGACGACCCATGGCGCGCCGTCGCGTATACTCGCTTCCGTTGTATGATTGTCGGCGATGAACGAAGTCTTCCCCTTCGAAAAGTCGCTGCCCGACGAGGCCGGCGGGGCCGTCGCCATTGTGCGGACGCTCGCCGACGCCGGCCACCAGGCCCTGCTCGCCGGAGGGTGCGTCCGCGACCTGTTGCTGGGGCTGGTCCCCCAGGACTACGACGTTGCCACCGCTGCGCCGCCCGAGCGGGTCAGTGCGCTCTTTCGGGCCACGCGACACGTGGGGGCGCAGTTCGGCGTGGTGCTGGTGAAGAAGCGGCGGCGCTGGATCGAGGTGGCCACGTTCCGTGCGGATGGGCCTTACCTGGACGGTCGCCGGCCGATCCAAATCACGCTGAGCGATGCCCGGCATGATGCCCTCCGCCGCGACTTCACCATCAACGGCATGTTCCTCGACCCGGTGAACCAACAGGTCGTGGACTATGTCGGCGGGCGGGGCGACCTCGCAGCACGGCTCGTGCGGGCGATCGGCGACCCGGCCCAGCGCTTTGACGAGGATTATCTGCGACTGTTGCGGGCGGTGCGCTTCGCCGCCCGGCTCGGTTTTGTGATCGAGCCCACCACGCACGCCGCGATTCGGGGGCGTGCCCCGACTCTCGCCAAGGTCGCCGCCGAGCGCGTCCGCGAAGAGCTCGAGCGGATGCTGGCCCATCCATCGCGACGCCGGGCGTGGTCGCTGATGGATGAATGCAGCCTGCTGCCGTACCTGTGGCCCGGCGCCGGCTGGATAGACCAAGAGGCCCGTGCCATTGAGACGTTCCTCGACCGCCTGCCGCCGAATGCTCCGTTTGAGCTGGCGCTGGCCGTCCTGTTGGCACGCCGGACGGCGCCGGACATCGAGCAGACTGCCCGCGTGCTGACGCTCTCGAACGAGCAACGGGAGACCACTTTGTGGCTCGTCGCGCATCAGGCCGACCTCGACGAGCCAGACGCCCGGTCGTTGGCCGAACTGAAAAGATTGATGGCCCACGGTGTGTTCCACGCCCTTACGATGCTGGCGCGGGCCCGCTATCAAGACATGGCGGACGCATCACGCCGGCGGGCCGCCCTGGACGCGCGGCTGGCTGCGATTTCGCCGGATGCGGTGCAACCGCCGCCGCTGGTCACCGGCGATGACCTGCTCGCGCGGAGCGTGGCGCCGGGCCCGATCTACAAAGAGGTCCTGGAGGCGCTCTATACGCAGCAACTGAACGAGAAATTGCTGTCCCGCGGGCAGGCCCTGACTGCGTTGGACCGCTGGCTGCGTGAGCGGCGCGGGCAGTCAAGCGAATAGGGCTTGTTATGGCGGTGCAGCGCACCATCGCGGTGATCGGCGCTCTGGTCCTTGGCGGGTGCGTGGTCGCGGAGCGGGGGGGTGCGCCTACGCCCCCGAAGAAGATTTCGCTCCGCTTCTGCTGGGCGACGGCCGACGAAAAAGAGGGCTACCAAACGGTCAAGGATGAAGGCGGGCAACCGCTGCACGTGGCCGCGGAGCCCTTCCTCACCGAGGCCGATATCGAGGCCGCCTCCGCCTGGCACGGCGCGCAGCGGACCATGATTCTGCTGGAGTTCAAACCTCTGGCCAAACTGAGGCTCGCGGAGGCGTCCGCCACGCATGTCGGCGATCGTCTGGCCGTCTTCGTGGACGACCGGCTCGTGATGTCGCCCGTGGTGCGCAGACCGATCACGGCCGGCAAGGTCTACCTGAACGGCGGTTTCTCCACGGCGCAGAGCGACGACATTGTCCGGCGCCTGAGCGCGGTGCGGGCGACAACACAGGCGAGCAACCCATGAGCGAACTTCTGTGCATTGACCGGCGCGGGAGCGTGATCGAGCTGACCTTGAATCGCCCGGCACAGCGGAATGCGCTGTCCCGCGAGCTGATTGCGGCCCTCGCAGACGCGCTGCGGGCGGCCTCGGCCGACGATGCCGTGCGTAGCGTCCTGCTCACCGGGGCCCCGCCGGCCTTCTGTGCCGGGCTGGATTTGCAGGAGCTGGCCGACGCCGGCCGCGACGCCGACCAGCACGACACTTCTGCGTTGCTCGGCCTCTATGAGCTGATCGATGGCTTGCCGAAGCCCGTGATCGCGGCGGTGAATGGCCCGGCAGTGGCCGGCGGCGCGGGGTTGGTGTGCGTGTGCGACATCGTGATCTGCGGCGCGACCGCCCAGATCGGGTATCCGGGCATCCGCCGCGGGCTCGTTGCGCCCATCGTGATGCCGTACCTGCTGCGGCTGGTCGGGCCGCGGTGGGCCCGGTATCTGCTGCTGACCGGCGAGATGCTTGTGGCGCGGCAGGCTGTTGTGGCCGGCTTGGCAAACGAGGTCGTGCCCGATGCGGAGCTGCTCGCGCGGGCGCGGTACTGCGCAGACCTGTTCCTGTCGTACCCACTGGCGGCCGTGGCCCAGACAAAGGCTCTCCTGGCCCGCCTGCGAGACCTGCACGGGGCCGAGCTCATGGAGGAAGCACGACGCCTGAGCGTAGCGGTCCCGCTGACGGACGAGGCCCGCGCGGGCGTGCAACGCTTCCTGGACGCGTGACGGTGTAGACACCCGCCCCCCGCCGCTATAATCCGCTGCGATTGTCTCCCGGCGTCGCCGGTTGCCGCCGTAGTAGTGCAAAGCTCTGCTTTGCTCGCCCGTGGTAATGCAAAGCTCCGCTTTGCTCCCCCGGCGAAGTCCGCTTTGCCCGCTGGGCAAAGCAGAGCTTTGCACTACGGCGCTGGAAATGTCGTGTCGCAGAACCGGGCACGGTCATTCAGGAACCAGGGCATGAATCGGATTCGGCAGATTACCGTGCTCGGACAGGCGATCTGGTTGGACTACATCAGCCGCGATCTGGTGCGGTCCGGGAAGCTGGCGGACCTGGTCGAGGAAGGCATCACCGGGGTGACCTCGAACCCGACCATCTTTCACCAGGCGATCACGGGCAGCTCGATCTACGACGAGGACATTCGCCGGCTGGCCCAGGAAGGCAGGAATGCCGCCGAGATTGGCGAGGTTCTGACGCTGGGCGACGTGGGCGAAGCGGCCGACTGTCTGCGGCCGACCTACAACGAGACGCATGGCCGCGACGGCTTCGTCAGCCTCGAGGTCAATCCGCATTTGGCGCACGACACCGCCGGCACCATCGCCGAGGCCCGCCGGCTGTTTCACACCCTCCACCGGCCGAACGTAATGATCAAGGTCCCGGCGACACCGGCCGGCGTGCCGGCGATCTCGACATTGATCGGCGAGGGCATCAACGTCAACGCCACGCTCATCTTCGCGGTGTCGATGTACGAGCGCGTGATCGAGGCCTACCTCGACGGGTTATCCCGTTTCCAAGGCACGGGCGCGCCGCTCGGGCTGGTCTCGTCCGTCGCGTCCTTCTTCGTCAGCCGCGTGGACACGTTGACGGACAAGATCCTCGACCATCGCATCAATCATGGCGAGCCGCACTTGGAGCCGCTTTACGGGCTGGCCGCCATCGCGAATGCGAAGCTCGCCTACCAGCGGTACAAGGCTGTTTTTGAGGGGTCGCGGTTCGAGCCGCTGCGGTCGCTGGGGGCCCGGCCGCAACGCCCGCTGTGGGCCAGCACCAGCGCGAAGAACCCGGCGTACCCGGATACGAAATACATCGATCCGCTTATCGGCGTGAATACGGTGAACACCGTACCGCCTGCGACGCTCGCTGCGGTCCGCGACCATGCGGTCACCGCGCAGACGATCGAGCGCGACCTCGACCGCGCGCATTCGCTCATGGCCGAGTTTGCCAGCCTCAAGATCGACATGGACTGGATCACCGGCGTGCTGCTCGACGAAGGCGTCCAGGCGTTCGCCGATTCGTACGACAAGCTGCTGGCGGACATCGAGAAAAAACGCCTCGCCATGCAGCAGCCGGTGTAGCGGCCGGGCTCCGTCCCGGCCGTCGAAGGATACAAACGTCCCGACCTGCCGAACGGAACCAGGAGGATTCGCTCCATGCCGTCGCGCACCATCCGCCTGAACGTGTTAGCTGTCTTTCTATTGACGCTGTGGGCGGGTTGTTCTGAGCCCGCGCCCGCCCCGGTCACGCCGTTTCAGCCGGCGCCCACGACACAGCCTGCCCCGGGCGAGGCCCTCATCACACCGACGCGCGACCCTGTCGCGGAATCGACGGTGCACATCTCCGACCCCGCGCACACACTCACCGGCGTGAACCTGCGGCTGGCGGACATTATCAGCGTGGCCTACCGCACCGCGGAGCAGCCGCGGCATTCCATCCCGCTGCTGTCGTCGTTGCGGGTGATCTCGGCGCGGCCGCTGCCGACCGAGCGTTACGATGTCCGCGTCTTCGTCCCCGGCGGCAAAGCCCCGCAACTCCGGGCGACGTTGGCCGCGGCGCTCGTGGATTCCTTCGGGCTGACGGTGCGGCGGGAAATGCGGCCGACGGCGGTGCTCGTGCTGGTCGCGCCGACCGGCAAGCTGGACGTACACCCCATCGTCGGGCCGCCCGCGCAGCCGGGGTTCGACCGCCTGACGCTGACCGGCGACGACTTGTCGCTGCTGGCCGAGCAGCTTGAGGAATGCATGCAGCAGCCGGTCGTCAACGAGACGGGCCTGAAAAGCACATACGACCTGAAGCTCCGCCGCCCGGTCCGCGACGCCCAGCCGCAGCCGATCGACGTGGACACGGTCCGCGCCGCGCTGCGCGAGCAGCTCGGCCTCGATCTGACGCCGGCGCTGCGGTCGATCGAGTTTCTGGTGGTCGAGAAGTCGGGGGGAGGCGCCGTGAAGTGAGCGACGCGCGGCGGCCAGTGTGCCTCGTCACGGACGCCGCATCTTGTGGGTGGCACGGCCGTGTCGGCCGTGAGGCAGGCCACCCAGTCACGGCCGACACGGCCGTGGCACCCGCCGTCTCGGCGCAGGGCATGGATAAGATGCAGACAATGCGGAGAACCACATTGGGGACGACGCCGCTGGTGGTGGGCGCTGCATGAAACCCCATCGTAAAGCCGGGCCGGCGCATGATCGCCCGCCGGCGGCTGCAGCGCGGCCCGGCGCATGGCCAGAGCGCCACTTCCGCGTCGCGCTGGCAGCGATCTGCGCGCTGGGCCTGGTTTGCCGCGTGGCGATTCTGTGGGACTACCTGGCGCACAGCCCGCTGGCCGCCGCGCCCGTGGTGGACGCGAAGGTCTACTGGCAGTGGGGCGGCCGCATCGCCGCGGGCCACCTGATGGACGACGTGCCCTTCTTCTCGGCCCCGTTGTACCCGTACTTGTTGGGTGTAGTCCGCGCCGTCGGGGGTTCGCTGACGAGCGTCTATGTCCTACAGATCGTGGCGGACCTGGCCACCGCCGTCCTGCTGGCGCTGGCCGGACGGGCGCGCTTCGGTGCCTGGGCCGGGCTTCTGGCGGCGGTCTTGTTCTTACTCCTACAGGATCCGGCCTCCTTCTCCCTGCGCATTCTGACCTGCACGCTCCAGCTTGTGCTGCTGGCCGCCGTCTACCTCCAGCTTATCCGGATCCAGCAGGCTCCTTCAGTCGGCCGCCATGTGGCTCTCGGAGCGACCCTCGGTCTGCTGTGTCTCTCGTGGCCGCCGGCCATGTTGCTGGCCGTGGCCGTGGTCGCGTGGCGGTTCTGGCAATCCCGGCGCCGCGCGGGCGACGCCGGGCGCGCCGTGCTGCCGCTGCTGGTGAGCGCGGTTCTCATTGCCCCGGCCACGCTTTACAACTGGTACGTCAGCGGGAATCTCTTCTTCATCCAGGCCGTCAGCGGGATCAACCTGCTCGTCGGTAATCAGCCGGCCTCGACCGGCGGGTTCACGCCGCTGCCGAACATCACGACCGGCCGGGGCGACATGTTCCGCGAGGCCGCCCAGCAGTACGCTGTCGCGACGGGCAAGCCGGGAACCTGGGCCGAGGTCAATCGCTACTACCGCGACCAGGCGCTCGACTTCTGGCGCCGCAGTCCGCTCGCCACGCTCAAGCTCCTGGCCCGCAAGCTGTACATGTTCCTCTCCTGGCGGAACTATGGCGAGATCTACCAGCCGGCCACGGAGATCGCCTTCGGCTGGAACCCGTGGCTGCGGCTCGCGCCGCTGCCGGTGCCGTGGCTGATTGGGCCGGCCTTCATCGCCCTGCTATGGATGCTGAAGCGCCCGATGCACTACGCCCCCGAATGGCTGCTGTTCCTGCTCCCGCTGTTTGTCACGCTGCTTTTCTGGTACTCGTCGCGCTACCGCGTGCTCGCTGTTCCAGTCATCGCCGTGGCGGCGGCGTCCTGCGCGGCGCCCGTTCTTGCGGGGCGTACTGCACGGCTCAAGACCATAGTTGCCGGGCTGGCTCTGGCGGCCGGTATGGCGCTGGGTCCGGTGAACCGGGCACTTGGCACCGACGTCGCCGATCCGACCTATGCGATGTTCAATGCGGGGGCGGCCTTGCAGCAACAGGGTCAGAACAGTGCCGCCGTGGACCTTTGGCGGCGCGTGCTGCAGGCTTGCCCCAGTGACGCGGCGGCCCGGATCAGCTTGGGGGACTTGTTGAGCAGTCTGGGGCGCCACAACGAGGCGCTCGCGGAATACGAGCGGGCCCGCACGGTGGAGCCCGGTAACGTGCGCCTTCCAGGCCGGATCGCCGAGAGCCTGTTTCAGCAGCAGCGCTACGCCGAGGCGGAGCAGGTCCTGGCAGGTGCGCTCGCGCGGGATTCGTCGGACGGTACGCTCCTGGCGCTGCTGGCGAAGACGAAACAGGCCCAAGGTCAACTGGACGAGGCCGCCCGGCTTTTCAGTCGGGCTGTGCAGGCCGCTCCCACGGACGCCGGCCTGCACGCGAACTATGGCGACTTTCTCATGCGGGCCGGCCGCTGGGCGGAAGCGCGCGACGAGTTCGCCCGCGCCGTGCAGATTACGCCGGACGACGCGGACGCCTATCACCGCCTCGGCGTGACGGAAGCCCAACTGGGCCACGCGGAGCAGGCGCTCGCTGCATTCCAGCGGTCGGTGACGCTTCGTCCCGATAGTGCACCGACGTGGCATGATGCCGGCCTACTGAACCTCAAGCTGGGCCGCCTGGACGCCGCGACGGATTGCTTCCGCCGGGCCCTGCGTTTGGATCCCAGCCGCGCCGCGAGCCGCCAGATGCTGCGCGAGATCGACCAGCTCCAGGCGACCCAGTCGCGGCCAGCTCGGTAGCGGCACACTTCCCAGCGTTGGCTCCTGCGCCCGTCCGGCTGCCATTGTGGCAGAACCCGGGCGATCGAGAACGCGTGTAACTGACTGTTCAGTAAATGGTTACGACTTCGCGTCTTGAGGAACGCCGGATGCACCGGACAGCACAGGCAGGGTTCGTCTGCCCCGAAGGAGCGATGCGGTGCAAATGGACAAACTGACAATCAAAGCCGCCGAGGCGGTGCAACGGGCGCAGCAACTTGCCCAAAGCGCCGGCCACCCGGAGCTGACGCCGCTGCACTTGCTCGCCGCGCTCGTCTCATCCGAAGCCGGCGGCAACGGCGGGGTCGTGGTCCCGATTCTCGAGAAGGCGGGCGCCCACGTCGGCCAGATTCGCGCCACGATCGAATCGGAGCTGGGGCGTCTGCCGCGGCAGGCCGGCGGTTCGCTCGGGCCTCATCGGACGTTCATGGAGGTCCTCGACACGGCGGAGAAGGAAGCTCGCCGGATGCAGGATCAGTATGTCTCCGTCGAGCACCTGCTCCTGGCGCTGGCGGAGGTGGACAGCGAGGCGAAGGAGATTCTCAAGCTCAACGCTGCGGGGAAGGACGACATCTTGGCCGCGCTCAAGGAGGTCCGCGGCAGCGCGAGCGTGACGACCCAGAACCCGGAGGAGACGTACCAGCCCCTCCAGCGTTATGGCCGCGACCTGGTCGAGGCCGCCCGACAGGGCAAGCTCGACCCCGTCATCGGCCGCGACGAGGAAATCCGCCGCGTCATGCAGGTCCTCGCGCGCCGGACCAAGAACAACCCCGTCCTCATCGGCGAGGCGGGCGTCGGCAAGACGGCGATCGTCGAGGGGCTGGCCCAGCGGATTCTCGCGGGCGACGTGCCGCAGGCCCTCAAGGACAAGAAGGTCGTCGCGCTCGACATGGGCGCGCTGATCGCCGGCGCGAAATACCGCGGCGAATTCGAGGAGCGCGTTAAGGCGGTGGTGCAGGCGGTCGTGCAATCCGCCGGCCAAGTCATCCTGTTCATCGACGAGCTGCACACGATCGTCGGTGCCGGCCGGACCGAGGGCTCGCCCGACGCCGGCAACCTGCTCAAGCCGGCCCTCGCGCGTGGCGAGCTGCGCTGCATCGGCGCGACCACACTCGACGAATACCGCAAGAACCTCGAGAAGGACAAGGCGCTCGAACGCCGGTTCCAGCCCGTCTATGTCGGCGAGCCGAGCGTTGAGGATACGATCGCCATCCTCCGCGGGCTCAAGCCGCGCTATGACGCCCATCACGGCGTGCGCATCCAGGACGCGGCCCTGGTCGCGGCGGCCACCCTCTCGCACCGCTACATCAGCGGCCGCCATCTGCCCGACAAGGCGATCGACCTGATCGACGAGGCGGCGGCGCGGCTGCGGATCGAAAACGATTCGCTGCCGAGCGAGCTGGACGAGCTGCGCCGGCGGATCATGCAGCTCGAAATCGAGCGCGAAGCCCTCAAGAAGGAGCGCGACGAGGCCAGCAAGCGGCAGCTCGAGTTGAACCAGAAGGAGCTCGCCGAGCTGAAAGAGCGCGACCGCCTCCTGACCGCCCGCTGGGAAAACGAGAAGGCCGCCATCGAGGCCATCAAGGCGCTTAAGGTCCAGATCGATACCAAGCAGACCGAGCTGGACGACGCCCAGCGTCGTGGCGATCTGGAAAAGGCCGCCCGCATCCGTTACGGCGAATTGCCGGATCTCGACCGCAAGCTGAAGGACCGCGAGCATAAGCTCGGCGAGCTGCACAAGGACGGCCAAGGGCTGCTGCGCGAGGAGGTGACCGCCGAGGAAGTCGCCGAAGTCGTCAGCAAATGGACCGGCGTGCCCGTGTCGCGCATGCTCGAAGGCGAGAAAGAGAAGCTCATGAAGATGGAGGAGCGGCTGCACGAGCGCGTCGTCGGGCAGGACGAGGCCGTGCGGGCCGTGTCCGACGCGGTCCGCCGCAGCCGGGCCGGACTCGGCGACCCGCACCGTCCGATCGGCTCATTCCTGTTTCTGGGTCCGACCGGCGTGGGCAAGACGGAGCTGTGCAAGGCCCTGGCGGAGTTCCTCTTTGACGACGAGTCCGCGTTCATCCGCATCGACATGAGTGAGTTCATGGAGCAGCACAGCGTGGCCCGGCTGATCGGCGCGCCGCCGGGATATGTCGGCTACGAGGAGGGCGGCCGGCTGACCGAGGCTGTACACCGCCGGCCGTACAGCGTGATCCTGCTCGATGAGATCGAGAAGGCCCATCGCGACGTGTTCAATGTGCTGTTGCAGGTGCTCGACGACGGCCGCCTGACCGACGGCCACGGCCGGACCGTGGATTTCAAGAACACGATCATTGCCATGACGAGCAACATCGGCAGCGAGTACATCGCCGCGCTGGCCGGCGCCGACGTAGCGTCGGCCCCCCGTGGCCGACGTGATGTAGCGGCCGGGCTCCGTCCCGGCCGTGAGGAGGCAGCGGCCGGCGCCTCGCCGGTCGTGGACTTCGAAATCGAGTTGAAGGTGCGGGAAGAGCTGAAGAAGCACTTCCTCCCCGAGTTTCTCAACCGCATCGACGAGACGATCATCTTCCAGCGCCTGACACGGGAAGACCTGCGCGGCATCGTGGACCGGCAAGTGGCCATTCTCCAGTGCCGGCTGGAGGGTGGACTGGGTCGTGGGGTGGGTGGCGCGGTGGGGGGTGGGGTGGGAGTTGGGGTGGGGGGTGGGGTGGGCGTCTCGCCCGCCATGAAACTGGTGCTGACCGACAAAGCGAAAACCCAGCTCGCGGCCGACGGCTACGACCCCGTCTACGGCGCCCGCCCACTGAAGCGGCTGATCCAGCAACAAATCGAAAGCCCCCTCGCCCGCCGCATCCTCCACGGCGACTTCGCCCCCGGCGACACGATCGTTGTGAACAGCGATGGCGAGGTGTATACGTTCGAAAAATGCGCGGCGACTGGTGCCACATGATCAAGGTCTACTCAGCACGTGACCCGGCGGAAGCGCACCTTGTGGCGGCCGTGCTCAAGGAACACGGCATCGCCGCGATCGTGCTGGGTGAGGCGCTCTGGTCGGCACGCGGAGAGTTGCCGCTGACCCCGGACAGCGCACCGTCCGTCTGGGTCGCCGACGATGGGGACGCCGAACGGGCCCGGCACCTGATCGCGACGGAGTGCGGCCCGCCGAATCCGGCGCGCTGTCAGAACTGCGGCTACGACCTGCGAGGCTTGCCCGAGCCGCGCTGCCCGAAATGTGGCCAGCCGTTCACGCGGCTGAAGCCGGGCCCGCCGTGGACATGCCCGCGCTGCGGCGAGCAATGCGAGGGCCAGTTCGCGCAGTGCTGGAAGTGCGGCCGGGAGCGCGAGACCCCGGCGGAGCCGCGCTAACAGCGGGCGCGCCCGGCTCAGCAGGAACTCCTCGGTCCCGTGGCAGGCCGGTTTCTCCCGCGAATCCGTGGAGTACCCAAGAACCACCGTCCGAATAACACGACTGGCCCGATAGGGCAGCGCATGGCCCCCCTGCCCACCTTCGTGTCACTCGCCAATGCCGGCCCCGGCGTCTTCGAGGACAGGCCCGCGCGTGCCGATACCAAGACGCCGGGAATCAACGCCCCGGAGGGCAAGTACCATGACACGCACTGGGCTCCTGGGTTGGCTGCTGATGGCGGGGCTGATCCTGGGCGGTTGTCCGGGCGGGCTGACCGGCTCGGGCAACCCGGCCGACGCAACGAATCCGGGTTCCACCAGCGGCACAACAACCGCCGGCGAGTTTGTCGACTGCCGCGTGCCGGCGGAAGAGGTGGCCTGGGCGGCCGAGGTGCTGCGGCACGTCAACGACGAGCGCACCAGCCGCGGACTGACCGCGCTCGAGCCCGATTCCGGCCTGGCGGAGCAGGCCGCCGCGCACGCCTGTGCGATGATCCACTACGGTTTCTTTGATCACACCAATCCGGTCACCGGCTCGACGCCCCTCGATCGCTTTGAGGCGTCCGGCTTCAGGGGCTACACGTGCGGCGAGAACATTGCCGCGGGGGAGCTCACGCCGGCGCAGGTCGTGACCGAGTGGATGAACAGCCCTGGGCACCAGGCGAACATCCTGGCCGCTGACTTCACGCACGTGGGCATCGGCATCCGGCAGGGCGGGCCGTACCGGATCTACTGGGTGCAGCTCTTTGGCGGCCAGTGACGCCGGTCGGTCGGGCCGCGGCAACACTCACGCATCATCGGCCGCGCGTATACAATCCCCCACGAGTAAGGAGACCCATATGCCCGTACAGATCGACATTACGTATACCGGCGACCTGCGTTGCCAGGCCGTGCATCGACCTTCGCAGAGCACGCTGACCACCGACGCCCCGGTCGACAACGGCGGCAAGGGCGAGTTGTTCTCGCCGACCGACCTGGTGGCCGCCGCCCTGGGCACCTGCCTCGTGACCATCATGGGCAAGGTCGCCCAGCGCCACGGCTGGGACCTCAACGGAACGCGCGTACACGTGGTCAAGGAGATGGCGGCGGCCCCGGCGCGCCGGATCGGCACGCTGCACACCACGATCACGTTGCCGCCGGGGCGGAAGTGGTTGGCCGAAGACCGCCAGCGGCTGGAAAAGGCCGCCCAGACCTGCCCGGTCAAGGAGAGCCTCCATCCGGACGTGCAGATGCCCATGGAGTTCGTCTATCCGGAGTGATGTCCCCGGCTTGAACGCATGGCGCCGCTCGCCGACACCCGTCCCGGCATTCTCTTGGACAGGCTCGCGCGTGTCGATAAACTGGACGGCGGGAATTAACGCCCGGGAGGTGACGTACCATGACGCGCGCCGCGCTCCTGGCTTTGCTGCTGACCGTGGCACCGCTGCTGGGCGGTTGTCCAGGCGGGTCGGAGAGTTTGGGCGAAACGCCCGCTGAAACGAATCCGGGCTCCGCCGGCACCACGTCCACCGCTGGCCCCACGACCACCCCCGGCCCCACGACCACCGCCGGCGAGTTCGTCGACTGTCGCGTGCCGACGGACGAGGATGCGTGGGCGACCGAAGTGCTCCAATACGTCAACGACGAGCGCGTTAGCCGCAGTCTCCCTGCGCTGAAGCCTGACGCCGGCCTGGCGGAGCAGGCTGACGTCCACGCGTGCGCGATGATCGACTACAACTTCTTCGACCACACCAACCCGGTCACCGGGTCGACGCCCGTCGATCGTTTTGCGGCGTCCGGATTCAAGGGTTACACCTGCGGCGAGAACATCGCCGCCGGGCAACTCACGCCGGCGCACGTCGTCACCGAGTGGATGAATAGCCCCGGGCACCGGACGAACATTCTCTCCGCCGATTTCACGCACCTGGGCATCGGCATCCGGCAGGGCGGGCGATACGGGATTTACTGGGTGCAGCTCTTTGGCGGTCTGCCCAAAGGGGGCGGGTAGGAGAGTATCAGAATCACCAGCGGGAGGGGGAGCGTAGCGGCCGGGCTCTGTCCCGGCCGTCGTTGGGCGTATGGCCTTCCACGGCCGGGACGGAGCCCGGCCGCTGCAGCGCCACGGGCGCTCGGCCATCAACTGCGCCGGCCCCGCTCGGCACGTGACGGCGGCACGCCCGCCAGCGAGCGCAGCTCCACGCCCGTGATCGAGGAGTAGTTCAGTGTGCCGGGGCTGTCCGGCCCCTCGAATTGCCCACCGGGATCGGCGTGAAGTCCACCGAGCCGTCGGCCCGATCGACGCCGATGCTGAAATTGCGATCCGCCCAGTTCGGCGAGTCCGGCGGGTCAAGCCAGTGCGAGTCGTTCTGGAGCTCGCCCCAGTACGTGTCCGCGCCGCCCACGTCGAGGAACAGGGCCAGCGAGGTCGTGTCGGCGAAATAGGACGTCACGCCGCGGGCGCGGAAGCCGGGGTCGTTGATCGCGATGCCCGGCCGCGGCGGCTGCTTGCCCTCCTCGCGCCGCTTGAGGTCGGTCTTGTAGACGTCGTCGCCGCCGAGGTCCAGCAGCAGGGCGATACTGCGGTTGATCGAGAACGCCAGGCCGCTGCTGTCCACGCTATACAGGTCGTTGCCGGCCACGTCGAGCAGAATGCCGATCGTGAAATCGTGGGCGGCAGCGAGGGCAAGGTGCGAGTTCGCCTCGGACAGATGCTGGTCGTCGCCGGCCTCATCCACGAGCACGCCGATGCAGAAATGCGCGCCGCTCCCCTGTGACCAGGCCACGCCGTGATACTCGTCGTTACCGCCGCGGTCGTGCAGGATGCCGATGCCGAACCAGTAGCCCGTGCCCATGCTCCAGTTGCCGGCGGTGTAGATATCGTCACCTTCGCCGTCGAGCAGGGCGCCGAGACCGCCGGCCCACGAATGCCCGTCCGCGCCGTCGCCGCGGCGGCCCATGCCGCAGCCCTGCACGTTGGAGACGCACACGTCGAGGTTGGGCGAGTGGTACGACGGCCGGCTGGTGACTGAGTGCTCGCGCACCGCCGTGTATTTGTCGTTGCCCGTTCGATCGGCCAGAACGCCGACGCCGGCCACGCCGCCAAGACCTTGCCCATCGCCATAGACCTTGTACTGGTCATTGCCGGCGACATCGAACAGTAGCCCGACGCCGAAGTAGCCACAACCCTGGCCGCTGAACTTGACGAAGTAGTTGTCGTCACCGTCCAGGTCGGCCAGCAGTCCGAGGCCGAATTGGCCCACGCCCTGGGCGTAGCGCTGGGCCTCGTAGCGGTCGTTGCCCGCCGCGTCGAGCAGGACGCCGACGCCGCAGAGCCCGGCGCCTTGGGCCGGCACATCCGCGGTGTAGACATCGTCGCCGGCCATGTCGAGCAAGAGGCCGATCGGCCGGTCCGCGGTTGAAGCGGCCACGCCGCCGGTGTAGGTGTCGTTGCCGCCCAAATCGACGATCAGCAGGGCGTTCGTGCCGTCCACGGTATCGTCGCCGCCACCGCGAATGCGAATCCAGCCCCAGGGCGTTTCCCAGTCGAAGGCAAAACCCGGCGCTTCCTTCAGGTCGAGCTTCTTGAGCGCGATGCGGGCCAGATCGAGCGCGTCCACGCACTTCTGGCCGGCGTACCACATGGACGCCTCATCCCACGTGCGGGCCACGTCGTCGATCTGCGGGCAATAATCCCAGGCGTCGATCATCTCCTCGCCGACGCCCAGCCGCGCCGCCACGATTCGCCGGTCGTTGCCGTCGACTTTGCGAAACGCCAATTCGGCCCAGTAGTGCGCGTCGATGATGTTCAGCACGAGCTGCCCGAGAATCGGACTGACGCCCTCCGGCAATACCCTGACCTTCTCGGCGAGCTGCTCCTCGATCCGCGGGTACGGCAACTCCATGCCGAAGGTGTCGGGGTGCGTCGTACGGTGTGCCGCGCGATACAGCTCGACGATGGCCTTGTCGAGCGGCAGCTCCGGGGCCAGGACGTTGGCCGTGTAGCCGCGAAAGCCGCCGAACTTCGGATCGATACCCAGCCGCTGCACGGCTTCGAACAGGGGGCGTGCGCCGCGGCCGGTCGCTTTATCGAGGCTCGCGGGGTCGAGCTTCTCCCAGGCTGCCTGACCCAACGCCCGCGCGTAAGCGATGCTGTCGAGCGGCTCCGCAAACAGGGCGTCGAACGCCCGCAGCTTGTACGGCACGTCCGGCCAGCGCGGCCACCAGCCCTTCGGCGTCCAGCCGAGATCCGCGCGGTGCAGTCCGGCGAGCGCGAGGGCATCGTCGAGGGCATCGTCGATCTGTGCTTGCACCGGGGCGACTAGGAGGATGAGGGGCACCAGGGCGAGTCTCGTACGCACCATGTGAAGTCTCTCAGCTCGGGGCAACTGTCTACCGCGGCCACTCACTACTCGCCGCCCGGGTGGTTTGTCAACGCACGCCCGGAAAACTCGGCGAGCCGGACCCGCGTCATCGCGGGCCCGGCTCGCTCGTCTTGTCAGTCAGTCCCCATGCAGTTATTTACGGGAACCGACGCCGTCACGCCGCGCGTTTGCAGCCTGCGCGTCCGGGGCTCTTACCTCCGCACGGCCCGCCGCACTTGCCCTTGCACGGACCCTGGCACTTGTCGCCACAAGGTCCCTGACACTTGTCCTTGCACGGGCCTGTGCACTTGTCGCCGCACGAACCTTTGCACGGGCCGTCGCAACAGCCCTTGCCGCAGTCGCCGCGCGCGGGGCATTTGCCACAGTCGCCGCCGCACTTCTCGGTGCACCGGCCGGTGCCGCGACAGATGCAGTTCGCGCCATTCGGGCTGCGGTCGCCACACACGCACTTCTCAACCGTAACGGCGGCCGTGTCAGCGGTAGCAACCTTGGCCGCCGACGCCAGCACAGCCGGGCTGATCCAGATCGGCGCCAGCGCGAATGCACTGGCGGTGCCGAAGCCCACCAGCGCGATGAGTATCAAGCTGCGTTTCATTGGACTCTCCTTATCGAGTCTGGCCTGGATAACGTACAATCCACGATGACCTACGGGAGAGTGCGCTTGTCATTTCAGCCAGACCGCCGTCTGCGCTAAGCGATCGTTATTGCAGAGGTGGCTCTCAGGCGGATCGTGCCCCAGCGCGAGCGCTGCCGGCGTTTCGTCATGACAGACAGCCACGCAGCGCGCTGCGTCCGGCATGGTCGTCGACTTCGCCGAGACGGTGGAGGGCTCTGGCGGCGGCGGTGGCCCAAGCGGATCCTTCGGCGGGCAACAGCGGCATGACCCGCAACGCGAATCGTCCTGGGAACGCTGGGGGGGCTCAGCCTGCGGCCCGCGAAAGCAACGGGCCTTCCCGGCCCGGCAGCACGGGCGCGTCGCCTTGGAGACTGGCTTTCCGCAAGGACGCGACACACACGCCGGCCGCGGCAGGAGCGCAGCGCACAGCACCGCGCAATACGGCACGGCGCCGTAGATAAGCACCGCGGCAATCGTGGCCAGCTTCCAGAGCATTCGCGTTCATTATATCGTCTTTCTGGCGGCCGTGGAAGAACCGGCTGGCCAGAGGTGCTGCGGGCAGGACCACCTACTCGTCCGGCGGCGGCGGAAGCGCCGTAACGCCTGGCAGGGTCCACACTTCGGCGGGCACGCTGGGCCGGGCGACGACGTACACGCGGTAACCGCGATGGAGCAAGTCTTCGATTTGTTCACGGGGCGGCACAAACGCATACGCGGTCGCGCCGGTATAGAACATCGTCTCGATCGGCCGCCCGGCGTTCAGCACAACCGCGGTCTCGCTGCCCAGCCGCTTGCCGTAGCCACGTAGTTGCTCCGCCCAGGCCGGCGCGCGGCTCGCGGCCCGAAACGGGTTGGCCAGCCCCAGCCACTGCTTGAGCGGCAGCACCATCAACAGCACCAGGACGACGGCGTACAGCTTCGGATGTCGCAGCCTGGCGAAACTCGTTCGCCACGTCCACCACTGGTAGGAGAAGGTCAGAAAAATCGCCGGGGCCCCGATGGCCAGGTAGTTCGCGCGTTTCGTCGCGACCAGCGAGAACACCACCAGCGGCAGACCCCACCAGGCGAGCACGGCCCAGCGCGTCATGCCGCCCTTGCGGAAAGTCACGATCGCGAACCACGCCAGGGGCAGCCACACCAGCTCGCCATGGGCCTCGAGGAGCGGGCCGAGATGGTAAAAGGGGAGTCCGCCTTGACCGTGGATGGGCTCGAAGATGTGCCGCCAGTGGATTTCCTGCTCGCAGGCGTACTCCTGCGGAAAACGGGCCCGGCAGTAGGCGGTCCAGGGCAGACTCACGAGCCCGGCGAGCACCGCGACGACAGCCGCCTGCAGCGCGGCGCGCCGCCAGCCCAGTCGCGGGCGCATCAACAGCAGGAACACGGGACACACGATCAGCCCGGGTAGCCACTTGGTCAGCAGCGCCAGACCCGTAACGAGTCCAGTTGCCAGCAAGAGCCCGAGCCGTGGTCGATCGCGGTACACGACCGCCAGCCAGACGGCCAGCTCGATGAAGAAGACGAACGCCGTGTCGACATGGTCGACCGACTGTTGTCCCGTGGCCAGCCGGATCAGTTGCGGGCTGACCGCGTGGAACAGGGCCGCGGTCAGCCCGACCTTCTCGCTCCACAGGCGTTTGCCGAGCGCGTACGTGAGCGGGATTTGCAGGGTCGACAAGAGCAGGCTGGGCAGGCGCACTGCCGCCTCGGTCGCACCCAGCAGCGCCAGGCTGGCCGCCATCAGCCACAGCGCCAACGGCGGCTTGTGCAGCCACACGTGATTGGCCTGCCAGTCGCGGAAGTCGTAGCCCAGCAGCGGCGTGCGGTAGAGCGTCGGCGTCAGCGGGTCGAAGCACAGGTTGCGGGCCACCAGCGCGTGGTAGCGCTCATCCCACGGGTGGAGTCCCTGGTAACCGCCCGCATACCAGCGCAACAGGAAGCCGGCCGCGATTATCAGCAACAGACAGACGCGGTGACGGTCCCGGTCGAACGCGCGGAAGCTCAGCAGAATGCCCGCGCACACGGCGACGAACACCGCCCATGCCCACAGGTGGACCGCCATCCGGGGTTCTCGTGTTGAGCCTCGCCGCAGCTCGATCCGCGCCCGCCGTGCCGGAGCATCGGACGCGCCGCGTGTTCCGCCGCGGCGGAGCGCGCCGGCTAGCGGTCCTTCTCCAGCACACCCATGCCGCTGCGGTCGGGGTAGGGCGGCCGTTTTGGCGGGACGTACGGGTTCTGCTCGATCTCGGTTAGCATGAGCGCGATAGCTTTGTCAAGCTGCGGATCGCCGCCATCGACCATCAGGGCCGGGTCGTCAATGACCTCGATATCCGGATCGACGCCGTGGCCCTCAACGCCCCAAGTGCTGTTCAGCTTGTAGAAAGCGAAGCGCGGCACGGTGACCATGGTGCCGTCGATCAGGCTGGGGTTCCCGCCGATGCCGACCAGGCCGCCCCAGGTCCGCATCCCGATGAGCTGGCCGAGCCTGGCCTGGCGAAAATAGTAGGGGAACGCGTCGCCGCCCGAGCCGCTGCACTCGCCTTGGTCACGCCTCAGGCGACCGATGACCCCTAGGCGGGTTGCCGACGGCACGGGGGCCGAGTCGATGCAGGTTGTACGTGCCTGCCGTGTGGGAGTACAATAGCACACGGTGCGATTGCTACGCGATTGCGTGTGGCGACAGGGCTCATCTCTTGGTGTCGAAAGAAGGAGGAACGGACATGCTTGCGCGTGAAACCTTGGGGCGCTGGCCTATGGCTGCACCTGTTGGCGCCAGGCTGGGTGGCGTTCTCTTGGCGAGCCTGCTGGGTCACGGGGTCGGCGCTGCAGAACCGACCTGGCTCCATTGTCCGCCAATCGAGTTGTGTCAGCTTCGCGCGTCGGACGGCGGCTTTATCGAGCACTTCGGGTGGGCCGTGGCGATTGAAGGCACTATCGCCGCTATCGGCGAGCCTTTCGCTCGCCTCTATGGCTGTGGCAATACTGTCGGCGCCGTGTACGTGCAGGGCTACGACGGAACCCAGTGGGTTGAGCAGCAGAAACTGGTCGCCTCGGACGGCACGTGCGACAGTCACTTGGGTTATTCCGTGGCGATGTCCGGGGATTTAATCGTGGCCGGTGCGCCGCACGTGGCCGACTACACGGGGGCCGCGTACGTTTTCCGTTTCGACGGGCAAACTTGGGTCGAGGAAGCCAAGCTAGTGCCCCCGGAAGGGGCGGTGAACACTGGCGCCGGCATGGCAGTCGCCCTGGAGGGAAACACAATCGCCGTCTCGGCACCGGGGGCCGGAGCGGTGTATGTGTACAGTTTGGACGGGTCGACCTGGCTTTGGCAGGCTACGCTGGTGGGTGAGAACGGCATGGGCGGCTCGGTCGCTCTCTCCGGGAGCGTCCTGGCCGGGAGTGGCGCCGGTGGGCCAGAGGATCCGACAAGTGTAGTCTCTGTCTTCAGATACGATGGGGCCGCGTGGTGCCTGGAGGCCGAGTTGACACCCGCGGACGGGGCGCCGGGCGACGGATTCGGCGTACTCGCAGTCTGCGGCGACACGATCCTCGTGGGGTCCCCGTACCACGACCACGGCGGGGTGAATGCCGGCGCGGCGTATGTATTCACGTTTGACGGGCAGAGCTGGAGCCAGCAGGCGGAGCTCATTGCTTCCGATGCCCACGGTTCTGATTACTTCGGGTGTTCGGTCGCGCTCGCCGATGGGACCGCGGTCATTGGGGCCTACGGCTGGACGGGACCCGCAGCGTGGTCGGGCAAGACCTATGTCCTCACGGTGGACGATCTCGACTGGATCGAGCGCGCCATCCTGACGGCCTCCGACGGCCGGACCAGCGGCTGGTTCGGGTTTGCCGTCGCGATGTCTGGGGACACCGTGTTGATCGGCGCGCCCTGCGCTGTGGGCAACGCGGACCAATCGGGCAAGGCGTATGCGTTTGCGGGGTTGACCAGCGACTGCAACGCCAACGGCATACCCGATCTCTATGACATCGCCGCCTGCACGAGTCCCGATTGCAACGCCAACACCGTGCCGGACGAGTGCGATCTGGCTTCCGGCACCAGCGCCGATGCGGACAACAGCGGTCGTCCCGATGAGTGTGAGGTTGGTGACTTAGACTGCGACGGCGATGTGGATCTCGGCGACATTAATCCCTTTGTGATGGTGCTCAGCGATCCTGTGGGCTGGCAGGCGGAGTATCCCGACTGCTACATCCTGCGCGCCGACGTCAACCAGGACGGGACAGTCAACTTTGGCGACATCAATCCGTTCGTAGCGCTGTTGACCGGCGGTCCTTGATCGCGGACTACTGCTCCCGGGCTGCCATTTCTGGATGCGCGCGGCACCCGGTGGCCGTGCTTGTGTGGAACGCGAACGGCAGCGCGCCGCACAGTTGGCGCGCCAATGCGCCCACTAGCGGTCCTTCTCCAGCACACCCATGCCGCTGCGGTCGGGGTAGGGCGGCCGTTTCGGCGGGACGTACGGGTTCTGCTCGATCTCGGTTAGCATGACCTCGATAGCTTTGTCAAGCTGCGGGTCGCCGCCATTGACCATCAGGGCCGGGTCGTCAATGACCTCGATATCCGGATCGACGCCGTGCCCCTCGACGGCCCAGGTGCTGTTGAGCTTGTAGAAAGCGAAGCGCGGCACGGTGACCATGGTGCCGTCGATGAGGCTGGGGTTTCCGCCGATGCCGACCAGGCCGCCCCAGGTCCGCATCCCGATGAGCTGGCCGAGCTTCGCCTGCCGGAAGTAGTAGGGGAATGCGTCGCCGCCCGATCCGGCCGCCCCGTTGATCAGCATGCACTTCGGGCCGTGATGGGCGATCTGCGGGCTGGGCGTATCGAGCCCGTCGCGCTCCGCCCAGAAGTTCGCGAGCGGCCGGTTGAGCAGTTCGATGAAGCGGTCCGGGATTTGCCCGCCGCCGTTCCAACGCTCGTCGATGATCAGGGCGGCCTTGTGACGCTGCCCGTAGAACTGGCGGAACAGCTCATTCTGTCCGTCGGTGCCGGTATCGGGGACGTGGAGGTAGCCGACCTGGCCGGCGGTCTTGTCCTCGACATAGGCGCGGTTCTTCTCGATCCAGGCGCGGTAGCGCAGCGCGGACTCCTCGCCGGGACTGATCAACGTGACCAGCACGTCGCGCTGCCCGGTCTTGGGCGTCTCTTTGGCGTCGGCCTTCTCGTCGTCTACCTTCTTGTCCTTTTCGTCATCCGCCTTCTTGTCCTTCTCTTCGCCCTTGGCCTCCTTCTTCTCCTCAGCGCCGACCGGCGGGCCGGGCGGGACCTCTAGCGTGAGCTTGTCGCTGACCGTCAGCGTGACCGTGCGCCCCGGCGCCAGGCCCTGAAACGCGGCCCACGGATCCTGGCCGGTATCGAGTGGTACGCCGTTGACCGCCAGCAGGTAGTCCCCCTCTTTCACGTTGACGCCCGGCTGACTGAGCGGGCCGCGGGCGTCGAAGTCCCAGCGCCCGCCCTGGACGATGTTCTTGATGCGGTAGGCGCCGTCCGCCAGCTCGAAATCACACCCGAGCAGCCCGCACGCCACGGACGGCTCGTTGGGCGAGTCGTTGCCGAAGTAGTACGCGTGACCGACGTTGAGCTCGGAGATCAGCTCGCGGATCACGTAGCCGACGTCCGCCCGCGACACGCAGTCGTCGAGCATCTGGCTGTAGTGATCGCGCATGGCCGGCCAGTTTACCCCGTGCATGTGCGGGTCGTAGAAGAAGTCTCGCTCGAGCCGCCAGCTCTCGAGGAAGAGCTGGCGCCACTCCTCGCGCGGGTTGACGGTCGTGGCCAGCTCGTCCAGCGCCAGGGGCTTGTCGAGCTTCTGGTCGGCGTTGGCGTCGACGATCGCGAACGTGTTGCCCTTGGACACCAGCAGCTTCTTGCCGTCGGCGGAAACGCCGAAGCCATCTACCCCGTCGAGCACCGTCTTCTCTTCTTTCTTCTCGTCGGTCAAGTCGAAGAGCTTGATGGCCGGTGACCCGCCCGAGCCGCGCCGGGCGTGGCGCAGGTACAGCAGCTTGCCGTCGTTGTTGACGGCCAGGTTGCTGAACCCGCCGGGCTTTACGGGCAGGGAAATCGCCCGCTGCTCAAAGCCGGCCAGCTCGATCACCAGCGGCTTCTTCTCCTCTTCTTTCTTCTTCTCTTCCTTCTTCTCGGTCTCCGCCTTCTCTTCGGCGGCTTTCTCCCCATCCGGCGCCGTCGTCGTAGTGGTCGCCTCCTCCTTCGGCTTCTCCGTCTTTTCTCCCTCCTCCTTGCCTTTCTCTTTTCCAGGCTCTTTCCATGTTTCCTCGTCGCTCTTCGGAGCCCACGGCGAGCCGACCTTCTCGCGCAGCGGCACGACGACCAGCGTGTCCGTCCCGGCGTACACGAACGTGTGGCCCACGTCCTCGTAGGTCGGTTCCGCGAAGTGCCGGTTGCTCGCGAAGAACAGGTAGTCCCCCTTGCGGTCGAACGCCGGCCACGTGTCGTTGAACATGCCGGCGGTCACCTGCTGCTTCTTGGCCGTCTCAACGCAGTACAGCCAGAGCGCCGTCTGCCGGTTTTCGCCGTGGCGGGTGTAGGCGATCCAGTTCGAGTCGTGCGACCAGGTCACCTGCGGCTGGGCCGCCAGCAGGTCCTTGTCGATGAGCTTGGCTTCGCCCTCGGACACGGCTCCTGCCGAGTCCTTTTCCTCCGTTCCTTCCTCCACCTTCGTCACTTCTTCCGGCAGCGTGTACAAGTACAGCGCGCCGGCCTTGTCGGTGAACAGGATGTGCTTCGAGTCCGGCGACCAGTTCGGGTTGTAACGGAATCCGCCGCGGCCGGTGGCGTCGTGCGTGAGCTGCCGCACCTCCCCGCGCCCATCCGAGCGCATCAGATACAGCTCGTACTCGCCGGTCTGATCGGAGAAGTAGGTGATCCACTTGCCGTCCGGGCTCCACGCCGGGTAGCGCTCCGCCACGCCGCTGGTGCGCGTCAGGTTCCGCGGCGAGCCTTTCTGAGCGGGCACCGTCCAGATGTCCCCGCGGGCCTCGAACACGGCGCGTTTACCCGTGGGCGAGATGTCGCCGCTCACGATCTGCTCGTGTACGTCGACGCGCTGCGGCCGGATCGCCGGCAGATCGCCCGGCACAGTCACCTCGACGACGTGACTCTGGCGGGTCTTGAGGTCCAGCAGGTACAGGTCCGCCCCGTTCTGAAAGACGATCTCGCCGTCGCCCTTGGGCCCCGGCCCGATCGCCGGCCACTTCACGTCGAACTCGTCGAACCGGGTGACCTGCTCGCGCTGGCCGGTCTTTATCTCAACTACCCAGATGTTCAGCCGGTGGCTCGGGCCGTCGTCCGAGAGGTAGTAGAGCTTGTCGTCCGCCGCGGCGGACCACATCGGCTGGGTGTCGGTACCCTCCCAGGTGGTGATTCGCTTCGACGTGTGGTCCCGCAGATTGAACAGCCAGATGTCCGGGGCCATCCCGCCGCAATAGCGCTTCCACGTCGCGAAGTCGCGCGTGTACGGCGTGTACGCCAGCCAGACCCCGTCCGGACTGATCGCACCCATCTCGCCGTACGGAACCGGCAGCTTCTCCGCCAGCCCGCCGCGGGCCGGCGCGGTCAGGAGTTGGTCCTGTCGGCCGATACCCGTGTACCCGCCGGCGAAGAACAGCAGGCTCTGCCCGTCCGGCGTCCAGTCGCAGAGGGTCTTAGCGCCCGGGTGGTACGTCACGCGAAACGGCACGCCGCCCGCGACCGGAATCGTGTACAGGTCCCGATTGCCGTCGTAATTACCGACGAACGCCACGGTCTTGCCGTCCGGGCTGAAGCGCGGAAAGCTCACGCTGCTCGGCGGCGCGGCCAGCGGCTCGGCCATCCCGCCCGTACGCGGCACGAGCCACAGGCTGCCCCGGTAACTGAAGACGATGTGCGTCGCGCCGACGTCCGGAAAGCGCATCATGCCGGCATGTGGCCGGCGATCCGCGTAGGCCGCTGGTCCAGTCAGGGTGAAACACGACAGCGCGAGACTGACAAACGCGAGGGTGCTGCGGAGAGCATGCGGCATGGCTGTTCCTTTCCTCGATTCTGCGGCGGGGCAAGCTGCACAGTGCGCCGGCTCGGCTGCCAGCTATGTGCAACTTGTCTCATTCTGTCAGGAGCGTCAATCGACCCGACAACTTCCGACGGCTGGTGCTCGCGCGCCGGCGCGCTGCCGCGCTTGCTGTCCGCCGCGGCGGATTCGCGTTCTGTTTTGTGCCGCGTGGCGCCTATGCTACGATGGCTCCATGGGCGCGATTCGCCTCCAGAACGTAACCAAGCAGTTCGGCCCGCAGGTCGTGCTCGCGGACATTTCCCTCGAGTTGCACACCGGGCAGATTGCCGCCCTGGTGGGGGCCAATGGCGTCGGTAAGACGACACTCTTCCGCCTGATTGCGGGCGAGCTGACGCCCGACACCGGGACGGTCACGCGTGCCAGGGGCGTGGAGGTCGCCTACCTGCCCCAGGAGCCGGACATCACCGCTGACGTGACCCTGCATGCCGCCGTCGCCGAGGCGTTTGCCGACCTGCTGGCGCTCGAACGGAAGATCGAGGCTCTGTCCGAGGCCATCGCCGCCGAGCGTGACACCGCCCGCGTACACGGTCTGATGGCGCAGTATGACCGCCTGCGGGCGCGGTTCGAGACCTCGGGCGGCTATCAGCTCGAACAGCGCCTGAACGAGGTCCTCGGCGGCCTCGGCTTCGCGCCGGCGGATTACGACTTGCCGGTCGCGGCCTTGTCCGGCGGGCAGAAATGCCGCGCGGCGCTGGCCAAGCTGCTGCTGCGGGCGGCGGCCGGCGGCGGAAACGCTCAACCGTTTCTGCTCCTCGACGAGCCGACCAACCACCTCGACATCGACGCCGTTCACTGGCTCGAAAAATTCCTCGCCGGGCACCACGGCGGGGCGGTCATCATCTCGCACGACCGCTACCTGCTGGACCGGCTGGCCGAACGCACGATCGAGGCCGTCACCGGCGGCCAGGTGCGTTCCTATGCCGGCAACTACTCGGCGTACGTCGAGGCCCGTGAGTTGCACCGCCTGACCGCCCTGCGCCAGTACCAGCAGGACCGGGCCTTTGTCGCCAAGGAACAGGACTTCATTGTCAAGAACATCGCAGCGCAGCGGACCAACGTGGCCAAGGGCCGCCGGACGCGGCTGGCGCGCCGCCTCGCCGCCGGCGAGTTCACGCTGGAAAAGCCGATCGAACAGGACACGGTCCGCCTGCGGTTCGTGGATTCCGGCCGAAAGGTCCAGCACGGCAAGGAGCTGGTGCGCGTCGCGGGGCTCCGCAAGCAGTATGGCGAGAAGCTGCTGTTTGCCGACCTCGACCTGATCGTCTGTGCGGGCCAGCGGCTGGGCATCACCGGCCCGAACGGCACCGGCAAGACCACGCTGCTGCGGATCATCCTCGACCAGGTCAAGCCGGACGCGGGCACGGTGTACGTCGCTCCCACCGCCCGCATCGGCTACTTCGCCCAGGAAGCGTCCGATCTGGATCCCGAAAAGACCGTCATCGACGAGATCGTCGCCCTGCGGCCGGCCTTCCTCGAACGCGACGCCCGCCATTACGCCGCGCGGTTCCTGTTCACGGACGAAGACCCGTTCAAGAAGGTCGGTCAGCTCTCCGGCGGCGAGCAGTCGCGGGTCCGCTTCATGAAGCTGATCCTCGCGGCCCCCGACCTGCTGATTCTCGACGAGCCGACCAATCACCTGGACATCCCGTCGCGCGAGGCGCTCGAAGAGGCGCTGCTCGATTTCGTCGGCACGGTCATCACAGTGAGCCACGACCGCTACTTCCTCGACCAGATCGTGGAGAAGCTGGTCGTCATGCGGCCCGAGAGCGTGCGGCTCTATCACGGCAATTATTCGTACTACGTCGAGCAGATCGAGCAGGAGAAGGCAGCCGAAGAAGCCGCCCGCGCGGCGTCGAGGCCGCGAAAGGGTGCCACGGCCGTGCCGGCCATGAGAGGCAGGCGCAAGAAGGCGGGCCAGCCCGCGGCCCAACGTTCGCCGCTAGCCAAGCTGACGCTAGCCGAGCTGGAAGCCTACATCACGCAGCGTGAGGAGCGCCTCACGCAGGTCCAGGAGCGTTTCGGCGACGCCAAGCTCTATCGTGACGCCACTGCCGTCAACGACCTGCGCGCCGAGTACGAGACGCTGACCGAAGAGCTTGCCGCCGCCGAAGCAGTCTGGCTCGAGCGTGCGGACGGCGCGTAGCGGCCGGGCTCTGTCCCGGCCGTCGCGGGTATGTGGCACCGGCATCCAGCCGGTGTCGGCCTTCTACGGCACAATAATCGAATCCGTCTCGGTCAGCGGGCCTTGTCGATCCTGCGGCGACCGGCCGAGCAGCGCGTCCTCCAACTGATACCCGCCTTGCTGGGTGTAAATGTTGTCGTAGTTCACCCCGACAATCGGCTGCTTCCTGAATTCGACGTGGCCGTCGCCGAACAGCACGTTCTGTCCTTCGCCGCCGTGGTTACGGCTGTTGAATGGTCGCCAGACGCGGCTGTCCGCCTGGAGCATGGCGGTCGCGTTGTTCAGATTTGGCAGCGTGATGGCCGTCCCCGGCGGCGTTGCTGCAACGGGCCGGTCCGGCACCTGGCCGGTCGCGGCCGGCGTGCCCGCCTCGAAGAATGGTCCTTTCTCCGCCATGATGGCTACACGCGCATCGAGGTTCTCGTTGGGCCTGGCATGCGGGCCGAACGGCAATTGGTAGCCGTAGCTCTCGAACGGGTAGCCGCGGAAGTCGAAGCGGTCTGCGCCGAGGATCGCGGCGCGGGCGCCGCCGCCTACGCCGTTCAGCAGGTCGTCCTCCGCATCGCCCGAGCTGGGGCAGATGAACTGCTTCGGCGTACACGACCCGTCGATCACGAGCATGAACAGCGCCCGACTGGGGTGCACCTTCGCGTAGTCCGCGGAAGCCAGCGGCTGCGTCTGGCTCGCGCCCATCCGGCCGATGAAGCTGACCCCCATGGCACCGCCCGTCGTTTGATCAGTCTCTGCGTACGGCGTCGTCGGCTACCAATCGAGGTTGTCGTTCGCGTACACCGCCATGGCCTGGCCGATGCCGCGCAGGTTGGAGGCGCACATGGCGCGTTTGGAGACACGGTGTCCCCCCGTGGATCGCTGCAGGATCGCAATCATCACCGGCAACAGCAGCAGGCTGACACCGCCGCAGCAGATGCCCGCAATGGCCATGCCCCGGCCCGTGCGTAGCGGCGAAGCGTTCGCCCGTACCACTGCGATGATCCCGAAGATGAGCCCCAGCACGCCAAACAGGGGGAAGCAGGTCACGACGCCGAGGATGCCCAGCACCAGGGCGGCGATGGCCATGCCGTTCCGAACGTCTTGCGGCGGAGGTGCATAGTCCGCGAAGATCGGTTCCGTGGGCGGCGTTTGCGGTGGACCGGACGACATATGCATCTCCTCGATGTCTGGAACAAGCACTCCCATCGCCTACCGCATGGCTACATTGACCAGCAATGGGGCCAGCACGTTCACCTTGCGCTGCCGCAGCGTGGCAAACCCCGCAGCCTGGAGCATGTCGCGCGTTTCCCACCAACTCGCGTGATGAACCTGCCCCTCGAACCAGGCCACGCCGACGTCGAACACCACCCAGCCGACGACGTTGTCCCGGAAACCGTCAACGACGATGAGTACTCCGTCCGGCCGCAGGATGCGGCGGAACTCGTGGACGACGTCCGCCTGGTGCGCGTAATGATGGAACGAGTTGCAGCAGGTCAGCACGTCAAAGGACCCGTCGGCGAACGGGAGGCGCTCCGCCTCGGCGACCACCGCCTGCAGCTTTGCCGCGTGCGGCGACTGGGCGATCTTCTCCCTCACGTGGCGGATCATGACCGGCGAATAGTCGAGCCCGACGAGCAGCTCGGCCTCGGGTAGCGCGGCCAGCAGATTGACCAGCGTACCCGTCCCACAACCCACGTCCAGCAGCCGGAAAGGCCGGCGGCCGCACAGCGTTTGCCAGCGCCGGACTTCCTCCTGGCACAAGCGCAGGGTGGGGAAAAATACCAGCTCGTTGAGCCACGAGCGGTCGTAGCTCAACGCCCAACGGTCGAAACGGTCGCGTACCCGGCGGCGAACCCCCGTCTGCCGAGACGTACTGCTAGGTCCGACCGGATGCTGGCCGTTCATCGGTAAACTCGTCGCGGGTCACCGTGCTGCGCCTGGAATCGCCCGCGGTGTTCGGGTATCTTACCCCCGGCCGCAAGTGGGCGGTCGTGTTCGTGGCCGGAGATTCTCACCGTGCATTGGCAGGGCTGGTTCACGCTCGGCGTGGTTGCGCTCGTTTTCGCGGTAATGGTCCGCGGCCTGCGGACGCCGGACGTGACGCTGCTGGCCGGCGCGGCCGCGCTCTTCGCCGCTTCGTATGGCTTTGCTACGCCGATCGGATATCAGACGCACCTGATGGTGTACGGTCCGGGCGGCTATCGTTTCTCCGATTTCCTCAAGATCGGCCTGCCGCTGGACGTGTTGATGGGGGTTCTCGCAGCGCTGCTGATCCCGCGGATTTGGCCGCTGGAATGGGCGCCGTAGTGATCCTCCGGTTGCTCCGCAGCGTCATTCTTCCGCCGCTGCGCTTATTTCTCGTCCACCGGCGGCTCGTTTTCCATCACGTCGGCCTCGGACGGCAGGCCAGTCTCCGCGGGCCTCGCCGGCGGTTGGACCTGGGTTGGCGTGCGTGGCATCGGCTCGCTCGGCGGCGGGGTATACGGCGCTGCCTCATACCGCGGCATGGGCGTCCCCGCGCGCGGCCGCCGGATGATCTGGTTGGCCCCGATGCTGTTCGCGCGGACCGAGAGGTCTTCCGGGATGCTGACCGTGTTGCCTTTGCCCCAGAACTCGATCTTCCAGATGGTCACGTTGTCCTGCACCGTGATCGTGTTGTTGTCCCCCTGGACCGACAATTTGTTGATCTTCGACCCGGACAAGATGGTGATGTTGTCGCCGTGGCCGACAAAGCCGGCGTCGCCGAAAAACTGCTGGGCCATCACGATCCCATTCCCGACCGTGGCATTCGGCGCGCACCCGGCGTTGGCCAGCACCAGTCCGGTCGCCAATGCACTCAACACGACTGTCCTGATCATGTTATGTCCTCACTTCCAGGCCTGTGGTTCCCGTGTTCAGCCGCGCCAGTCCATGCTGTCCACGACGGCGGCCCAGTGTACCCGCCGCCGCGGGATCAAGCCAGTCCGCCGGAGCGCCTACTTGGCGGCCGAACCGGGCACCGGCATGCTGTGGCCCGTGCGCAGGTGGCGTAGCGTCCGCCGGCGCAAGTGCGTGAGCGGCCGCGCGATCCAACGGTGCAGACGAATCCACGGGCTCAGCCGCGCGACCGCGCGCGCTTCGTCGGCGGTGAGCAGATCGGGGCGGAGCCGCCGCTTATGCTTTAGACAGTGGTAGTAGTCCCCGTGTTGGAAGCGCGTCAGCAGCCAACGGGCCACCGACCAGCGCCGCCAGCCCGTGGGGGGCCAGTGCAGCGAGATCTGGAAATCGATCAGGTAGGGCCGGCCATCAATGCCGACGAGGATGTTTTGCCGCTTATTGAGGTCAACATAGGCAATGTGCCGGGTGTGAAGGGCGCTGACCAGTGCCAGTAGCTGAGCGAAGAACAGCTCCCCGACCGCCTCGCGCCGACCCAGCGGATGGCCGGGCACGAAGGCGTGCATGAAGCCGGTCTCGCCCACCGCTCCCAGCAGCCGCGGTAGCCCGGGCAGATCCTGCGCGGCCGCGTAGAGCCTGATCTCACGCCGCGCTAGGAGGCGCCCTGCCCATCCCAGCGGGAGCCCGAAGAACTCGTTCGTGCGGCTGATCTTGAGGACTGCCAGGCCCGACACGCCGCGGTACAGCCCGGTGGCGGCAAAGAAGTCGTGCTTGAACGTCTCCACGATCTCGTAGCACTGTCCCGCGCAGGTCACGCGGTCGGGCAGTCGCCCGCCTGGAAGGGCGTATAGCCACGGGTGCGGCAGGCGCGGGGGCCGTTTTGCGGCGGGTGCGAAGCTCACGGCGGGCATTATAGTGCCGCGGCGGGCAGGCGCGAGCGATTGTCGTGCGCGTGCGCTCGGCGCGGACCAGTGAATTGGCGTGGTAGGATTAAGTTAGGGTAGCGGAGCCGCCCCACAATAAGGCGTGCGGCACCCTGTGGGTATTGGCGCGGTCTTAGGGTGCCGCAGCGAGTGGAAGCAAGTTCAGGATTTCAAAGAACTTACGCGAATCGCACACTCTCACGTGCGCTTCGCCGTCCTTGCATTATTAGTATACCGCCTGCCCCGGAAGTTTCAACGTTAATCTCGCGCAAAATTTTTCTAACTCCCGTCCCCCTGCCAGTTTAGGGCCCGAATCGTGGTCCGATAGCTAGTTCTCCGCCTCGAAATTGACGGGTTGCCGTCGTAGACGCGCGCGGCTGGCCTCAATCCGGGCCGCACCGCGCCGGCGGGAGCCCATGCTTCGACCCCGTTTCGACTGCGGCGCCGCCTCGTCGGGGCGGTAGGCGGGGTGCATTGCGAGCACCGCAGCTACGCGTCTGGGTATGAGCCGCGGCCCGGGCGTCGCCAGGGCGGCGATCATAACCGGACTTTCGCATATTCAAGCTTGCTCCCTAGTTCTAGAACCCCTACAATTGGCGGGCGGTAGAATATGAACCTCAACCCGTAGGAGCTTGGGAGAGGCGCACGATGGTCGCCGCCGAGTCGCCTTTGTCTGCCAGC
>Ga0315291_10000461_pt1 | contig 53596 bp, 51 predicted proteins | sample YL17G12_20_MG_FD_203070 | JGI IMG/M metagenome (GOLD analysis project Ga0315291, IMG submission 203070) | Sediment microbial communities from Yellowstone Lake, YNP, Wyoming, USA - YL17G12_20 | ecosystem: Environmental > Aquatic > Freshwater > Lake > Sediment | place: USA: Wyoming | collected... | reverse complement strand
CATAGCCTCCCTGGGCGGCATCCTGCTCGTGGCTGTTTCAATGATGGCCTTCGATGTCAACTTCCCGGAATCTCCGGCCCTGGTGATAGCCGGTTTCCTGCCCAGCGTCATCGCTTTTGCGGCCATAGGGGTTCTCTTGGGAGCACTGCTCCCGACCACAAGGGCAGCACAGGGCCTGGGGTTGATACTGTTCATTGTCATGATGATGCTTTCAGGATCCGGCCCGCCCCCGGAGGTCATGAGCGACATCATGGTGAAGACCGGGCAAGTGATGCCCCTCTACTACGTGACCCGGTTGATACAAGATCCCTGGCTGGGCTTCGGATGGAACTGGGATGCCTTCATGGTCCTTGCCGGAGTGACGCTGGCCGCCTCGCTGGCATCACTTCGGCTATTCCGCTGGGAATAGGCGCCTCATAATTGATGCACAGGAGGATGACTCATGGGCAAAGTCGCACTAGGGCCGCAGACTCTGGTCTACCCGATGCCGGCGATGCTGGTGGGAGCAGATGTTGATGCCAAGCCGAATTTCATGGCCGTGGCCTGGGGCGGCATCGCCTGCGGCGATCCACCGATGATCTCCGTGGCCATTCGCCATATCAGACACACTCTGAAAGGAATCAGACAGAACCAGACGTTCTCGGTAAACATTCCTTCCGTTGAACAGGTCAAGGAGACTGACTACTGCGGCATGGTGTCCGGCTCCAAAGCCGATAAGGTGCGTGCCTGTCGTTTCGAGGTGTTCTACGGGAAGCTCGGCAATGCCCCGCTCATTGAACAGTGCCCGGTGAACCTCGAGTGCAAGGTGGTGCAAATCTTGAACCTCGGGAGCCATTCGCTGGTCATCGGCCAGATCGAGCAAACGTACGTCTCCGAGGACTATCTGACAGAGGGCAGGCCTGACGTGGACAAGATCAGGCCGCTGACATACGTCACCAGTCCAGCAGCGCGATACCAAGGACTGGGAGAGGTGGCGGGCAAAGCCTGGAGCGTGGGCAAGCGTCTTGCCTGAACGTAGCGATCAGCCATAGCGTTGAATGCCTGGGAGAGAAGACACGGACATGGGGGGTGATGTGAATAACTCAGAGGACAAGCAAGCAGGTATCGAACTCGATCTGAAGTTGGAGGCCCTGCCGAGAGACTCGCTGATAGGGCTGGTGAGACTCTACTCTAGACTGATGATGGATATCGACGGCTTCTGGTTCCTGTCAATGAAGGCTAGGGCCAGTAACGAGGAAGCTATCGCCTGCGACAACTGGGTTTGGGGGAAAGTGGTGAAGAAGATGCTGGATGACCTTGCCAGGCTGATAGGGGTGCAGGGGAGAGATGTCGCGGACTTCATGACGGTAATACAGGCAACGCCGCTGCACTACGTTGTCGAAGAGAAGATGGAAGCGCGGAACCGCAACCATGCCACGCTCACTGTCACCTATTGCCCAACACTGGCAGCACTGGAGAAGGAAGATGCCGGGAGAGACACCCTCCACTGCAAACTGGCGTGCTCTGTCACACGGGCCACACACGCCAAGCTGTTCAATCCGGCGATGGAGGTCAAATGCCTGACCATGCCTCCCAGGAGGGACAAGCAGGGCATCTTCTGTCGCTGGGAGTACAAGATACGCTGAGGCGCATCGACGTCCGTCGTGGCCAATTACGCTCATGCGGCCGGACACGTAATCGGCTGAGATCGCTGTCACCACGGTCCGCGGGGTTGGCAAGACCAGGCTCCAGCCTGCTGTAAAGGGAATCTGTTCGGTGATCTGAGCATATTGCCTGACCACAGGTGATGAGGCCGCCTGCCACGCTCAAAATGCACGTTTGCTGCCACCGCATCGTGCCCCAAGTTCGGCGGGAAAGCGACCAAGAAGGCGAAATTCGTGCGTCCCCCCTCTTGACAAAGCGCGAATCTTGTGCATATCATTCGCACAGTGTACTCAGTGAGCACAGTTGTGCGAGCGGGACACAATAAGATCTAAGAGGAGGGAAAGAGATGCCACAAGCCTACTGCGTAAAGTGCAAGAAGAAGGTAGAGATCAAAGCCGCAAAGCAGGTCACCCTAAAGAACAAGAGGCCTGCAGTCAGCGGCACTTGCCCGTCCTGTGGAACGAAGGTATTCAGGATCGGCAAAGCCTAGGGTCTGGTATCCTTCCTTGCCCTGCACAGCATACATGGCGGAGTAACCTGGTAGACCCTCTCCGCTGTGTGGACGATCGTCCTGAGTTGCTGTATTTGCTTGGCATCAAGAGTTAATGGGCAGCGAAGCCGTTCCAAGACGATTGCCGGATTGCTTCGCTGCCTGATCTTGAATGTTCACTGTGGTATTGTTTGAATCATCAGTTCATTGTCTGGTGATTCCGGATATCGGTTGATTTATCTGTCTATTCGTTAGCCTGACCGGTGTTGACAGGCTATTATCTCTCTGGCAATGTAGTAGTCCAAATACTCCCTTAACCTGCCGTAGACTGCCTTCTGTACCGTTGAGTCGAGTGGTGAAGCATGGTGTCAACTATGTCTTGGCGTTACGCATTGAGTGCATGACTTTCCAGCAAGCTGATTCCTGCACATCAGCCGGCGGATGGTCTTGACACCTTTGGACTATGTCCAGTAAGATCGCAGCACAGCGTAATCCCTGGCCTTGACGCAAGGGGCTGGGTGGGATAAAGGAGGAAATCATGGCAGACAGCGTGTACAAGGTGATTGAACTGGTGGGGACCAGCACAGAGTCTTGGGAGAAGGCGGCCGCATCGGCCGTTGAAAAGGCGTCCAAGACCCTGCGTGACCTTCGCATTGCCGAGGTCGTCGAGATGGACATACAGATCGACGATGGGAAGGTCCGAGCCTACCGGACCAAGATCAAGCTCTCTTTCAAGTACGATAAGGAAGACTAGCCCAGAGAGGTCAAGCCAGATTTGGCCCGGCGCAGCAGCCCCGAAGCATTCGGATCACGAAAATCTTGAGCTGCAACTTCTTTGGCTGGGATGGCAAGCATGGAGAGCCCGTGAGTCTGCGGGCTCTCCATAATGATGTGCGTCACACCGCGTGGACCTGCGCAACGCGAGTCATATTGGCCAGCTGCCCACAAAGGGGGGAGGGAGCATGGGCAAATATGTGCAGTGGACAACTTACAAAGGGAAAAGGATGCTGTTACTGAACGCCAAAGGGCTGCGCGAAGCCGAGTACATGGCAGCTATGGAGGAAATGAAGCAGGAGCTTCTGAAGGAGTGGGATGGCACGCTGGTCCTGGTAGATGCCACGAAGACTGAGATGACGACATTGACGACTAACAAAGCCAAAGAGGTGGCAACCGCTACCAAGGCCAAGGGTATTCCGGACAGGCCCAGCGTCGTCGTAGGCCTGACCGGGCTGCAGAGGGCAGTGGCACAGCTATTCGGACGAGGCATACATTTCTCCAGTACCATTGAAGAGGCCAAGGAGTGGCTGGTCAAAGAAGACGACAAGCTCCGCTAGTATCCACGGTTCCACTGTCCAGAGCGAGACCAGGGATGTGGCCGTCACAATCCCGCCCAATCACCCAGCCCGCAGGTGTGCGCCGCCCAGACAGGCCGGAAACCGGATGGATCGCCCAGGAGGAGCAGCAGAACTCCTGACTCGCGGGCCAATACGCTAACGGAAGGAGAAGCAGCGTGGGCAAGTACACACAGTGGACAACGCACAAGCAGAAGCGGATGCTATTCGTGAACGGCCCCGGCCTGAGCGAAGCTCAGTACATAGAAGCCATGGAGGAAATGAAGCGAGAAATTCTCAAAGAGAAGGATGGGGTCTTGGTGCTGGTGGACGTCACAGGAATTGAGATGAGCAAAGCCGTGATCAACAAATCCAAGGAGGTGGTCAACGCCACAAAGGAAGCCGGGATTCCGGACAGACCAAATGTCGTGGTGGGCCTGACCGGACTGCAGAGGGCGGTGGCACAACTGTTCGGACGGGGCGTGCACTTCGTGGACACTGTTGAGCAAGGCAAGGAGTGGCTGGCCAAAGAGGACGACAAGCGCCGCTAGGTTGGGGCTGACTCGTGCGGGATGTGACATGCAGGTTGATGCACACTAGAAGGCTGGCACGCCAACTGGACAATTCGCCAAGGAGGGACAACCCGCATGGGCAAGCACACGAATTGGATCACATACAAGGACAAGAGGATACTGACCGTCAATGCTGCCCGTTTGGGTGAAGCCGAAATCATCGCCGCCCTCGAAGAAATGAAGCAGGAGCTCTTCAGAGACCGTAGCGGCCCTTTGCTCCTGATTGACATCTCGGGAATTGATATGACGACGGCCGTGATCAACAAGGCCAAGGAATTGACTGCTGCCACCAAAGACGCAGGTATCCCGGACGGGCCGAACGTTATAGTTGGTTTGACTGGTTTGCAGAAGGCTGTGGCACAACTGTTCGCCAGGGGCGTCCATTTCAGTGATAGTGTTGGGGAAGCCAAAGACTGGCTGGTCAAGCAAGACGAGAAGCGCCGGAAACGCTAAGGCCGCCTTGTGCCAGGCATGTCATATCTTCGCTGAAATAGAGACTCGCATTTCGGCTGAAGAGATCATCAGGCGTCGCCTCTTGGCAGCAATTTGCTCCGTGGCAAGGAACCAGAGTGATAGCAGTGCGTCAGAAGCTTCATCCTCGAGCGTTCTCCGCAAGTGACCAAGACAGACGTATTCTCCTCGATCTGATTGCGGGGGCGCCAGCTTCTCCAACAGACACCTGAAGGGGACGGGAAGCATCTCTCAGGAGAACCATGTACAACGAGTTCGCCAGATTCTACAGGAAGGGCGACTGGCCTCGGTACAGCGCACAGATGGCCCGGATACTGCCCACTGTTCTGGAACGTTTTGGCCTGTGGCCCAGGAAGGTCCTGGACCTGGCCTGCGGAGAGGGGACATTCGCTGTAGCCATGGCCAGCCGCGGAATGCGGGTGACTGGCGTTGACCTGTCTCGGGAGATGCTGGAAATCGCCAGAGAGCGGGCGGCGACGGACGGCGTCAGAGTCAAGTTTCTTCAGCAGGACATGCGCTCGCTCAGCCTTCGAGGACGGTTCGATCTCGTCACGTGCTGGTTTGACAGCCTGAACTACCTCCTGGAGATCGACGATCTGGCACGCACGTTCGCCGGGGTGTCACGTGTTCTCGATGAGAACGGCGTCTTCATCTTTGATGTCAACACCATTAGGGCTCTCGCCGTGGAATGGGTGAGAGATCCCAGCTACGTTCACTTGAATTCGGGCGATTCGTTTCTGGTCTCCGTTCCGCAGTACGACGCTGCCACGAAGATGGCCAGCCTGCACATCACCGGTTTCACCAGAGAGAACGAACGATGGATCAGGATAGACGAAGTCCACAAGGAACGCGGGTACACACTGAAGGAGATCCGGCAATGCCTGAAGAGAGCCGGTCTGCGTAAACTCGCCTGCTGGGCCAGTCTGGACAAGATGGAGAAGCCAAAGCGAAACACAGCGCGGGTTTGGTTCGTAGCACGCAAGTAGCCGGCCTTCGCTGTCTTTGTGAAGTCACCATCTCCACGGCGTTGCCTGCATCAACTGCTTCAAGGCTGAGTGTACCGTCGCGCAGACTGCCAAGCTCTAGGCCTTGTAGACCCGGCACAGCAAGGCTCGGTCACACCAACCACCCGACAGCTCGTCACACCATTCGGGATCGTCAAGAGTCAGCACGTTGGCATTGGACTCGAAGATCCCGCTGAACTCCGGCTCGTACGCCGGGTTCTCCGGGAACCACCAGCTCGCCTGGCAGTTGACCACTTCGGGAAGCATGCCGGCGTTGTACCTCGCCCGCTGCTTGATCCATCCCCGGCGGGTCTCGATGCAGGCCCAATCGCCATCCGCTATCCCCAGCTTGCCAGCAGTGTCGGGATGTATGTCCATCAGCGGATCGGGGTGCTTCTCCCGGCCACCCATGCCCCAGTGCATGAACTCCGAATGGAACATGGGCATGTAGTTGCCGCCCGTATTCAGAATGAGCGGGAATTCCTTGGCAACCTCCGGCAAACGCAGAGGGCTCTCCGGAGGCTCCTCGTAGTGCGGCAGCGGGTCGTAGCGCAGCTTCTCCAGGATGCTGGAGTAGAGCTCGATCTTTCCCGAAGGCGTGGGGAAGCCCGTCTTCTTCCAGGGCTGCAGGTCAAGATTATCTGGGAACACGGCGCACCTGTTCACCAGGTCTTTGAACGTCAGCCCGACAGGCTTGAGGCGGTGGTTGGCTACTTCCTCAGTCGTCTTCCAGGGCCAGTATTCCTCTTGGCCGACGGACAGTGCCAGGCCGCGGAAGAACTCGTAGATGTCCAGGCGTGCCCCCATGGGAGGAATCGCTTTCTCGCCGGCCATGAGCAGGCTGCCGAAGTCCATCATGTTCGTACAGAGATCCCTTTCCATCCAACTGGCCGCCGGCAGGACGTAATCAGCCAGTTGTGCCGAAGGCGTCATGAACAGCTCCTGAACCACGTGCAGTTCCAGGTTGTCGCTCTTCAATGCCTCGAAGACCAGCCTGCTGTTCCCCGCCCAAGCCAAGGGATTCGACCCCCAGGCAATAAGGGCTTTGACAGGATACGGTTTGCCAGTCAGGATGGAACGCCAGAGCATAGTGGTATGGGCTTGTATCTGGACCGTGACCGGCGCCGGAACGCCGTAGACCCTTTCCAGGTGCGGGGCCATCAGGCTCCAGCCGTTTAGTGACACCAGACGGCAAACGTCATAGCCCATCTGCTTGCGTCGCTGCTCCGTTGACAGCAGGTGCATCAGGGATAGCTCCGCCTCGGTGATGAACTTGCCACCGTTCGTCAGTTCGCCGGGGCGGGTGATCAGGTGGCCGCCGAGGGTGCCCAGATTGCCGGTGATGGCACGTAGGATGACCTTGCACTGCTCAGTGCGAGTGCCGTTCAGGCCCAATTGGTCAATGGCTACTCCGTATGGCAGGCACGACGGCCCGTGGGTAGCATATGTGCGCGCTGCCTCCACGATCTTCTCCGCCGGGACACCGGTGATCTCGGCCACTCGTTCCGGCGGATATTCCTGAACGCGGGCCTTCAGCTTGTCGAAGCCCACCGTCCACTCCGCCACGAACTCCTTGTTATACAGCCCTTCGTTGATGATGACGTTCAGCCAGGCCAGAGCCAGGGCAGTATCGGTACCCGGCCTCAGCCTGAGCCAGACGTCCGCCATCTCAGCCGTCTTGGTCTGGCGGGGATCAACGACAATGACCTTGAAATCACCCTTCTTCTTCTTCCTGAGAAGCCCTGCCCAGCCGCGCATGTTCGATTCGGAAGGATCGGACCCCCAGTACACCACGCATTTGGAATTGGACATGTCTATGGTGTAGGTGGTGACATCGCCCATGACGGCCATGTTGATGGCCATGTCGTTGATGCCGCAGATGATGCCCGGAGCGAAGATGTTGTGCGGGTTGCCGAAGAGGCTGGCAAAGCGGCCCCTCGGCCAGTAGTCGTTGCCCCGGTACGTGCCCTCGAAGAACCCCAGCGTCTCAGCGCCGTACGCCTCTCGGAGCTGCAGCAGTTTCTGCCCTATCTCGCCGAAGGTCTGATCCCAGGTTATCCTCTCCCACTTGCCCTCACCGCGTCGGCCTGTCCTCTTCAGCGGGTACATCAACTGGCCGGGGTGATTGAGCCACTTGGGTGCCATGCGAACCCTCTCGCAGTTGAACCCGCGCGTCAGCGGATGCTCCCGATTGCCGGTGATGCTGACGACCTGGCCATCCTGAACAGTGACCAGGACGCCGCACATGTTGCTGCAGAACTGGCAGCATGTCTTCTTGACCACCTGTCCGCCCATATGGATCGCCTCCTAGGGGCATATAGTACCAGTTTCGCGGCGGGCTTGAAATGCGCCTGCGATTTGAACGTAGCAGGCGCTGAGAAGGGGCGTGGGATGCTTCCTGTTGGGGGTGTCTATGCCGCATTGAATGCGCCCCCACAGTGCTACGCCGTTGTGGTGCAGCAGAATAATGCTGCCGGGGGTTTGGGGGTGTCCCCCAATTCTCTTTTCTTCCCCCAAGAATGGGGGACAAAGGGGGTTGACCAGGCATTGTCCTGTGGTCTTCACCGACAAGCCTGGGTGGATTCAGTGCCTGAGAGTGTGCCCTAGCTCCAATTCGGCCTCGTTGGCCTCTCACACGCGGTGCGTGCTAATATATACCGACAGAACCTACAAGGAGGTATTATCAAACGTGGCTAAGAAGACCATTGCGCAACTCTTCGACTTGAGCGGGAAAGGGGCCATCGTCACCGGAGGCGGCATGGGCATAGGAAGAGCCATTGTCATGCGTCTGGCCGAGGCGGGCGCGGCAGTGATGATTGTGGACATCGATATGGACGCGGCCGGCAAGGTGGTACAGCGGGTCAAAGAGAAAGGGGGCAAGGCCGAGGCCATTCGGGCTGACATCCGCAGCCTGGCCGATGCCAAGAAGGTGGCGGAGGCCACGGTTCAGGCCTTCGGGAGCCTGGACATCCTGGTCAACAACGCCGGCATATATCCGATCTCTAGCGCCCTGGAGACCACGGAGGAACTGTGGGACCGGACGCTGGATATCAACCTCAAGGGCACGTTCTTCTTCTCCCAGGCCGCGGCGCGTGAGATGATGAAGGCCAAGCGCGGCGGGAGAATCATCAATATGGCCTCAATGGACGCGGTGCACCCCATGGGCGAGGTAGCGCACTACAGTGCCTCCAAGGGAGGCGTGCTCTCTCTCACCAAGGCGCTGGCTCTGGAGTGGGGGCCTCACGGAATCATAGTCAATGCGGTAGCGCCTGGCACCATATGGACGCCGGGCTCGGAGAAACTCAGGGTGGAACAGGAAGCCGCCGGCAAGGACCCGCAAGAACTGCTGAAAAAGTTCTTGACGCGCTGGCCCCTGGGCCGGCCCGGGGAGGCGGATGACGTTGCCAAGGTGGTGCTTTTCTACGCCAGCGAGGCGGCGAACTACGTCACCGGGACCATGCTGGCCGTGGACGGGGGATACCTGCTCTCTTAGGCCGGTCTTGCCAAAATGTTCTGGGGGCCACTTCATCGTGGCCCCCTTCTCTTAGTCCTCACTCGTTGGGGCAGTAGAGCCAGTCCACCACTTGGCGCTCATCCTTGGAGTGGTTGTTGTGGTAGAACTGCCCGAACAAGGGATCGACCTTGGCGATGTCATCCCAACGCCACGGCGGCGGAACGCACTGCGGGCACCAGTGACCAGTCTTGACCAGCCTCGGAGAAGCCTCGAACTCGTGGCCAAAGCCGCATTTCCACTTCAGCCTGGTCTTCAGGTCATGGAATGTCGTCGACAGGCACTTGCCTCCCCTTGATTCAGCAAACTCCTTCATGTAGGCGACGGTGTACTTGGCCGGCTCGATCTCCTTCGGCCGCGCCGCTTCCGAACCCCGCAGGCACTGGTAGTGGTCCCAGTCGGGTATGTTCTCCCAGGCCTCGCGTGAGCCGAAGAAAGCCTTGATCTTCTCCGCTTCGTTGTTCTCTATCCACTTCAGGGTCTCCGCCATGCTCTTGAGAAACTCCCTTATGGCCGAGCGCGGGAGCTCCTGGATCTTCTTCTTGAAGGACTCTGACATGGCGCCCAGGACGTCCCGGTAATGGTCTTCCAGGGTATGCCGCCAGTGCCCAAGGTAGCTGTTCAGGACGTGGCTGTCGTCGTACCAGCAGCAGTGGAAGTTTCTCAGGGCAAACCAGTTGACCTCCAACAGGCCCTTGACGCCTCCCAACCCCTGCATCTTCAGCATGTTCGACAGGTAGTCCAGGAAGACCACCCGGCAGGCCGGCCCGCCGCCCATGTTGTACACGCGGCACCAGAAGTCTGCCGGCGTCTCCAGGGTCTGCACCAGCCCGTAGCCAGCGTCCTCGCCGGTGACCAGCTCGATGTGCGTGTTCAGCGGCTGGTGGAACATGATGGGCTCCATCTTGGACTGCGCGGTGGCGATGTAGGTCTGCCGTATGGAAACCCAGTACTTCAGGCCGGACTCGATGAGCGCTCTTTCCGCCGCCATCTTGGTAGTGGCATAGAAGTCGCCCACGCTGGGCTTCAACGGATCGCCCACGCGCACCATGTGGATGGGCGGCAGGCGGTCGCCGATCTCAGCTACGCTGCCGATACTGGTGAACTTGATGCGGTTGGTTCCGTCCGGCTCGCGCTTGACGGCCTCGATCAAGTTGAGCATGCCGCCGTGGTTCAACTTCTTGGCCTGGACCGGATTCATATCAGCTTCCGGGGAGATGAAGGCCGCCGGATGGAGCACGTGCTCCACTCCCTTCATGGCCTCCTGCACATCCTTGAACTCGCATAGATCGCCCCAGACGATCCTCACCCCCGGCTCGGCCTCCCACTTGGCGAACATCTCTTTGTTCTTCTTGGAGGGCCTCAGGATCACCACGATGTCGTACTTGTCTTTTCTCCTGAGAAGCTCCTTGAAGGCTTCGCTGCCCATGGAGCCCGAGGCGCCGGTCAACAGGACTCTCTTCTTGGTCATCTCTCCCCCTATGCGGCTGGTTTCAAGTTAGCCAATATATCATGAAGTCGTGATCCCTGGCTACTCGATGTCAGATGGACGCATCTTTTCCGGCAGATTCCATCTATCAAGGTTGACATTCGGCTGCGTTCCGCCATACGATTCCTGCAACCATCGATGCGACGGTGACAAAGCCGAACGATTCGGGGGATACGATGCAGGATGAAGGAAACGAAAAGGTACTCAGGCCGCGCATCCATGAATCGGTTTACGTAGCCAGGGGGGCTGAGATTCATGGAGACGTGGAGATCGGCGAGGGATCGAGCATCTGGTTCAATGCCGTCATCAGGGGAGACGAGGGAAAGATCATCATCGGCCGGAATACGAACATCCAGGACAACGCCGTCGTCCATAGTGATGCCGGCATGCCGTTGGAGATCGGGGACAACGTCACGGTGGGACATGGTGCTGTCATTCGATCTTGCAGGCTGGCCAACGGAGTGATGGTGGGGATGAATGCCACGGTCATGTCCGGCACGGCAATCGGCGAGCGCAGCATAGTCGGAGCCAACAGCATCATCGGTTACAACAAGATGTTCCCGCCGAGATCGCTGATCACCGGGGTCCCGGCGAGACTGGCTCGTGAACTCACAGAGGCCGAGACCGCCATAAACATCGCCGCGGTGCAAGTCTATCAGCAACTGGTGGAGAAATACCGGCGGGGAGTCTTTGGAGGCATGCGGGGTGATTAGAGGTTCAAACCCTGACAATCACTCAAACACGCCCTGCTGCATGAGGTCGATGAACTCTTCGTCTGAAAGCCCCGGGATATGGGTGCAGACCTGGTAGTTGTCCTGCCCGCTTCTGGCGCAGTCGGGCACTGAGGCAGATGCAGACGCAGGGAAGCCATTCTACGGGATGCCAACACCCGGCTCAAAGCCGGATCCGCTGCTCTGAAGCCCCTAGCCTTCCCATGATACCGGCTATGACCCCTGCTATCCCACCTGCCAGGGCCATATACAAACCAGCCCCATAACCGATCGAAGCCTCAGGGGCGCTGGCGCCAACAACGACGAAATCATTGAGATCTTGCCATCCCCAAACAGAGCCGACTATGGCCAGCACTCCGCCGACAATGGTCATGGCCCAAGCGAATCTCATTTCGGGATCAAGGAAAGCCCACACAGCGCCCAACAGAAGCACGATGCTGCCAGCAAAGGCAAGGATGGCGTAGGTCTTGACTCCGTCTTGGACATCTCCACTCCCTGTCATCAGATCCCACCCTGAGGCACTTATGGAGAGCGTCCCAAACAGCTCACCTAAGTTCATGCTGGCCTCCAACCAAGGAAGGAAGATCCCCACCAACACCAACACGCCGGCAACTAGCGCGAAGGCACCCGTGATTCTGCTGCCGAACCACATGGGCGAACCGCTGGGTTGCCGCACAACCTTCCCAAGAGTCGTGCCGCACCTCTGGCAGAGTTGAGCCCCATCTATATTCTCTTGGCCGCATTTCTTGCACTGCATCAGGCTGACCCCCTTGTTCCGCCTTGAAGCCCCTGGAACCGACCTCTCGATCACCGGCCGGGAAACCAGAAACAAGGCATCTCTGTTGCCAACTGGGAGTTGCTGGGATGATAGCACAGACTCCCAGCACCAATCAACGAGGGGTAGCGCATGGGCTGGAAGGAAAGGCTCGGTTACTCAAACACGCCCTGCTGCACGAGGTCGATGAACTCCTCGTCTGAGAGCCCAAGGATCTTGGTGTAGACCTCGTAGTTGTCCTGGCCCAGCACCGGGGCGGCCCTGTTCAGCTCGACGGGTGTCTCCGACAGGATTGAACCCATGCCATCGTAGGTGGAATCGCCGATCTCCTCGTGCTTGAGCGTCCAGAAGTGGTGGCGGGCGGCCAGTTGCGGATCGCGGTGCAGGTCCTCGGCCTTCTCCAGGATTCCCGCCGAGACCCCGGCCTCCTGCAACAGCCTCATCACCTCTTCGGCAGTGTGGTTGATGGTCCACTGCTCCACCAGGCCGTTCAACTCGTCTTCGTTCCTCTTCCGCCCGGCGAGCGTGGCGAACCTGGGATAGCCACCCCAAGATGGATGGCCCATGACGCGGCGCAATGCCATCCACTCTTCTTCCTTGAAGACGGCGATGGCGCACCAGCGGTCTTCGCCCCGGCATCGGTAGGCTCCGTGGGGAGCAGCGATGGGGTGGCGGTTGCCATCCCTGTTGAGCACATGCCCGTTGGCGGTACAGTCCAGCAAGGGCGGGATGAGGAACTGAATCCCGGCTTCAGACTGGGCCAGATCGATGTACTGGCCCTTTCCGGTCTTATGCCTTTGCGCCAGCGCCGCCATGATGCTGGCGGCAGCGAAGCGGCCAGCGATGCTGTCTGTGTAGGCTCCATAGAGGAGCGACGGGTCGCGGTCCGGCCAGCCGGTGATGTTGATGAATCCGGAGAGCGCAGCCAGGTGCAGGCCGACAGCCGGCAGACGGGCCTGCGGCCCGGTTTGACCCTTGGAACTGAGGCTGATCATGATGATCTCCGGCTTCAGCTTCTGTATCTCGTCATAACCCAGACCCAGGCCCTGCATCACACCGGGGTTGAAGCTCTCGGCCACGACGTCGGACCACATGATGATCTTCCGGGCGATCTCCTGGCCCTTGGGATGCCTCATGTTGAGGGTAACGCCCATCTTGTTGCTGTTGTAGTTGTGGAAATAGCCGCCGCGGTTGACCCCAGGGATGTTGTCCTTGTACGGAGGGTAGGGCCGGACGCCGTCGATGTACTTGCTGGTCTCCACCTTGATCACCTGGGCGCCGTAGTCGGCCAGGTACCGGGTGCAGAACGGCCCGGCCACATACCAGGTGAAGTCGGCGATCTTGATGTCTTCAAGAGCTTTGCGCATGATTCTGCTAAACCTCTTCCCAAGGGGAAACACTACGGAGACTGTTGCACAACGCCGTTTTCAACCCCCTGGCCCCCAATCTTGGGGGATCATTGAAAAGAACCTCGGGGACACCCCGAGCAGGAGTCTCTTCTGCACCTCCATAGAAATCAGAGAGCCCCCTTCTCCCGCAGCCGGGCCACCTCTTCCTTTGGGAAGCCAAGCTCTCCCACGTACACCTCTTCATTGTGCTCGCCGATCAACGGCGCGCGGCGCCTGATGTCGCAGGACGCTTCCGAGAAGGCCACGCAGGGACGCGGGTATGTCAGCGACCGGCCAAGCTCGGCATGCGGTATCTCGGCCCAGAAGCCCCTGGCCTTCAACTGGGCGTCGTGCATCAGGTCTTCGGTGGTGTTGCACGGATAGAGGACGATGCGCTTCTGCACCGATCCCTCGTAAAGCTCGGCCTTGGTGTGCCGCTGGAAGAACTCGCCGAGGGCCATCAGCATCCCGCGGTGTTGCTCGTCAGTCAGTTCTTTCCCCTGCGGGTCGAAGGTCTCCCAGTCTATCTTCTTCATGAACTCCGGGGCGATGCCTTCGCAGTCCATCCACTCAGTTAGCGCCTTGTTGCCCGCCGCGCCCATGTGGCCGCTGGAGATGATGAAGATCACGAAGCCGTCGCTACACTTCCACAGCCTCTTCTGCCGCGCCCACCTCACCCCCGAGAGCATCTGCGCCGATCCGGCGCGCTTGGGGTTGAATCGGGCCAGGTTCCAGTACTGCTGGTTCTGGAGATTGACGACCGCCATGGCATCCTGAACGGACACGTCCACCCACTGGCCATCTCCGGTAACCTGGCGATGATGCAGCGCTATCAGGCTGGCTGACGCCGCCTCGAGCCCGGCATGGAGAAACGCCTGAGGGAAGCTCGGGCAGACGGGGGGCCGATCCTCATCACCCGTCACATACATGTAGCTGCTCAAGGCCCAGAGCGCGATGTCGGATCCCTTGTAGTCCTTCCACGGTCCCGTCTGGCCGAAGGAGCTGATGGAGGTCATGATGATTCCGGGATTGATCTGGCGCAGATTCTGGAAGCCGAGGCCGAGTCTGGCCATGCGTCCAGGCCTGAAGGACTCGATGACGAAGTCGGCGGACTTGACCAGCTTCTTGAAGATGTCCTGTCCCTCAGCCACTTCGACGTTCAGCGTGATCCCCCTCTTGTTGGCGTTGTAGGCCATCCAGTAGAGGCTCTTCTCGGGATGGGTGATGTCGTGGTAGAAGGGGCCAACGGCGCGGCCGGGGTCGCCGCCGGGGGGCTCGATCTTGATGACATCGGCACCGAAATCGCCGAGCACCCGCCCGCAGAGGAAGCCCTTCTCATCCGTCAGGTCCAGGACTCTGAAGGGGGCCAATGGAGACTCAGAGTGCTTTCGTTCCATCTCTACCTTATTCGGTGGCGCTTGTGACGGCGATGGTGTTCGCAGGTTGCCCGACTGATCTCAGGCATCCTATCGCATCGCTCTATGCGTTGTCGATCCGCTGGATCATCTCGATGACTATCTGGAGAGACACCGAAAGCGCCTCGGGTCGTATGTGCTCAAGCGTGTCCTCACGGGTATGGTAGTTGGGCACGAGACGGGTGGTGTCTTGCGAGATCAAACAGGTCGCTCGTATTCCCTTCTTGGAGAAGGCGGAGGCATCCGAAGCTCCGAGAGGGATTGGCTTCGACTTGATGGGCCAACCGTGGCTGGCAGCAATCTTCTGCGCCATCTCCACCAGGCCTCGGTCGTGTTTGGCTCCGGTGAATAGCTCGCCGGTCACAGCGGTAAGGTGCCTCTCATCGGCGGTGCTCTCAACGAAGATGGCGTACGTTGGAGTCTTCTTCATCTCTGCCAGGTGTTTCTTGACATAGCGCTTGGCGCCCCGCAGACCGGCTTCTTCGGACGAAGTCGCCAGCAGCACCACCTCGGTATTCTCGGGATAGAAGCCCCCGCTGCCTCCAGACTCACCCAAGGACTTCCCGAGCCCAGCCAGCAGAGCGATACCGGACATGTCATCCATCGCGCCGGGGACAGCCTTGTCGCTCAGGAAGAACAGGAAAAGGGCGGCCACCGGACTGAAAGCCGCCATGACGATGCCGACAACAGTGTACGCAGTGGCGTTTTCCGAGCCGCCCAGGTAGGCGATGGTCTTCACCAGGCTACCGCCAAGAGCTATCAGGATGCCCAGTACCGCGAAGCTCATCAGCGGCACAGCGGCAGAGCCGAACAGACGCCACAGCCGGAACTCGTAGGCCGAATCCAGATGAGCACTGACAATCACCCGCCTCTTGGTTTCGCCGCGCGGACGGATCGTGCCCACGATGTTCTCGCCCTGTTCGGGAAGAAAGAGGAAATCGATGAACTCGCGATACCGCCCCAGTTCCAGAACCAGTGTAGTGAGACTGAGCGCAGCCATGACCAGAGCGGCGAAAGGATAGAACCAGTACAGGACAATGGAGGCCAGGCACAACACCACCGACAGGCGAATTACTCCGAGGAAAGCGCCGGGGCGGCAGGTAAACGATTCGGTGTCTACCCGGTCGCAGATGGGCCGCCACTCCTCGGCCAATGACCGGCCCAGCTTCTTCTCCGCCTCGCTGCACGCCGGACGGGGGCCGATCTCGTCGATCGCCTTCCTGACGAGGTTGTACATGTAGTCCTGGTACTTGTCCGCCAGCATAATGGACTCGTTCCGGACGAATCGGTAGGCTTGCGTCCTGTTTATGGTATGGAGCCCAGGTTCTTGGTTGGGGCACCGTAGACGGCCTCGTCCATGAAGTTGATGGACTGGTAGCCGCCGGAGGCCCTGGCCTTCTCGTAAATCATCCTGGCCACGGCGATGTCCTCGATGGCCAGACCCGTGGAGTCGAATACGGTTATGGATTTCCGGTCTCTTCTGCCCGGCTTCTGGCCGGTGATGATCTCGCCGAGGGTGGCGTGTATCTGTTCCACCTTGTACAACCCCTGGCTGATGGGAACGTTGACTTCACCGCCGGCGACCGCCTGCTTCAGATCGTCAACGACCACCATGGCTTCTTTCAGGATCGATGGCTCCAGTTCTTGTTTCCCCGGCCCATCGGCACCGACGGCGTTGATATGGGTCCCAGGGAGAATCCACTGCCTCTTCAGGAACGGTTCACGCACCGTGGTCAGCGTGCAGACGATGTCAGCCGCCGCCGTTTCCTGGACTGAGCAGGCCTCGACAGGGTACTGCGGGAAGGACTTAATGAACCTTTCTACAGCAGCCTTTGAAGTGTCGAACACCTTGACCTTCTTCAGGCGGAACAGCTCCGCGTGGGCCATCAACTGCGCATAGGCTTGCTGCCCAGCACCGATGAGGCCCAGAGTGGACGAGTCAGGTCGAGCCAGGTACTTCGAGGCAATGGCCGCTGTAGCGCCGGTGCGATAGGCGGTGATGTCCATGGCATCCATGACCGCCAGGGGGTATCCGGTGGCGGGGTCGCTGTAGATGAGGGTGGCCATGACGTTGGGCAGGCCCTTCGCCGGGTTGCCGGGGTAGGCACAGACCCATTTCATGCCGGCGGCACCGGGCAGAGAAGCGGGCATGGCCCGGAAGTTGCCGTTCTCGGTGTCCAGGTAGACCTTGTGAGGCATCTTGGCACTGCCCACAGCATAGTCCTTGAGCGCTTGCTCCACCGCTTCGATGACAGCGGGCATGGAGAGCAGGCCTTTGACGTCATTCTTGCTCAACAGGAGAGTGGGCACGGCTCGTTCCCTCCTCGCAACTCTGGTGCGGCTTGAATGTATGGTTTTGGAGGTTCAATGTCAAGCGGATCGGGCGGAGGATCGACTTGGGGAAAACCCCCCAGCAGGCACAGGTCCAAGGCGCCCTTTCGGTGGTGGATTCTCCTCTCACCACAGTATAATTGAATTCAACTGTGTGGTGGCGGGCACAGCTCACCCTGTGGACTTCCGCGGGAATGGCAGAAGATGGTGTCCGCCTGAGGCGGACCGAGGTTCGGGGTGTCCCCGAGTCTTCCTATTCTTCCCCCAAGATTGGGGGACCAAGGGGGTTGAATGGTCAAAGAGACAAAGACTCCTGAGCACTGGGACCTGGAAGTGGACCTGGTGTCCGTGGGCTCCAGCATGGGAGGCTTCACCGCGGCCATCCTAGCCTGCGATCTCGGGCTGAGTACGGTGCTTGTCGAGAAATCAAGATACCTCGGCGGTGGTACTGCTCTATCCGGCGGAGTGCTCTGGATCCCGTACAACCATCACATGCTGAAGGAGGGTCGCGCCGACTCCAAAGAGGAAGCGCTGAACCATATACGCCGCATCAGTCTGGGACGTCACGACGAAGAACAGGCCAACGCCTATCTGGATTTCGGGCCAGAAGTGATTCGCTACCTGGAGGAGCACACTCCGCTCCGGCTGACCATCGAGAACAGCTGTGACTACTACGCCGAACTCCCCGGCGGCAAAGCGCGCGGCCGCCAGTTGGTTCCCGATGCGGCCCTGGTGATTCCGATGATGAAAGAAGCCGAGAAAACCCAGCCCATGCTGACCAAGGTGCGCCTCGATCCGGTTCCCTTCTTCTTCGGCATGCGCGATGTCTGGGCCGATGGGCGCGGGCTCATCGGGCCGCTGACCCTGGCCTGCCTGCAGCGGGGCATCAGTATTATTCTTGACACCCGGGCCAGGCAACTGCTGGTCAAGGATGGCAGAGTCATCGGCTTGCGCGCGGAACGCGATGGACGGGATTTCTTCATTCGGGGCAAGCGGGGAGTCCTGCTCGCCACCGGCGGATACGAGTGGAATGATGAGATGAACCGCCGGTTCATGAACTGCGGCGGCCTGTCTTCGCTGACGCCGTACTCCAACGAGGGCGACGGCCACATCATGGGCATGGAGGTCGGGGCAGCGGTGGCTTTGATGGATCACTCCATATATCAGCCCACCATCCATGTCGAGGGAGAGGAAATCGATGGCCGGCCTTTCAGTCGGCCCATCTCCTATGGCTATCCGGGCAATATCATCGTCAATCGCCATGGCCGGCGCTGCTGCAACGAGTCCTTCTACCCGGACATTGGGCGAGCCTTCTTTGTCTACGAGAAAGTCACCGCTGAATTGACCAACACGCCTCTCTTCTGGATAGCCGACAAGCCCTGCACCAGCAAGCTGGGCATCAGCGCGATGGCCAGATTCACCAAGAATCCGGACTGGCTGAAGAAAGCCGACTCACTACCCGAGCTGGCCGGGAAGCTGGGGCTTCCGGTTGAGACCCTGGTGGAGACAGCGGAGCGATTCAACCGGTTCTCCCGCGAGGGACACGACCCCGACTTCCACCGTGGCGAGGGAAAATACCAGCAGCTATGGGGCAGGAAGATCTACCCTGACAGGGAGCCCAATCCCACCCTAGGGCCAATCGAGACACCGCCGTTCTACGGAGCCATGCTGCACGTGGGGTCGGTGGGCAACCTGGGGGGCCTGGTGGTCAACAAGAACGCCGAGGTGATCGACGTTCAGGGCGAGGTCATTCCCGGTCTTTACGGCACCAGCAACGCCACGGCCCTGCTGTCCCACGGCTTCGCCTATACCAGCGGCGCGTGCCAGGCCAAGAGCATGATCTTCGGCTACCTTGCCGCCAGGCATGCTGCCGGCAGGAAATGAGCCGGGGGCTTGACTCCGCTCAACGTGGAGACAGTGCAGTCCGCCCAAGGCGGACCGGGGGTTTTGGGGGTGTCCCCCAAGAATGGGGGCCAAGGGGGTGAAACTGAACACAGCGGCAGTGTCGGCGGGTTTCACTACGCTCAACTCGCCCTACACATTGAGAGAGGTGCAGGATTCCTCCTGCCGGGGTCTGGGGTGTCTCCAGAATTCCTCTAATATCCCCCAAGATTGGGGGGCCAGGGGGCTGATGATCTAACATTCCAATCTGTGAGATGCAGCCGATAAGACTGGTGCTGCATGGTGATGTCACGGCACTGCGCGAGTCCTCGTCTCGCTGTGCCATCTCCAATATGCTATTCTGGATTCCGGGATGCACGAACTGGCGGTGACTCAGAGCATGGTTGATCTGGTGCTTGACGAGGCGAGGAAAGGCGGCGCCCGCAAGGTCAAGAGGATCAACCTGGTGTTGGGCGAATTGTCCGGAGTGGTCGGCGACTCCGTGCAGTTCTACTTTGGTTTGATGAGCAAGGACACCATCGCTGAAGGCGCCACTGTTTCGTTCAATACGGTGACCACGCAGGCCAAGTGCCGGCAATGCTCCAAGGTGTTCGAGGTGAAAGAGTCCAACTGGGTCTGCCCAGAGTGCCACAGCGTCGGCGTGGAACTGGTGGCGGGCAATGAGCTCTTCGTAGAAAGCATCGAGGTGGAGTAGCCATGGAGATAAAGGTACTGAAGGACATCCTGAACGCGAACGACCAGATTGCCGAGCGGAATCGTGCCCTGCTGGACTCCAAGAAAGTCACCGCCTTGAACATCATGTCATCGCCGGGATCCGGCAAGACCAGCCTCATCCTGGAGACCATCAGAGGGCTAAAGAAGAAGGTGCGCATCGCAGTCATCGAAGGAGACATCGCCTCGACGATAGACGCTCAGAAGGTCGGTGAAGAGAAGGTCCCGGTGGTGCAGATCAACACCGGCAGCGAGTGCCACCTTGAAGCGGGCCAGGTCGGCCGCGCGCTGGAGAGCCTGCCGCTGGACCGGATCGATCTGCTGCTGATAGAAAACGTGGGCAACCTAGTCTGCCCCGGTGAGTTCAAGTTGGGAGAACACAAGAAGGTGCTGATCCTGAGCGTGCCCGAAGGTGACGACAAGGTCCACAAGTATCCGCTGCTTTTCTCCATGGCAGACGCCATCGTCATCAGCAAGATCGACCTGCTGCCGTATGCCAAATTCGACATCCCCGGATTCCTCAAGGCGGTCAGGGGCATGAACCCGAAAGCCAAGGTGTTTCAGGTTTCCTGCACGGCCCATCAGGGCATCGAGGGATGGACAGACTGGGTGCATTCCACCGTGCGGCAGTGAAGCAGAAAGGGGCCGGAACGGGTCCGACCCCTTCGACATCCCCGATTTCGCTGCACACTATAGCAAAGGCGCCCTCACCAGAAGAGTGGTTCAGCGTAAGGGTCAGGCTGCATCTGTCGGAGTAGTTCCAGACCCCTGTTATGGAGCTTCTTGGTGATCGTGTAGAACGCGTCTGACTCCTTCTTTGAAAGGCAAGACAAGGCATCGGGAACCGTGGTGGCGGCTGCCCAGCGCTTCAGGGCTTCCTCCCCCTTCTTGCTCAGCGCAACTCTCAGCCAGTTCTTCCTCTTCATGTCGCGTTTTGTCGTCAGAAGACCCTGAGTCTCCATGCGGTGCACTAGGGCAGAGACAGTGTGTGGCTGCTTGTGCATCATTCGCGCTAGCTTCATGGGTGTCAGCGGCTCCTTGGAAATCTTCAGGCAATACAGAACCGAGGCTTGGGGTATATTGAGGCCGCTCTTGGCCAACTCCAGGTTCCTGGCCCTTTCCATGACGGACATCAGTGTCTCCAGCCGCATCCACGCCTTCTGTTTCTCGGTCAATTCGATAGATTCACTCATTCGCATCCTCCGTGTAACTATTCTGTAATGTCTCTATAGACGAATTCTACTATGGGAAAACGCGATAGTCAAGTGGTAATAGCACTTTTGTACGGCCGGAGATTCGACATTCCGCAGTCCGCTGGACGCTGAAGTCTTAAAGGTGTTGCACTACTTCTTCATCACCACCAGACTTCCAGTGATCAGGTCATGGAGGCCCTGCTTCTTGGCCGTAAAACCAATCATAATAAACCCCGCCAGGATAACCAGAGCCGATGGCAACTTGCCGAAGTGCCTTCCCGTCGCTCTGCGGAACGACACTCGCTTCCCATCGATGTCAGTCACAACCATGCCCATGAGAGCCTTGCCCACTGTGCTTTGTCTAGAGGAACTCTCCATCAGCGCCCAGTAGAACCATGTCACGATCAGCCACACGATGGCAAACGACGCGACTATGACACCGCCTCCCGGGACTCCTATCCGGGGGCCCAGCACTATGGGGAGTATGATGGCCAGAGCGAAGACTGCAAGACCAGCGACCATAAGGTCAATAGCGAAGGCCATGAATCTTCTCCAAAGGCCTGCATATTCGACATTACTCGTGGTAGCCACACCCTCTATAGCATCTGTAGTCATAAGACCTCCTACCTTTGGCACGGACTACTGCTCTTCCCGGTTTCAAACAGGCGAAGATGAACACATGGAATACCAGTCGATCATTATAGCATTCGACGTTGGCTTGGATAAGGTTGCCAGATGTCCGGCGATAGCTGTCAGTCAGGGCTTGGCTGCATTCAGGGATTGCTCTCCCCTCAGGTAGTGTTTTCGCAAAGACAGTCTTGGGTACAGGGGCCACCTGCAATGCCGGAGGTTAAGACGGGAGTACTGGACACCCCGCATGATGTCTAACCTGCGTTCCGCAGCTCGTTGAGCACCAGGCTGACAGCCTTCGAGACGGCGCCTTCCACTTGGGGCGTACAACCCTCGCGTAGCGGCGTCACGTCGGCCACTTCGACGGCAAAGATGACCGTCTCGCCCGGAAGCGGCAGCCCCATCTTCCGGCCAATGTCCAGCGCCGATCTCACACTGACGTCGTGGACGGTGAAGGAGTGCAGCGGAGCGGGCAGGTCGTCCAGCCCCAGCCGGTAGACTTCACCCGGTTTCCCTTGACGAGTCTGGACGGCATCGATGATCAGGGCCTTGTCGTAGCCCGTCAACAGGTCCAGCAGGGCCAGCCCGGCGGCCGTAGTGGTTACTACCTTCACGTCAGGAGGAAGGGCTTCCCGTTCGATGGCTTCGGCGACTCTGATGCCAATAGCGTCGTCGCCGCGGAGCAGACTGCCAATGCCGATGATGACCGTTCTCAACAGCCCAACCTCCAGAAGCAGCAGGGAGTGATCTTCCTGGGCACGGATATGCCGGCGTTATTGGTCAGAAGAAGCCCGAGAGGTGTCCTGGTCATTCCTCAACAGAGACCAACGGGAACTTGGTCATATTGGCAGTCTCGGGTGTGAACTCAGAATCGGCGGCTACCCGCCGCAGCTACCGCAACTGGAAGAAGAGCACCCACCGCAAGACGAGCCGCCAATCGGTGCGGACATGCCATTGTCCCCTTTGGAGAATGAGGCAAACCGCGAGACGGCTCTCGGTGCCTTGTTCTGGCACTTCGGGCACGGGGCCCCCTCGCCGGACTGGGAGAAGGACCGCATCAGCTCAAACTTGACATTACAGTCGGGGCAGCAGTATTCGTAGACAGGCATTTTCTCTCAATCAGTTCCGGACGGCTACGACTTCCCTGATCTCAGGAAATTCATCCTTGACCTGCTCTTCGATGAGGTTCACAATCATCTCCTCCGGCATACCCGCCGAGCAGCTACACGGGATTACCTTGACTCTGACCACTCCGTCCGATACTTCGACCAGTTCCACCATGTTGGCGCCCAGCGCCGGCCTGACCTTGGCTATCGTTCGATCGACTTTGTCGAAGAGTCCGTCTTTACCTTGTGGTTTCACCGATAGACATCCTTTGCCTGAGTTGACCGTGGGATGGAGCTATATTACCCTATACGGCGACTACCTGCTTTACTTCAGGAATCTCCTCTTTGAGAACTCGTTCTATGCCGTTCTTCAGCGTCATCGTGGCCATGGGGCAGCCGCCGCAAGCTCCCATGAGCCTCACGGTGACCACGCCCGCCTTGACATTCACCAGCTCAACATCACCGCCGTCTGCCTGCAGATTCGGCCTGATCTTCGCCAGTACCTTCTCCACCTTTTCCTTCATGGCTACCTCCAGCTACACAATCAATCTTGGCTTCCACACCAGCGAATCCACAAGCCACACTCTAGAACAGGGCGTCTGTTCTGTATGCAACTTATGTCTCATATTTATGTTAGCCTGTTGCGTGCTGACAGTCAATTTGGCCGGATGTCGGTTTCTCTTTGTGGGAAAGCTGGGACCGCTATATAATCAGATACTGAATTGAGCAAGCTCTCCGCATGTCCATCAACAGGGGCTCCAGCCTACCACGCGGCAGCCGGTCTTCGGGTCGTCTCCCCGGCACCACCGTACGCCATCGCCAGCGCTCTTGCCGGCAGCCCTACATCTCTGCGGGATTCAACACCATGAACAAGATCGACGACTCCTTCTTTCAACATTCCTCGGTGGCCATCGCCGGTGCCTCCTCGGAATACAACATCGGGCATGCTTTCGTTCAATGCATGCAGGACTCCGGCTTTCAGGGCCAGGTGTATCCGTTGAACCCCGCCGGCGGCGAGATACGGGGGCTCAAGGTCTATCGCAGCATCACAGACGTGCCCGGTAAGGTGGACTATGTCATCTCCTGCATACCGGCGCGCTTCACGCCCCAACTGGTGAAAGACAGCGCGGCCAAAGGGGCCAAGATAGTCTCCTTCTTCACCGCCGGCTACTCAGAGACCGGCAGACAGGAAGGACGGGGGCTGGAAGACGAGCTGTTGCGGGTGGCCCGGGCCAGTGGCGTCCGGCTTCTCGGACCCAACTGCCTCGGGCTGTACTGTCCCCAGATCGGCCTGTCTTTCGCCAGCGATTTCCCCAAGGAGAAAGGAAACGTCGGCTTCATCGGCCAGAGTGGAGGCAACACCATCTACCTGATCCGGGCCGCCGGCCAGAGAGGTGTCCACTTCAGCAAAGCCGTATCCTACGGCAATGCCTGCGACGTCGATGAATGCGATCTGCTGGAGTACTTCACCACGGACGATGAGACCAGAATGGTGGCCGCTTACATTGAGGGCGTCAGAGACGGCCAACGGTTTCGCCGGGTGCTCCGGAGGCTTTCCGCTCTCAAGCCAGTGATCATACTCAAAGGCGGCTACACCAGTGGTGGTGCCGTGGCGGCCTCATCGCACACCGGGTCTCTGGCAGGAGCCAACGAATCGTGGGAGGGCCTTCTGAACCAGACCAGCGCCATCCGGGTCTACAGTCTGGACGAGATGGCCGACATGCTGGTGACGTTCTCCTATCTGGCTCCGCCACGGGGCAGAAGGGCGGTTATCTGCGGCAGCAACGGAGGCTTCAGCGTGCTCACTGCTGACGACTTCATCCATGCCGGGTTTGATCTGCCCCAGTTGGGGCCAAAGGAACAGCAGGAGATATACGACCATGTGGCCAGATTCTCCAATACCGACGCCGGCATGATCCTGAGGAACCCATTTGACATCACCAACATCCCATCGCCAGAGGGTCAGTACACCATCATGCGGAGTCTGGCAGCCAGCAAACGTTTCGACATGCTGGCGGCGCAGGTCAGCATCAGCAACTCCGGCTGGCCCTTTGTGGAGTCACCTTTCAGGTTTTGGCCCGACATGTTCCTGGATGCGCTCCTCAGGGTACACCGAGAGGTGGACAAACCCATCGCCGTCATACTCCACAGCATCACCAATACAGGCGAATTCGAGAGATTCGTGCCACTGCGGCAGAAGTGTCAGGCGGCAGGTCTGCCGGTTTACGATTCCATCCCCCGGGCCGCCCTGGCTATGGATCGCTTCCTGCGCTATCACGAGAAGCGCCGGCCCTAGCTTGTCGCAGCGCCCTTTCGATCCACGGGGAAGAACGCCATCATCAGCCCCCGCGGGTTAGTCAGCTACGACTTCCTTGATCTCGGGGATCTCCGCCCGCAACTCCTCCTCAAGAATGGCCACGGTGGCCTCCCTGGGAGGGCCGCCGTGGCATCCAGGAGCAAATACCTGCACCCTGACTATCCCGTCCTTCACGCCGAGCAGTATCACCTCGGTAGTGTCAAACCCTGGCTTCAATCTGTCGATGACCTTCTGAACCCTGTCCCGCATCGCCGAACCTCCTGATTTCAAGTTGAGAAGGACAATACCAAGATCACCCGATACCGGATAACCAGCAATCCGACGCTGCCTCACCGAATCTGCGGGCAGGTCATGCCATTCTACATCACCATCGCTTCACTGGAAAGACACCGCTGGACTCAGGCTTGCTGAGGAACTTGGTGCTCCGTTATTGGTTCCATGACTCCGGACTCGCGCTGCGTCCGCTCATTGCCGATATACTAGGACTCACGGTTGACGCTGCCTACGCCCTTGGTCACATACAGCCATTGTCATGTCCCCACACAATCAAACAGGCATGTAGAGGTGCCATCAGGTTGCGGGTACGCGGAACGTCCTTGGCGCCGATTGTACGGCTTGTGTTGTCCGCTGCCGCTATTTGACTCTGCGCCCAGGACGGTGCCGAGAGCATAATCGCGTTTGGCCTTCCGACCTTCACGAGCTACAATCAGGCTATGAGCACCAATCCCGGCGCCACCAGAATCACAGATCACCGGAGGTGCACCTCAGATGAGTAGTATTGACAGACGCCAATTCCTCGAAAGGATGCTGGCCTTGGGCGGCACTGCGCTGGCGACTGCCACCTTTTTGTCACTGCTAAGCTGTTCCAAAGAGCCGACTCCAGAGCCGCCAAGTGACAACACCACACCCCCACCCCCTCCACCAGGCAACGCCGCCTACCTGGCCGTGGCCAGAGGTGAAAGCTCCGCCACCCTCCCCACCACTCTGGTGCAGCGGTCCATCAGTGCTATTGGCGGCATTGAGCGCTTCGTCAAGCCTGGCAACGACGTTATCATCAAGCCCAACATCTGCGGATCCGGCCGCACGCCGGAGTATGCCTCCACGACCAATCCGGAGGTCGTCGCCGCACTGGTGGCACTCTGTCTGGGGGCTGGAGCCAAAAGGGTGAGAGTCATGGATTTCCCCTTTTCGGGCACTCCGAATGACGCCTACAACAACAGTGGCATAGCCGAAGCGGTGCGCGCTGCCGGAGGCGAGATGGAGGTCATGACCAGCATGAAGTTCCAGGATACGCCGATACCCAATGGCAAGGCCATCACCTCATGCCGTGTCTACACGGATATCGTGGAGACAGACGTCCTCATCGATGTACCCATCGCCAAACACCATTCAGACACCGTACTGACTTTGGGCATGAAGAACATGATGGGCGTGGTATCCAACCCCCAAAGCTATCACACGGCCGACATGGCCGAGCGGGTGACCGACCTCAACACATTGGCACGGCCGCACCTTGTCGTGGTGGACGCCATCCGCATTCTGATGAAGAACGGCCCCACTGGCGGCAAACTGGAATGGGTGAAGCAGACCAACACCATCATCACCAGCCACGATATAGTAGCCGCTGATTCATACGGCGCCACTCTGTTTGGCAAGACGGCACTCGATGTGCCCATAGTCCTCGCCGGCGCCAGAAGAGGCCTCGGCACCATGGATCTGTCCAGCATCAAGATTGAAGAGATAGCGGCGTAGGAGCGGCAGACCTTGGCATCCAAGAAGAGGTCAAGTAGATGGCGCTGGATAAGGCGTTCGGTCCAGATCTTGGTCCTGGCGCTGTTCCTCTATCTGCTCATCGGCAATCGAGTCGGTGCCACCACTCTCTTGCCTGATGACCTGTTCTTCCATCTGAACCCTCTCACCGGCCTTTCCGCCATGCTGGCCGAGAAGCGTTTCATCGCCCCTATGCTCCTGGGTCTCCTGACCATCGGCCTGACCCTGGTGCTGGGCCGGGTCTGGTGCAGTTGGATCTGCCCGCTGGGGACGCTGCTCGATTGGACCAATCTGCGTCGCCGCTATCGCAATGCCCTGGGCCACCTGTCCCAATGGCGCCAGGTGAAATACCTGGTGCTCTTCGCAGTCCTATTTGCTGCACTGCTGGGCACTCTCTCGCTGGCCATACTTGACCCCATCACCATCCTCTTCCGGACGGTAACCTCCGGAGTTCTGCCCGGGCTGAACTCCCTTACCACGTGGACAGAGACCCGATTGTATCGCTTCGATTCGCTTCAAGGGTTCCTCGATGGTTTCGATCGTTTTATCCGCGGACACCTGCTCCCCGCGGCAGAGCCTTACTTCATCCCCAGCCTGGTGTTACTCGCGTTCTTCATCGGCATTCTGGCACTGAATGCCATCCGGCCGCGCTTCTGGTGCCGCTACGTGTGCCCGCTCGGCGGCCTGCTGGGGCTGGTGTCGCGGGTGTCACTGGTCCGCCGCTCTGTAGATCAGGAGAAGTGCAATTCCTGCCGGCGGTGTGCCAGGGAGTGCCCGGTGAACGCCATCGACTCCGAGAAGGATTATGCCGCCGACCCCGCCGAATGCACCTTGTGCCTCAAATGCGTCGAGAACTGCCCCACCCGTGCCATCGCCGTTCGCCCGCAACCCCAGCCCGCCGAGCCGGAACTGGAAGGCCTGACCCGGCGGCAGGTGCTCGGGTCGTTCGGCGTCATGCTGGCCGGGGTGGCCCTGCTGCGCCTGGCGCCCCTTCTGCGCGGCTCGGAGCAGAGACGCCTGAGGCCGCCCGGCACGTCGGAAGACGATGTGACGAAGAAATGCATCCGCTGTGGCGTTTGCGTCAACATCTGCCCCACCCGGGCCATCCACCCCAGCGGCACAGGCGCCGACTATGACGGAGTATGGACGCCGATGCTTGTGCCGAGGCTGGGCTACTGCGATTACATCTGCAACCGCTGCGGCCAGGTCTGCCCGACCGGCGCCATTCCGAATCTGCCACTGCCTGAGAAGCAGCAGACCGTCATCGGCAGAGCGGAGATAGACGAGAACCGCTGCATTCCATGGTCACAAAGCGTCAACTGCATCGTCTGCCAGGAGATGTGCCCTCTTGTCGAAAAGGCCATCGAACTGGATGACGTCACGGTCGCCAACAGCGACGGGCTGGAGACCATTGTGCGCCGGCCCCGAGTCATAATTGACCGGTGCATTGGGTGTGGTCTCTGCGAGCACCAATGCCCAGTGAACGGGGAGGCGGCCATTCGGGTCTATCCGGACGATGGGGAAGTGCAACAGCGACGCAGAAGTCGCGCGTAGCAACTGGCGATTAGTGTCGTGAAGGGTGCAGCTCCGTACAAGGCTAGCGCCGTCTCAACTCGAAGACCACCGGATTGCCCGGATCAGGACAGACAACCGTGGCCTTGTTGGGGTCCTCTTCCCAGGGGAATGAACCGCCGAACTGCAGCACTTCCGCGAAGGGGAACAGCGTGTAGAAAGCCCAGGCGCACATACCAGGCGGTGTCTTCTCACCTATGGCGAACTCATCACCCACCTTGTGCCCGGCTGAACATGTTCCCTTCTGGGATACCACCCTGGCTATAACTTCCGCCATGCTGTCGTCAACCCTTCCCCTCGGGTAAATGCGGTCAAAAGTCGATGGCGAACTTGCCATCTTTGTAAAGTAACTGGTCGTCCGCCCAGATCTGGCCGCCATGGCGCAGATCGCTGACCATGTCCCAGTGCACCGCCGACTCGTTCTTGCTGCCGGTCTCCGGATATCCCGCGCCCAGCGCCATATGGAAGCTGCCATTGATCTTCTCATCAAAGAGTATCTCTCTCGTGGCACGGGTTATGCCCTCGTTCGTACCTATGGCGAACTCTCCGACCAGACGCGAGCCCTGGTCGGTATCCAGCGTCTTCAACAGGAAGTCCTGGTTCTTGTCCGCGGTGGCCTTGACCACACGCCCCTTCTCGAACCACAGCCTGACGCCGGTGACCTCCCGCCCTCCATAGATGGCAGGGTAGGAGAAGAAGGCATGCCCTTCGACGCTGTCTTCCACCGGGCCCGTGAACACCTCACCATCCGGCATGTTGTAGTGTCCGTCACAGTTGATGAACGATCGCCCGGCTACGCCAACGCGCAGGTCGGTCTCTGGTCCCACGACACGCAGCCACTGCTTTCCTTTAAGCCACTCGACTACCTTCTGCTGGCGCTCGGAGAAGCGCCGCCAGTAGCCCACCGGATCATTCATGTCCGGGAGGCAGGCACCGTAGACGAAGTCCTCGTACTCGTCCAGGCTCATTTCGGCGTCCTGGGCATAAGCGTTAGTGGGAAAGATAACATAAGTCCAGCGCAGTTCGCCTGCAGCGGACCGACGCAGGAAGATCTTCATGAGCTCGCTCCGCGCCTGCTGGTGAAGAACCATCCTGGCTGGATCGACACTGGTCAGTGCTCTCGTGTTATCCGCGCCCCCGATGGCTATGCGCACATCATAGGTCTCGGTGGTCAGCTTCAACGGCGCAGGCACGTGCTGTAACTGCTCGTTGGAAGCGTACTTGAAGAGGAGGTCCTCCGTGCCGGGAAGCGCCACCCGCATCAGTGGATGCCCCCCTGCCTGTAAGACCTTGATATAGACGGCCTTCAGCAGCGGCTCCGCCAGGCTGTCACCCTCTATGACGACCTTGTCACCATGACGCACGGCCACAGAGTAGCTGACGATGACTTCGGCGAGTTGCTCTACGCGTGGGTCGGCTATGGCGCGCTCCTGCTGCTAGACCATAACGTTGATGGCCGCGGGGATAACCTCACAAGTGACGGGCAGCGTCCCTACCAAGTCACCATCCATCTCCAGCAGCACACTCTCATCGCTGGTCACCTCAACCCGCTTTCCCCGGTAGTGGCTTACCTTGGGATGGCTGAGGTGGGTGCCATTGCGCAGTTTCGGGACACTCCACACCGCCTCCAAAGTGCCGAGATCTCCAATGTTGACGATATCGAACAAGCCATCGTCCAGCTTGGCATCCGGCGCGGCCAGAAACCCACGGCCAAAGTAGCGGCCATTGGCCACAATGGCATTCCTGGTGAGCACCTCAAGAGGCGGATTGCCGTCAATCGCAATCTTCAGTCTTCTGGCCCGGTAGACCAGCGCCGCCGTCAGTATGCCCCAGACGTAGTTGGGACGTCGGCCCAGTATGGCCGGGGCCTTGTTGGCCTTCTCTACCACTAATCCACCGGCACCGAGATCAGCGATGTTGATGAAGAGACGGGTCCGCCTTAGCCCTTGCAGGTCAGTGAACTCCACCTTTCCGACATCAATCTTCCTGGTGCTGCAGCTCTCGGGAGGCTTGAGCGCTGGTGAAGTTTCGGCAGTGATGCCTAGAGTGCGCGCCAGGTCGCAGCCGGACCCAAGAGGGACAATTCCCAGAATAATGCTTCCGTCCAGCGGGACCCCGTTCTCGAAGAGACCGTTGATCACCTCGTTCACGGTGCCATCGCCGCCGACGGCCACTACCCTGCGGCATCCGGACTGGGCAGCCTCCCTGGCCAGACGCGTCGCCTCTCCGAATGATCCCGTCATCCGGACGTCGGCCGGAGGGTGTCCGTTGTTCTTTATTTGACTCTCAAGCCGGTGCCAGCGACTATTGCAGCGGTCCACTGCCACGGAGTTGACTATGCACGCAGTCCTCAAGTCGATGCTTTCTCCTTGTCCGCCAAGACCCTACACCGGTTTGCCGACCGCCTGATGTCGAAAGAACTATGACCTGACCTGCCGCCGATTCTATTTGCAGTCGGGCATATTGTCAAGTTGCCAGGTGTCAGGCTCCCAGAGAGAGATCATCAAGTCAGGCCTTCCGGTAGAGGGTGCCTTACAGCCGTACATCAACCCCCCGGCCCCCATTCTTGGGGGGAAAATAGAGAATCTGGGGACACCCCAGACCCCGGCAGGAAACATCCTGCACCTTTTCTTTGCGAGAATGGGGATGGTTTGCCGAAACCGCGGAGAGACTATTTGCTGTTTCTGTGGTTCCGGTAGTACTGAATGTATCCGGAGATACCTACCCGAGCGAAGACCGGCAGTTCCGCCTGCTCCGCCAAACCGCCGCTGTAATCGAGGATGTGCTGCGATATCTGCTGGTCGTCCTCACCAGCCGCGATTCCTCTGTGGATGATATCATCGAAGGCCAGGCAAATCTCCTTGACCTTGCCGATGAGCTGATCAACCTCCGTCCTCGGGCCATGGTGAGCATAGAAGATCACTTTGGGATGGAGCGCTGCCAGTTTGTCTATGGTCTCCACGTAGGCTCGCGGGTCGAATGGAGACAGGCCGACGGGAAATGGTACATCGGGCATACTCTCCGCCAGGAAGCCGAGTGCGTCCCCACAGAAGAGCCCTTCAGTCAGACTATCGAAGAGGGCAACATGGTGCACCGCATGGCCCGGGGAGAAGATGATCTTGAGTTCCCTTCTCCCCAGCCGGATCACCTCACCGTCGCTGGCTACATGAACCCGTTCCTCGGGTATGGGCACGACCGGGCCAAGAGTCTGTTCAAAGTCCTGGCCGAAGATCAGCCGTGCACCCCGCACCAGGACCGACGTGTCCATCAAATGCGTAGCGCCCCTGGGATGCAGCACCACCTTGGGCCTCAGGAGACGCTGGGCCAGATAGCCGGCTCCGCCGCCGTGATCCAGGTGGATATGCGTGGGGATGATGTAGGACAGTCTTTGTAGATCGATGCCCGCCCGGCCCACTCCGTCAAGAAGCTCAGCAGCCGCCGTTCCTGATCCGGGGTCGATGAGAACAGGCATCTCACCGTCCACGAAATAGGCGATATTGCTGATGGAGAAAATGGGGTCCTTACCGCAATCCAGAAGATAAGTGTCTTGGGCTACCTCTTTTATCTGAACAGCCATTACTCGGTCGGGCAGAAGAACTGCCGCGATTAGATGATAGCACAGGCAGTGCCGGCGATGATACGTTGAAGTCACTTCCGGCATGGACAATCGGGCTTGAAACGGGCATTTCCTTTTCTTGCTATGCAAGGTATAATAGCGCCCATGAAAGTAGTACTGGTCAGGGATGTGCCCAGGGTAGGAAGGGCAGGGGAAGTGAAGGATGTAGCTGACGGCTACGCCAGGAACTTCCTGCTGCGGCGGAACCTGGCTCTGCCGGCTTCGCCGGCGGCTCTGAAAGGTGTCGAAGTGCAGCTTCGGAAGGAAGAACAGGAGCAGCAACATCATGTTGAGGAGCTGAACAAGCTGGCTCAGCAACTGGAAGGACTCATCCTCACCTTCAGCATCAAAGCCAAGGCAGTAGAAGGCGAGCGCCTCTACGGTTCCATCAGGGACCACCAGATTGCCGAGGAACTGGTGCGTTTGACCGGGGCAGCCATCGACCGGGCCATGGTGGCGCTGGAGGCACCCATCCGCACCCTTGGTACACACGAGCTAACGGTGAGGTTGAGCAAGGACTTGACTCCCAGGGTGAAGGTAGTTGTGGCCAGGGAGGAATAGTGGCAGAAAATGGAAAACTGCCACCTCACAATGTAGAGGCCGAAGAAGCAGTACTCGGCTCCCTCTTTGTTGATCCGGACTCCATCACCGAAACCGCCATCTTCCTGAAGCCCGAGGCTTTCTACCGGGAGAAGAACCGCTGGGTCTATGAAGCCTGCCTGGCGCTCTACGACCGGAACGAAGCCATAAACCAGATTACCGCGGCCCAGGAACTGGCGACGCAGGGGAGGCTGGAGGCGGTCGGTGGGGCCGGCTATCTTAGCCTCCTGGTGGAGAGGCTTCCTACGTCTCTGCATGTTGAGCACTACGCGCGCATTGTCCACCGTCTGTCTGTGATGCGCCGGCTCATTTCCGCTGCAGGACAGATTGCCGCCATCGGGTATGAGGCGGAAGCCGATCTTGACTCTGCATTGAACAAGGCGGAGGATGCCCTGTTCAGGGTGCGCCGCGGCGAAAGCCCCCGTGACTTCATGCATATTCGCCGCGTACTGGAGCAATACTGGGAAGAGGGCAGCCTCATCGGCGCGGGCCTTGAGGAGGCCGGAAGACTCGCGCATGTGGACACTGGCTTTCCCGCCCTCGATGAACTGCTGGGGGGGATGCAGCGCTCCGACATGGTTATTCTGGCGGCCAGGCCTAGTCTGGGCAAATCGAGTCTGGCCTTGGGCATCGCCCGCAATGCTGCCCTGGAGCAAGGGGCCCAGGTAGCCATATTCAGCCTCGAGATGTCCAAGGAGCAGTTGGTTCAGCGCCTTCTCTCCATGGAGGCGGAGGTAGACTCTAAGCGCGTTCGGCTCAGGCAGTACACACCCTTACAAGAGAAGAGGGTCATGGAGGCCACCGGAAAGCTTTCCGGTATTCCGATATACATTGACGATTCGCCCACCCTCCGGGTGGTGGAGATGCGCAGCAAGGCCCGCCGTCTGCACTACGAGCGCGGCATCGACCTCATCATCGTGGACTATCTCCAGTTGATCAGGGGAGATGGCCGATCCGAGAACAAGGTCCAGGAGATCAGCGACATATCGCGGTCGCTGAAAGCCCTGGCGCGGGAGATGGAATGCCCGGTGCTGGCCGTATCTCAGTTGAGCCGCGCGGTGGAGTCGCGCCCCAGTCACGTTCCCATGCTCTCAGACTTGAGGGAAAGCGGCAGCATTGAGCAGGACGCCGATGTGGTCATGTTCATCTATCGGGATGACGCTTACATCAAGAAAGAGGACTGGGACAGGATCAACCCGGAGAGGCCCTATCCTGAGGGCATTGCCAACCTCATAGTAGCCAAGCATCGCAACGGACCGCAGGGTCAGCGCAACTTGAGATTCCGCCAGGAGATCACCCGTTTTGAGAATTGCCCCGTGGAGGCCGAGATTGAACAGGCAGCCCTTCCCCGGTTTTCCGGCTAGGTCCAGCCTAACGCCGCTTCCAGATCTTTTTTTCAGCAAGCTCCTTCCTGAAACGGATAGCTTGCCCGAATTGAAGGTGCTGCTGCACATTTTCTGGCGGCTGTACCGGAAGAAGAACGCCCTGAAATTCGTTACCTGCGACGAACTGGCGGATGATGAAGTCCTGATGGAAGGACTTGAGGGGAGCGGAGATCCGGCTGGGGCGTTGCGTGAGGCTCTGGAGTCAGCGGTCAACCACGGTGTCCTCTTGCGCGCAACGGTAGAGAAAGACGGGCAGTCCCACGATCTCTACTTCGTCAATAGTGAAGCCAACAAAGAAGCTCTGGCCAGTGTGGAAGCCGGGGAGATATCAATTCAGGTGTTGCCGCCGGCTCAACCCAGTGGCAAGAAAGAGGAACCGCCGAACATCTTCGTTCTCTATGAGCAGAACATCGGCCTGCTGACACCCATGATTGCCGAGGAGTTGAAAGAGGCGGAGAAGCTCTATCCCGCCTCGTGGATTGAAGAGGCTTTCCGGGAATCGGTCAGCCTCAACAAACGCAGTTGGAGATACATTTCACGCATCCTGGAGCGGTGGTCGACAGAGGGAAAGAACAGTGGAGAGTCTGGGAGAGATTCTAAGAAAAAGGGAACCCCTGGCCGGTATTTCAAAGGGAAGTACGGATACCTCGTCCGCCGGTGAACCAGCGGAGGAGACTCCATCCTGCCCGCGCTGCAAAGGGGCGGGGTTTGTGCATCCCAGGCTGGGGACCAACCAACCGGACTACACCCGGTTGGTTCCATGCCAGTGTTCCCACAAGAAGCTGGAAGATAGTCGCCTCCAGCGGTTGCAGTCGCACAGCAATCTGGGATCGCTGACCCGCCTGACTTTCGACAACCTGGTGCCGCAGGGCAAGAGCGATGATCCGGCCAACCAGGAGAGGTTTCTGCGCGCCTATCGGGCCGCCACCACCTTTGCCGCCAAGCCCGAGGGATGGCTGGTTCTTACGGGGCCCAGCGGCTCCGGCAAGACCCATCTGGCGGCGGCCATCGCCAATCAGCGTCTCTCGGACGGTCATCGAGCCATATTTGAGGGGATTCCGGACCTTCTCGATCATCTGCGTTCCACGTTTTCTCCCAACAGCGACGTTTCCTACGACGAGCTGTTCCTGGAATTGCAGGGAACTCCGTTGCTGGTATTGGATGACCTGGGCGTTCAGAGCAGCACGCCGTGGGCCGAGGAGAAACTCTTCCAGCTCATCAATCAGCGTTTTGTCAGCAGACTGCCCACCGTGATCAACGTGGCCGCCGGCGTCTCTCTGGACGATCTCGAGGAGAAATGGCGCACCCGCCTGGCCGATCCTGGACTGTCCCAGGTATACCAGTTGGAGACAAAACAGACCTCTATGCTCGATTGTTCCGGCATCATGAGTCTGGAACTGCTCAAGAGCATGACCTTTGAAAGCTTCGACTACAAGAGGGTCAATCTGCCCCCGGAACAGCGTCACAACCTGGAGCAGGCCTTCCAAATCGCCCACAGCTTCGCTGAGTCGCCGGAGGGCTGGCTCATACTCCAGGGAGAGAACGGCTGCGGCAAGACACACCTGGCAGCTTCCATTGCCAACTCTCGCTTGCGGAACGGTCACCCCGTGTGCTTCGTCATCGTGCCTGACTTCCTGGATCACCTGCGGTCTACCTTCGCTCCCGAGAGCAAGGTCACCTACGATGAGCTTTTCGAGAGGGTCAAGGGCGCGCCGCTGCTGATCCTCGATGACTACGGAGAGCACAGCACCACGCCCTGGGCGCAGGAAAAGCTGTACCAGCTCATCAACTACCGCTACAACGCCCGCCTGCCCATGGTGGTTACCATGTGCTGCGGTTTGGATGAGATCGAAACCCGTGTCGGCTCCCGTCTGGCAGACCCCCGTATCAGCCTGGTCTACCTCATCATGGCGCCCGACTACCGTGCCGATCGCTCCGCGGCCAGAAGCGCGGTGCAGCCACGCCCCGCGCCCAGGCGGAACAGCAAGGGGCGAAACGGCGTGAACAACGGGAAGGGGTAGACGCCAGCGGCCGCAGTCCCCTGCGATCCGCCCCCGTTCCGCTGGGGCGTGATGAATCATACCTCGATGCAGGAGACCAATAATGAGACACCATCCAGACAGACACCATCGCCGTTCCATCCGACTGAAGGGACGCGACTATACACAGCCGGGCGCCTATTTCGTGACGATCTGCACGCGGGAGCGGGAATGCCTGTTCGGCGAGATCGTGGATGGAGTAATGCGGTTGAACGAGGCGGGTCACGCGGCACAACAATGCTGGATGGATATTCCCGACCATTTCCCCCAAGTGGTGTTGGATGAGGCGATCATAATGCCGAATCATATCCACGGAATCATCATGACCCACCGTAGGGGCGAAGCATCCGCCATCCCCCCTCATGTGTCCCAGGAGCAACCACGATCGAATGCTTCACCCCTACAAAAACGCCCGAACGGCACCCAGCCACGGTCGTTGTCCGCGATCGTGCAGAATTTCAAATCCATGTCCAGCCGGAGAATGAAAGCCGCCCGCGGCATGTTGCGCGCGCCTGTCTGGCAGCGTAACTACTACGAGCATGTTGTTCGAAATGACGAGGAACTGAAGTCGATCCGCGAATACATCCTCAGAAATCCCGCCCGCTGGGACGGGGATGAGAACAATCCTTTTCGGCTTGATCATGGCATTAGCCAAACAGAGGGTGCGACATGGGGCACCTGACACCACTAACCTATTACCACCTGCAGAGAAGGCCAGAGAAATAGGGCGGGTGAAGTCCCTCGCTCACCGCCAGGACGAAACCCGCCAACAACGAATTGACCCGGCTTTGTCTGGTGGCTGCTGAGGCGGATTTCGTTTTGCTCTATCCGCCATGCAACTCAGGTCATCTCACGATGCCACTTTCATCTTGATGAATCCCCACCCCGACGCTCTGGGGTCATCGCAGACAATTGTTCCGGTGACTTCATCCACAGTCGGATCTATCACGGTGATCTTGCCATCAACACACGCCACGTAGAGCTTGCCTGTGGACTCCGAGTAGGCCATGTGTTGGGGACCTGGACTCACGTCCAAGGTCTTGACCACCTGATCCGTATTTGTATCCACCACTGACACTGTCCCCTTTCCCACTTCTAGTGCGCCCTTCCAGGTCGATCCCAGGAAACTGGCCACGTAGACCTTATGCCCCACTCTCACCATGTGGAGGACGTTGAAGGGCATATTGATAGTGCTCAACAGCCTGCCGGAGGGGAATTCCAGAACACCCAGTGGTCGAACGGTGCTGGAGGTCGGCGGCGACTCGCTTGGCTCCATGGGCGCATAGATCTTCGACGCCGTAGCGAAAAGCGCAGTCTCAAACATGAAGTCGGTGTGAAGCGTGATTGGTGTCCCGACAACCTTGCCTGTCTGTTGGTCAAACTCGACGAGAGTGTAGCCGCCGTACTTCTCCATGACATCGGCTATCCCGATGAAGTGTCTTCCTTCCGGATCACTCACGACTTCTGCTGCGACGCTGCTGAAGTACACGGTATCAGTAAGGGCCATGCGGTTCATGTCTATCACGTCACAGGCATACTCTGTTGATCCAGATGGCAGATACGGATGTGACACAATGGCAAAGCCGCTGGGCAGGCCACAGATACCTCGCGGACCGCGGGACACTGTGATCTCTATCATCACTTTCCCCGTGCCAGGATCCAGTACTCGGACCATGTTTGAGGCGCTCCCGCCCCTTTCTGAGACAGACACAAAGAGAGCGCCGGTGGGGCCGATGGTGAAATCCTCTACGTACTCATCGTCAGTGCATATTCGGTGGATGCCGACTGCTTCACCTTTGTCCAAATCAAGGACGACAATGGATCTGTGTATGTATGCGAGGGCGTAGCCCACGTGTTGAGGCACTTCAATAGGGGCATTGCCGAAATCCGGGGGCGTCTTGCTGCTGTTTCCGCATCCCGGGACAGCAGCAAGGGGAAGTAGGGACAACACGAACCACAATGACACTATGAGTCGGCGCAATTTGACATCCCCCTCTCAAATAGCATTCCCTGAGTCTCAAGATAGCGTATGGTCTGGGCCCCGATTTTGGGGCCCAGACCATGTTCGATCAGGCTCAATGCTCGGCTCTCTAGTCGCTGCAGGTCACAGTGTCGGTCCTCCATGAGAGCCACAATGCATCTGGAGCCACAGCGCCGAAATCCAGGGCGTCCGGGACGCCGTCGATATCCAGCTTGTAGTACCATGGCGAGGGACGGTAGTAAGCCGCCCAGCACAACTGGCTGCAGTAGAAGGCATCGGTTCGCCATTTGTCCACGAAGATCCAGTTGTAGCCCTTGCCCAGTTGGTTGAGGGCGTAATCGGCGGCAGTCTGCCTGCGACTCGAACTGAGTGGCCACATATCAACTCGCTGCACGCTTGCATGGCTGTACGCTTTTAGACGTGACCGAGAATTCCACCAGACGCCATTGTCTCCGTCCGGTCCAATGGAAAAGGCACCAGACGCCCAGTCGTATGTCACAATAGCTGCGTGGCAGAAGACCCCGGGGAATAGACCGCTGCCCTTGACTAAGACAACGTCGCCATTCACGGCTGGCTCGAAGTCGCAGTTGTTGCCGTCGCCCGGTGATGTTCCCCATCCGCCGATGACATCGTGGTTTCTCTGGAGATCCTTGGCAGAAGGCACCCACCTTTCTTCACTCTTGAATTGATCGAACGGAATGTAGTCCTCTTTGTCCGTGCAGTTTCGTTCTATGGCTTCCAGCGTCTCATCGATGCTCTTGAGCTGATCGGATTGAGTCATAATCTCACTCTTGGCGGTCCTATCGCCTGCGGCTTTCAGTACCTCCTGGTATGCCGTGGTGAGTTCGTTTACAGGAACCAAGTCCTGATAGCTCTCATACTGGTCCGGAATGACGATCTCCTGCCAGCCGCGTGCAACGAGGATTCCTCTTCTCTCTTCACGTTGTAGGCTCTTGATATATCCGACATCGTCTCCTGTCAGTGTTTCTTTGTTGCTCAGTTGCCGATTCCTGTCTCTGGTCTCACTTGCTGCGCTGACTGTTGAAGCGGAAGTGAACAGAAGGACGATCGCTGCAACCAGGCCCACAAGGATAGCTATTCTGTCTTTCACTTCTCCCTCCTATGATTTGTGGTTCTTGTACGAAGAATTCCAACGTTACTCACGTCCTGCGGTCTCTCTTCCTTAGCTGGGGTCTGGTACACCTCCTTTCAGGGTGCTGTTGTGCACGCTCACCCGTGCCTGAATCATCATGGCGTGATGCCCTTCTGACCTGCCGTGGCCGCATGCTATATGGCCATCACGGACGAGCGCCGGGCGGTTCGCCACGTCGAGCGGACAGCTGTTAGCTAGTCCCGTGCGTGTGCAATCCTATTCCGCACCCCTTCTTTGGATTCGCCTCGTACTCATCTGTCAGAGATAATCAAAGTGCATGGATCATATCGCTAACAGCCTACACGATATATCTACTATACGATATAGGTGGACAGGTGTCAAGCCACGAGCGCACAGTAGCCCAGCGGTTGCTGATCTGGGCACGTTTCATGCCGATGGGCAAGCGCGGGCGGCTCAGCCGCTCACGCCTTTGCCGCGTTCGATCGCAGGGCGCTTACCCCGACGCCTTTTCCCGCCATTCGTCTCACGTCAATGACGACAGACGCTTCACGCGCTTCAGCATGTTGGGGTGAATGTCCCCAGACTCCGGCAGGAGGTATTCTCCTGCACATCTCTTTTTGCCGCCCCAGCACCACAGCTATACAATAGAATGACTGTGGTCAGAGCAATATGAGCAGAGTCACTCTGGAATCGCTGGGCTGCAAGCTGAACCAGGCGGAGATGGAAGCTCTGGCAGACCGGCTGGTGAGCCGGGGCCACCTGCTGACAGCATCCGCGGGAGAAGCCGATGTCTACGTGCTCAACACATGCAGCGTGACCCACATTGCCGATCGCAAGTCCCGCCAGGCCCTGAGGTCAGCACGTCGAGCCAACCCCCAGGCACGGGTGATCGCCACCGGGTGCTACGCGCGCCGAATGCCTGAAGAACTGAGCCGGCTCGGGGTAGTTGATGTCATTCTAGGTGACGCCGAAGCGGACGGCGTCGTAGACGCCATCGAGGGCCACGGAGACGCCGGGAGCACCGTACTGACCAGCGACAGCGCAGGCAACCGGGGCCGGACGCGCTCATTGGTCAAGATCCAGGAGGGCTGCCGCGATTTCTGTTCGTTCTGCGTGGTGCCCTATGCCCGGGGACCAGGCCGCAGCCGGACGGTGGACGAGATTCTCCCAGAGGTGTCGGACAAAGTGTCCAGGGGACACCAGGAGGTGGTCCTCACCGGAACCAAGCTCGGTGATTACCGCTCGAACGGTCACGGGTCGGCCGGACTGCCAGAGCTGATCCGGCGCATTCTCGCAGAGACAAAGGTGGAGCGGCTGCGCCTTTCCTCACTCCAGCCGGCCGACCTGACACCGGAGTTGCTCGCGTTGTGGCACGACAGCCGCCTCTGCCCCCACCTGCACCTGCCCCTGCAGAGCGGCAGCGAGGCCATCCTGCGCCAGATGCACCGGTCGTACACTCTGGCCGAATACGAGACGGCAGTGTGCCAGGCTAGGGACGCGATTCCGGACCTGTCCATCACCACCGACATATTGGTCGGCTTCCCTGGCGAAGGTGAGGGCAAGTTCGAAGAGAGCTACCGGTTCTGCGAGAGAATGGGCTTCGCCGGCATGCATGTGTTCCCCTATTCGAAGCGTCCCGGTACTTCGGCAGCCACGATGCCCGGCCAGATCGATGACAAGATCAAGAAGCATCGCAGCTCCAGGATGATGGCCCTTAGCAAACGGAGCGCCAGGCAGTTCCGCTCACGGTTCCTGGGACGAACGATGATGGTGCTGTGGGAAGACAAGTCCAGTGATGGACTCTGGAGCGGACATGCCGCCAATTACCTTCAGGTTTGTGCCGTGACCAACGATGGGCTGGCAGGCAAAATGTTGCCGGTGCGAATAGTGGGGGAGTATGCTGATGGGTTGCGGGGCGAGATAGTGAACGGAGGTTACGATGGCTGATATTCTCGATGAAGCCTCTTCATTGATAGAGTGCAAGGAGTGTCCCTGGTACCGGGCCTGCGTGGTGCCCATGAGGTTCGGGACGGATGACTTGATCCGGGAGATGAAGCAGTTGCCGCTGGGGGCCAACCTCAGTCAGACAGGCGACCAGGAATTGCGCAACATGGTGATGAACATGGCTGCCATGGCACAGAACATGCTACTGGAGGGTTGTCCCATATTCATCAAGAGGTTGAAGTCCAGTCCGAAGCTGGCGGAGCAGCTCAAGAAGTTCATGCAGACGTGGGGGACAGAGCAGAAGCCTTAGTCTGCTGAGACCGCCGACACTCTGATCTTCCGGCCTTCCACGGAGAGAGTCAACCTTCGCGGCAGGATTACCCTCTTCCCTTTCCGCAGCGTCAGGCCATTGCGCATCTTCTCAATGTGCTTCCATTCGATGTCTTCCAGATCGCCCAGCACAACTCTGGTCACCCGCCGGAGCAGATGACGCTGCACGGCGGGGTGGAGCGAGACGACGGAGTCCCGATCCAACATAATCGCTCCATTCACTTCACTGGCCAGCTTGGGCCAGACTTCTGACACATACTCCTCGAGGAATGACAGCTCTGCAGCCACAGTGTCTGATGTCCGGATGAGGGCCTCGCCGATACGGGGGTTGTAGGCTTGGAGGAGCGGCATGAGCTCCTGGCGGATGCGGTTCCGGAACGGAGACAGGGAGAGGTTGGAGGAATCTGCCCTTGGCGAGAGCCTTCGTTGCCGGCAATATGAGTGTGTCTCCTCCCGGCTCACTGCCAGAAGCGGACGGATGACGGTGAGTCCGGCCAGGCCCGGCGATGTCCACACACTCAAGGGCCGCATGCCCAATAGCCCCGTTGGCCCCGCGCCCCGCACCAGATGCATCAGGATCGTCTCCGCTTGATCATCTGACGTGTGGCCCACGGCAACGCGGCCCGCCTCCACCCTTTCGGCCACGTCAGCCAAGAAGCGGTACCTCACCTGGCGGGCAGCGTCTTCGAGCGACAGGCGGTGTGTTGCCTGATAGTCCCTGACGTCTCGACTCTCGATCGTGGCCGCCACTCCCAGCCTCTTGGCCAGCCTGGATACGTACCTGGCATCTCCATCAGACTCGGCCCCTCGCAGCAGGTGATTGAGGTGGGCAACGTGGACCGTGACGTCCAGCCTTTCTCCCAGACTCACCAGGATGTGCAGGAGGCAAACCGAGTCAGCCCCACCGGAGACACCCACCACGATCGTCTCCTTAGCACGGACAAGCCCGTTGCGGACGACAAAGCCATGGACGGCTTGAGCGAGTTGATTGTTCTGCGTCTTCAGAGAGGGCCCCTTCAGGAGACTAACATAATGACCGTTCAAACAGTATATGAGCGCCTTCGGGCACTGTCAAAGTTAGGAGCCGGGGACTCATCGCGCTATAATCGTGATAGTGGAATCCAGGCTGAAGGTCATCGACAAGCTGCGAATCGATTACGAAGTCCCCTTCGTCAGCGACCGGGGCAGGATCCTCGACCACACCATCGTGCGCATCAACGAGCGGAGAAAAGGGGTTGAGATCAGCTACGCTCTCCTTGATCCAACCGAACAGGACATCGAAAGCCTCTTTCCGCGCGACGGGATGGATTCCCTGGCCGAAATGACCAAGAGCGTACTGAATGATGTCGGGGTCATGCCCGAGAGAATCGCCTTGCAGATGTGGGACTACGGCGTGACCAGGGGGCCGTACTCGATTGAGGGCCGGGCGCCGGTCAACAAGCAGAGAGACGCCGTGCTCATCATCTTCACCAAATCGCCGTTTCTCTACAAGTTCGGCTACGAAATGATGCTCTGGCATCAGGCCATGCATGCCAAAGACAGGTGGGAGCGCCGATTTCCCGCTGCACACCCCCAAGTGCAGGCCGACGAGTGGCTGGATACGCTCTGGCATTTCTCCATCGATGGCAGGCTGGAAGCCCGGAAGAAGCCCCACTACACCAAGGCGGAGCGCCTGGAAGAGGCTGCTGCCCTGTTCCGCAAGCTGCGCCTTTCCAGCGATGTCACGAAGCGTGTGATGAGAGCCTGCGATGGGCTCTGGGGCAGAGAAGTGACCATGACGACGCTGGTGGAGATGGGGAAGGAGTTGGACCTGGAAGCCGGGGGCAAGAGAGCACCCTCGAAGAGACAGCCCAGAGGCCCGGAGACTCCCTGACGTTGACGCCGAGTTCCAAACCCAGCTACGCCGGATGGTCCCATCCACTATAGGCCTAGTGTTGCGGTTCTAGCGACGCGTCCTGTGACCGTGCCGGTTGAGTACCACCAATACAGGCAGCCGGCTCAACCCAGGTTGCAGGTCATCCCGCCATCGAGTGTTATCGTGATGCCCGTTGTGTAGCCGGCAGCATCCGAGGCAAGATAGATCACCGCTGCTGCAACCTCCGTTTGTTTCGCCGCGCGTCGCAGAGGAATTCTGCCGTATACATCTCGCAACTGCGGGTATCCGTCGAGAGCCATCGGCAGCACAGGCGTCTCAATGAAGCCCGGAGCTACCGCATTCACCCGGACGTTGTAGCGCGCCCACTCCACTGCCAGGGTCTTGACGAGATTGATCACCCCGGCTTTGGCAGCACCATAGGCCGGGTTGCTCGGAGCCGCCCTCAAGCCTTCTGCAGAGGCAACATCAACTATGCTCCCGCCACCCTGCTTCATCATCGTCCCGATCACCGCCTTGCTGCAAAGAAAGTGGCTCTTCAAGTTGAGCCGGACCATGGAATCCCAGCCCTTCTCACTCATCTCGAGGGCCGTAGCCATGAAGTCGGTTCCGGCGTTGTTCACAAGGATGTCCACACGGCCGAACGTCTCCACTGCCTTCTTGATCATGTTGTCAACCTGTTCCGCCTCCCGAACATCGGTCGGCACGGCCAGCGATCGTCTGCCGAGGCTGCAGATTTCTGCTGCTGCATTCTCAATGCCCTCGACGGTGCGCGCGGCTACGACCACATCCGCCCCGGCTTTGGCCATCTCGATAGCTATGGTCCGGCCGGTCTCCTTGCTGGCTCCTGTGACAATGGCCACCTTGCCTTCGAGTGAGAATAGTGAACCCATGGATCCTCCTTTCCTTCTGTGGAATCCTCTCTCTGGAGAGATGAACCCCAATGCCCCCCCGATACGGGCGCAGATGCAACCCGTTTGATGACCAAATCCCCCTTCAATCCCCCTTTACCAAAGGGGGATTGAAGGGGTTAGAATTGGGGGACACCCCCAAACCCCCGGCAGCATTCCGCTGCACCATCATCACGCCGACCTGGGTCAGCCCCCTTTGTCCCCCACTCTTGGGGGACTACCAAGATATGCAGAGGGGCTTCGCCCCTCTGCACGCCCATCAAGGGCTGGCGTAGAGGCGGGTTTGAAACCCGCCTGAAGAGGTGTAGCGTAAACCCGCGATTCGCAGGGTGGGCTGTGCCCACCGGTGCTGTCTGGTGAGTGTCAGGTCGCCGACCTGACCTGCAACAGGAAACCGGGCATCGGGTCAGAGAGCAGATAGGCGCCGGAGTGTCAATCACTCTTGGATTCCCGCTCCCCGCTTTCGCGAGGACAAGCTTTGCGGGAATGACATGTGGGGAAGACACCCTCAGAACCCATCTAGCCGTCGCGAGCAGAACGCGTTTCGTGGTACCGCATGTACCGATCGATCGCCAGGCAGGCGTCCGACATGGAGTAGTACACCGGCAACCGTGCCTCGACGTATCTCCGCCTCACCCCCGCAAAGTGTTGCTCGTACTTGGTGAGACCGGAATCAAGGATGACGGCCATGGGCTTGGCAGCTTGAGCGTGTACTTTCAGAACGGTATCGCAGAACATTTCAAACCATACGTCAAAGAAGGACCAGGGGTGCTGCCCGAAGACACAATTCGCCAGCATCAGGTCAAATCCTTCATATTCCAGCATTGTCTTGCCCATGTTGTACGTGATTTCGGGCGACATGTTAAGTTCTATCGGGTTCGTCAATATGAGCCCGGCGTCACTGTCCAGTCCTGTCCTCATGTCCCTCGATACCTCGCCCGGAATCGGAGGCAGGCTGAACCCATGTGAGGCGCAGGCATCAGCGGCCATCACACTGGCCCCACCGCCTCCACCCACCATGGCCACCCTCCTCCCCCTTGGCGGACGCAGGAACCGGAACGTGACCATCATGTCAACCACTTCAGACAATGAGTTGACTTGAACTGCGCCGGCCTGCTCCAGAACAACGCTCCACACTCGCTCGGAGCCCGCTAGAGAACTGGTATGTGAGGAAGCCGTGCGCGCTCCTTCGCCAGTAACGCCACCCTTCAGTACGATCACCGGCTTCCTGGCCGCCAGCCTGCTGAGAACCTGCTGAAAGCGATCGCCATCCTTCACGCCTTCGATGTAGGCCGCCACCAAATCAGTCTCGTTGTCTTCCATCAGGTACTCGAACATGTCGCTCTCATCGACGTCGCAGGCATTGCCGTAGGAGATGACTTTGCTGAAACGGATTCCCCTTTCGGCCCCCAGCCGGACTAGATAGATGGTATTGCCGCCGCTCTGGCAGACAAGAGCGATGCGGCCGCTCTCCTTCGGGAAATCGGTGACGAAGGAGACGCTGCTCTTGGGGCTGTAAATGCCCATGCAATTCGGCCCGATGAGCCTTATGCCGGCATCCCGAGCTATGCGAACGATCTCGTCTTCCAGCTCCCGCCCCACCTTGCTGCCCGTTTCCGAGAAGCCAGAGGTGAACATGGAAACGGCCTTGACCTGCTTCTCCGCGCACTCCCGGATCAACTGGGGCACGAAGCGAGCTGGAATGCAGCTTATGACGAGGTCCACCGGTCCGGCCGCGTCTCTCAGGTTGCGGTAGATGCCAAGCCCGGATATCTCACCACCGTTCGGATGGATGGGATAGATAGGGCCTTTGAAGCCGGCGGCCAGCAGGCTCTCAACATAGAACCTGCCTGCGGTGATCGGGCCGACGCCAATGACTGCCACTGAACGGGGGAAGAAGGCAGAGTCCAGGTACGCCGTGCGATTCATGCGCACCCCCGAAAGCATCTGCGCCCGTTTCTGCTCTGCCAATGTGTCACCTGCAGCCATCAATTATAAGGCGAAGTGACATCGTCCGGCCAACTCCGGTGGGCCAATCGTCGTCAACTTGACAAGAATTCAGCACTTAATATAGTCTTGCCTCATTCAAAAACACACACAGGAGGAGGCGTATGCCAATCAACAAGATTGTGGCCGGCTTCGATGAGGCCGTGGCCGACATCCCCGATGGCGCCACCATCATGATAGGCGGATTCGGCACCGTGGCCAGCACTCCGACGTGTCTGTTGGAAGCGCTGGCCCGCAAAGGTGTGAAGAACATCACCACTGTATCCAACACGACCGGCTTTGGTTCGGACGTGTGGAGGCTTCTGGGATACAAGTTCTCCGAGGACATGGATGTTCTGGTGCGCAACGGCCTGGTCAAGAAGGCCATCGTCGCTGCCCCTGTGAGCACGGTCTACCAGAACAACTTTGAGAAGCTGCTGAGGGCGGGCAAGGTAGAGGCTGAGATGGTGCCGCAGGGCACCCTGGCCGAGCGCATCAGGGCCGCCAAGGCAGGGCTGGGAGGGGTATACGTGCCGACGGGCGTGGGCACTATCATGGAGAAGGGGAAGGAGAAGAAGGTCATCAACGGCAAGACCTATCTGCTCGAACTTCCCATAACGGCCGATTTCGCCCTGATCAAGGCCCACAAGGGAGACCGCTGGGGGAACCTAGTCTATCGCCGGACTTCCAGAACGTTCAACGCCACCATGGCCGGGGCCGCCAAAGTGACGATCGCTGAAGTGGACGAGATAGTCGAACTCGGACAGCTTGACCCAGAGGCCATCATCACCCCCGGCGTTTACGTCGATAGGGTGATCGCCCGTCCCAAGGACGTGAAGGTTGACGACAGGCCGATAAGCCAGGAGGCCCTGGAGTCCAACAAGAGAACCCGAGAGAGAGGGAGCGCCTGAGGAGGGAAATGATGTCAGACAAATTCAAGGACAAGTTCAGACTGGACCGGCAGACCATGGCCCTCCGCGTGGCCAAGGAGTTTCAGGACGGTGACTATGTCAACCTGGGCATCGGCATTCCGGTGCTGGCATCCAACTACGTCCCGGCCGACAGAGAGGTGGTATTCCACAGCGAGAACGGCGTGCTCGGCTTCGGCGAGGTGCACACAGCCGGAGAGGGCGACCCCGACTTCGTCAACGCCGGCGGCCAGCCCGTCACCATAATTCCCGGTACCAGCTTCTTCGACCATCACGAGTCATTTTCGATCGTGAGAGGCGGACATCTGGACATCAGCGTCATGGGCGGCCTTCAGGTGTCCGAGAAGGGCGATCTGGCCAACTGGCTGGTGCCCGAGAGGAAGATCGGCACCATCGGCGGGGCCATGGACCTGGCGGTGGGGGCCAAGCGGCTCATCGTCGCCATGAACCACACAACGAAGGAGGGCGGGCCCCGCATCGTGAAGAAGTGCAGCTATGAGCTGACCGCCGTGGAGTGCGTCAAACTCGTGGTGACTGACATAGCCGTCATCGAGGTCACCAAGAAAGGGATGGTTCTCAAGGAGTTCGCACCAAGCTGGACGCCGGAAGAGGTGCAGGAAGTGACCGAACCCAAGCTTATCGTGGCTCCAGACTGCAAGGAAATCGAGCTGTAGACCAGCGATTGAGGAGATAGTAACGAGAGGCGGGGCTGCCATATTGGCAGCCCCGCCATTTTCGTCCCTACTTACTAAGCGGCTGCTTCACCCTACAGCGATTCCGGCTGTAGGGCACCATGCATCAGTGCTCTGCCAAGCGCCCCAAGGCTAGTCGCCCTCGCCCTTCTGTTGTCTCTTCTTCTCTTCCTCCACCAGTACCCGGCGCAGGACCTTGCCGATGGGGGACTTGGGAAGCTCCTTCCTGAATTCGATCTTCTTGGGGATCTTGTACTTGGCCAGCTTCGTCTTGCAGTACTCGGTGAGCTCTTCAGGCGTGCACGTCTGGCCTTCCTTCAGGACCACCGCGATCTTAACTGTCTCACCCCGGTACTCATCAGGCACGCCGTAACAGGCGGCTTCTTTGATCTTCTCATGCTCGTAGAGCACTTCCTCCACTTCGCGCGGGTAGATGTTGTAGCCGCCGGCGATAATCATCTCTTTCTTTCTGTCGACGATGAAAAAGAACCCATCGGCATCCATCTTGGCTATATCCCCGGTGTATAGCCAGCCATTGCGGAGCACCATGGAAGTCTCCTCCGGCCGGTTCCAATAGCCTTTCATCACCTGGGGACCTTTCACAATCAACTCCCCGATCTCGCCGAGTGCCATCTCTTTCTCGCCCTTCTCGAGGTCCACGATCTTGGCCTCGACGTCAGGGAAAGGGATGCCAACGCTTCCAGCTTTTCGCAGTCCCATAAGGGGGTTGGCGCTTACTACGACATTTGCCTCGCTGAGGCCAAATCCCTCCACCAGCTTCCCGTGACTGAGTTCCTCGAACTTCTGTTGCACTTCCACAGGCAGTGGGGCTGCGCCGCTGATGCAGGCTTTGATGGACTTCAGATCGTACTTCTTGACTGCGGGGAAGTTGTTGATGGCCACATACATGGTCGGCACGCCGGGGAAGAATACGGGCCTGTACTTGTCTATGGCTTTCAGCACCTGCTCAGTGACGAAGCGGGGCAGCAGCACCATGCCCAGTCCTTCCAGAACGCTGAAGTGCATCACCAGGATATTGCCATAGGCATGGAATAAGGGCATGACGCCGATCATTGTGTCTTTGCCTTCGCCGATTCCAATTTCGGTTGTCCAAGCCTTGGCCTGGTAAGCATTAGCCACTACGTTGCGGTGCATGGCCACTACGCCTTTGCTGACGCCGGTGGTTCCGCCGGTGTACTGGAACATGGCAATGTCCTCCGGCTTCACGTCGACCGCCCGCGGCTTTGCCTCGTTCTTCTTCAGCAGATCCTGGAACAGGTGGGTGTTCTGAACCTTGCCGATCTTAGGCCGGTGGCCTTCCTTCTTCTCCTTCAACAGCGAGAAGAGCAGCCGGCTGACCGGCGGGAGGTATTCCTTGATGTAGGCGACGACAACATGCTGCACCTTGGTCTTGGCTCTTGCCTCGGCCAGGTTCTTGTAGAAGAGGCTGAGCACTATGACGACCTTGGCTTCACAATCGTTGAGCTGGTGTTCGATTTCTCTCGGTGAGTACAGCGGATTGAAGGCCACCACTATGGCACCCAGCTTCAGGACGGCGTAGTAGCTGATCACGAACTGGGGACAGTTGGGCATGAGGAGCGCCACTCTGTCACCTTTCTGGACTCCCAGACCCGCCAGGGCATTGGCCATCCGGTTGGCGTCATCGTTCAACTGGCGGTAGTTCAACCTGTAGGCATCCCCGAGGGCACCAGGAAAGATGATGGCGGTGCTGTCCGGGAAGCGCTTGGCCGTGTTCTCCAGCAGCTGATGCAAGGTGATCTGTGGGTAGTCAATGGTCGCCGGCACACCTTTGTCGTAGTGCTTGACCCATACCTTGTCCATTCGATACTCCCCCCGGCCGGCAACGGGAATCCGGCCGTTTCACGTTCCAGACGGCCCAGTCTAGCAAATATACTTCTCGGCGGCTATCACCTTGTCGGCAACAGCCCTTCGTATGGCAATGGTATTGATCGGGTTGACGTGGGTCATGTTGTACAAAGCGGCCAGTTGCTCGGTCAATTCCTTTCCGCTATGCACTGCCGCCAGTGCGCCTGCGGCATGCTCGTAGACTCGGCACATCCCCTCATTCACGTATACGCGAACCATGTCTACCTTGAGTCTGGAGGCCTCCTCGCCGGACGCCTCTATCGCCTTGACCGCTCTGAGCAAACCACTCTCCATGGCAAACGCCTCAGCCGCGATGTCACTCATCCGACCAAGGATCTCTTGTTCTTCACTGACGGCTTCGCCGTACTTGCCCACGGCTGCACCGGCAACCAGCAGCAGCGCCTTCTTGGCTCTTTCGATCAACGCGTGCTCGTAGGCCAGCGGTCCGCCATGCAAGTGAGCAGAAACCGGCTTCATTCCCGGCAGTTCGCCTTTCAGCTTCTCTATTGCTGCCAAAAGAGGTATGTCGTTCTTCAGCGCCTTTCTCATGATAAAGCCCACCGTAATGACCCGGTTGATCTCGTTGGTGCCCTCGAATATCCGGAACACGCGGTTGTCCCGGTATATCCTCTCCACCTGGTACTCTTCGATGAAGCCATAGCCGCCATGAATCTGGACCGCCTCATCAGACACATAATCCAGCATCTCGGAGCAGAACACCTTGTTGATGGAGCACTCGATGGCGTACTCTGCGATGGCCTTGCCGCTCTGCCGCCCCGAATCATCGGCCGTCCTATCCACGGTCTCCAGAGCTTCCTCTATCAGACCAGCAGTCCGGTACACCATGCTCTCGCCCATATATGTCCGTATAGCCATCTCGGCAATCTTGTGCTTGATCAGCCCGAACTGGCAGATGGGTTTGCCGAACTGGATTCTCTCCTTGCCGTACTTCACAGCTTGCTCCAAAGCCAGCTTGGCCACTCCCACGCAAGCGGCCGCCAGCTTGAAACGCCCGAGGTCGAGTATGTTGAAAGCCACCGTATGGCCCTTGCCTATTTCAAAGATCACGTTCTCGACCGGCACCTGGGCATCCTCCAGGTTCACGCTGACGGTGGAGGAACCCCGCAGCCCCATCTTCTTCTCTTCCGGACCGGTGGATATCCCGGGGAAGCTCCTCTCCAGGACGAACGCCGTGATCTTCTCACCGCCCACTCTGGCGTAGGTGATTATGATATCGGCAAAGCCCCCGTTGGTGATGAACTGTTTGGTCCCGTTCAGCTTGTAGTACTTGCCATCCGGCGTCAGCACCGCCGTCGCCTGCATCGACAGCGCATCCGTCCCCGCACCCGGCTCTGTCAGTGCATAAGCGCCGATCTTCTCCCCCGAGGCCAGCCCCGGCAGGTACTTGGCCTTCTGGGCCTTGTTGCCGAAGAACACCAGCGGCATGCTGCCAATGCCCGTGTGACAATTGACCACTACGCTGAGGGAGCCTCCGCCCACGAAGTGCTCCCCCACGAGCAGCGAGGCAGTGACTCCGAGCCCACCCCCACCATACTCCTCGGGTACATCAGCGCCGAGGAGCCCGAGGGCTCCTGCTTGGCTCATGAGGCGGCGTGTCACATCGAAGTTCTTGTTCTCCAGCTCTTCTATATGTGGCACCACATCATTCTTGACGAAGTCTTCTGTGGTCTTGATCAACATCTTGTGTTCTTCCCGGAAGTCTTCGGGTGTGAACACCTCCTGGGCCGGAGTCTCTTCCACCAGAAAAGCGCCGCCCTTTCTCATCGTCTTCCCCTCCATGGCATCCTCCTCAGCTACGATTCTCTCTCGAAGACAGCGGCTGCCCCCATGCCGCCGCCAATGCACATCGTAACGACACCGTATCTCAACTTTCGGCGTTCCATTTCGTAGAGCAACTTCGCGGTCAGATATACTCCGGTGCAGCCCAGCGGATGGCCCAGCGCAATGGAACCACCGTTCACGTTCAGCTTGGCCGGGTCTATGCCCAGCGTTCTGAGTATGTAGATGGATTGTGAGGCAAAGGCCTCGTTCAACTCAAAGAGGTCAACGCTGTCCAGGCTGATCCCCGCATATTTCACGGCCTTCGGGATGGCCACCACCGGCCCTATGCCCATGATCTCGGGGTCTACCCCTCCAACTCCCATCGATCTGAAGACTCCCATCGGTCTCAGCTTCAGTTCCTTGGCCTTCTCCCGGGTCATAATCACCGCCGCTGCTGCCCCGTCGTTCAGCGGACACGAGTTCCCGGCCGTCACCGTCCCTCCCGCCCGGAAGATCGCCCTCAGCTTGGAGAGGGCTTCCAGCGAGGTATCCGCCCTGATACACTCATCTTTGTCAAAGATCTTCTCCCGCGCCACAGCCTTGCCCCCCTCGAACCCGCGATCCACCACCTTGACAGGCAGTATCTGCTCTTTGAATCTGCCATCCGCCTGCGCCCTGGCAGCCTTCTGATGGCTTTCATAGGCAAAGGTGTCCTGATCCTGCCGGCTTATCTTGAACCGCTGCGCCACGTTCTCCGCCGTCAGTCCCATGGTGATGTACACCTCGGGCCAACTGGCGATAAGGTCTGGATCGGGCATGGGCTTGTTCCCCCCCATGGGGACCAGGCTCGTGTGGTCTGCCCCCACCGCCACCACCACGTCAGCAAAGCCGCACATGACCTTCTGGCTGGCGATGCTGATGGCCTCCAGCCCGGAGGCACAATACCGGTTCACGGTGATGCCTGGGACATGGGAGGACAAGCCAGCCTTGAGTGCCACCACCCGGCCCAAGTTCATTCCCGCTTCGGCCTCGGGGAAGGAATTCCCCATCACCAGATCCTCTATCTCCTCGACCTTCAGGCCGCTGGCCCTCTTGACCGCCTCCTTCACCACCTCTGCGGCAGTGTGCTCCACCCTGGTGTTCCTGAGGGAGCCATTATTGGCCCTGGCAATGGCTGTTCTCACGATTGACACTATAACTGCGTCTCTCATAGTCTCATCTCCTCAAACCGAACTAGTTGTGAAGCATCTTGCCGGTCTCAGCCATGCTCTTCATCCTGGCCTGCGTTTTCTCTTCACCGGCGAGGGAGCAGAGCACCTCTCGCTCCAGATCGAGCAGATATTGCTCCGTCACCAGCGTGTTCAGATCGACGTCGCCACCGCTGATAACATAAGCCAGTCTCTTCGCCAGATGGGCATCGGTGTCTGTGATGTATCCGGCATCCCGCATCAGATAGACCATAAGTTCCAAGAAGCCCCTTCCACTGCGGCCGATGACCCTGATGTCGTCCCGCGGCCGCGGTGGGCGATAGCCTTCCTTGGCCAGAGAGAGCACTGTCTGCTTGGCATCGTGCAGTAGATGGTCCAGGTTCATGGTGGTCCAGTCGGTGGACCTCATGAAGCCAATCCCTTTCGCCTCCTGCGACGAGGTCGACACCTTGCCTGTGGCAATTGTCTCGAAGGCCCGGGCTACGTAGGGTATCAAGTCGGGGCGGCCTCCTCCCGGGATAGCGCTCGGCGTGCTCGGCGGGAAATACTCAGTGGCCCGCAGCAGCATCTCCTTGGTGCCGCCGCCGGCGGGAATGATCCCCACCCCCATCTCCACCAACCCCATGTAGGTCTCGGCGTAGGCCCTCACGGCGCTGGCTGACAGACACGTCTCACAACCGCCGCCCAGCGTCATGCGGAAGGGCGCCGCCACCACCGGTTTCCGCGAATACTTGACCCGCATCAATGCTTGCTGCAACTCCCCGGCTACCTGGTCCAGGGTCTTCCAGTCCTTGTTGACAATCAGGCCATAGATCTTCTTGACGTCGGCACCCGGAGAGAAGTTGACTCCCTGGTTGCCAATGACCATCCCCTCGAAGTTTGTCTCCACCTCCGCCAGGCTTTCATTGATCATCCGGACGACGTCATCATCGATGGTGTTGTTCGCTGTTCGGAACTCCAGACAGA
>Ga0315291_10000460_pt1 | contig 53638 bp, 42 predicted proteins | sample YL17G12_20_MG_FD_203070 | JGI IMG/M metagenome (GOLD analysis project Ga0315291, IMG submission 203070) | Sediment microbial communities from Yellowstone Lake, YNP, Wyoming, USA - YL17G12_20 | ecosystem: Environmental > Aquatic > Freshwater > Lake > Sediment | place: USA: Wyoming | collected... | reverse complement strand
AACAGCGAACGAGGCGTCGATGCCCTGCATCATCGACAGCGGCTTCGGCGAGCCGCTGATGAGGATGGCGCGGGGGTGAAGATCGTCTGGGTCGATGTTCCGCATGGAGCCGTGGGAATCATTGACGACGACTTCGGTGGCCCCGGCTTCGAGCGCCCCTTCAACGGCGGCGTTGACGTCCTGGGCCATCCACTTCCGGCCGGCGGCGTATTCGGCCGTGCCGAGTGTCGTCTGGTCGCCGTGGACGATCCCGGAGATCCCCTCCATATCGACCGAGATGAATACCTTGAGCGCGGGCTTTTCCTGAGCAGCGGGGAGGAGGAAGGAAAAAGCGAACGCGAACGCGACTAGCGCGCCGAGGGTGACGATCCGAATATGCGATTTCTTCATGGGGCCTCCTATGTTATTGAATATGCGGCTTTGCGCCCGGGGCAGCGCTCCCGCTCACACAGTTGACAAGCCACGAACCCCTCCTCCGACGGAAAAAGGATCCCGGAGATCGACTTCCGCGGCAGCATGAGCATGCTGTCGGTCAGCCGCACACCCACGGCCTTCTCGGTATCGCCGAAGATCGAGAAAAGCTTCGTCTGTTCAGTTATTGGCCAGTCCTCGAGCGAGCCAGGGCTCATGTTGGCTAAACCTGTTACCCCGTAGCGTGCCTCAAGTTGGCCGCCGAGCCAGCGAGCGGCACTTTCGAGGGCAATATTGGCCATCTCCTCGAGATAATACTGCTTGAGGAGGTCGCCTTGGGCGCTGGCCGCGCATTCGAGCTCCGGCCCCACGGTTATGATATACGGGAAGACCTTGTTGGCCCCGTCAAGGTTCTTGCTGAGGATCGGGCTCGCGAAGGTGACACCGGCTACCTCGACCGTACTCTCCCCTTTCGCACCGGTGTATGCGACTTCGAATACGGCGCGTGGATGGATTAGGCTTTGCGCGAGCGTGATGAGTTCGTCCAGGCTCTCGAACCCGGCCCGGACCGGGTCGAACCGCAGCCGCGCGGCCATCTCGCCCGGGTCGAGGGCGACGGAGATCAGGTCGATCGTTTCCATGGGCGTGCTAATAATACCAGAGTTCCGGTATAACGAGAACTGAAAACCACTGATTTCGGACAAGGGCCTTGGGATGATTGCCCTCGGCTCGATCACCACGAGAAGGTGTCGATGCTCGCCTACCTGGTGGCGATGGATATTGGCAACAAGGCAGAACTATTGAAGCTTGATTTGCGTCCAGAAATTAAGGCCCGTGGTGAGCAGAACATGAAGACAGAATGGCAAAAGGCGGAAAGATAGAGGGGACGAAAAAAAACTAAAGCTTACTGTTTCTTGCCGCGTTTCCGCTTGGCGTAAATGCCCAAAGAAACGAGACCCGCACCAAGGAGAGTAATGGCAGCAGGTTCAACCACGTTATAGGATCTTCCTCTATGTCCCGGCCTCCGGCGAGGGCCGAAATCCGCGGCGCTGGCAACCAACGTGACAACCCAGAGCAACATGAACAAGCACGCCACAGGAATCCCTAATTTTTTTTGAGCCTTCTTCATGGAAGACCTCCACTTTCCTTATCCTCAATTTTTGGCAATTATATTATCTCCAATGGCTAGTCATTTGTCAAGGCATTTTTATCGGCCAGCAAAGGCCATGGAATCTTTCCTGGGGGCAAAAGTCTCTTATTGCCCTAAATTCAAGGTAAATAAGGGCTTATCGCCGCTGGTCCGGAACCGGGACAAGGGGCATTCCCGGCTCAATTCGCCTAAGAATTGCCGGGGTTCCTTAAAAGCCAAAGAACATAGCCAAGCATAACCAGCCCCAGGCCGAAAAAGATGAATCCCCCCGACTTGTGGAGAAATCCCCCCTCAATAATCCGGATGTCCACAAAGTAGGAGAGCAAGTAAAGGGTGATGATCCGGACCCCGTTCTTGAACACCGTGACCGGGAATACCGCCACGGCCAGGAGAACCTGTTTCCAGAATTTTCTCAAGAAAAAATGTCCCGCAAGGACTGTCGTTATCAAGAGCGCGATGCTCGACCTGATGCCGCTGCACGCATCGGCCACGACGATATCGAATTCCGGGAGATGAAAGTGTGAGCCCTCCTGGACAAAAGGCACGCCAAACGCCTTGAAAAGAAGATACGTGATTCCGGTAGAGGCGGTGGCAAGAATCGAGACGATCTTTTCAATGAAAGCGATGGGGAGGGGGATCATGAAAAAGAGGAAGGCCAGGGGAAAAAGGGCCTTCTTAAAGGCCAATTTGCCAAAAAGCGCCAAAAAAGACCCGAATATCATAACGATTGCGGACAGTGAACAAATGAAGGCGTGGCCGATGAGATCCGCCTGAATAATCCGGCTGGTAACGAACATGATCAATCCGGCCGCTACAGTAATAATCCCCACAGCCTCTCCGGTCCGGTCTCCTTGGAAATATTTCTTCCTTCGCCTGAAGAAAAAGAAGGCGCTGATGGCGGGGATCAGGGGGATATGCGAATAAAATTCGGACGGTCGCGCCTCTCGCCACACCCTATACAGGGGCCCGAAAACCAGGGCCCCCACGACGGCCGCAGTGAAAAGAAAAGCGATCGTCTTCTTAGCGTTTGATATCATGGCTCTTCAGTTCACGGCTTGTCCTTTTTGTGGCATACTAGGCCAGAGTCAATCGTCTGTCAATATCCCATCTCGTAGGTATGAGCCGTGCCCATTAGATTTTGATTAATATCTTCTTTCGATAAAGCCAATAGCAGAGGGCTCCCATAAGTCCTAGCGTGGCTATGCTTGTAGCGAATTCAGCCAGCCACTCCCCTCCCCAGCCGAAAAGGCCGATGGAAAAAGGCGTTACGACCTGCTCCAACCAGGCTGCTCCTCCGGTCTGGGCGAAGAGATAAATAAGCAGCGGGTTCATCCCCACGGCCAGGAAGGGAACCGCCAGTTTGCGGACTCTCGACACGTCCATGAGCCATCCGGCCAGGGCGAGCGAAAGCAAACAAAGCCCCCCGCACAGGATGACGAAGGAGCTCGTGTTGATACGCCTAATGACGGGCGTAACGGAACTCAAGGCCAAACCCGCGGCGACGCCGCCACATCCTGCCAAGAACAGGACCCGGATCTTTCGGGGCGCCGTCCCCGGCTCTATCAAGAGACGTCCCGCGACAGCTCCCCAGATCGTAAAGGCCGCGGCCGGGATCATATTAAAAGCAACCCAATTGTCTTCCGAAACACTGCCCATAATAAGACGGTCGACATAAGACCCGAAGTTCCGGCCCGGGACGAACGGCTCGTTGAATCCCGGAATAGACCATAATCGATAGAGGAGTTCCGTTGCTGCGATGAGCCCGAACGCAAGCGCAAGCTGCTTCGGAATCGGACACTTCAAGACTAGGAAAGCAATGAGGGTTGCAAGGGCGAGCTGGGGCAATATGTCGTACAAAAAGGCCCCTGGGGGACTTCCCTGCGCAGGCACGATCAGGTAAATAGCCCAACCCAGCAAAAACAACAGCATGGACCTCTTGAGGGCATGGAAGAAGGTATCTCGCCATGGCGTACGCCGGGCCCAACGCCTGTTGTAGGAAAAAACCATGGCCGCGCCGCTGATGAACAGGAAAAAAGGCTGGCCAAGATCCCACAACCTCAATCCGCTCCATGGATGATGTTGGAACTGGAGGCCGATAGAGTGGAGGATCGAACCTTCAAGCGTCGGGGCCAGGAGGAGGTCATAAACGCCGGCCGCCTCCCCGATCAGCAGCAACATGACACAACCGCGAAAAAGATCCAGAGAGAGAATCCTGTTGTCCGGGCCCAGCAAATTGTCGCGGTCAACCATATCGTCCCTTATTTTCCAATTAAGCGGGCCAAAATTCAAGGGCTCCGAGGTTCTAGGACGCGTAGTGTGGCAATAGGCGGATGAAGCGTTGCAGGATTTTCAGGGATGTGGATAAAAACGGGTGGGACGGGAGCCGCTCCCGTCCCACCCGAATCGATTGCCTATTCTCTGTGCGACGCTAGATCTTCAATCACGATGCGGCGCGCAGAGAAGCCCATTGTTGTAGTTATCGAGCAAATTCTTAAGCGGATCGCCGACTCTCCAAGCTGCGCTTCTAGCGGCCACGCCGCTGCCGACAGGATGGATGGCCATCCAGTCCTGCGCTTGGCTGATCGTACCCGAGATGCAGCCCGCGGCATTGCCGATCTCGACATTGAGCACGGCGGCGACCAGATGTTGGAACATCACGTAGGTCATATCCGTGCTGGTGGGCATTTTCATGATGGCGATAGCCGCATCCTTCGTATAGGGCAGCCCTCCGATAGCAATCCATTCAACGGGCCAGGCTTCGGGATGATTCATCCAGTACCCGGGAGTCCCCGTTCCGGGAGATGGATGATCAGGAATGACGTCAAAGTAGAACCGGACGAGGGCATATTTCTCGTAACCGTTGAGGTTGCCGGTATGCAGAGGCGTGACATTTCCAAAGTTAACATTCACCGCAATTGGCAATTGCCAGATGTCGGCGTCTGCCACCCCATCCTGGGCAAGAGCCGGACGCTGAATGGTCACTTGGAAACTTCCGGCACTGGTCGTATAGGATATCTCCAATTTGGGTCTGAGCGCAGGATTTGCGGCGAACTCGCTGCTCGGATAGAGGGTGTAAGGAGTCAGGCCTTGCTCCAAAAGAATGCCATAATTGGGTAAGGTGCCATTTACCCAACCCTGAACCAGAGCCGTTACATCGACCGCATGCGGACCGTTGATGCTGGTCGAGAAAGAGCTAAACGGAGCTGGATCGAAGCTTGGCGGATCACCGGGGCCCGGCATGAACGTGTTCCAGGTTACACCCAGTTCACTCCAATCTTTGGTGATCCGATGCAACCATACGGCCTGGTTTGACGCAATGCCGTATGTAACAATGGAAAAAACAGCGGAAGTAATGGTGGCGCTCTCAGGGATAGTGACCTGGGCTGAAACCGGCAGTGCTGTCGCCCCTGTCAAGAGTCCTGCTAAGAGCAAGAACAAGAAACCTTTGAAAACCCGACCAGAACCTGTCATTGCCAATCCTCCTTAATCGGAAATTAAAAAAAATCTCTTCCCGAGATTCCTTTTCCGCTTCTATGAACTCCGCTTCCCTTCAAAACGTTATTATGATAACAAGGCTTTCGTGGCTAGTCAAGTATAAAGTTTTGGCTAGCCGCGCAGCCACTTAGGAGTGAGGCAAAACGTCAAGAGCGCTCTCGTTTTCAAACGCCATAACTTATTGATTAATAATAATCTTATGGGGATACATTTCCTTTTATGCAGCGTGCGAACACTCATCCATCAGGGTTAGAATTGACCCTTTTCAACAAGAAATAATCGTATTTCCAGACTCGGATGAGTGTCCAGAAATCATACGCCTAGGACTGGACCTTCCGCAGGCAGGTTATGGGCTTGAAACGGCCGCCCCGCGGTCTGTCCGGGAACTCCTCGATCCCTTCCGACGCCTTCCCCTAATGATCTTAATGGTTTTCACATGACGTTGAATAGATACGTAAAAAATTGGACTCGCACGCCGGTTCTCTGATATATCTATTCATCATACGTAAGGAGGCGGCGATGGCACAAAAGTTGTGTTCAAGGTGTTTGCTGTCGGACGATGTCCCCGGAGTTTCCATTGAAAGCGGGGGCCAGTGTTCCGTATGCGCCGGATATGACCGAGAATGGGGAAAATGGGAAGGGGTCAAGAAGGACCGGCTCTCGGCTCTAGAGGGGCTCTTAAAAAAAGTCAAAAAACGGTCGAGATTATATGACGTCCTGGTGCCCTTATCCGGAGGCAAGGACAGCACGTATGTTCTTTACTTATGTCGCAAGGAGTTCGATCTGAAGTGTCTGGCGGTCACCTTTGACAACGGATTCCTATCGGACCACGCCAAGAAGAACATCCGGAACGCCTGCGCGGCCCTCCAGGTCGATCATGCCTTCTTCGCCCTCGACAGGGACCTTATGATGCGGCTCTATCGTTACGCCTTCCTCAAAACGGGGTATTTCTGCCCCATATGCTTGAGCAGCATGGGGGCTATGGTATCAAGAGTCCAAAAGGCGTTCGGCATCCCGCTCTGTATCAAGGGAACGGCCCGAAGAACGGAGGAGCATGTCGCCAAGGAGTTCTTTGTTTCGAGCAATGACTTCGCGGAAAATCTGTTCACGGGAAGTCCTCATGAGAAGGAGGCCAAGTTCCTCTTGGAGCCTGTCGGCATTTTCAAGTCGCCTCCCGCGATCCAATTGCCGGACTTCGTGGACTGGAACTATGATGAGATCTACGCGACGATAACCGAGAAGCTCGGCTGGGAAGCTCCCACCCGCCGGGCCGAGCATTCGGATTGTGTCGTTGACAATATCGTGAACTGGATCCGTTTCAAACGGTTCCCCGTCCTCATACCGGAAATGCTCCGGTTCAGCAAGCTCGTGACCGTCGGACAAATGTCCCGGGAGGAAGCGGAAAAGGAGGTCGAGGCTCAAAAGATCCATTGTGAAGAACCCGCCAACCTCTCCTTTTTCCTCAGCGCGCTCAACATCACTCCTGAGGAGTTCAAGACGGCCCTGGCAGATCCGTTGAAACATCTTCCTTACCTGAAACCTCAAAATAGGGTCGTCCGGCGTTTAAAAGCCATAAAAAGACGGTTAAGATTTTAATGGAATATTTATCCGGATTGAGAGCTGTATAATGAATTCCATATCGATCATCGGGACGGGATACGTCGGCCTGGTCACGGGAACCTGCCTTTCGGAATTCGGGCTGAATGTCATTTGCATGGACACGGACGCCCGGAAGATCCAGGACCTCGAACGGGGCCACATCCCGATCTATGAACCCGGCCTGCCCGCACTCATCACCAAAAACGTCGCCTCCGGCCGCCTTCGCTTCACCACCGATATCGCCGCGGCGGTTGCCGCGTCCCAGGTTATTTTTCTCGCCGTTCATACTCCCCCGGGCGAGGACGGTTCGGCCGACCTCCAGCACGTCCTCGCCGCGGCGGATTCCATCGCACAGCAGATGACGGATTATAAGGTCATCGTCAACAAGAGCACCGTTCCCATCGGGACCGGCCGCAAGGTCAAGGAGATCGTCCGGGCGAGACTCGAGCGCCGCGGAGTCGTTCTCGATTTCGACGTCGTCTCTAACCCGGAATTCCTCCGCGAAGGCTCGGCCATCCGCGACTTCATGCACCCGGACCGCGTTGTCATAGGAAGCGATAACGAGAAAAGCCGCGAGATCGTCCGCGACATCTACAACGTACTCTATCTCATCGAAACTCCTTTCATCTTCACCTCTATCGAAACGGCGGAGCTCGTCAAGTATGCTTCCAATGCTTTCCTGGCTACGAAGATCGCATTCATCAACGAGGTTGCCGGCCTCTGTGACGCCGTGAAGGCGGATGTCCGCGATATCGCCAAGGCCATGGGAATGGACAGCCGGATCGGCAAGTATTTCCTTCACCCCGGCCCCGGGTTTGGTGGAAGCTGTCTGCCCAAAGACACCAAGGCCCTGGTCAAGATCGGGCAGGAGCATGGCGTTCGCATGAGCATCGTCGACTCCGTCGTCAGGGCCAACGAGTTCCAGAGGCATCGCCTGGTCCGGAAGGTCGAATCCGCGCTCGTCGACCTCAAGGACAAGGTGATCGCCGTCCTCGGACTGGCTTTCAAGCAGGGAACCGACGACGTCCGCGAATCGTCTTCTATCCCCATCATCCTCGAAATCATCGAGAGAGGGGGGCGCGTGAAGGTTTTCGACCCTCAGGCCATGGAGAACGCCAAGAAACTGCCTTTCGCGAATATTGATAAAATCATCTATTGCGTGGACGAATACGACGCCGCCAAGGACGCAGACGCCCTTGTGATCCTGACAGAATGGAATCAGTTCCGTCACCTGGATCTCAACCGGATCGCCGGTACTATGCGGGCCAAATTCTTTTTTGATTTCCGGAACATTTACGAACCCGAGGACCTGGCCAAGTTCGGTTTCCACTACGAGAGCGTCGGACGGCCGAAGGCCTGAGTCGCGGAAACGCAACCCTCTGCGCCGCGAAGCGCTAATGTTCCGGCCCTAGCTTGCTCAGCAAGAGGGCCAAGGCCCGATAGGTCGTCGCTTGCGCCCAATGAAGCATGGGCGTCTTGGCCTTTAATTTGAGAGGGTACTGTCTGTAGTAGAAAAATCCCTTTTTATCCTGCATATTGTCGATCGTCCAATTGGCTACCTTGATCGCCAATTCCAAAGATGACGGGTCATAATCGGAGAAATTGGCCAGCGTCTCGATAGCTTGAGATGCACACTGGCTGTCGATGGGATAGGGACGGTTGTGATAATATTTCGGCCTGCCGCTCAGTTCAAAAAAGTGATTCTTGAAATATTCAAATCCCTTTTTCAGGTTCTCTTCGAATGCGGTATCTCCTGATGATTCAATATAACACTTGAGAGAGTCCAAGTTGTATCCCGTGTGAAAGTTGTCTATCCAATGAGAATTCTCACTTTCGGCATAGTACCAGGCGCCGTCGGAAAGTTGTCTTGAACAACTGTATATCATTGCCTCTCTGGCCACTTCCAAATAGTCAGGCTCCTTTAGATATTTTGAGCCCCGAGACAGCATCGCCGCGCCGAGCATATTGGCATTATGGATGGAACTTGGCGCCGAAGCGATATAGCTCAGACAAGTTCCTCTGTCGGTCTTCTCCCGGGGCACATCAAGGATCCAATGGCAAACACTCTTCGCAATGGCTAAAAAACGGGTTTCGCCGGTTATTTCGTAAGCATCCAAGTAAGCTTGACCTATGAGGCTCGTCCAAACGATGATCGGTTCATGCTTGAGCAGCCTTCCTCCCCTGCTCGAAAAAGCAAAATGATTACCCCAACTGTGGGCCGTGAAGCCGGGAGCCTTGTTCTTGTCAAGCCAATCAAGACATTCCATGGCTTTTTTCTTATAGCCGGGGTCCTGCGTGATCTTGAACATCTGTAGATAACCCCACGCCATATAGCCGCGTCCTTTCGTGGATTCCTTGGGCTTGACTCCCAATATCGGCCGCAGATTTATCGGACTTTGTCGGACCAACTGCTGCAAAAGCCGTTCAAGGAACAAACTCCGAAATGTCAGGGGCCTAAGTATTGACGAAAGGCCGTCGAACGGCTCGTATCCCTTATAGTTATGATTTTCCACCCATTGTTCGAGCTCTCGGATGCTTGTTCTCAGCTTTTCTCCAAATTCTAAGATGTTCACTTCAGCCTCACTTATACCAAGAAAAGAAATTCGGGCTCCGGAATATCAATCATGGACGCGATCCCTCGCAGGCGTGCAACATAATGAGGTAGATAATTACCGAAAATGGCATGTGCTGTCAAGAAGCCATGGGAACGAAGGCTTCGGTGATTAAGCCCCACTTCGTGTATCGCTAATGGTCAATCCCACTCAGTGCGACACTCGACTCCCACAGCGCTTCCTGGACGGCCCTCTCATATGATATATCTGATGACCTCGTTTCCTTCTTGTCCCTGAAATACCGGCCCGTCACACCCGCGACATCGCCGGATGCCGCCAGGTAGATGATCGTCTCGGCGGCCCGGGCAGGGGTCCTGAGCTGGCCCCTTAACAGATAAGAGAGCCGGTGCTTCAGCCAGGGCCACAACCCGTTGTTACGGGCGAAATTCGTGGCCGCGCAGCCGGGGTCAAGCGCGTTTACGGAAATCTGCCTATCTTTAATTCTATCCGCCAGGGCATAGGTGAACAGGACGTTGGCCAATTTGGAATCCGCGTATTGCCTTTTTCCATCATAGTCCTCGGCGGACTTGATATTCTCGATGGCTCGGGTACCGCCGTAATGCGCCCCTGAGGAAACACTGATGACCCTTGCGTCCCCGGAACTCTGCAAAAGACCCCTCAAGGAGAGCGTGAGAACGAAGTGACCAAGATGGTTCGTCGCCAGCGTCAGCTCTATCCCCTCTTCCGTCAGCTGATGCCGGAGGATCCTCGCCCCCGCATTGTTGATCAGCACGTCGATCCTGCGGTAATCCCGCCGGATCCTTTCGGCGGCGCTCCGGACTTCCTGCAACAAGGACAGATCGCATCGATAGGCCGTGATCTCCTTGCTCCCGGTCCTATCCCTGATCCTACCGACCGTTTTCTTCAGTTTCTCCTCGTTCCTCCCGACAAGGATCAACCTGTGCCCGAGCTTGGCCAGATCAGAGGCCGCGGCTTCGCCGATGCCCGACGTTGCACCCGTAATCAGGCAGGTCCGTTGATCCATCGCACTGCTGCCTCGACGAATCGGCCTTCAGGGAGAAAACGGCCGCTGTTCTTCCACGAAATGATGGCGATGCCTCAGGACTTCAATTCGCCTTGGCGTGCTGCGTCTTTGGCCCGCTTGCGTAGCGCCAGACGGTACCTGAACTTGTCGATCATCTTGTGAAAAAAGATGCTTTGGTGAAAGAGCTTTTCGATGAGCCAATCGTTCAACAAATGCTTGGCAAGAAATTGCACGACTCGAGGCCCTCCGATCTTCCTGCGGATGTCCTCCCGGTGCACCTTCTTGTTAATCCCCGCCAGGTAGCGATGCAGTTCCCGGCGCTTGGCCGCCGGCAGTTCGGGCGTCTCGAAAACGGGCTCGTTGACGAGGCAGGAGACATCGTTCAGATATTCTTCCGGCTTCTTGAGGAAGGCGTGATGTTCCTCGACCCAGTCATAGAGTTCCGTTCCCGGGTATGGGATCGTGTTGTAAAAATGGACATCATGGACCGGGTACTTCAGCGTCAGCCTGACCTTATCCTCCACGTCCTCCCAGGTCTCATAAGGTGTTCCGATGACGAACAAGAGCTTGATGTCATATCCCAGTTCGCAGGCGGTCTTGATGGCGCTCTCTATTTCCGCCAAGGTTTCGCCCTTCTTCACGATCTTGAGCATCTTGTCGTTGCCGGCATCGACGCCGAAGGCGATCGACCGGAAGCCCACGTCCCACATCCTCGTCAACAGCTCGCGATCCACCCGGTCCGCCCGGATGCCGTTAGAGCAATGGATGAACAGGTCCTTCAGGCCCCGCCGTTCGATCTCATCGCAGATCGCGAACACCCGGTCGCGGATCATGTTGAAATTGTCATCGTCGAAGTTGAATTGCCGTTTTCCCCTTGCGTACCAGTATTCGATCTCATCCACCACGTTCTTAGCGCTGCGGACCCTAAACACCGGGGAGATGATGCGGTTGGGGCAAAAGATGCAAAGATGCGGACAGCCGCGGCTCGTGTAGATGGTCATGGTGTCGATGTAGCGATCGATCTCGAACTTGTGATAGCGGGGCCACGGAAGTTCGTCGAGGTTTTTCATCCATGGGCGGTCCCCTGTGTAGATGATATCGCCATGGCTCCGGAAGATCAGCCCCTTGATCTCCTCATGGGCCAGCCCGCGGCAAAGCTCGACCAGAGTGCGCTCCCCTTCATGGACGACGCCGTAATCGACGGCCGGGCAGTCCTGCAGGACCTGGTCCTTGAGGATGGTGACGTGCGCACCCCCGACGACCAGCTTGACGTCCGGATACTGGTTCTTGATCTCCGCGAGCATCTGATAGAACTTGCGATACTCCATCGAGAGCAGACTCATGCCCACCAGGTCGGGACGAAAATCCCGGATGCGCTTCAGAAGGTCGGACGTTTTGTACCCCAGGTTCATGTCCAGGACGTCGTACTCGATCCCTTCCTGAAACAGCGTTTCCGCGATATAGGCCTGTCCCGTATGGGGCACGACAGCCCGCCACTCGGCGTTGGAAGGCGGATGGACGAGCAAAACCCTTTTGAAAGCCATCTTGTTATCTCCCCGTGAGTGAGTTCCGACGAATGCCCGCTCCATATCTGGCTAAAACCGTCAGACCAGCCCTTACAACCTGTTCCGGTTCGACGGCGATCTCGTAGTCCACGGAGTCGGGGATGGCCAGATCGACTTGAGAACCGAAACGGATCATCCCGATCCGTTCACCCATGGCGACCTCCTGCCCTTCTTTGACATAGGACACGATGCCTCGCACGAAGCGAGACGCGATCTGAACGACCCCGACCATGACGTTTCCGGAGTCGATGACGATCACCGCCCTTTGGCTGCGGATCTCCGCGTTCTGCTTGCCCAGACCCGGGAACCCGCCTTTGATCTTCTTGCAGAGGGCAATCCGGCCAGCGATGGGGGCGCGGTTCACATGGACGTCCAGGACGTTCATCTCGATGCCGATCAGATGGCCGCCTCGGGAAGGCCATTGCGTTTGGATCAGTTCCTCCAGGGGGTATCTCGTCCCCGCTTTGATGGACACGAAGTGGCTTTCCCCCTCGACTTTTTTCACATAGATGACCTTCCCGTCAGCGGGAGAAAGGATGACCCCGTCCTCTTCCGGAGGAACTCTCTCGGGGTCTCTGAAAAAATACAGCATCAGGGCGGCGCCGGCTATGGCCACGATGAGTCCGCATTCGATCAAGAGCAGGAAAATCATTCCGAGGCCGGGTGCCCAAGAAACGATCAAGCTCATAACCGTAGCTGTAGTCAGGCCAATGATAAGCGCTGACGTTACCCACACCCTGTACGGCATCGCCCAGTACAGGGACTGCACCCACATGAATACAAAGGCAAGGGCGACACTGGATACGACGATCTGTAAATCCATCTTTCAAAACCCCCTTATCTTCACGATGTAGGGCACCATCAATATTTCAGCCAAGACGGGCAAGGGGTCCTGCAAGCGGAACGCCGAAAAGGTTTTCTTTCCTTTCCATGACTTGAGGTAGGCGCGGATGCTCATTTTTCTCTTGGCGACTTGTACTGCGCTGGTAGGCAGGTCCACCAGCAGACGAAGCCAATGGACTCCATCCTCAAAGTCATCGATTTGTACCCCATCGCCCAACATGTCCCGGTACAGCAAATAAGGCAAGTCCACGCCAGCGGCGATGGCCAAACTGTGCCAGGACCAGAAGCGTGCATTGATCTCTATCAGTTTGTACTTCTCATCTCTAGGATCCCACATGAACTCGACTTCCGAAATGCCCTGGTAACGCATGGCGTCCAGAAACCGGGTGGCCTTGTCTTCCAATTCGGGGATATGGACGGTTTCGGCATGGGTCGTCACACGACCGAATTCAGCTGGATGCTGCCGCGTCCGGCGGGCGACCACCTTGCCCAGGACCCGCCCGTGGCTGTAGAGGGATCCGAAAGAGTAGAGGTTATCGGCTGCGCCCGGAATAAGTTCCTGGATCATGATCTCGGAACGGTCGATGAGGTTCGCTGCCTTCCGGTATTCCTGGAGGAGCTGCTCTCGATCATCAACCCTGACGGCCTTTTTCCTGGCTTTGTCGTAAAAATTGTCCCGGATAGCGGGCTTTATGATGGCTGGGAAGTCGATGTCCAATTTTTTAAGCTCATCCACGCTCCCGGGGTAAAATGTCCTAGGAAAGGGTATACCGGCCTGTTCGGCGAGCCGGTAGGTTTGCCTCTTGTCAATGGCCGCCTTCGTGATCTCCCAATCCGGGACGGGAATCCGATAGAGCTCCTCCAACTCCTTCTTGTGCCTGCTCAGGACTCCCACCGTCCGGTCGTCATTGGCGTAGATGAGCCAGCCTTTGAGGTTTTCCCTCACAGCCAGTTCGCGGAGGAACTGCAGGAATCGCGCCTCATCTATCGCGGGCGGACAGATGGAGAAGCGGTTTGTGCATCTCGAGAAACGTCCGACGCAAAGGTCCCAGTCGATGAGATACGTGCGAACACCGTGGCCGGCAAGGCTTCGGAGGATGCCAAGGCTTTGAAAGCTACCCACGATGACCAGCGCTCCCGGCCGGGAGGCGGCCATGAATTCTTTCGCGCGCTTACTGGCCATTCTTCCCTGTCCTCCTGATCCTGAAAAAGCGTCTTTTTTCCTTCTCTTCGCCACAAGGATTATAGCCGGCCCGGTTGAAACCCGCCAGCGATGGCGTGTTCGTAGTATCCACGTAGGCCACCACGCGGCGGAATCCCTGCTTTCTGGCCAGTTCCTCCAGTTGCTGGATCACCGAAAGCATGATGCCCTTGCCCCGGTATCTAGGGAAGGTGAAGATGTTCTCCACAAGGACATCATCCTTTCTCAGGCAGTCCGTCCCGGGCGGGTATTGGGACCGGATTAGGTCATTATGGCTTGCGGAAAGGAGCCACGCAACATGACACACATCTCCCGAATCCGTCAGTGCCAAGTAGCAGGCGTCAAAGCCGCGCTCATAAAACGAGACGCGCCTGAGAATTTCAAAGACGTCCTGACCCCTCTCCTCGTTCAAGCGGGCCGAGATTCCCTGGAAGGCCTCGGGCGAGGCCGGCTGTAGAGAGAATGATGTCCTGGCGGCGCTGGGGGCTTTTGCGGGATCCAGGTCCTTGGCCAGCCAGACATAGGTGGACGTGCTATACACCCGTGAAAAAAACTGGCGCAGGAGGACACCTGTCCCGCCTTTGTGCACCAGGAGAAACGCATAATACAGTTTCTTCACGAGGCGCCCTTTTGACATAACAGGCCTCCAGCTTTTGTTCCCGTTTTTTCCGTTCGGCGACTCCCCAGCCCCGATGGGTGTCCGGCTCGACGGTTCCGTCTCTTTAACGAGAGAAAGCATAAACCGGGACCCGGAGGATGTCAAGGAGGGCTTAAACGAGGATTTCTCTTCTCAATACCACCACGTCACCTGGCATTTGCCGCGACGGACCTTCTTTCTCGCCAGGCCGATCCTGACGAACCCGTTCTTGGGCACCAATTTCATCACGGAGGTATTCCATTCATGTGTTTCCAAGTAAGCCCGAAGGAATCCCTCGTCCTTGTAATGCTTGAGGACGTAATCCAACAGGACACAGTTCAGTCCCTTTCCCCGGAAAGGGGGAAAGGTAAAGCCGTCAAAAAGATAGAGATCTCGTTGCATCAAAGGAAAATAATATGGCTTCATAGCCCGGCCTGTAAGAGTCCAGGTGTAGCTCATGTCCTCTGTGTCGTTCATAAGACACCACAAGCACGCCCCTTTCTCGAGTCTGTTTTGGACATATTCCTGCAGCAGTTCTTCAGAATATTCTTCCCCGATGCGCTTGAACAATCTCTCTGGTACTCTGGAGCTCTTGTCGTATCTCTCGACGCGGCAGTTCTCCGGCAAGGGATGGCCTTCGAACCCTCCCTGGAGCAGGTCCCGCCAGTAAAGGACATCCCGATTGTAACGGATCCTATTTCGGGCCTCCCGCCAAAGCCGCTTGATCGAGGCCTTCAGCTTATGCCGCCGGAGATACTTCGCTGTTCGCAAGTAGAACGCTCTGATGGACATCTCTCTTTAACCTCCCATGTCATCCCAGGATTGCCGCATATGGAGGGCCTAGAAATCCTGCCTTTCCCGAATGGGAACAAAGCCGAGCCCTCCGGCTATTCGCGCCACATGATAGACCGTCTGTATATAATGCCTCATGAAAACGTGTTGCCCGAGGAATACGCCGGTTATCGAGAGAAATCCGTGCCCCGCGGCGGCGAATACCGACCGAAGGAGGATCGTCCATTTCCCGGGGCCCAGTTCATCGAGCACGGCGCCTGTCAGGCCGCCAAGCCGGAGGCTCTTTTGGATATAATACGCCCGCGTGCATCGTTCCGGCAGGACGATCTCATAAACGGGGGCTTCTTCGCACCAGATGAACGTGTGGCCCCGGGTCATCATCGTTCGAAAGAACGCGATGTCCTCGCCGCCCGTCCGCCCCCTCTCCGGAGGAAAGGGAGCATCCTCCTTTTCGACGATACGCCGATCGATGAGCGCGTTGCCCGTGCGTGTCTGCAGAAAATTTAAAACCGTTCCGCTGACATGAGACGGCCTGTCACAAAGGTGGCTTTTAATCAACCAGACCGGGGCCTCCGGGGGGAAGAAGGGTCTCACCGGGCCGAGAACCCCCGCCGCCCCGGACTTCCGCAAAGACAGGTAGAGCCGCAGCAGCCAGTCGTCGACGGGCAACTCGTCGTCATCGAGGAACGCCAGGATATTCCCCTCGGCGGCGCGGACGGCGCGATTCCGGGTCAGGGCGATATTCTGGACGGTCTCGTTGTCGTATGTCACGGGAATTTTGGAACGGTGCGCGAACGCCGCCACCGGGTCCTCGGCCGACTTCATGGGGTCGTTGTCGACGACATGCAAGGAAAAATGGAACACTCCCCCGGTTTTCTGCTGCTCCAGCTTTTCGAGCAACGGCGCCAACATCCGGGGACGCTTGTAGGTGCAGATACAGACCCCTATATGGTCGTTTTTGGCTCGACTATCATCCCGTGGATCCCCGGGGCCTTCGTTATTCGTGGGGGATTTTCCGGGGGCTCGCTCATCGCTTCCGGACATGGGAGTCATTCTATCCGGCGGAAATATCGATGTCAACCAGCCTCCGGCCCCGGGGAACGTCAGTCCGAGGGCTTCGACAGCATGCGATAGGTTCCCATGGGGACGCCTTGGATGAGGGCCTCGTAGGCAGGGCTAAGCAGATGTTCGTATTCCTCGCGAAGTCCGGGATGGACCATGAGCTCTACGTTGCAGGAATGCGCCCGTTGAACGATCCTTTCCTGGCGGCGTAGGTTCCACACGGGTTCGATGCTGAAGAATGCGTCGACGCAGATATAGCGACGGACCAGCCAGGCGTCGACCAGCCGGCGATAAAGCCGGTTGACGAAATTCCTCTGCCCCCGCGCGAACGACAGATTCCTCCGGACCCGCTTCCCAGGGGGAATGATACGGTCCGCCACCATGTTCATGCACAAATGCATGTGATCATGGCCGTCGATCTGTACCGGCTCTCTACCGAACAAGCGGCAATACTCGTCATACTGGGCTTCGAAGACATAGCGAAACCCCTTTTTCAGCGAGGGATTGTAGAGCAGCTGCTTCCATTTGCCACGCCGAAGATATTCGGCGACCCGCCCGTGATGGTCCCGCAATAGGGGCGGAAGGTCCGGGCCGTCGAGCGGCAAGTCTAGATTCAGATGCAAGCCCGATTCCAAGCGGGCCGCCGCGGCCAATTCGGACGCGCGTTCGGAGTCCGACATGAAGACCATGGCGCTGGCCGATGTGATCCGTCCCCGTCGGAAACAGGCGATGATGTTATCCGTCACCTCGGCGGCCCTGCCGAGGTCGTCCGCGTTGACAATCAGCATCTTCGGTCCCCGGGTTCTATCTCAACCTGGCCTTGGCGGTCCTTGCCCCGTTGATGATCTTTTCCCGCGCCGCCATGGCTGTCTTGAACAGGAGAAAAAAGGGATAGCTCTTGTACGCATCGAACCCTCCCAAGTAGGCCGTCTCCTGGGCGTCCTTCCCGGCCAATCCTTTCTTGAAGAAGTAGCTTCCCGGGTTCCTCTTCTCATGGACTCCCGCCGTGTCACAGAAGGCGGCGCCGTTTTCCTTGGCCTGTTGGACCATCCGCCAAAACAAAAGGAACGAGGCCTTGTATTGCAGGGCCTTGTCCCCGGTGCCGGAAACGATGGGCAGGCAGAGTTTCCCCATAAGGGACCAACCCAGCGCCGCGATCGTCTCGCCTTCATGGGAGCACAACAAGATCTTGAGTCGCAGTTCCGGGGGAAGGTCGCCGTTGACCTCAAGAGCGTCCCTGACGTCGCCACCGTAGAACTGCTTCCTGTCCCTCATCTCCTTGTTCAAGGCGGCCACGAGCGCGAAATGTCCAGGATCCTTGGCCTCGAAGACCTCGAGGTCTTGTTCCTCCGCGAATTTCAGCGAGCGCTTCCAGCTTCGATGGAGATTTTGCCTGATCTCCTCCATGGATGGACGAAGGTCCACGACGAACGTCCGCAGGCTATCGGGACTGTAAGCGTACCTCTCTTCCAGGAAGATATTCCTGATCGCGTCGTTTTCCGGTGTCTCAAAGACCTTCGGCAAGATCCTTAAGGCGTAATTCCGCTTGAGGACATACTCGTTGAACAGGGCCCTCAGCATGTTCTGGAAATGGGCCCTGTTCTCGCTTTCGCCCTTCCGCCTCCATAGCGGCCCCCAGTTGAGATAAGCGGCCCCCGCGCGCACGAAGGGAAATCTCAGGACCCTCAGCTGGGCCAGGGCAACGACCCTGCCGTCATGCCTGAGAACGACATGGCTCAGGTTATGCGTCCCCCAGAATTTCTCGCCATAGGACCAAGTTTGGTAAAACGTCGCGTCATCGAATTCCTTGAGGAGTTCGTGCCAGCGAGACTTGTCGATCCGATCGATCTCGGCCGAATAAACCCTGCCCAAGCCATTCATGATGGATTCTCTAACTCCAAGGCCTTACCTACTGCTGCTCAATACGGACTTTCATAAGCCTCGAGAAGCAACTTCTGATGCTCCCGCCGAAATTGCCTCCCTGTCTCCACGGGGTTGAAGCATAAATCCGAGCTCGGAGGATGTCAAGGACGATGGGCCTTGAAATGCGAATGGACAGTGCTCAATGCCTTCGTATCCTTGACTTTCTTGGAAAAAAGCCCAATTATGGCTAAAGAAAAAATGACTATCCGCATAGTGGATCCTGTCGAGTACCCTGATTGGGACAGACTGGTTTTATGCAACACGGACTATTCTTTTTTCCACACGTCTGCTTGGGCCAAGACCCTTGTCGCTTCATACGGATTCAAGCCGGCCTATTTCGTCGTCCCCGAAGAGGACCGCTTCGCCCTGATGATGCCGCTCATGGAAGTGAACAGCTATCTGACGGGTAAGAGGGGCGTGGCCCTCCCGTTCACGGATCAATGCCGCCCGTCCACTCTCAATGAAGAGCTCTTCAACCAGGCCGTCCGGAGCGCGATTCATCGCGGCGAGGAACGCCGGTGGAGATATATCGAATGGAGAGATGCGGGACATTTCGACGACCATCTGCCCGTCTCTGAGCATTTTTATGTCCACAATATCGACCTCGCCAGGCCCGCGGCCGATCTTTTCCTCTCCCTCAGCGACAACAACCGAAGGAATATCAAGAAGGCCGTGAGAGAGGGCGTTGCCGTCCGCATCGAGAGATCCCTCGACTCCATCGAGGAGTTCTATCGATTGAATCTCATAACAAGAAAACGCCATGGCCTGCCGCCCCAGCCCTTTGCGTTCTTCAAGAACGTCTTTGAACATATCCTGGCCAGGGACCACGGCATCGTCGTAACGGCCTCCCATAAGGGACGGGCGGTTGCCGCGTCCGTCTTTTTCCATTTCGGCAAAAAGGCCATATACAAGTATGGCGCGTCGGATGTGACGTATCAGCATTTGAGACCGAACAACCTGGTCATGTGGGAAGCTTTGAACTGGTACAACGCCCAGGGCTTCGAGACCTTGAGCCTCGGCCGGACGGAGATGGACAATCCCGGTCTCCTGCAGTTCAAAAGGACCTGGGGGGGCGAGGAGCGTCTCGCCAAATATCATCGGTACGATCTCAGGAAACGGAATTACGTCGCGCGGCGGTCCCCGGCCAGCGCTCATTTCGAGAGCGTGTTCTCCCGGTTGCCGACAGGCGTTTTGCGCCTGGTCGGCCGGTTCTTTTACAAACACGCAGGATAGAGCCCCATGAAAGCTGTTGATTTTTTCTACTTATTGAAACCTTTGATCCCAAGAAGGATGCAAATAGGGATAAGAAGAAAGCGCGCTCTTTTAAAAAGAAAAAGGAATTCGGAAAAATGGCCGATCGATACTGTGGCCGCGCGTATTCCTGACGACTGGCCGGGCTGGCCCGAAAGAAAGGAATTCGCGCTGGTTCTCATTCATGATGTCGACACCGCCAAGGGACTGGGGAATTGCCTGAAACTCCTGGAGCTCGAAAAGAACCTTGGTTTCGTCTCCTCCTTTAACTTCGTGCCGAAGGGCTATCATCTGCCTGATACGACGCGCCGGAAAATCACGGAATCCGGGTTTGAGACGGGTGTCCACGGACTCACCCATGAAGGGAGATCCTTCAAGAACTACAGGACCTTTTCCCAGCTCGTACCCAGGATCAACGAATTTCTCAAGGAATGGAAGGCCGTCGGCTATACATCCCCTTCCATGCTGGGCAATTTGAGATGGGTCGCCGATCTGAACGTCGCCTATGGCTGCTCATCCTTCGATACGGATCCTTTCGAGCCCCGGCCATACGGAGTGAGGACCATCTTCCCCTTTATTGTTCCTAATCTCGCCCAGGACCATTCGTACGTTGAACTTCCGTATACTTTGCCTCAGGATCATTCGTTGTTCGTTTTACTTCAAGAGTGGAATAATTCCATCTGGAAGAGAAAGGTCGATTGGATCGCAGAAACCGGGGGAATGGCCTTATTGAACACCCACCCCGACTACATGAACTTTGCGGGCAACAAATATGCTCTCGAAGAATATCCCGTGGACAATTATGTTGCTCTTCTTGAATATGTGAATAGCCGATACAAAGGCCGATATTGGCATGCGCTTCCGCGGGACGTTGCACATTTCTGGAAAACGACTTTTCCCATGGACGCCGCATATAGCTATGACGGAACATCGATATCCGCATCGAATCGCGTCGCTTCCCTCTCCCATGGAAATAAGTATTTTCGAAAAGTCAAACTGGCTTTGACTTGCTCATCGGGAGGCCATTTTGAGCAGATGCAAAACCTCTATCAATTCTATCAGGAATTCCCGCGCTTCTGGATAGTCAATAAAACGCCTCAAACGGAATATTCTCTCAGCAGCGAGAGCAGGCATTTCATCAATGGCGCTCATTTCAGGAAGCCATGGACCTACGTTGTTCAGGCTCCTCGCGTCTATAGCATATTGAGAAGAGAACGGCCTACTCACATCATTTCGACCGGGCCCGGCATGATCGGTTTTATTCCATTCCTTCTATCACGCCTGCTAAAAATCAAGTTCATCCACATCGAAACATTTTCGCATGTCAATCATCTCACGAAGATGGGCAAATTTATACGGATGTTCCGTCACCCCATTTTCTCCCAGTGGGACGGCGTGGAGCTGAAAAACGTCCTGAGCATAGGGACGGCTATCTCGAATAGCCTCCCTGTTATGCAAGAAAAAAAATCGGAGGATATTGTCTTCGTAGCCCTGGGGATGAGAGAACATGCTTTCCCGAGGATCATTGAGGCCGTGGTATCATTAATCAAGGAAAACGCCATCGAAGGAAAGGTCGTTATCCAGATGGGGTTCACGAAATATCAAACAGAATTGGCAGAGACGTTTGACTTTTGCACCCCGGCGGAGATCAACAGGCTCATCTCCTCCTCAAAATACGTCATCACCCAGGAGAGCGCGGGCATCGTCACAAAGTGCCTAAGGCTAGGAAAGAAATTCATCGTCATGCCCCGGGATTATAAGTATAAAGAATTGCCGACTAAAAGCGATATGAACGAAGACCTCCATTACAAGCTAGCCGAATTGGGCTATACGTTCGTCGTTCATGACAAAGAACAGATGAAAGAGGCCATCGGGAAGATCGATCAGCTGAAAACGGACTTTCGCTTTGACAATTCCCGCGCCATCGCCGCCCTCAAAAGCATGGTCGAAAGCGATTAAGGGAGGGTTCGGGCCCGGATCAACCTCCGACCTGTTCCTGTACGGTTATCGGCGGGTCCGCATGCCATAGGGGATTGACACGCCAGCAGTTCCGGCGCCGGCGTTCTTCTATGGTACAATATCTATCTCCACGGAGGAACGGACCATGAGGGCTCGAATGTCTTTCTATCGTCCCATGTATGGATTTTTGTTACTGGTCCTGCTTGTCGTCGCCAGCTGTTCCAGCTGCTCCACTGACGCCGAGAAGCCGGTCAACGGTCTTGACGCGTCATTCACGTTCAGTCCGGCCTTGCCGGTCACGGGGCAGGCCGTCCAGTTCACGGACACGTCAACGGGCGGCCCGAGCGCGTGGCAGTGGAACTTCGGGGACGGCTTGACCAGCACGTCCCAGAGCCCCCGACACTCTTTCGCGGCGGCCGGCTCCTATACCGTGACGCTGACGGCCGGCAGGGGCTCGGCCTCCGACAGCGCGAGCCGGACCGTTAACGTCAGCCAGAATTCCGCGATCCTTCCGCCGGACCGGACGATGGACTGGTCCAAGGCCGGTGTGTGGTATAACGCCAGTGACCCCACCCGTCCCATGGAGGGAACGAAAGGCATTCCGAGCTTCCCCGTCGGCCTGACCGTTGACACCACGAACCCGGGGCACCCGTACTACTGCGACCCGACGGGGGCGATGGATTGTCGGGCCAATCTCCAGGCGGCCATCAACGCCTGTCCCGCGGGATATTCCGTTCTGATGCCGGCCGGGACATACGCGATGGGTCCGGGCTTGAACATGAGATCGGGGGTCGTCCTTCGCGGCGCGGGTCCGGGCTCCACCACGTTGACGATGCTGGGGACCGGGAGCGTCAGAAGCATCCTTTTTCATGGCACCGGCGGAACGTCAGAGGGCATCGTGATGGATCCCGGCCCGGGCCCAGACGCCAACAATATCAGCGGCCCCGTGGTCTCCGGCCATACCAAAGGCTCTTATACGATCGCCGTATCAGCGGCGCTGGCCGCCAATCTGAGTGTCGGCTGCCTTGTCCTCATCAACCAGACGAACGACCCGGATTTCGTGACGAATGACGGGTCCGGCGGAATCCTGACCTGGGGCGCGGGCGGCGGGACGAGGGCCCTGGGGGAAACCAAGATGGTTTCTGCTATAAACGGAACATCCGTCACATTCAACCAGCCGTTGTATTATACATATGAAAGTCAATTTGCGCCCAAACTGATACGCCTTGTTCCAAGCCCGCTTCTTAATGCAGGAATAGAAGATTTAACTATCGATGGAAACTTAAATGGTGGCTATGGTGGTGGGCGGATCATCGACGCCATGAATGCCGCTTACTGCTGGATCCGGCGCGTTGAGTTCACGGATTGGGCGCTACACGCCATTAGATTTTTCTGGGGTTCCCTCGGTTGCGAGGTCACGAAATGCTACATGCATGATGTGAGCAATTTCGGCGGCGACGAAGGTTATCAGTGCAACCTGGCCGGGAACGCGACCGATTGTCTCCTTTATGACAACATTTCCAAGTGGGTCCATATCGGCATTTGTGTCGGCGGGGCGAGCGCCACCGGCAACGTCATCGCCTACAACTATAACCATTCCACGAACCATCATCAGCCGGCTTGGACCATCCCCTCGCACGGCTCCCACGGCGCCCATACGTACATGAATCTCTTCGAGGGGAACGTCACGGTAAGGCAGGCCGCGGACTTTTACTGGGGCTCCGGGAGTCATCTTATCATGTTCAGGAATTGGCACCGTCTGGAAACGAACAATCCGACCGCCATCAGGGACATGATCGCCATCGATATCGAGGCCTGGAATCAGTATTATTCCGCCATCGGCAACGTTCTAGGGCATGAAGGAATGTGGGGTGACTATGAAATCCAAGGCCCCGAGAACGGAGTCTACGATACCGGAGATGGGCGAGCCTTCTGTTGGAAAATAGGATTCTTCAGCGATGGCGACCAATCTGGAGAAAGACACGCTGCGACCATCAACTCGCTGATCCGTCACGGGAACTATGATTATATCAACCACGCCGTGGTGGACTGGGTGGACGGCATGAGCCGGGACCTCCCGCCGAGCCTCTACCTCGACGCCAAGCCCTCGTGGTTCGGCGCTCTGGACTGGCCCCCCTTCGGTCCGGACGTCGCGGGCTATGTGAAAACCACGCCGTCGAAGCTGCGATGGGATACTTACGTCAGCTCCGGCAGGCTTTCCGACCTGTTCTGAAACTAGACACTTCTGCGATATTTTGTATAATAACGCGGTGGCCCCTATGAAAGACCCCGCACGAGCACCCCATCCTGTTGCCGCCGACCGCCTGTCCTATGTCTTGATCACGCCCGCACGGAACGAGGAAGCCTTCCTGGAAGAAACGATCCGATCCGTCATATCCCAGACCGTCCTGCCGAAGCGCTGGGTGATCGTCAGTGACGGCTCGACGGATCGCACGGACGAAATAGCCCGGAAATACAGTTCCCAATACGCTTGGATCGAATGGATTCGCATGCCGGAGCATGCCGACCGGCAATTCGCGGCCAAGGTCCACTGTTTCAGGGCCGGATATCAACGGGTCAAGGACCTGGAGTTCGATATCGTCGGCAATCTCGATGCCGATCTCTCTTTCGAGCCGGATTATATCGAATATCTCCTCGATAAATTCTCTCAAAATCCTGATTTGGGCGTGGCGGGGACCCCGTTCTTGGAGGATTCCTCATCGCCTTATGATTATCGTTTCACCAATATCGAACATGTCTCCGGGGCCTGCCAGCTCTTTCGGCGGGAGTGCTTCGAATCGATCGGCGGGTATGCGCCCATAAAGGGCGGAGGCATCGACTGGGTGGCCGTGACCACGGCCCGCATGAAGGGATGGAAAACAAGGACATTCGCCGACAAAACCATTCGCCATCATCGGAAAATGGGCACCGGAAAGGCCAAACCACTGGGTGCAAGATATAGCCTGGGTCAACAGGATTATTATCTGGGCAACCACCCGCTCTGGCAGGTGCTCCGGATGTTCTACCAGATGAAATACAAGCCCTTCGTCATTGGCGGGCTCATCCTTTTTTGGGGCTATGCCGCCGCCGGCCTCCAAAGACGAAAAAGGCCGGTGCCGGAGGAATTGGTGGCCTTCATCCGTCGTGAGCAGATCGAAAGGCTGTGGAAAAAATCGCGGCTCAGATGAAGTCGATCTGCATCGTCGCTTACACGGACTATTTGACCGACGCGCGGGTGATGCGCCAAGCCGAATCTGCATATGACGCCGGTTACGCGGTTGATGTCATTACCCCGATCAGCCGGGGCCAGGAAGAAAAGCTGGTTTCAAACCACGTGACGATCCACCGGTTGCGGACGGGTCAGTACCGAGGTACTGAAAGATCCCTCTATATCTTGAGCTACCTCGGTTTCTTCATCCGTTGCTTCGGCCGGATATCCCGGCTCCAAATCAAGAACAACTATCGCATCATCCAGGTATGCAATATGCCTGATTTCCTGGTCTTCTCCGCGGTGTTCTCCAAGCTAATGGGCGCCAGGATCATCTTGGATATCCACGACCCGATGCCCCAGACATATATGGCCAAATTCCCCGGTTCCGGTAGAAAGCGCCTCTATCATCTGATCCTATGGCTGGAGAAGCTCAGCGCGGCCTTTGCGGATAAGGTCTTGACCGTTCACGAGCCCGTCAAGAGGGATATCCTCCTCAGGGACGGCATCCCGGCGGGCAAGATCTCCGTTGTCGCGAACTTCGCGGACGACAGGATATTCACGGTCCTTGACCCATATACAATAGACCTGCCGATCCGGATGATATATTATGGGACTGTTTCCGCGAGGTTCGGTTTTGAAGGCGTCCTATCGGCCATCCGCAGGGTCCGGCATAGGGACAGGCTTTATTTCAAGATCATCGGCAAGGGGGACTATGAAGCCACGCTCCGGGAGCGGATCGGGGCGTTGGGACTCGGCGCCGTCGTCGAATTCGAGAACACGTCCTACCCTCTGCGACAGCTGCCGGAAATCATTGGCCGGTATCATCTGGGACTGGTCCCCTATTCCCCCTCCCCCGCAACGGATTATATGCTGCCCGTGAAATTGATGGAGCTCCTCGCCATGGGAATACCGGCCATAACCGTCCCGAACACGGCCATTCGATATTACCTCGAGGAAAGGCTTTATTTCGGCTATGACCCCCGGAATATGGACACCTTGACCCTTCTCATCGATCGGATCCTCGACGATCCATCGCTCTTACTCGGCAAGAGGGAAGCCGTCCTGAGCGAATCGGCGAGATACCTATGGAAAAACGAACGTTTAAAATACCTGGACATCCTGGCTCAATTGTCGATTTGAGGGAAACATGAGAACGATCAACTTCGCCATCGTCGGGTGCGGGAGAATCGCCCAAAGACACGCGGAGCACATAGCGAATTACGGGAAGCTGGCCGCCGTCTGCGACGTCGTCCCCGAAAGGGCCCGGGACCTTGCCAAGAAGTACTCCTGCGCCGAGTTCTTCCGGATCGAGGACTTGCTGAGAACACAAGGAGATGTCGACGTGGTCTCCGTCTGTACCCCGAACGCCCTCCATGCTCCTCATTCGGTCCTGGCCCTTCAGGCCGGCAAACACGTCGTTTGCGAAAAACCGATGGCCCTCACGTCGACGGATTGCCAGGACATGATACGGGCGGCGCAAGGAGCGCAACGAACGCTGTTCATCGTCAAGCAAAACCGGTTCAACCCTCCCATCGTCGCCCTTAAAAAAGCCGTCGACGACGGCTGGCTCGGAGATATCGTCAACGTCCAGCTCAATTGCTTCTGGAATAGGACCAACGAGTATTACCTGACCTCCGACTGGAAAGGTCGGCTGGCCCTCGACGGAGGGACGCTCTTCACGCAATTCAGCCACTTCATCGATCTGCTGTTATGGCTCGTCGGAGATGTCGTCCGGATATATGCGATCACCAAGAACCTCCTTCACAAGAACATCATCGAGTTCGAAGATACGGGCGTGATTGCGCTGGAATTCGCGAGCGGGGCCTTGGGCACTATTAACTATACGGTCAACAGCCATAAAAAGAACATGGAGGGCTCGATAACGATATTCGGGGAGAAGGGGACGGTGAAGGTGGGCGGGCAGTACTTGAACGTCCTCGAATACCAATCGATCGATGGCCATGAGATCGCTCATGTCGCCGAATGCCGCCCGGCCAACGAATACGGCTTCTATCAAGGCTCCATGTCCAATCACGATAAGATCTTCGAGAATGTCGTGTATGTGCTGCAGGGAAAGGCCGCTATTGCGACAACGGCGGAAGAGGGGATGAAAACGGTCGAGCTCGTCGAGAGGATCTATCGATCCGCGCGATAGAAGGGCCGGGGGAGGATCAGCTTTTTGACTTGATCCCCAGCCGGCGCTTCATGTCTTCCGTTCTTTCGGCCAAGATCCCATCATGGTAGTCAACGACGACTGCCAATTCATCCTTCCTCTTGATCTTCCCGTAGATCAAGTTATTGGCTATGATGGTATGGGTCGTCTCGCCCGTCGCTTTCTTAAACGTGAAATTGAAAATACTATCTTCGATCTGGCAATCAAAACGCATCGGCATCTCAGGATGCAGACACTTCCAGCCCGTTTCCTTTTCAAGTATTTTCGCGATGTCATAGATATCCCACTTCAGATACTTGGATAGACTCAAGTTCTCTGTTTTTTTCGATTTGGGAAAAGGCTTAAAGATGTTGCCGACAGGAGGAACGAACAACTCCAGTCTGAATTTCAATAAGTAATAGTAGGCGATCAGCAAGTAGAACGGGATCCTGGGCCACTTCAATACGTTGAGCTTGAACAACCGCCTCAAAACGATCTTGAGTTTGACGCGTCCGGATAAGAAGTTGTTCTTTTCGAATTTATTGACCGCTTCCAGGTTCACGCGTATATCGTTTTCTAGGGCTTCTTTCAGCACAACGGAGCCGCCCGCATGGCGACAGAAACTACATACCCCCCAATAGAGATCGATATCTCTTAGAGCGAGCGCGGTATATCGAATGAATTTATAATCGCTCTGTTTTTCGCTCCTGATGACCTTGAAATCGACACCGAGATTCTTGCATATCGTTTGGAGATTTCGATCGGCGATCTCGTGATTGAACCCATGATCGTATTTGACGACTAACGGGTTGAGGTCCAACAATTTCTTCGCCACGTAAATGATGTAGGAGCTGTCGAATCCCCCGGAGGCTCCAATGATGCAATGGTATTTCCCCGTGCTCTTTTTCTTGATCTCGTCCGCGATCGAGCGAAGTTCCGAGAGGTCCGAGGTCGTTTGCTTCTTCAGTTCCTCTTCGAAACTAGGAGAATTGCAGTGATTGCATCGTCCGTTCGGCTCGATGACCGTCCCAGGGAATTTGGTCGTGGCAAAACACGTCGGACAGCCCTGTTCATCCTGCCTTGCTTGATCCATTTGCGCCATTCTCTCCTCCTTAAATCCCAAAGTCAAAACGTACTAAAAACCCGACTATCCCGACTATTTTAGTCGAGCCTCTGCCCAAATGCAATAACTTTTTTAAAGTTCCGGAAGCCCGGTTTTTCATGAAACCGCTCTTCATCAAGGATACTGCCCGGATGCATAAGGTTCTTCAGATCGATATGATCGTGCTCATCTCTTTCAGGCCATAAAGGGCGTCCCCGGATGACAGGGAACACCCGAAATACCGTACGGCTAGCCATAATCAGGTCATTATCCTCCATTTAATCCCCTTTTGCGGTGATTTTAGCCCCGCCTCCTCTCATCATAATGAGTGCGAACCAATGGAAAGGATTCATGAAAATATGAGGAGGGCACAAACCATGACAAAAGACTCGAGCTCCCAACACAAGGCCCGGATGATAGTTGCCAGCCTGCTGTTTTTCTTTGTCGGGCTCCAGCTCTCATTGACGAATGCCGTTGGGCAATCCAGAATATTAGCAAGCTGGTCAGCGGACCGCGCTACAAAGATGGCCAGCGATCTCAGGGCAGCCTTCAGCTGTACGCCGCGTTATCCAAATGTCGGACAAGCCGTCCAGTTCCTGGATGCGTCCGCAGGGAACCCGCTCACTTGGCAATGGGACTTCGGCGACGGGACAACCAGCACGGAAAGGAATCCGACCCATGTCTATACGGCTCCCGGATTCCGCAAAATTACTCTCATTGCCGCCAACGGCACGACTTCGAAGAGAGCAACGAAAACCCTGACGGTTATGCCCGCGCCTTCGGCCGCGACCTTTGTCCATAGTCCCACGACCCCGGGACCGGGACAGACGGTGCAGTTCGCGGACACGACTTCGGGTAATCCGACCTCCTGGCGATGGAATTTTGGGGATGGGGCGACGAGCACCACGAAGAATCCGAGCCACGCGTTCATGAAAGACGGGTCTTATGTCGTGACTTTGATCGCCAGCAATAGCTCCACATCAAAGCAAGGGAGCAAAACGGTCGCCGTTGCCAGCATGTCCGTCCTCACTTCGTCATTTACCTATACGCCGGCCCTCCCTACGGTGGGGCAGTCTATGCAGTTCACAGACACGTCGGCCGGCAGCCCGACAGCTTGGTCGTGGAACTTCGGGGACGGGACGACGTCGACGGCACAGAACCCGAGCCATGCCTATACAACCGCGGGATCAAGGACGGTGACTCTGACCGTCACGAACAGCTCCGGATCCAACACCGCAACCCGGACAATGACCGTGGCGGCTGGCCTTGTTGCGTCCTTCAGCTACAACCCGGCCTCGCAGGCCGCAGGTCAGACGGTGCAGTTCACGGACGCCTCCACGGGGACGCCGACCTCCTGGCAATGGAACTTCGGCGACGGGACGACCAGCACGGCCCAGAATCCCAGCCACGCGTTCGCCACGGCGGGATCAAAAACGGTGACCTTGACCGTCACGAACAGCTCCGGATCCAATACGGCGACCCGGACAGTTCCGATAGTAGCCGCGCTGACCGCCGCTTTCAGCTACAGTCCGACATCTCCGACGGCCAGCCAGGCTGTTCAATTCACCGACACCTCGATAGGAACCCCGACTCTCTGGCAATGGAACTTCGGCGAAGGAGCGCCCAGCGTCGTTCAAAATCCGAGCCATACGTTCGCGACAGCAGGGGCATATATCATCACCCTGACCGTCATGACTGCGTCCGGCCAGGACACCACAAGCCGAACGATCACCATAACCCAGGCAAGCCCGTTGACCGCTTCCTTCACCCACAACCCGGCGTCCCCGGCGGCGGGCCAAGCGGTGCAGTTCACGGACATATCGACGGGGAACCCGACGTCCTGGAATTGGAACTTCAATGACGGCTCGACCAGCACCATACGGAACCCAAGCCATACCTTTACGGCCGCGGGATCCTATACGGTAGCGCTGGTGGTAAGCAACGGTTCCGGGTCCAGTACCTCGACGCAGACCGTCAATGTCACTCCGTCTTTGACGCCTATGGCGTCTTTCACCTATAATCCGACCTCGCCGGCTGTGGGCCGGGCAGTGCAGTTCACGGACGCCTCCACGGGGAATCCGACGTCTTGGCAATGGAACTTTGATGACGGATCGACCAACACAACCCAAAATCCAAGTCACATATTTTCAACTGCGGGCTCCTACAATGTCATTTTTACCATTTCGAATGGCACCGGCTCTGACAGCTTCAACCAAGTCATTTCCGTCGCGCTTGCCTCAGGCGATGTTCACTACGCCGCCACCCCATCTTCTGCCGATATTCAGGCGGCCATCAACGCGGCCAGCGATAGGGATACCGTTCAGGTTCCGGCTGGGAGCGTGACGTGGACGTCGAACGTCACGATACCTTCCACAAAGGGCGTCCGGCTCATCGGGGCCGGGATAGGCAGCACCAACATAAACCTCGACAATGCGTATTGCCTCTATTTCTACCCGAGGCAGGAGAATTCGCCCGTGCGGGTTTCCGGCTTCAGTTTCACGAACTGCCCGGCCCCGTCCCTGCAAATTAATGATTACACCATTGGGTCGAACAATTGGCGCGTTGACCATTGTTCGTGGACGAACGGAGCCCTCGGCACTCAACTCAACGTCCACGGCCATACTTTCGGCGTCATCGACAACTGTAATTTTACGAACACGCTTCGCACCCTCTGGATTGACGGCCAGGTCCGCCCATTCGATATCACCGGGTCGCCTATGCCTTACCCCGGCGGGTATTCGTGGATGCAACCCATCACGATAGGCGGGCCGGACGCGGTCTACGTCGAGGACTGTACTTTTCACAACACTTCCGCCAGTATCTTCCATAACATGCGGGGCGGCGCGAGGTTCGTTTTCCGTCATAACACAGTCACAGGCATAAACGGCTTGGAGACCCACAGCGGCTGCACGCCCGGCTATCGAAACCCGCGCTGGATGGAGATCTATGAAAACACGTTCGACCTCCAGGGTCTCGGGTCGTATTGGTGCGGGTTGTTCTTGAGGTCAACAAACGGGATAGTTTTTAATAACTCTTTTTCCGCCGGCTATCCAACGGTCATCCGCTTCGACAACGAGACGATTTGCCTGGATTCCTGCACGCAGCCGTGGCCCGGCGCGAAAAGGACGGGCTATCCCGCCCAGGATCAGATCGGCGCGGGAAGGGACACGGGCTGGGGGACGCCCCAGGCGACAAACGAGGCGAAGCTGTGGATCTGGGGCAATACACAGGGCGGCAACCAGGTGACGCCCCAGTTCTCAAGTTGCGCTAATTCGGCGGAGCTCGTCCAGCTCGGGCGCGACTATTTCCTGTCCGCGCCGCCGGCATACACACCCTATACCTATCCGCACCCGCTAAGATACGATTAGTGTCGCGTCCCGGAAATGCTCAGCTCCTGAGAGTCAGGGCGTTAATGCGCAGACCCTGAACGATCTCTAGCCATCGAGTTTCGCTCATCGTTCGGATTTCTTGACCGGCGATTTCCGCGGGGCTCTTTCAGTTCGTTCGCTGTCAAGCGAAGCCCGGATATGCGATCCGAGGCCGTTAGGAACGAACAACGGATCATCCCGACAGGGGACACCTTTTCTTGGCCGGGGTCTCGGGAGGCGAACTTCCCAGAAAAGGGAATTTGCGCTATAATAGCTTCTGTCACGATGGCGTTCGGTTCTCCGCGGGACGTCACCCAAACTGAAACAGGTTCTTAGATCAGGGGCCAGGCGGGGGAATTGCCCAAAAAGGGAGGATGTTATTTTTAGAACCGTCCGTTCTTGGTCGAGGAGGGAAATTGCCATGAGGGTTCTTTTCGGCAAAATCATCTTCATTGCGGCGCTATGTGCGGCCTGTCAGACCGCTTCGACCGGCGCTCCCGCCGATACCAGGACCGCCAAAAGCCCCTCCTCGACCGACGTTCAGGCCGCCATCAACGCGGCCCGCGACGGCGATGTGGTGAGTGTCCCGGCGGGGAACGCGACATGGACCGGGAATGTCTCGATCCCCTCAAGCAAGGGGATCTCGTTGATCGGGGCCGGGAGCGGGAACACCAATATAACGCTCGGAAGATACAACCTGACGCTCCAAACGCGCGAAGGGAACTCTCCCGTTCGGGTTTCAGGTTTCCGGTTTATCAACGGCCCCGGGTACGCCCTGACCATCAATTCCCGCAACATGGGGGCGAAGAACTGGCGCGTCGATCACTGCGAGTGGATCGACAATGCTCCTATAGCCGTTTTCGTCTCCGGCTACACTTGGGGCGTGATCGATAACTGCAATTTCCCGAACATCGAAAGGGCGATATTCATCGAGTTCCGCTGTGACGGATATGATTACGGGGTCCCCGGCGATCACTCCTGGGCGCAGCCGATCACGATGGGCGGGCCGGATGCGGTCTATATCGAGGACTGCTATTTTAACAACACCATTTCCTATCCGGGCCAGGTCATCGACATGAGGGCGGGCGGGCGATACGTGTTCCGCCACAACACAGTCAGAGGCTGGATGGGCGTGGAAACCCATAGCGGCTGCACCCCCGGTTTCCGGAATCCGCGATGGGCGGAGATCTATGAGAACGATTTCGATGTGAACCCTTTGACCCGCTGGCTGGCCATCTGGTTCAGGGGAACGAACGGGGTTTGCTTCAACAATACTCTTAAGGGCTCTTACACCGATCCCATCCAGTTCGATTACGAGATGGCATGCCCAAGGCCGGAGGCCTGCGCTTACCCCTGGCCCCCGCCGGAGACGATGACCTATCCTGCCCAAGACCAGATCGGCGTGGGCCGGTCCACGCGCGGATGGGGAACCCCCCAGGCGCTGGATGAAGCGAAGTTATGGATATGGAACAATACGAAGGACGGCAGACCGGTAGCGCCGCTTTTTTCGAGTTGTGAGAAATCGGCCGAGCTGATTCGGCTCGGACGGGATTATTTCCTGGCCGCCCCTTCCGCCTACGCACCCTATACCTATCCGCACCCACTAAGAAAAGACTAGTGTGGCGTCTCCGGAATACGCAGGACTCCGACCCTCGCACGACCGAGCCATGGGACTCGCCCGTAAAAGATCACTGATCAACGAACTGTCTGTGGATAAGCTCGCTCGTCAGGATTTGGTTTATTTCCAAAGAATAGTTCCCCAGCCCCTTGACGTGGGCCGACACGATCTTCTCAAGGTATCGCCGGTCGAGGTAGGGCCTGCTCAGCGTCCTTTCGTCAAGCAGCATGTCTTTGATGTATCCGGAGAGTTCGTCCCGATACCAGACGCGAAGATGAATGAACTTGTGCCTCCCCAGGAATATCCTCTCCAAACGGAGCGGCCGGAGAACGTGGTCGAACCTCGCCAGCCATTGCGGCATCCCGTAATCATAAGCGTACTCGGCTTTTATCGTGAACTGTTGGAACATCCGGCTGACCGCCGTGAACAACGGGACGGGCTTATGGAGAACTCCTCGATCCGTCGGCAGATCCGCTAGGGCAGGATTTCCGTCCGCGATCAGCCTCAACTGGATCTTCGTGTTCGTGTCTGGTTCGGCGGGCGCCCGATAGGCAAGAGCCACGAGGTCCTTATCCAGGAAAGGCGACCGGAGGGTGAGTTGCGACAGTTCCAACGACAGTCGCGAGTAGTGGAACCAAGGGACTTGCTTGAACGCAACGAAGGACAGCGGATGAGCGCCGATCTCATCGCGGTATGTCTGGGCGGCGATTTCAAGAACTTGGCAGAAGTCCTTTTGCAGAATCCGTTCGTTCATCGGCCGGGGCCTGAATGCGATATAACTCCGGAGAATCTCCTGTCCATAGTTCCCGGTCAGCCTGACCGGAGCGAGTTGCCTGGCGAGCCGATTGAGATAGAGTTCCGGGGCCCCGCTGACATCCATCGTCCCATCCGTCATATACACCACCCTTTCCGCCAGGCTCGGGAATCCAGAAAAGAACGCTTTGCCTATGGAGATCACCTGATGCGTCTGGCCGCAGATCCTGGCCACGAGACGGGCCAGCTTAACATCCTGACAATCGCGATAAGGCCCTCCAAAGGTATAACAGGGCAGGGTTCCGGGCGAGGGTCGCGCCCAAGCCATGATCATGCGGCTGTCCTTGCCGCCGGTCAGCGAGACCGCCACTTGTTCTTTTCCGCGCAAATATCGCGGGAGGATGCGGGCCCAGGTCTCTTTGAGCTTGTCGTAATATTCCCGGCCGTCGAGCCGTTCCTGTCCCTCCCAGACTTCCGGCCGGAAATAGAAACTTTTCCTGGGCTCTTCTGCGGGAAGAAAAGCCCACGCAGACCCGCCCGGAACCAGTGAAATGCCGGGGAAAAGAGTCCTGTTTTGAAGCACGCACCCGCAGGCGAACATTTCCCCAAGGCCCCTCGGATCTATCCGGCGCAGTTCCGGCGAAACGCTCAGAAGCGCCTTGGCCTCCGAAGAAAAATAGAAGACGCCCTTGTTCTCGAAAAAATAGACCCGGTTCAATCCATGCCGGTCGTTGAACAGAATAACCCGGTTTTCACGGAGATCCACGACGATGCCGCTGAACCGTCCGTTGAGCTTATGGACGAAACTGGCACCCTCTTCCTCGTACAGGTGTACGAGGTAGCTCGCGTTTCCCGGCCCGAAATCGTGTCCACGGGCACGGAGCTGACGGATCTCATCGGGGTCCGTGAAATCCTCACCTGAGAAGACCAGGCCGATATCCTGTTTTTCATTCCAGACCGGCATGCCGTCCGAGAAAGAACCTCTATGCCCGACCCACCCGAGCCAGAGGCCAAGCTTTTCATGGATATAGGTTCCGCTGGAATAAAAGGCCTCATGTATCATGCTTCGGACCATCCGGAAGAGATCCGCTTTCTTTTCTTCCGGCGTTCCCAGCCCGATTATTCCAGTTATTCCCGGCATTTCAGCATCAAACTTACCTAGACTCCGAGGTGATGTCAATATCGAGTGAGGGACGGGGCGCTTCGGGCGCCGCCTTCGGCCATCGCGTCGCCCGGCCCGGTCTCCCGACCGTGCTTGACATCCGTCACCCTCCGATTTAAGATTTTCTTTGAGAAAGAGATGGGAGGGTATCGCCGAAACCGCTCCGGAAGTTGTCACGGTCGAAATGGGGAATTCCCAGTTCTGCGACCACGAAGAATATATTTCGGTTCTCAAAAGGGCTCAGCGATGACTCGCGGCTGCGAAGGCGAGTCGGATGGGCTGACGGGAACGAGCCTTCGCGGAAGCCCTCTCAGGGATATCGCTGCCAGTTCGTAGGAGCACGAAACTCATGATCCTGGAGAGCATCGAATTTTACGTCAGAGGCCGGTTCCTCAAGACTGCTGGGCTTAAGAACGAGTGGCTCGATGATGTTGAGGACCCGGAATCGATTATCGGGGAATTGAAGAGGCGGAACATCGGGGCCGATCTTTTCACGTTCTGGCAAAGATATCCGGATGCCGAACCCAAATTCCCCTATCACATGGAATGGGATAATTGGGCGGTCCTCACGGTCTCGTCCTATGACAGTTGGTTCCAACATCAGATCCATAGAAAAGCCCGAACCGCAATCCGAAAAGCCTCCAAAATGGGTGTCGAAGTCAGAATAGCGCCTTTTAACGAAGAATTCATCACAGGCGTGACGAAGATATTCAATGAAACGCCTTTCAGGCAGGGGAAGAAGTTCGAACATTTCGGGAAATCTTTCCAAGAGGTTCAGGAGGAGCTCAGCAAGGAGTCGGCCAGGACTGATTTCATCGGTGCCTATTATCAGGGCGAGATGATCGGATTCACGCAACAGGTCTATGCCAAAGAGTGCGCTCACCCTTTTGGAGGACTGACATTGATCGCCCATCGCGATAAATCGCCTAACAACGCCTTGTTAGCCAAGGCCGTGGAGGCCTGCGCGAGCAGGGGCGCAAGATACGTGGTCTATGGGATTTTTGATTATGGGACGGGCGGCGGCGGCCTGGCCGAATTCAAGATCCGCAACGGTTTCCAAAAAGTGCTTGTCCCAAGGTATTTTGTCCCTTTAACCGCTCAAGGAAGAATCAGCGTGAGTTTGAACCTGCATCATGGCCTAAAAGGGATGGTCCCCAAGAAGCTCTTAAAGATCATCGTCGACATGCGAAAAAAACGGCACGTCAAGAGGATCCAGGGCTGATCCGGCCCCGGGGATGGCTTCAAAGCCTCCCGTCCATCCTGCGGTTCATAGACCGAGATCCAATGGGATAAGGGCTCGGGTCAGGGGCGGCGATATCGCGTCACCCTGTGCCCGGCTTTCCGACCGCTCTTGACATTCCCCGTGCTCCAAATTAAGATTCACTCCGAGAAAGGGCGCGGGGATTAAAATGCCGAAACTAGACCGGGGGCGGGTGTCTCATTATGGCTATTGCCGGAGATGCACAGGAGCATCGCAATGATGATCCTGGAGCGCAGCGGAATAAACGTTGCGGGAAGGTTCCTCAAGACGGCAAGGCCTAAGAACGAGTGGATCGATGATGTCGAGGACCCAGAATCGATAATCAAGGAACTGAAAGAGCTAAATGTCAGGGCCGATCTTTTCACATTCTGGCAAAGGTATCCGGATGCCAAGCCAAAATTCCCCTATCACATGGAATGGGCTAACTGGGCGGTTCTCCCGATCACTTCATATGAAGATTGGTTCCATCATCAGCTCAACAATAAACTGCGAGCCAAGGTCCGAAAAGCCCCCAAAATGGGTGTCGAAGTCAAAATAGCGCCTTTTAACGAAGAATTCATCGCCGGCGTGACGAAGATATTCAATGAAACACCTTCCCGGCAGGGGAAGAAATTCGCACACTATGGAAAAACCTTCCAACAGGTCAAGGAGGAACTCAGCAAGGAGTCAGCCAGGACCGATTTCATCGGCGCATATTACCAAGGCGAGATGATAGGGTTCATCCAACAGGTCTATGTCAAAGACGGTGCTTTTCCTTTTGGAGGGGTTTCATTGACCGCCCATCGCGACAAATCTCCCAACAACGCGATGTTGGCTAAGGCCGTGGAGGCATGCTCGAGCAGGGGCGGGAAATACTTGGTCTACGGGCATTTTGATTACGGGACGGGCGGAGGCGGGCTCACCGAATTCAAGGTCCAAAATGGCTTCCAGAAAATGCTGGTCCCAAGATATTATATTCCTCTGACCCTTAGAGGAAGAATCAGCCTAGGTCTGAAGCTCCATCACGGTACAAAACGGATGATCCCCAAGAAACTCATGAGGGGCCTTATTGCCATGCGGAAAAAATGGCATGTCAAGAGGGTCCAGGGCCTGGACTCCCCCCAAAAATAGCGCTGTTCTAGTTTAATGCCGGCTTTTTCTATCAGATGTATGCGATTCCATGGGAAATCATAAAAACTGGGGAAGTCCTCGACTCAGGGCTGATTCAACCCCGGGATGCGATGAACCCCCGTCGAGGGGCTCAAGGAACAGTTTCGAAGAGTCTCATCTCGGACTCGGTTTTAGTCACCGTCTGGACCTGAATGCCCCGGGCAGCCTGGTCGAAGCCGCCGCGGCCGTTGATCAGGTCACGGGCGCCGGTCAGCCAGGTATCAATGGCAGCAAAATCGGGATGGTGCCGGGGATTGTTGTTGAAGGGATAGAGGATGTACTTGGCGGTCCAATAGTCGAGGGCCACCGGGTCCTGGCTGGCGACGATCTGGCTGGCGCGGAACGTGGTCGACGCCGGGTACCCGATCAGCGAGCTGTGGGACACCCAGATAGCGTCCATGATGTTCAGGACCGGCGTATGGACGGAAACCATCATCTTGCCGCAGGTCTCCCCGAGGCCGGCATAGTGGCGAAAGCTGGACTGACCATCGGCCATCGAGACGATGCCGTAGACGTTCTTGAGGGACCCGGTAATCTCGGAGCCGCCCGTGTCGTGGTGCTTGAGCACCTGGATGTTGATAAGTTTCAGATTGGAGTCGTGGGCCGACCCGTTCCAGATCCCTTCCCTGAGTTCGACGCGCCGTCCGCCGGCCGTCGTGAAGCAGGGGTAGGAAACGTTTTCGTAAATCCGGTAACCGTTGGTGACGCGGTCGGCGGCGGAGATGAAGGTATGACCGAACGGATCAAGCAGGAAGGCGGAAACCCTCGAGTCCTGGAAGAGGTTGTTGACGAGCCAGAGAAAGGAATGGCTCTCGTTCTGGGCGTTGGCATGGACCTCGGTATTTGTGTAAAGGTGGGTGTTGTCGCAGTTGAGGCTGCCGTGACCCTGGCCGTTATCGAAGATGACCACTTCCCCGCGGAAAACGTCAGGGTGCTCGAGGATGCGCTGGACGAGGCCTCGGACTAGGTCGCTGTTGGTGCAGCCCCGGTACTTCCACTGGGCGTTGACCTTGATAAGGACGACGTCGTCGGGAGCGATCAGGCCCTCGGGGCCCCTGTCGACGCCGCTCTGGGAGGTCCGGTAGAACTTGAGGCCGTTCCCGCCCATGAGCTGGATCAAGGCGTCGACCCCCACGTGATGGTTCCCGGGGGTCACGGCGTTGTCAGCGATCTGGCTGACACGGAAGATTGGGCTCAGTCCCTCCACTAGCACCATCACCGTCAGGGTCGCCGTCCGCGAGACGCTGTTATGGGTCGCCGTGATCGTCACCAGCGTATCGGCCGCCACCGGGCTCGTCGTCACCGCGAACGTGGCCGTCGTCGCGCCCGCCGGGACCGTCACCGTCGCCGGCACCTGGGCCGCCGCCGCATTGCTGCTCATCAGGCTGACCACCGTCCCGCCCGCCGGCGCCGGTCCGCTCAGCGTCACCGTCCCCGTCGACGCCCCCCCGCCCAGCACCGTCGCCGGGCTCACGTTCACCGCGGTCAGGCCGGAGACGGGAGGGGGCTCGTCCGGAGGTGAAGCGGTATCGCAGCGGACGAGGGGGAGCGCTGCCGTGCCAGCTAATGACCACTTGACGAAATCGCGTCTTTTCATGATCGCACCTCGACAAACATGACTCTGACATGATTCTAGCAGATTTTTCTCCCGATGTCAGTCCGGCGGCGGCCGTAAACCCTTGACTTGTCTTTAGCTATTTCAATAAGATGGTCCATCCGGTATGACCGTAAATCTCGGGAAAGAGGATGACAATAAGCTTAAAGACCAGTTTATCCCATCCCGGAACATCGCCTATCGACAAGGGGGGGGATCCCGTTAATCATGCCTGCTAGCCTTGCGCTTCTGATCTGTTTGATTTTCATCTTCTTCTTCCTCCGCATCGACAAAGACACAAGCGACCGCCCCTCCAAGGCCCTGATGATCCCTTTTGCCTGGATGTGCATCGCGGGCTCGCGGTACGTCGGTCAGTGGCTCAAACCACGGGATCCTAACAATCTCAGCGTTTATCTCGAAGGAAGCCCCGTGGATCGTGCGGTATTTATCTTTCTGGTCGTCGCCGGGATAGTCGTCTTGGCCAGGAGGAAATTGCCCTGGGGAGAGATCTTCGCGAAGAATATCTGGGTGTGGCTCTACTTCCTCTATGGATTGATCAGCATCTCCTGGGCCGATTTTCCGTTCGTGGCCTTGAAAAGATGGGTCAAAGGATTGGGGACTGTGGTCATGGTCCTGATCATATTGACGGAGACCAAACCCTACAAAGCGCTTGAAAACGCGCTGAGGAAAATGGCCTTCCTTTTGCTCCCCCTATCCGTACTTTTCATAAAATATATCCCTCGTCTGGGGAGGGCTTATCATATGGGGCGTCCCATGTATACGGGAGTTGCCGGTCATAAGAATGGACTAGGAATACTTTGCCTGGTAGCGGGGATATATTTCTGCTGGATGTTCCTCATCAGGACCGTGGAGCGTTCGACCCTCGAAGACAAGGCGCGGATCGCGCTTTATGCGTGCATGATCCTTATGATCGTTTGGCTGACCCGTAAGGCCAACAGCGCGACGTCATTGTCATGTATGATCGTAGGGATAGTCGTGATCGTTCTCTCTCGAATGCCGTCGTTCAGGAAGAACCCTCAAAGGATCCTATACGTCGTTATGTCCTTCTTTATCATTTTCATCTCACTCGAGGCTTTTTTCGGCGTCAAGGACAAGATTTTTATGCTTCTAGGAAGAGAACCGACCCTGACCTCGCGTGTTCCGATGTGGAAGGATCTCATATCGATGGTCAGCAACCCCATTCTGGGTTTTGGCTACGATAGTTTCTGGATGGGTGCGCGACAGGAATATATCTATATGAATTGGGGGATCATCGGCAATGCCCACAACGGGTATCTGGAGATGTATCTTAATCTTGGCTTGATCGGGGTATTTTTCATAGCGGCCTGGTTCGCGTCAGGATTAGCGAAGATCCGGCGCTGTCTTCCCGTTGATTACTCTGTGGGCATACTCAGGTTTGCTCTCCTATTGGTCACCGCAATACACAGTTACACGGAAGCTTCTTTCTACGGTGTGAGTTTAATGTGGATGCTTTTGTTTTTGGCGATCATGGATCCCCCGCGAATGAAACAACTCCCCTTTTCGAGCGGAAATCCGGGAGAACCCTGCGCCGCAGTTGAAACATGAACAATTCCGAAAACTATCTCCATAATATCGCGGACCGGTCATACATACAGAAAGAACTGAAACAGAAGGCCGTTCGAGGGGCTTCCGTCACCATTGTGTCGCGACTCGCCGAGCATGCCATTCACATGATCAGTGTCATCGTTTTGGCTCGTCTTCTGACTCCCAAGCATTTTGGATTGGTCGCGATGGTCGCCTCCGTAGGGAGCATTTTTAATGTGTTCAGAGATCTGGGCCTAAGCGATGCGACCATACAAGCTCCTCAGATAGATCACAAACAGGTCAGCACCCTTTTTTGGGTCAATGCGCTCTTTGGGATGGCCATATCATTGTTGTTCATTGTTTTTTCGCCTCTCATCGCGTTGTTTTTCAAGGAACCGGAGCTGAAAAATATTGCCATATTTTTTTCGCTCAGTTTTGTTTTTGCCGGCTTGTCGATACAGCACATGGCTTTGATGAAACGCAGGATGGAATTCTCGAAGATAGCCGGGATATCTCTAGCCAGTTCGATCGTCAGTGTCGCAGCAGCTATTGCCGTAGCTGCACTTGGTTTTGGGTATTGGGCGATCATCGCGAGACAAGTCGTTCTTTCCATAGGCCTGGCCATAGGGGCGTGGGTGTTTTGCAGCTGGAAACCGAGGAAGCCTTCTTCCCTCGCGGGAGTTCTTCCGATGATAAAATTCGGAGCGAACATCATCGGATTCTATTTCTTGAACTATTTCGCACAGAATTTAGATAAGACCCTGATCGGCTGGCGAAACGGCGCGAAGACGCTGGGGTTTTATGATCGGGCCTACCAGCTGTCAGGAATGCCGATCGAAACCATGACTTTGCCGGTTCAAAGTGTTGCCGTTACAACTTTGAGCAAGTTGGTGAATGAACCGGACAATTTCAAGAGGTACTACCTGAATGCGCTATCCATCTTGGCATTTGTCGGGATGCCTCTCAGTGCATTCTTAGCTGTGAACAGCAAGGATCTCGTCCAGCTCCTTTTAGGGCCGCAATGGGAAGCCACATCGGATATCTTTTTATTCCTAAGCATGGGCATCGGCATCCATATTTTGTATGCGACACAAGGGTGGCTGCATATCTCTCTGGGGAGAACGGACCGATGGGTCAGGTGGGGATTGATCGCGACGCCTATTGTCTTGCTTTCTTATGTCCTAGGCCTCCGATGGGGGGTCACGGGCGTGGCCGTATTCAGGACAACCAGCTTTTTGATCTTGCTCCTTCCCGGCCTATGGTACGCGGGAAAACCCATTAACCTCAAGATAGCGCAGATCTTGTCTGAAATATGGCGCTTTGCTCTTTGCGCTCTTATATCGGGCGTCCTTTGTGCCCTTTTCATTATTCCCTTCCTGGCCTCGTTCAATATATGGTTGCGACTCGGCGTTTCTCTAGTCTCGTACGTTATTATCTATTTGGTTCTTATCATCATCATCTATAGAAGTATCGGGCCTATCAAAAGACTTCTATCGTTATTAAAATTGTTATTGCCCAACCAATGAAATCTGCTACTTTTGTCAACATGAAAAGGATCCGGTCAGCAACGAAGGAATATTTCCCTCCTCACCCCTAGGGGTGAGACGAGCCCCTAAAATCTCACCCCTGAAATAGCCCCCGGGGGTGATATACGAGGAGGGGGGATATCCCCTACCCTATTGCCAAGATGCTAAGCCATAGTAGTGTGTCCGATAATAGGACGCCGCTAAAATGAAAAGGAGTCATACATCATCATGAACGTCCCCTTCGTCGACCTCAAAGCCCAATACCTCGCCCTCAAGTCCGAGATTGACCCCGCCATCCAGTCCGTCATCAACGAAACGGCATTCATCGGAGGCAAGTACGTCGAAGCCTTCGAGAAAGCCTATGCCGAGAAATTCGGCATGAAGCATTGCATCAGCTGCGCCAACGGAACTGATGCCATCTACATCACTCTCAAGGCCCTGGGCATCGGCTTCGGAGAAGAGGTCATCACCGTTGCCAACAGCTGGATCTCAACGTCCGAAACGATCACCCAGGCCGGCGCCAGGCCCGTCTTCGTGGACATCGACGAGTATTTCCACATCGACCCCGCCCAGATCGAGGCGAAGATCACGAAAAAGACCAAGGCCATCATCCCCGTCCATATCTTCGGACAGCCGGTGGACATCAAGGCTATCCAGGCAATCTGCGAGAAGCACAAGCTCTATCTCATCGAGGATTGCGCCCAGTCCCATTTCGCGACTGTGCATGGGAAGAAGACGGGGACCTTCGGGATCGCCGGGACCTTCAGCTTCTACCCCGGCAAGAACCTCGGCGCCTACGGGGACGCCGGGGCGATCGTCACAGACAACGACGATTTCGCCCGGAACGCTCGTCTCTACGCGAACCACGGCTCGCTCCAGAAGCACATCCACGAGATCGAGGGCATTAACAGCCGTCTCGATTCCATCCAGGCCGTTGTGCTTTCCGCCAAGCTCAAACACATCGACGATTGGAACCGGGCCCGGAACAGCCATGCGTTGAAGTACAACTCCCTCCTGGAAGGTGTCGAGGGGGTCAAGTGCCCGAAGCTCCGGCCCGACACTTTCCACATCTTCCATCTCTACGTCATCCGGGCCGAGCGGAGGGACGACCTGGCCGCTTTCCTCAAGACTAAGGGCGTCTTCACGGGTATTCACTACCCCACCGCCCTCCCCTTGATGCCAGCTTATCGCTATCTGAGGCACAAGCCCTCGGACTTCCCGGTCGCCTACAAGTGCCAGGACGAGATCCTGTCTCTTCCGATGTATCCGGAGTTGACGGACGAGCAGATTACCTATGTCGCGGATTCGATCAAGGAATTCTACAAAAAATAGGCCTATTGCTTAAGAGAAAAAGGTGTGTTAAAATGTTGACCACTGGTAGCCTTTCGCCAAGAGGTTCTACTGGGGAAAATCAAATAGGTTATGGGAGCGGGTATCATGATTAGCATCGGTGTAGTCGGGTACGGGTACTGGGGGCCCAACGTGGCCCGGAATTTCCATTCGACGCCCGGGGTCAAGCTGACCGCAGTCAGCGACATTTCGGACAAGCGCCGGGGCCTGGCACAGACCCACTATCCCTTCATCAAAGGGATGAAGGACCCCCTGGAGCTCATCCGGTCCAAAGACGTGGACGCCGTGGCCATCGTCACGCCGGTCTTCGCCCATTACGAGATGGCCAAGGAAGCGCTCCTCGCGGGCAAACATGTCTTCGTCGAGAAGCCGTTCACCTCGACGAGCGCCCAGGCCAAGGAGCTCATTGAGCTCGCCGCCAAGAAGGGCCTCAAGATCATGGTCGACCACACATTCCTCTTCACGGGCGCCGTGAAGAAGATCAAGGAAGTCATCGATTCCGGCGAGCTGGGGCGGCTTCTGTTTTACGACTCCGTCCGGGTCAACCTGGGGCTTTTCCAGCACGACATCAACGTCATCTGGGACCTGGCCCCCCACGACCTGTCCATCATGGACTATGTCATCCCCAACAAGCCGATTGCTATCTCGGCCCACGGCTCCGTCCATTTCGGGGGCAAATTCGAGGATATCGCCTATGTTGCGGTCGAGTTCGAAGGCAACGAGTTCATCGCCCATTTCCACGTCAACTGGCTCAGCCCGGTCAAGATCCGCAAAACCCTGATCAGCGGCGACAAGAAGATGCTCGTCTGGGACGACCTCGACCCCGACGAGAAGATCAAGGTCTACGACCGGGGTGTCGACATCAAGAGCACGAACGGGGCCACGAAAAACGGCATCCACGAACTCCTGGTAAGCTATCGGTCGGGCGATGTGCATATCCCGAAGCTCGACAATATCGAAGCCCTCAAAGCCGAGGCCCAATATTTCGTCCAATGCATCGAGAAAAACGAAGAACCGTTCAATAACGGTCAGGCCGGACTCCAGGTCGTCCGCCTTCTGGAAGCCGCCGACGAGTCCATCAAGAGGGGCAGCCAAAGAATCGAGCTGTAAGGAGCACCCATGGAATTCTGCAGAGTAGCGCCCGACGTCAAGCTGGGAAAAGACGTCAAAATCTTCGCCTTCGTCAACCTCTACGGCTGCACGATCGGGGACTACACCAAGGTCGGGACGTTCGTCGAGATCCAGAAAAACGCATTTATCGGGAAAAACTGCAAGATTTCCTCCCATACCTTCATATGCGAAGGCGTGACCATCGAGGACGACGTTTTTATCGGCCATAACGTCACCTTTATCAACGATATGTACCCCCGGTCGACCGCGCCGGGAGGGGGGCTCCAGACGGAGGCCGACTGGAAGGTCGTGCCTACATTTATCCGGAAAGGGGCGTCTGTCGGGTCGAGCTCCACGATCCTCGCGGGGGTGACCGTCGGGGAAGGGGCCATCGTCGGGGCCGGGGCCGTTGTCACCAAGGACGTCCCTCCATGGACGATTGTGGCTGGCAACCCCGCAAAGGTCTTGCGGAAGGTCGAAGAAAAGTAGATAATATTGAAACTTTCAAAGGACCATAGGGGTTGAAACGATGCTCAAAGAAAGGGAGACCGTTCTCCGCAGGTTCTTGATTCTCTTCGACAGCATCGTTATTTCTCTAGCTTATCTGTTCGCCTTCCTCCTTCGGAGCGCCGTCAAGGAAGAGGGCATCACCCTCTCCAAGTTCGCCGTCGCCCTGGCCATCGCCATCCCCTATTGGTGCCTGACGCTCTACGCCAACGGAATTTATCTCTCCATGAGGACGCGCTCCTATCTCGAGATCCTCTGGGCCCTAATCAAGTCCGCGGTCCTGACGTTCCTCATGCTGGGAACCTTTATCTTCCTCTTCAAGCTGACTTTCATGAGCCGGCTGTTCTTCCTCCTGTTTATCGGCCTGAGCTTCCTGTTCATCTGGGCCGAAAAAACGGTGCTCTTCATGAGCGCCCATTATGTCCGCCGCCAGGGCCTCAACACGCGGCGTCTGTTAATCGTGGGGACCGGGAAGCGGGCTATCGACTTTATCAGGAAGGCCGACCAGCATCCGGAATGGGGCTTCGAGATCCTCGGGGCCATCGACGACGAGCCCGGGCGCGGTGTCCATCAGGTCGACCGACTGGCGCTCATCGGCACCCTCGAGGATATCCCTATGATTTTCCACAAGGATGCCGTGGACGAGGTCGTCTTTGTCGTTCCCCGGTCCCGCCTGAATTCGCTCCAGGGCGCGATTGACAATTGCGAGACCGAGGGGGTCGTGGTGACCGTCGCTGTCGACCTGTTCGACACAAAGCTGGCCAGGTCTTCCGTCACGGAGCTCGACGGCATGCCCCTGCTCCACTTCAAGACGACCAACACCAAAGAGTGGGAGCTTCTCGTCAAGCGACTTTTCGATTTCGCGGCCTCCGGGCTAGGAATACTCGTTCTGTCGCCGTTCTTTCTCATCATGGCCATCCTCATCAAGGCGACATCGAAGGGACCTGTTTTCTTCAAGCAGGACAGGCTGGGTCTCTCCGGCCGGAAGTTCACCCTCTACAAGTTCCGGACGATGCGTCTCGGCGCTCACGACGTTCTGTCCGATGTCACTGATCTCAACGCCATGACCACGCCGGAATTCAGAGATAAGAAAACCCGCTGGATCACGCCCGTCGGGCGTTTCATGAGGAAATTCAGCCTGGACGAGCTGGCCCAGCTGTTCAACGTCTTCGTCGGCCACATGAGCATCGTCGGCCCGCGGCCGACGGTCCCTGACGAAGTCGAAAAGTACAAGACTTGGCATAGGCGGCGGTTCTCGATGAAACCCGGCATCACCTGTTTATGGCAGGTCAACGGCCGGAACAACATTGCGTTCGAGGACTGGATGAAGCTCGACCTCGAGTATCTCGATAATTGGTCGCTCTGGCTGGACGCGAAGATCCTGGTCAAGACCGTGCCGGTCGTCCTGTTCGGGATCGGGGCCTACTAAAATACAGGCTTACCATCAAGCATCAAGTTGGCGATAATAATGCGGAATAAAGTGTTGAAAAGAATAATTGGCGCTGCCGCGGCACTGTCGGTTCTGACCGCTTTTTTCCCAGGGACCGCTTTTGCCCAGGGGAGCACATGGGCCGGAGAGAGCTTAGCCCAAATGGTCGAATCGGCCCGGTGGAGATTCGGCATCCTGAGGGTCAACGGATCCCTCGAACTCTTAAATGCCGGCTATGACACCGACATCTATTACGGCTACCTGGACGAACCCGTTCCGGATTTCACGTTATCGGCGGGGGCCCCGATCCAGCTTTTGATTCCCCTGAGCGAAAAGCTTGTTTTGGACCTCTACGACTTCCCCCAATACCTGTTCTACCTGGACACGAAGAAAGAACGGGCCTGGAATAACAGGTTCCGGGGCCAGGCCCATATTGCCCTGGAAAAGATCTACATCCAGGCGGGGGGGAGCCTGGCCGACGTCCGCAATAGGCTGAGTCCGGAATTGGATGTCAATATCCGCGAGAAGACGAACAAGCTCGATGGGCTCGCTCTTTGGCAGGTTTCCCGGCGGATGTCGCTAGCCATGATCTATGGGAACGCGGACCACGACTTCAGGGACAACGATTTCCAAGGGACGAACATCGCCCAGGCTCTCAACCGGAAAGAGAACTTTTTCGACCTTGCCGGCTACGTCCAGCCGAACCCAAGGGTCCGGTTTTCTCTGGACGGGCAATACGGGATCTACGATTTCCCTGATGAATCGGAAGCCTCCAGGGACGCGAGGAGCTACGGGATCTTTGGAGGCTTCGAGCTCATCCCAAGGGAAGGAGAGGTGGTGGAGGCCATGGGGGTCCAGGGAAGCCTCAGCTTGGGATACACGCGGCTCGACATGAAGAACCCTCAATTCGTCGACGGGTCGGGCTTGACCGGGGCGATTGACCTCTCCGCCGAACTCCTGAGAAGGATAAGAGTGCGGGCTTTTTTTTCCAGAGGCTTTCAGTTCTCCGTTTACTCCGGAGCCAGTTATTATCTTGCGACGGTTTACGGTGGGGGAATCACACGGCATCTTTCGAGACGGGTTTTTCTAAGGTATGATCTTTCGTTCGGGCGGATCTATTACCCGACGACCGAAATAAGCGGAAGTGTTCCCCAAGGCTTTTTCACTCGATACACGACCCACACGATCAGCTTGGAGATCCGCATGGCAAGGAACCTAGCCATGACGTTCGTGGGAACATTGGGGAAGCGCGTGATGGAAGAATCGGACCTGGCCAGTAACCGCAACTTCTTTGGTTTCAATTTGATATATGGGCATCCAGCGGCCCGAATATCGGCTCCCGTCAGGGGAATGGCCCGATAAGCGTCCTACGCTCCCTTGGATTATTCGATGAAACGGATATATAATTGACGGAGAAAGAGGAGCCTATGGCCAGTCTGCAAGAGAGAGATCCAAAGTCTTCTTACGGTTTTTTCGGCTTGTTTCTATCTTTAATTCTCCTCGCCTGTTTTGGCCTCATCTCCCCACCCGATATCCTCGCCTTACAGGAAACACAATCCCTTCCGGTCAACGATTACCGTATCGGCGCCAAGGATCTGATCGAGATCAAGGTTTTTGAGCTCCCTGAGCTTAACCAGACGGTTCGAGTCGCCGAGGACGGCTCCATAACCATGTCCCTGCTCGGCAAGATCGAGATCGCCGGTCTGACAGCTCAAGAACTCGAGATGAGATTGGCCTCGCTTTTAGAACAGAAGTTCACCACGGGTGTCGCCCATGTCACCGTGTTCATCAGGGAATTCCAGAAAGTGGCGGTCATCGGCGCGGTCGGAAGGCCCGGGATGTACGAGTTGGTCGGGCCCACGACCCTCCTCATGCTCCTTGCCCAGGCCGGGGGCTTGACGGCCCAGACCATGACGGATTTGTTCATCTACAGGCAGGGAGAGGACGGAAAGCAGACCAGGATCTCCATCCGGCTGGAAGACCTGATCATAAAAGGAAACCAGGACCTCAACATCCTTCTCCAACCGAAGGACGTAATCGCCGTCCCCCTCGACCTGACACAGAACGTTTTCGTCTACGGCGAGGTCCGGAACCCTGGAGCCATCCCTTTCCTTACCTCCAAGAAGATCACCCTTCTCCAAGCCATCGCCCAGGCCGGGGGGACCACGGAGTGGGCCAAGAGATCCGGCGTAATCATCAAGCGTAAAGATAAGAAGACCGGCAAGGAGATGAAGATCCCGGTGAACTTGAAGAAGATTATCAGCGGCCGGCTTGCCGACATCATCCTCGAGGAAGGCGATGTCGTCATCGTCCCTTGAGCGGAAGCCGGACACAGAGGAAAGCATTCATGGCTGAAATGAGCGGAGAGTCGAAGAACGGGCTCCAGGCCCAGGTCCAGCATTACTGGCATCTCGTCCTGCGGTGGAAATGGACGGCCTTCCTTGTCTTCCTTGTCGCGGTTTCCGCCGCAACCATTTTCAGCTTCCTGGCGACTCCCGTCTTTACGGCCAGCGGCAGCGTTTGGATCGAGGACGAACCCAACATCCTGCCTTTTGAAGAAGTCCAGTCGCTCGGCCCCGAGACCACGGTCCAGAGCCACGCCCGGCTGTTCCAGAGCCGAACCCTCGCCTCTGACATCATTGAAAAATTGAAGCTCTACGAGAATCCTGATTTCGCGGGAAAGCCGGACACGAGCGGACTTCCCCGAGATCTCGAGGATCCGGTCTTCCGGGAAAAGCTCGTTCTTTTGTTTATCTACAACGTCACCTCCTCGGTCAGCATGGCCTCCACCGAGCGGATCCGGCTCGTGAACGTGGGATTCAGCAACCGCAATCCGAGGCTCGCCGCCGAGATCTTGAACGCTCTTTTCGACGGTTACATCGACATGATCGTCCGGAAGAGATATTCCGCCTCTGAGCAAGCTACCGAATTCCTGGACAGCCAACTCGCCACGCTCCGGATTGAGATCGAGAGCAGAGAAAGAGAGCTCAACAAGTTGGGCTCCGAGAAGGACATCCTGCCGCTCACGGCAACGGAAGCCCCGGCGGTCAGCCGGATCGCCGAAGTCAACAGGGAGTTGACGGACGCGACCATCGACAAGATCAACAAGCTCAACGCCTACAGCCAGCTCAAGACCGCCCCCCTCGGGGAGATACCCAACGCTTCGGAGGGCAGCCTCATCCAGCGTCTCCGCGAGCAATACATCTCGCTCAGCCGCCAGTATACCACCCGGCTGGCTTCGGTCAGGCCCGAGTATCCCGAGATGCGGCGCCTGAAATCGGAGCTCGACTCGGCCATGGAGGCCCTCCAGAACGAAACCCAGAACCTCATACGTAGTGCGTACAACGATTACCAGACCGCCCTCAGCAAGGAGCAATCCCTACAGCGGCTCCTCGACAAGGAGAAGACCGAGGCCTACAATGCCAACAGCGATTCGGTCATCTATAACAGCCTGAGGATCGAGCTCGAGAATCGGAAATCGCTCCTCGATGTGCTCTCGAAGCGCAAGAGCGAAACCGACGTATCCTCCCGGCTCAGGGGTCTCGACGCCCTCAACGTCTGGATTGTCGACCGGGCGAACCTCCCTTTGAAGCCGACTTTTCCGGACAAGCAAAAGAACATCCTCATAGGAATTCTGGTCGGGCTGGCGGGAGGCCTTGGATTGGCTCTTGGCCTCGAGTATTTGAACCACACGGTCAAAACTTCAAAGGACCTGACGAATTCCGTCGGAGTCCCCACGCTCGGGGTAATTCCGGCGTTCGACGCGGAAACCAGACCTAAGGGGCCGATGGGGGAACTGGCCAAGATCAGGGCCATTTTGTTTGGGAAAGGCGAAATAAAAGAAGGTAAGGCCCCAAGGAAAAAACGGGAGAAATCGGTCAGCTTATTAGGATCCGACGTTTTGCCGGCCGCGTCAAATTCCAACCGCGCCCCAATTAATATGAAGATCGAGCTCATCGCCTTGCGCGAGCCCCACTCCATTCAGGCCGAAAGCTATCGGTCCATTCGGACAACCCTGCTCGTTTCCTCCCCCCCTGGAAAGATCAAGACCCTGCTTTTCACGAGCCCGCTGGCGAAGGAGGGGAAATCCTCCACGATTTCTAACCTGGGCATCACGCTGGCCGAAGCCAGTAAGCGGGTCGTTATTGTCGATTCCGACTTACGGAGGCCAAAGCAAGACAAGATCTTCGGAAACAATAACAGCAACGGGCCCGGGCTGAGTGGGTATCTAAGCTCCCATATCGAGCCGGCGGACATCGTCAAGCCGACGAGCGTTCCGAACCTCTATTTCGTTCCGAGCGGACATCTCCCGGCCAATCCGATCGAGATGCTGACTTCGGAAAAGATGGACAACCTGGTCGCCTTCTTGAAGAGGAGCTTCGATTTCGTCCTCTTCGATACGCCGCCGATCCTAGCTGTTTCCGACGCGCTGGCCATGGGGCCGATGGCCGACGCGATCATTCTGGTCGTCCGGGGAGGACATACGCCAATCCAGGCCATTAAGCAGGCCAAACAGAAACTCGATGCTCATAAGCTCAGGTGCCTGGGCGTCATCATAAACGGAGTGGATCTATTAGAGCAGGACGGATATTACGCCAAGCAGTATTATCACTATTCCAAGCCGGAATAGCCGTTTGAGATAACGGGTTTCCAGGCGCGTACCCATCTTCAGCATCCGGGCCCCCGGAAAGGTCCGTTTCCCTGTCTTTAGAGCGATTCCCCTTCTCGGCCCGGCCACTGCCTTCTGCCTCAGTGTACATCGATCCGCCAACGAAATTGCATGTTCCGACTAACCTTTAGGGGTGAGGTTTCCTCGAAAAAAATCACCCCTAAAATGACCCTTGGGGGTGAGATACAGGGGATAGGGGGGGGACCTATCATCACCATGAAGGGAAGAGATATATATGCGGAAAGGGCCGATTGGCTAGCCAAGGAGGCCGGCCTAGCCTGGAGGAATATCAAATGGGTAAATCCCTACACCATATTGGCGGGTCGGCTCATAGGTCTTGACAGCCATGCGAATTCGCTATAACCTAGTAAGGTCAAGGGAAAATTTAATGCAGGAGGCGGGGACCATGTTCCCATTCAGAGTCGGTAAACTATTGTCGTTTTCTGCCTGCCGCTATCTTTGGAGCAGTCTATTCCTTATCGCGCTTCTGCTAATAAGCCCCGCCGCTTCGGATGCGCCCGCGACTTTGGGTGCGGACGCAGTGGTCCTGGTGAATTCCTCGAGTTCAAATTATGCTGATTTCCAGCGTTTCATCCAACCTTACCTGGATCATCTGGGCGTGCCCTATACCGTGCTCAATATCGCCACCACCCAGGTCAGCTCGGAGATCGGGAATCATGCTCTGATCATCATCGGCCATCGTCTCCTCGATCCTACGGGTAGTACCCTGGATTCCGTCGAGCAGGCAAAGATCACTCTGGCCGTCCAGGAAGGGACCGGCCTGGTGAATTTTGATAATCGGCTCACCCTTGTGGGGTCATCGCCACGCTACCTGTTCGTTCAAAGTATATTCAATTTTATTTATGGAAATACAACCCTCGGGAAAAGCGTGAATTTTCCGTCGGGGACGACACATTACATCACCGAAAAGCATGCGCCCGGATCGACCATCTTGACAGAAAACATGAACCTGGCCGGGATATTGGGCACTGGAAACTCAACCGCGATAGCAACCACCGGAAGCCAGCCGTTCATGGCGACGGCGACCTATGGAAACGGCCGTGCCGTCCAGTGGGGAACCTACAATTGGATGTCCCATCCTGTTAAAGGCCCGATGTATCAACTGGACGACTTGGTCTGGAGAAGCTTCATCTGGGCGTCGCGTAAGCCTTTTGCGATGAGAGGAATGCCCCCATTCTTGACGCTGCGTATAGATGACGTGACAGGCCCGTTCGAGTGGATACATATCGCCAATGAGTTCGGCATCAGACCATGGGCCGCCCTGTTTTATCCAAGGATTGCTGCCCAAAATGCGGCGGATCTGTCCTCCTTGGTCAATTCCGGCATGGCCACGGCGAGTCCCCACGCGAAGTCCCCTGGCTCTTATTTCTACCGCAACTACGGCGTAGGGGATTTCTCTGATGCCGTCGTCAGCATGAATTTCGCCGAAGCAACAGCCTGGCATGCCATGCACAACATCCCCATTTCGAAGTATGTCATAGGACATAATTATGAATTGGGGACGAATGTCTTTCAGGGGCTAAAGGATTGGGGAGTTGAATTTATCGGAACTCCCATAAACATCGGCGTCAATCAGGAGGGTGCCACATGGCTGATGAGCGGCCCCTTCCGCCATTATGAAAGCGGCTACATCTCCGCCAGGAAGCCTCTTTTCTATGCGGATTTCCTGGAAATCCCCTATCACCCGGAGTTCAGCGGACAGTTCTTTAATGTCATTACGGAAATAAGGGATGATGCGGGCTACGAATGGAATGTCGATCTGAATGACGTTCCGGGCACCGTGCTGAGAGGGACAAGGCAGACCAAGCGGGCCCTCGATTCAAAAGCGCTGGCCGTTCTTTTTACGCACGACTGGCTCGTAAGCACCTACGGATGGGATGAAGAGTCCGCCGCCAATTGGAGGGCGATCCTCCAGGGTGTTACACAAAACCTGACGGCCTACAACCCCCGCTATGTCACGATGGATTTTGCGTGTCAGTACTTAAGAGCCCTAAACACGTCTATCCTCGGTTCTGTGACTTATGATCCATTCCTTGGCATGGCAAGTGCCACAGTCGGCGGCCGCTCGGACCTGCCCACGGAGTTTTCCGTTTACTTGGCGGATGACCGCTACATCGATATCGAAGTCCCCGTTTTTACGGACTCGACCGTCGTCGAGTTCCAGATCCCCAGCGCGAGCTTGGATCATTTCGAGGTGGCGGCCGTGAGCAGCCCGCAGACGGCGGCGGCGCCTTTCGCCATCACCATCCGAGCGCTGGACGATCAAGATAACGTGGTGACGAGCTACTCCGGGACGGCCGTGCTGAGCGACACGACAAAGACGATCACGCCGGCTTCGGTAGGGCCGTTCTCGGAGGGCGTCTGGACCGGGCAGGTAAGCGTCGGCACCGCGTCGGCGTCGGTAACTCTCCACGTCAGCGACGGGACCATTAACGGCAGCAGCAATGCGTTTGCCGTGGTGGAGCCGGTGGCAGCGCTCACCTCCGTCCTCGTCGACCCGGCCACGGTCGTGGGCGGCGTGAGCGCGACGGGCACGGTGACGCTCGACCTCCAGGCGCCCGTGGGCGGCGCTCTGGTCGCTCTTTCGAGCAGCGACCTGGCGGCC
>Ga0315291_10000459_pt1 | contig 53650 bp, 74 predicted proteins | sample YL17G12_20_MG_FD_203070 | JGI IMG/M metagenome (GOLD analysis project Ga0315291, IMG submission 203070) | Sediment microbial communities from Yellowstone Lake, YNP, Wyoming, USA - YL17G12_20 | ecosystem: Environmental > Aquatic > Freshwater > Lake > Sediment | place: USA: Wyoming | collected... | reverse complement strand
TGCTCCATATCCTGGGCCTTCTGGAATAAGAGGGCCTGCACACCCAATTACATCCCCAGCGGTTATTTGGATGTGACAGAAAATCTTAGAATATTGCCCGTCCGCAAGATGAATAATACCATGTGCTATAGCATATGCTGCATAGTACCACCACAACCCATAACCAGTAGTGTCGGCTCCCCAATAGAATAGTATTTGGTTCGTACCGGGAAAATATAATTCCTGATGTGTAATTTCGGCATGAGAACTGCCGTACTCATATATGTCAGCATAAGCGGTTGACTCATCCAGATTTAAGTCTGGTCCCATACCTGCATCAAACCCCTCATCCATCACTAGTTCGTACCCAGCTATAGAAGTAGCCGCAGACTGAGCGAAAGTACCTTCCATGGTATAGACATTGCCATTAATTGAGAGTACATATAAGTTGCCAACAGCAATTCGTGCCCCGCTTGCATCGATACCATAAAGATGTAAGTGCGAGTAAGAACTTCCTCTGTTAGTGATGTTGAATATGAGAACTGTTCGATTAGTCGCCGCTCCTGAGCGGAGAGTACTTGTATGCCACAAGTATGTGCTATGAGTCCCGGGTGTCGAGGAGTTCCCATCTATCCACGGTCTATCCCAATTAGCAAAGAATGGACCGTTTGCCGGAGAATCATCTAGGCAATTTTCTGGCGGCGGTGGAGGAGGAGGAGGCGGCGGTGGCGGTGTCACAATAATCGGAATAATTGGGGGGAATATAGGGATTGGGTACTCAATAGGCGTAATGTCATCAGGTGGTTCAACGATGATGGGGATACCACCTGTAACCACGTTGACTACTTCAACAGTCTCAGGTTCTCCATCGACCTCGATTGATATGCTTTTAGCCTTGTCGTTGAATGCAATGGTCATTCCTCTTACAAATATGTTGTTGCTGATAGTGATCTCTCGGGGATTCATGTCAGTATCTGTTACCACAAACAGTTGTTGCTGCGGACACACGTCTACCAGCCGCATATTGCTGGCCAACTCGATACGCATGTTGGGATATTCGTTGTTACGTTGGGCTAGAATGAGTGCGGCTAATTCGTTGCAATGCTCTTGGTCTTCTACGATTACTTTGTCTATCCCCTCTGTCCTGCCATACCTACCCATAACATGACCATAAGCTAGTGCATGTACTGCATATCCTGTCACACCGTCAAACCAAACACCTGAGAGGTCAATCGTGCTAGTTGGGTCGACAGTCGAGCGCTCAACTTCTATCTCGCCTATACGATCATATGCTTCAATGGTCATCACGCTGATGAAGTTTCTTTCGCCAAGTGGGACGTACTGGCCGTTAACTTCTATAAACAATCGTCCGTACCGGTCACAACACGCCGTAGCTAACATCGTGCTGTACGCTTGGCCTGTTATTTGTTCCCATAAAGAGCCTACTGACACCGACTCCATAGTGGGTATCAACTGAGTACTCCCCGTCAGTTTAACATCTATTACCACAGTAGCAGTAGAGCGCCAATGAAGCAGATCCCACAAGCCCTTGTCTACTGTCAGGTCTAGTACGTAGTTCCACTCTGTTGGGGCAGTCTCACTATGTCGTAGACCGGATATGAAGCCCTCCATTTGGTTGAGCCAGTAGTTAGGGCCGTGAGCAGTGAATGAAGCAGTCCCGCCGTCGACATCTAGCTTCAAGTCCTCTTTGTCTATCCAGCCACTGGCTATAATGTTCTCGCATCCGGGGATCTGCCCGATGCTAAGCTCTGTATGGCCATTCAGTATTTGGATGGTTACAGAGGCACCAGCTGATTCGTCTACTATAGTTTCTGTAACGATGAGGTAGGACGAGCCGCTGCCGGAGAGGACAGTAAAAGTACCACGGTTGTGGGCTGACCCACTTACTTGAATAGTTGATCCTGCAGGGAATATATCTAGTCCTGAAGACTTCTTTATCTTGTGTGAGGAGGCCTCAAATGATATCGCTGCAGAAGTTAGGTGACTAGTTACATCTCCATACCAGTCTCGTGCAAACAAAATCACCTGTGCTCGGTCACGAACTAAGTCCAGGTCGGCGTGGCCGTACATAGTCACTTTGAAGTCCCAGCCGCCGCCCTGATAATCGCCGCGGCAGGATGCGAGTTTGAAGTCGCTAACTGGTAGCGATGTATCGTCATACACTACTATAACACGACGTCCTGTAAAGCTCTTACCACCGATTGTTACTTCACAAGAAACTCGGTGTGTCCCGGGTGCGTGGAAGTGAATGGTTGGATTGGCTATAGAATCGTCATCAATTGTACCAGTTGCAGCTGTCCACAAATAGGCTTTTCCGTCGGATGAACTAAGGCAGTAGGATTCGGACGCGTCCATTTGGGTGGAAACACTGTTACCTGGATGCGCAGCCAAAACACCTTTATAAAACAACACACGGTCTGGCCCCAGCACTGGCACAGGGTCTAGTAGTTCGTGCTGATCAGTGTACACAACGTTTCTATCCATGTAGTCAATGTGCTCGTCGCCGGACTGAACATACTTGTGACGAGGCCATAGTCCATACTCGTCGATAACAGTCAGATGCATGTCATCGGCGAATTTCACTTCAGATGTTTCGCCGATGTAGAGCAATGCGTCAGTGGCAGGGGCGTCAGCTACACCGTCCTTACGCATTCGTGCTATTCCCAAATCACATTCGCCTTCGTTAGATCCTACTAACAAGGTCATATCAGGAAGTATGTTAGCCCAAGAGCCAGGTTCATCGATGGTATCGTACTCTATACTAGCAATCATGTCGTTGTTAATGCTAGCGTTGTTGACTAGAGCCTTGAACACTATCGCAGGTTGAGGGAAAGCTAAATACAACCGACTGTGTTGCCCGTCGGTTCTCAAGTACGCTTTCTCGTCAGTAGAAGCGTCTCGAAGGGCCATTGGGGATCAGCCTCCTTGTAGTTCCAACTGCCTGAATTCAAGGGTGAAGTCGAGAGCCTTGGTGTTGTCAGTTTCCTCGTCAATCGATGGCCATATCATCTGACACAAAAAGTACTTGGGAGCTCCGGCGTTGTCCTTGGTATATGTACGTATGTATACTGCCGATGATACTCCCGGGCAGAATTCACGTAGTTTGTCTCTCATGTTCCTTGGGAGGAAACCCCAGTGCCATGATGCAACAGGAGCACCAATACCTCGTTTGCTCCCGTCAGCTAATTCTACTATTGATGAGTACAACGAGAACGTAGACTTAGGTGGAATGATAGGGACCGCAAGTTCCTCTAAGTTGGTTATCGGGTCTGCCCCTCCCGTCATAGTAGTGCCGATCATAAAGAGATATCGAGTGGTCATTGTTTCATCGCCTCCGCAACCACCTCATATGAGACTTCGTACATGTCGCGTCTAATGGCTGCACGATCAGCTTCGGTTACGCCAGTAAACTGTATGGTACGTTGGTCTACATACCTGCCGCCACGGCCGCCTCCACCCATCATAGCAGCAAGAATCCGTTCTTGAGATAGCTGGCCTCCAATAGCACGTTCTGCTATTTGCGTAGAGCGGTTGTTCAGAACGAACTCTCTTTTCCGTCCCTCTCCTAACCAGTAAAGACCGTAATCGGCGTACCCACCAGCTGCTTTGGTGCCGGTAGGAGCTGGTAAGTTTAACTGAGCGGCCTTAATCAACCACGCTCGAAAGCTCGCGACCATTTTAGCCGTAGCAGCTTGAACAGCTGCAAGGTCACCTAGGATAGCGTTATCCAGACTTATCAGCCTCTCTCTAAAAGCTTTCTCCAGCATAGAGATTTGCTCGCGGTACGACTCCTCTAGCGCTCTAACCTGCTCGTTGTAGTCGGCCTCCTCTTGTTTCAAGGACTCTGCATAATTAGCCGCCATCTGCTCCATCTCGATCTTGTGGTTGAGAGCATTATCGGCCAGTCGTTGCATGAAATCACGACGACGTAAAGCACGTTCTTGTGCGAACTGACTCTCCATTTCGCCTAGTCGAGCAGCGGTCTCAGAACGAATGCGACCAAGCTCTAGAATGTAGTCCTCCTCTTTACGTCGCCGTTCCAGCTCGTACTGTTCGTCCTCGCGGATCATTGCTAGACCATCACGAGCTTCGAGTAGGTCTCTCTGTTTAATCTCGTGATCTTCTAGATCACGAGTCATCTCGATCTGATGATCTTGCTCTATCCTACGAACTTGCTCAGTGTTGTCTCTAACAGCTTGTATTCTATTAGCATAGTACTGACGTTGAGCATCCCCTTCGCTTTGCAAATAGGCACGCCAGTCTCTAGAAACACCAAGATTGTAACTCGCTTCCGATGCCGCCCGTTGTTTAGCATAACTAGCTACAGTAGCATTACGTTGCTTCTCATAGTTAGTCTCCAAAGCTACTCGCTGCTTAGCATAGGATTCTGTAGCAGCAGTTATCTGTTTGTTATAATCTACCCATAGTTGAAGATTTTGCTTGACGAATAAGCTCACGTATTCGATAGAACCAACAGCTGGAGCGACTGCAGCCTTTTCTGTATAACGTGCTTCAGCTGTTCTACTTAGAACTTCCCACGCAGACTTAGCGGCAGTCTCAGATAACCCTATTTTCTCCAGAGCAAGAATAGCAGCCCCACCAATACTTGTCCAACCTCCTACAAGAGTAGTTAATAGATCTCCCCAGCCTTGCTTTTCATATCCCGCTCCATATATCAACTTAGCGATTGCATTGCCTACAATCAACCCAGCTTCAGCTCCGAGAATGAGAGCACCTATCGTCAGTGCAGCAGTTCCTATAGTTATTGGGACTCCCGTAGCGACTGCTGTTGCTGCCCCTGCTGTAACAAATCGACCAGTTGTCGTACTGATGTATCGACCGGCTGCCGCATTCCATGCAAAACCAGCTGCAGCAGCACCAGCAGGACCCATGGCAGCTCCTGCTACTGCTGCAGCTGGGACACCAGTAACCTGCATAGTAGCAGCTGCCATCTGAATCTTTGCAGCTTCTAGACCTACAGCTGTTGCTGAGGCATACGCAGCTGAAGCTTGAACTTGACGATATGTTGCTGCTATGTACCCAATATCAGCATAGATCTTGAACCCTTTAGTTACTGCTAAGCCAATCGCAGAAATCGCAGCTACAGCACCTGCTGTAGTAAGAACAGCTTTGATGATGTCAGGATGTGCTTCTACGAAAGCCGCTCCCTTGTCTGCCAGCTCTGCGGCTTTCTCTAGAAGAGGTAGCAGCTCTGCAGCTAAGACTGCTCCCACTCGACTCTGTGAAGTCTTCAGCTGATCAACCTTGACTCGCCACCCTTGAACAACAGCTGTCGAGGCTTTAGCATCAGTGATGTACTTGTTGGCCCAGGCGGCAGCTCCTGCGAATATCGCTGTAGAAGCTACAGCTGTAATCGTGAATACTTCTCCCATAGATCGAGCAGCAAACTGAAGACGTCGATACTGAGACTGAGTATGTACAGTCTGGACCTCTTCAGCCCTCAGTCTTTTCAGATTTTGATCTGATGCTGTCCCAGAAGCTTTTGATGCTGCAGCTGAAGCCTGCTCCATCCCCGCAATCCCTGCAGCCAGATCTTTAAGACCCTGCTGGGTCTTATCCAGAGACTCGTTATCGAGAAGCAGTTGTAACCAAAGTCGAGCTTCAGCTTCACCAGCTGTAACAGTCCTAGGCATTTTCTTCTCCTCTGTTAAGTCGCTTCTTCGAAGCTTGCTGCAATTCTAGTCGCCCGTATAGATCATCTAAGAGCAAGATGACATCAAGGATCCTCGAAGGCAGGTCTTGTGCCGACAAGAAGTCGAGCCGTCTACCAGTAGCTCTCCACAGGACCCACTGTGGCCAAGCTTTGAGGATCTCGCCTTCAGGAAGATCGAGATAGTCTGGTAGATCTCCACCTCTATCACTCTCGACGAGAGCTATGAGCTTGGAGTAGATCCTATCGGCTTCTTCCCTTTTTTTGAGATGGTCTCCGATTCGAGCTCTTTGCTTTCAGCCAGCTTCGCAGCCTGTTCGAGAGCAACAAACCAATCAGGGTTGATTCGTTTGACAGCGAAGTACCACCTATCGATCTCTGACGATGGCATCATCAGTGCTGTCTCCAAATCAGGGACGTCTCCCGAAGAACAAGCTAGGAGCTTGGGGTACACGAGAAGATGAAAGATCTGCTCTGATGGATCTTCTCGTGGGGCTTTGCTAGCTTGTTCTTCGAGCTCTTGTAGTCGAATCGAGACCGACCAAGTAGCTTCAGCTACAGTTACCTTCGAGCCATCACGGAACTCAACAACTTCTTTCTTGAGGTCCATTCTAGTACTCGTAGAAGCAGACGATGATTGCATCGTCTGCTGGAGGCGCAGTAAAACTGAGACTGTCAACAGCAATAGTATCCGGGACAGTCAGAACACCATTCACGTATGTAGCGTGAATCTTGTCTACAGACACTGCCGGCTTGGCAACTGGGAACAAGAACTCATCCTCGCTAGCATCTGCCAACCAAGCTACAATGTTCGGTCGATTTTCGGCCATACCTTCGATCACGCCAGCCTCAAGACAGCCGTCATCAGCGATTGTGAACTCCAAGCCCCACAAATGCTTGGTTGTTGGACTAATCGCAATCTCGTACTTTGACTCAGCTGGGTTCTCGTTCATGCCAGGGGGAGCTGCAGAGACGACGCATTTCGGGACAATCTGATAGCGATATCGACGACTGCGACTAGTAGCATCTTTAGCCTGTTGAGCAATGAACAGTGCTACATCAGGCTCGGAGCCTTGCTGGTCAGTATCCTGAGGGATAAACTGACTCTCACCCAAAGTCACTACGTTGATGCCAGCTATCATAGCATCCAACGCCAAGCTGCGTCCTGCGACCGTCAACGTCCCACCAGCACCCTCAAGAGCAGGCAGGAAGTCATGGGCCAGTACACGATCGTTGCCTGAATGAACGATCTTGCGAACAGCAGGGATATTGAGATCAAAGCTTTTAATGCCTAGAAGCTCAATACCTTCGTACGGAGTGGTAGCGGGCGCAATGGCTGCAGGATATCCTTCAGCATCCAACTCGAACAGTATTGCACGACGTGCACCAACAGCATACATCTCACCAGAAACTTCAGTCATTTTTCACCTTCTTTCTTCTCAGGAGGTGTCCGAGTGATGTGAGATTTCAAGACACTAATCACTGGGACTTTAGCACCACGACAAGTACAGTAAGCAACCTGTCGATTGGCTTCAGACGGGTGTGGCACAAGATCAAGATTTGCACCACACATGGGACATTTCACTTTATCACTCACGAGTATCTCCTTTCAAAACTCACCACCTTCGAACTTCACAAGCTGAGTAATAGTAGCTCGCATAGTTTGGATGATGAATGCAGCTATAGCTTTAGGACCCTCAGAGAACTTCAAATACTGAGCTCGTTCTGAGGAGTCTATATTGACACTGAAGACTCCCGGGGTATCTAGCATCGTTGGGTTCGAGAAGACTAGATTGATAATAGCAGATCGCACTTCTTTGAACTTGTTCCAAGAAGTCTTATATTCGGTAAACTTGACATCGAGATCGAAAATAATCTCCCAATGGAACTCACGTTGCTGATCTGAAACTATCGTGTGAGGAAGGGCTCCAGGTCTGACGATAACGAAATATTCTGCTCCTCGAGCTAGATTAGAGTCATCGTTTGACACTTGCCAATCATGTTTGAAGAATGTCGACAAGGTCTGGAGCAATGCAACGAACCCGTCCTCACACTCTGAGTAGTAATCTGTCATCTCATCTTCCCATGAACCGACTTTCTTTGGTCGACGCAAAAGTTCGTTTCACAAACTCGCGAAGATTCTCAACAACGAGTTTGGGAAGCGATCTCATCACAAGATCTGCTTGATCTCTGAACAATCGCCATCGCCCAACGTGAATACTAGATTGATATGTTCCTCGAGCCGAGCCTCCAATATACTTAGCTCCTGGGGCTGTGTTCTTGATCCTGTACCCTGCATCAGCGCGTTCAACCTTCCATCCTTCGACGTATCGATCGCTGCGAACTGTGGGAATCCCTCCTCCGAAGCCATCTGATGCAAAGAACGCTCGTTTCTGTCGGGAACTATCCCAGCTGATTGGGTATACAGGTTGACTGCCAGGGACTGCCATTCGATCTCGAAGATCAACAGCTGCATCATACAGACGCTTTCGACCAATCATTGGGAGAGCTGCTCGAAGCTGTTCGAGACCTTGACGCACGATCCTTGCATTAGATCGAAATGTGAGTTGAGGCATTATTGACTATCCCAAATCCCGAAGATTCTCTCTTCGAGATCAGAACTTCGATACCCAATGTACGCGAGATTTGGGGTTGCAGATCGAGGCACTCCAGCAGACTCGAAACCATCAGCATACAGTTCAACCCACTTCAAGATCTCATCCCAGATGATTGTTGCACCTCCTCGTTCAAGAACTTTGCTAGTGTAAAAACGTCCACTCGAATTAGCTGCATGACACAGATCTGCAACAAGGATTGAAACGAACATTCCTGCTGCGCTGAGGACTGTCGAGACTACAACTGGGGTAGTAAATCCAGCTCCGACTAGAGCAAGATCAATCATCGCCGAGACAGTGACTAACCAAGCTGCAACTTGCGACAGACTCGGGATAGTAGCATCAACCCCAGGAGAAGCATTAACCCAAGAGCCTTCTCTCGTCCAAATCTGAGCAAGAGCAGCTACTTCTGTTGCACTCCCATAGTATGCCTCAGTCGAGACTACGATGGTCTCTGTAAGTGTCAGCGACTCTTCCCAAATCTCTGTGATGACATCAGGAGTCGTCGTATCAGCAGGCAGACCGACGACATACACCTTGATGATGTCGTCGGTCTTTACTGGAGGAACGTTCTTGATCAGAAGAGGAACACTCGTGACACCTGCAGCAACAGATCTAATGACAGGATCAGTCTGAAAAGCATCTCCTACTCCTTGTCGTTGGATCGTTAAGTAAGCAGAGTAATCCCCATTCCCTGCGATCTGAGCGAGGAATATAGAGACTACTAGATCACCATCTACAGTCACAGTATATGTGTGACTAAGAAGAGGAGCTGATAGATTCTGATTGCTGAGTGTTGACGAGTCTAGCCTGATCATCTAGGACCTCTTGGTTACACTTTGCTAGCTGCTGCTGTAGTAGGCAGGGAGTACTTGACGAGCAAACGAGAACGACCAGCACCACCACCAGTAGAACTGGTTACAACAGTTGCTGTGATGGTCTTCTCGGCAGCACAGTACTTGCCAGCTTTGCCTTTGTAGACACCAGCGCCGGTATCGGACAGCTTGGTACTCGCACCACCATATCCAACAACGTCAGCCGCTGGAACCGTCTTCACATCAACATCATCGAAGTAACCATCAGCATCATCGTCATCTCCAACGTTGAGAACACATGTACCAGCGTTGTCCCAAACAACTGTGTTCTTCCACATCACGTCTTCAACAGTTGCCCCTAGAGGGATCACGACAGTGGCGGTATAAGTTCCCGCTCCTGCTGTCTCAACAAAGGTGCGTTCTACCATCTGTTCAGTCTGCTGCACTACACTTGGGGTAGCAGACACGCCCCCGATCTTGAGGGCTGTGATATCGAGCTGATCGATGACACCACCTGTAGTAGGGATGGCAGGCTTCCCAGCAGTCATGACGCCAGCTACATCAGCATCTAGGACGTTGAGTTCCGCTGCACTTGCTGTGATGCCGTAGATCTCTAGAAGATCAGTTACGCTTTGAACGTTACAGTACCACAGCGTGGCAGAGCGCCCGACGAAGATTCCCATTTGACTGGCTGGGATGGTAACTGGGTTGCTTGCACCAAGGGCATTGATTTGAGAACTGGCAACAGGATACACCAGCAGGTTGTGAGAAGTGTCAGTGTTGACAACGATCACAATCTCATCAGCAGCTGCTATAGGAAGCTTGACGCCTTTCGCATCATCAGCCCCAATGACAGCATTTACCTCTGCTGTCATCTCGGTAGCATCAGAAATGCTCCCTCCTGCCGCTGCGGGTGAAGCGCTAGATCGATAGAGCTTACCAGCTGCGTCGTAGATTGCTGTCTTCGACGCCACAACTGTGCCGGCTACAGCAGTGTCAACCAAATTCAACTCAGCAGCCGAGGATGTGATACCAAAAACCTCTAGAAGCTCGGAATCACTCCGAACATTGCAGTACCACAGCGTTGTTGATCGACCAACAAAGATCGCCATCTGACTTGCAGGGAGTGTCACAGGATTGCTCGCACCCAGAGCATTGATCTGAGAACCTGATACAGGGTAAACAAGCAGGGCTCCAGCAGGATCTGTGTTGATGACAATCACGATCTCGTCAGCTGCAGCAATAGGGAGCTTTACCCCCTTAGCATCGTTAGCCCCAGTAACTGCATTTACTTCTGCAGTCAAAGCAGTAGCATCAGTAATACTCGAACCTGCAGCAATCGGTGAAAGACTGGATCGAAACAGTTTTCCTGCAGCATCATAGACTGCTGCTTTCGATGCTACGACTGTACCGGCTACAGCAGTATCGACAAGATTGAGTTCAGCTGCTGAAGCTGTAATGCCGTAAATGTACAAAAGATCTGTAACACTTCGAACATCACAGTACCAGAGAGTAGCTGAACGACCGATGAAGATCGCTGACTGACTAGCAGGGAGAGTAACAGGATTGCTTGCTCCTAGAGCATTGATCTGCGAGCTAGCTACTGGGTAGACGAGTAGAGCATGGGTAGTGTCTGTGTTGATAACAATCACGATCTCGTCAGCAGCAGCCACTGGGAGCTTCACGCCCTTAGCGTCGTTAGCTCCTGTAACAGCATTTAGTTCTGCTGTCAAAGTAGTAGCATCAGTAATAGAAGAGCCTGCGGCAGCTGGTGAGAGACTGGATCGAAACAGCTTCCCAACAGCGTCGTAAATTGCCGCCTTCGATGCTAGAACTACACCAGGAGCAGCACCATCATTAAGATTGAGTTCTGCTACTGACGACGTAAGCCCAGCGAGAGTAGCTAGCTCTGTCGAGATTTCTACTCCCTTAACCTTCAGCGATTTCAAGACATCTAGGACCTTCACGAAGATGACATCATCGTGACGAGGTGTCTTAGCCATATTAAAGTACCTCCTTTGAGAATCGAGGAAGAGTCTCTGTTTTGACCCCTCCCGATTCTCTTCTAAACTTTCTTTTTCAAGGTAGGTTTGACCTTTAGCGGAGGCTCAAGCGGAGCAGTACGTTCTCCGGCTTTTGCTCTGAGAGTAGCTTCAGCATACTGAAGAGCCTTGTCTGGCTTCCCTTGAAGCGTAAGAGTTTCGCGAAGCATCGCTTCGATAACCTCGAGACGAGCTTCGATAGCTACTAGAGCTTTTGCCGACTTTGAGGCAACTCTTGAAGCCTTAGCCATTAGGACCTCCTTGAATTATGCGAATGCCGCAGGCACTGAATAGCCCGATGCTGAGATGATCATCGCAATGCCGTTCAAGCGATTGCCGACGCCAAAGCCAAAGCGATGACGCCAGAAGCTTCCCTTGAACGGGAATGCTTCGTTTTCAGCAACAAGCTGGAGGCCTTCACCCAAACCAGTATCAAGAGGATCACGACGCTTGATCAACGGCTTCGGAGCATCCAAATGAATAGACAGAGCATACGTCGCAGGAATCTGACGCCACTCGACTACCCAGTTGCCGTTAGTGCGACCAACAATCCGGCCAGGAACGCCTTCAGGCAGACCCATCAGACGATCTGTGTCAGCTCCAGGATTGACGAAACGATCATCGACAGCATCGAAGTCTGTCAGAGCTTCAGCGTATGGGGTCGTCAGGGGATCGATGAAGGTTACGATGTTGCTACCTCCTGATGGAGCACCGAAGTGCTCTTCGAGCTCAGCTTTGATCGTCTCGAACGGATTATTCACGTCCGAGATTGCAGAAACAGCATACCCCGAAGACAGAATGTGATCTTCAATCGCTTCGGTATCTGAACCCAAAACTGGAGGATAGAGAACAGCATCGCCGTTCGCTAAGCCTTCAATCGTCAGGGTCCCTGAACTCGACCGAGGATCGACGAATGTAAGCGCTGTAGCACGGAACATTGCCTTCATCATCTCGAGTCGGACGGTGTTCACGTTCTGCGTAACGATGGTCTTGAAGTGACGTTCCAACTCCACTGGAGTCATGTACGCCATATCAACATCGTTCCAAGCGATCTGGGCACCGAAGTCTTCCAGAGGGAAGGCAACATCCCACTCGCCAATAGCCTTCACAGCTCCGTAGCGCCCATCAGCACCACGACGCTGTAAGGTCCCACCACCAGGAAGCTTGAATCGACGCTTGAAGTCCTCAGTCGTCTCTTCGACGAAAACTGCGACTGCAGCTTCTAGCTCGGCATTCACACGATCTAGATACTCCTGTACAGCTTCCCAAACAACACTCTGACCGACAGTATTAATGAAATTGCGGTCCGAGTCCGAAACATTGAGATGGCCAAACATTCCTGCCATTGCATATCTCCTTTCTAAGAATTACGTCTGATCTACATGACGCAAAGTGAAGACGCGCAGCACTTTCGTAAGAGCAGCGTTTGACATTGGAGCGATACGACCTACAACAACACTTCCTGCCGTATCAAGAGCCCCGGGTGTAGCAGAAAGATATACGAGAACATCGTAATCTCCTGCTAGCGTGAAGCCATAGACTTCGCCGTCTTCGACTACGTCGATTGCTTGACCAATCCCTCCACCACAGAGAGCAATCCCGCGGAATTGAAGAGTGCCAGAGCCGTTTTCATCAGCTAGACCAACCTTCCCGGTGGTAGCAATATACACAGCCTGGCCCTTGAGGATAGCCTCTAATGCAATGTACGACTTCACAGTCGCTTTCAAGGGATCGACGAGTCCAACTTGAGCAGCGGTTACAGCAATAGTAGTCATATCTCACCTCTTAGGCCCAATCAGCATATCGAGACGTGAAGATTCGCAGGACTTTCGTGAGAGCTGCGTTCGCCATTGGGACGACTCGTCCAACATGGACTTGGACCGAACCAGTCGCCGTGGACAGAACTCCTGCAGTGTCGTGTGCATGGATGATCGTGTCGTAGTTCCCGGCTAAGGTGAACCCGTAAAGCTCTCCATCTTCGCACACGTCAATCGCCTGACCTGCAGCACCGCCAGTCAGAGCGACGCCACGGAACTGAGCTGCTTGATTCGCAGCCGCAGCCGTACACAGCCCCAACTTGCCGGATGCAGCGATAATATACACTGCCTCACCTTTCGTGATAGTCACGCCGGCAATGTAAGATTTGACTGTCGCCTTCAGCGGGTCCACTAGACCAACTTGAGCAGCAGTTACAACAACTTCGTTAGTCATAGGTATTTCTCCTTTCTAGAATCTGATCAAGGGTCGCGTCGATTTTACTTGATCTTCTTTTTTCTTCTTCTTTGACTTGCTCAAAGGAGACCCAACCCCATCACCCTTATCAACCTTGATAAGGTAGGGCTTAGCCTTAGCCAAAGCCAGCAGGATTTCTGCAATTTCTGTGATGCCATCTTTATTCGTAGCATCGATGTCTTTCATCTCAGCTTCGACTAAAATGAAAGCATCATCAGGATCGATGAACTCCAGCTTCGTCGCGACTCTAGCTACAACAGCTTTTTTGAGAGTCTCAGCAAGCTTCTGTTTTAGAGAGTCTCGTTCAGTCTCAGCCTTCAAGACTTGCGTGCGAAGCTTTTCCGTCTCGGTCATTTCGGCTTCTTTACGCTTCGTCTCAACTTCTTGACGCTTCGTCTCAGCTGCTTTAAGAGCAGCAGCTTCCTTCACGACATCCTTGTTCGTCTTACGAAACTCGCGTTCTTTCCGAAGTGCTGACAACAGACCCTTGTTGTGAGCAAGGTATGCTTTTTTCACTTCAGGTGTCGCCTTTGCTAGGAACTCAGGGATCTCGTCCTCGGGGATCTCTTCATCCTCTTCTTCGCCTTCCTCCGCAGCGGCAGCAGCTGCATCAGCTTTAGCTTTAGCTGCAGCAATCGCCGCATCCTCAGCTGTCTTCTTCTCATCAGCTACTCTCTTCGCGTCCGCAACAGCTTTCTCAGCAGCGGCAGCAAGTTCTTCTGGCGTAGGCATTTCAATACTCCTTCTAGGCATCTTGCCTAATTTACTAAACCTTCGTCAATGAGGCTCCTCTTGAGCCAGCTTTCAACAAAGGTGACGGACTTTCTTCAGGCTTAGCAGAAAGCCGAACCTGCTCTAGTCTTTTTGTCTCCTCTTCAGCCTTCTTCGCTTCTTCTGCAGCTTTCTTTGCTTCAGCGACTGCGAGGGCTGCTTTCAACGCGGTAATTTTCTTCTCATCCCATCCCATGTCTGCTAAAACAATCTCGACAGGGACTCCCGAATCAGTAGCAGCTCGAACAGCATCCCAAAACAGCTTCTTGATGTCAGCTTCTTCTCTTGGGTCCGTCTCAAAGATAGGACGAGAAGGGGTTATCGTATGATCAAGATCTCCCTTCTTGTAACTCGTCAAATCAAACCCGTCGTACCCATCATATTTTCTAAAACCCCCGATAGCGACAGCCATCTGATGGGCCCTGACTAACGCTCCGTCGTAACTTGCTCTACGCTGGATCACTTTCGTTTCAACACGCTGACGAGCTTGACGGAGAGCTCTACCAGAAGTATCTTCTCCAGCGGTCCAAATATCCATCTGCAATTCTGGATAATCACGCTCTGTCTCCTTCAGAAGATGTCCAATTTCTTCGGCAGTCTTCTGGATGTCGAGCTGATCGGTAATCAAGGCTTGAGCTTTTGCATTTGGATCAGGAACGTAAATTGCTGGAGTCTCGTCTCTCCCAGCTGAAGGAGTAGACGACCCTGGTGAAGCTACTTCTCCTCTAGGCTTCTTGAAGTTAAACAGCCAAACAGGATCAACAGCTTTTCGGATGTAGTCGTGTAACTTCGAAGCAAGATCTTCGATTTCGTTGACTTTAGATCGCAGCGGGTGAATTTCTGCCCACCCGTAATTAAACCCGACGTTGTTGTGCTGAATCGCTACAAACGGGATAAAGCCATAAGATTCACTCCACGATTCTGCTACACCATTCCATGCGTAGGGCTTTCCATTCGCGAGAGTCTCGAACGTTACGACATCTCCTTCCCCTCTCGAGACTTTCTCTGTATATGTAACATCCTTTCCGTTCAACTCTCTAGTCTCTTCGAGAACGTACCCTCTGATATACCCCCTCTTGTCAGTCTCGAGATCTTTAATCGAGGAGGGATGAATAGGCTCGAGCCTAACTTCCTTACGAGTAATATCATCAACAATTCGGATGCCAACATCTCCAAGACAAGCACCCCAGAGCGTGATGAGGTCCTTGTTAGAACCCCAGCCAGACGCGAGCCAGAGAGCTGCCAACGCAGGTCGAAGATTTTCTTTCGTCGTAGTAATCGGGATAGCTCCAACATCTAAAGCATCTGGGTCTAACAACCCTCCCCAAATCATCATCTTCCAAAACTCAGCTAGACGATACGACGGGTTATATATATTTCGAATGTACTTGTACAACCCATACTGCTTGCGGTACAACGGAGCCCACGAGTGAATATCCCTAAAGGCTGTATTCTCATACCAAGCCCAGAGGATCTGATAGCGAATCAGACGAGCCGGATAGTCTTCAAAATCATCAGGATCGATGAAATCAGAAGCTACATACTGTTCACGAAATGCTTTGACAGCTGCACTCATTCTACTCCAAAATGACATTGCGTCACCCTAACGTCTCGGCTTAAAACCATGACGAACTGCTTCTGCAACACGCCTCCATCGATTAAACGATGCCATACTGCGGAACGTGCGGGCCTTGCCAGTTCGCTTATTCCTTGCTCGAACCCTACCACCTTTCAGTCTCCTAACAGAATACGGCACTCTACGTCTCCTAGATAGACATGTTGATGACTTTTCGCAATCCTTCGAATCGACTCTCCATGTGATCGGACCATAAAACACCAGACAGGCACCATGCAATAATAGCAGCTTCATCGGGACGAAGAACAACCACTAACGGTTCTCCGTCAGAAGGACGATCGAGCTTCAGATACAACGTATCGTAGGGATGATCTGTAACCTTCCCTGCCGAAAAGCTACAATCGTTGTACTCTTGTCGTATCAGCTCAATTAACGTCATCTCTCAACCTCGATAATCTACAGCAACTGATTCTGAATACTCAGCTTCAGCGCCTTCTGAATTAGCTGCATACAACGCTAGGGCCCAGGCCCAAAACTTGTCAGCGTGGTGCTTCGCATTTCGTTCAGTGTCAAAGACGTTATTCTTAGCACTCGTCACCTGCTTTCGAACTGAATGAATCTGATAGGCGAGCTCTCGATCTTCGGGGATCGGCGTTAGGTTCCTCTGCATAGCAATTCTAGCATTCACAGCCCACAATTCTTTGTTTGGGTTTGTAAAATCGACGCCTGTTGTTTTCCAAGTGCGTTCGAGAGCTTCTGAGAGCTGAGAGCCTATTCCATTCTTGTCTACTAGTACTGAAGTAAAGGGCAGCTCTTCGATCAACTTAGTTAAGCACGCTTCCTGCTGATCGAACTCTACTCTGTCCAATGATACTGAGATACGCAGGGGAGACTCGCCAGAAGTCGACTTGCCGACCGCGACGAACTCAGTCAAATCATGTTTGCGACCCACATCAAGCCCACCAGCGAGAACTCCCTCGATTCTACTTGATTGAATCGCTTCCTTGATGTCGTCGATACCCGCGAATACTTCTGATACGTTCTTGTATCTGAAGGTCAAGAGCGAAGGCCGTTGATTGCGAATGATGATATCCCAAGGGAGCCAAGAAGAGGCTTCATCAATCCATTGGCACGAGTACTCCTGTTCAAAATCGTCCAAAAACATATTCGAGAAGATTTCTTTCAAAATCTCTGTCCCAAACTTCTCGACTCGATCCTCGGGAGCCATGTGAGGAGCTAGAGCTGATGCTAACAACACATCATTACACAACGCAAAAGTTGACCACCAAGGAACCCAAGTCCTAGTAAACCCAGGCCAGCTTCTAATAGCTTCGGAGGCGATTTCCCAAAACAACCCTCGTGCACCGAGGGGAGAGCTCCCAATACGAAGATATCCTCCTCCCTTCGTAGTAGCAGGTAGCGCGGCAGTATAAATTTCGCGATCTAATCCTTCGGGGTAGTGAGAGAGTTCATCCAAATACACACGAGCTCCCGCCTTCCCTCGAACCACTTTGCAGGGGTGGCTCAAAAATCGGCTGTGGTCACTAAATTCTAATTCAGTTTGAGAATCTGTAATAAACTTTTGAGGTCTTACTGGCAAGTCTGTGGCAGCCATGATGTTTCTCAAATACCGGATTTTTTCGGTAGCTTCCTCCAAGTTTATCGATACAAACACATATGGCCAGCCTGGGTTCAATCGACTATCACAAAACGCATCTAGGGCACTAGTAAAGGAAAACCCTACTTGACGTGCTTTCACAGTCAGGCCATAGCGACTAGTATTCCCGAGCTCTCGCATTTGAAACGCTTCCCAACGAGCACCATCGATCTGAGCTGCCGCTGGTAAATCCACAAACTCCAGGGCCCATTGTGCTTTCAACGATAGGGGGGTATTCATACCCAACCCCCCAGCGAAGCAAGAAGAGCAAGGCGTCGATGATTGTAAGCTCGAGTATTGCATCTCTTCTGAATTGTTTCCCTAGACTGCTTTCGTCCCAATTTAGCTATTCGCATCTTCTGTCTAGTCTCATCTGAAGGTCTAATCCCTTGATGCTTCGTTCTCGTTTCTTTAGACCACTTTCGTCCTCGACTGGCTAGACTCATCTTTTGAAGTGTCTCTTTTGATAGATTCTCCCGTCGATGACTGATCTTCATCTTCGAGATCGTCTCTTCAGAGTGTCTGCACCCTTGACGAGCAAGACTCCTCGCTCGATTCTGGTCTTCAGTACGCTTGATTCCTCGATTGATTATACTCAATCTCAACTTCGTTTCTTCAGAATGCTTGCATCCTAGAGGACTCCCAGCGGTCGGTGAAATGTTATACTCAGGCTTGATGACGTTCATGAGTCTCTGCTCGAAGAAGATGAGCATATCGGGATCACATCTGAGGAGAACACGAAACACGAAATTCTCAGCGCTATACTTGTTCCAAGCTCTCTGTAGATAACGACTATGATGTAGGCCCTTTTGCAAATCATCTTGATGGCATAGAAATCGCCAGCGCACGTCACTCGAACTCCCCACATATCTATGTCCGTTCAAAACATTTCTAATCTCGTAGACGCCAGCAATCATGCTACATCTCGATTCATATCAAATACAGTACCTGTAACTGGCTCCGCGTTTTCGAGAGCAGCTTCAAGGTCATCTGTCGACGAAGTTTCTTGAGATTGCGGAGTAGGGACTGCTAGCACAGACTCGTCAGGAAGTTCTGCGACTGTAGACTCGAGACGCTGCCGACGCTCTTCTGCCCAAGCCTTCGGGTCGAAGTTCGGATTCAAAGTCAAGCCAACTTCAGCAGGCGGCGCACCATCCACTTGACGATACAAGAACTTGACTGCTTCGAACCATTCTGCGATTGAGTTGATTTTGAGGGTCGTACCGTCGGGGAAGTGAACTGTTCTGTAAAGCAGCATCTCCCATACAAGATCTGAGAGGATCTGAGACTTCGATCGAAGAATCTCTTCGGCTGTAGCTCCCTCTCCCTGCTTGACAGCAATGATTTGATCCCCAGCGTCTTGAAGCATCGTCGTCAAGGCACGTCGAGCCTTGCCAGCAGCAGGAGCTTCTGAGACGTGTTCTGGACTATTGGGAATATTGTTAGCTTTGCTGCCGAAGGCCATGGTTCCTCTGGTAGGTATCGCGCATCTTTTGAATCGTCTCGGGAGAGTGTTTCGTCCCAAGGTGGTACGAGCCAATCTTTCGCTTCGTCTCTTCAGAGTGCTTCGTCCCAAGACGAGCTAGACGGGGTCTTCGCTTCGCTTCTTCTGTGTACTCCGTCCCAATGCGAACAATGGGACCGTCAGAGAAGAGATAAAATAATCTGGGCTGAATCCATTTAAGAGCCATAGTCTTAACAACCTTAACAATAGCTTAACAATAGTATATAATGTTCTCGGGAGGAAATCAAGGGGTGTCCGCCGTGTAGAAACTAAGAATACGACGAAGAATATGTGTGGTTAGTTTGTCGTCTTGCTGAAATCTCTGCAAAAAGCATCGTTTGACACGCATGTTTTTGTCAAAATAACTTAAAAGAACTGCGGTTATTTTGACAGTTTTTCCCCCACAAAGCATAGTTGGGCATAGTTAGTTTGCCGCATATGTATATATGCGGCAAACTAACTTTGCTAACTTTGCTCGGGATAGGTTAGTAAAGTTATTCAGGGAAGTTAGTTTGACATGTCAAACGATGCTTTCGAGACGTGCTGTTCTCTAGACCTTGGCGTTGTAGGGGGCGTTGCAAGCGTGCTTTTTAAGCGTGCTGTTTCCTAAAGTTTGGCGGCCTTTTGGGGTTGCATAGTGTAGGGAGATGCGAGATGTGACTTGATCTGGGCGTTGTAGATGCGTAGTGAGAGATGTGAGATGCGATTGTCGCTGATGTCGCACACAGCTCCCGGGCTCTCGCGCATCGCGCACGCGCCGGGGGTTGCCAACCTTAACGAGCTTAACAACCTTAACGAGCTTAACAACCTTAACGAGCTTAACAACCTTAACGAGCTTAACAACCTTAACACGAGCCGCGCAACCTTAACAACCTTAACGCATCTTAACAATCTTAAAAAAAGGAACCTTAACATTTGTTAAGGTTCCTTTTCCTACCTATCTATTTATCTACTATTACACCACCTTCCTCCATACCAAAACCATCTCCTTAATCCTACTTCTCCTACAACCTTAACAACTCCTCTTTTCCAAAAACCCCTACCATATCCCCTTCTTCCTGCATAACCTATCTCCTTCTCCTTTCCTTCAAAAACATAAGCCTTAACACTTTCAATCTCCTTTCCTAACTTTTCCAACCTTAACAATCTCTCTTCCAACCTCTCTCCAACTCTCACCCCATACTCATTTCCTACTCTTTCTATTTCCCTTTCAATTCTTTCTTTCATTTCATTTCTCCTTTTCTTCTTTTAGGAAACCGGCGGCTTCCTTTATACCTATATTATAGGCTACCAAGATTAAGAGAGTATTAAGAGGAGATTAAAAGGCGCTAAGAAGAAGATTAGAGGATTTGGTGCGATTTGTTAAGGTTGTTAAGGTACGCGCAACCTTAACAACCTTAACAAATCGCAGCTCTTCGCAACCTTAACACCGCGCAGTTGTTAAGGTTGTTAAGGTACGCGCAGCCGTTAAGGTTGTTAAGATACGCGCAACCTTAACAACCTTAACATTTGTTAAGATACGCGCAACCTTAACAACCTTAACAACTCGCGCTTCACAACTCCGCTCGGCGCAAGCTCAACTTTGAGCGAGCGACCGCGCGAGTGCGTGCGAGAGAGCGAGTGAGTGCGAGCGAGTGTGCGCGCGAGTCTTAACAACCTTAACAATCTTAACAACCTTAACAATCTTAACAACCCTAACGAGCGCGTCGCTTTGCGCGCAGGCTTGAAAGCGTGCGAGCAGTATCTTAACAAATCACGCGCGCTCGCTCCCCACCTTAACAACCTTAACAAAACTTTACACAACTACTCCTCCTAACAGTCCGCGAAACTCTTATTATCTCTTAATCGCCCCTTAATCTTTAGGCTCTATAATAAATATAAGATAGCACTTTAACAACCAAACTTTTCACCACATCACCTCCAATCCGCGAGCATTAAGGAAAGTAGCTGCGAAGGCAGGTACGCAAGCAGAAGCGCAGTGAAAACTAACCTTAACAAGGCTCAAAAAGGTAATAGTAGGCTAGGAGGTGGGGATGCGAAGCGACAGAATCCAAAATCGCGAAACCCAAGCGAAAGTAGGGCGACATCTTTTGATGCGCGTAGATAGCACCGGATACAATTTGTGACGAGCGAGCAAAGATATTTAGCTTGCGACGACTCGCGAATGAATGAGCGAGCTATTTGAAGCTTGCGACGACCTCGCCGATGAAAAAGTTGAGCAACGAGAGTTGCTCAACCTTAACAAATCTCTCAAAGCAAAGTTTGCCTTTGAGTGATTTGTTAAGGTTGTAGCAATTCGGCTACAATCTATTTTTGCAAAAGGAGAGCAAAGATGGCTACAGAAGACGAGAAGGAAAACGCGAAATATGTTGTAATGACTCGCAGGGAGCTTGAAGTCAAGGTTGCTAAGCTTGCAGCCAAGCTTGGCAAGTCAGCGAAAATTGTGACGTGCGGCTTAGGCCCAAGCGGCGTCTATGTTCGCGCGACAGTGCAGGTTGAAGGCGAAGCAAAGATGCGACGCTTCTACTACCGCTTCGGCTGGCACTCAGCGTAAGGTTTTAGGTTGAAGAGCTCGAGGAGGAGCTCCTCAACCTTAACAAGTCGTTCAACTAGTTTGGACGACTTGTTAAGGTTGTAGCAATTCGGCTACAATCTATTTTTTGCAAAAAGGAGAGCAAAGATGGCTACAATGTTCGACGAAAGGATGATGAGCAAGTTTTCTGCAAGGCGAGCCCGCATGATCAAGCATGGCACTACGACAACTCGCTACTTTGCAACGCTGCGCGTCATCGGCGACGACGACAAGCTTCACAAAACAGCTCGCTCTGAAGACTTTGTGACGCTTGGTGAAGCTCGCACCAATCTCGAAGCGTTGATGAGCTCTGCAGACGGCAAGCAGGAAGGCTCGGTCGGCACAATCTTTCGCATCAGCAAGTGGGGACGCGATGAGACGATTGAGCATGCAGTAGTTGTCGACGGCAAGATTCGGCAAGCATATCGCAGCACCAAGAAGTGGTATGAAGAAGTAGCGCCGTTCATCGCGACGAGCTACTATTACCACAATTCTCACTTGCCGCCGTTCCTGCGCGATGAGTTGATGCTCTAAAGCTAATTGAACGCTCGCATCTCAACCTTAACAAATGTTAAGGTTGAGTCAGGGATCGTTCAATCCCAAAGGAGAAACAAGATGCACGTAAAAGTCGACCGAAAGTATGCACCAAACGGCGTCACGATTCGTCTAAGCGCCGTGCAGGGGAACTCGCAAGTGTTCGTCGGGAAACGTTTCTTCACTGACCGCGAACTTGCTGAGATGTGGGCTGTGAAGCGCTGGAGTCAATTCATGAAGGCTAGTCGCTCGCTTCGACAGCTTGGCTATTTGTGAAAGGAGAAATGAAATGACTATGCTACCCGTTTGGCAACAATGGGACAAGCAGGAAGCTGCCCGCTTATACAATGCTGCACAAACTGATGCCTACATCGAACTCAGCAACACATTCTTGGCAATCGAGCGCGGCACGATAACAATGGATCTCTTTCACTCGAACAACCTTCGATGCCTAGTAATGAAGGCGTATGATCAAGGCGACTCAATGATCGAGTGGTGGGGTCGAGAGTTCGAGAAGCTCCCTCTCTGGCTAGACTTCTAGAAAGATCAAAGTTGAGCAACTTCTCAGTTGCTCAACCTTAACAAATCATCTAACTCCTTGTTAGATGATTTGTTAAGGTTGCATCATTCAATGCAATCTAGGAGATGTCAAGATGACGACAAATCAAAGTACGACCGCAGGTGCTGTCAAGTTCCCCGAGATCACCGTCCAACTTTCTGGCGAAGACGGCAACGCCTTCTTCGTTTTGGGCAAGGTTTCCAAGGCCTTGAAGAGCAACGACGTCTCGAAGGAAGACTGCGATGCCTTCATGGGCGAAGCGACAAGCGGCGACTACAATCACCTTTTGCAAACTTGCATGAAGTGGGTTAATGTCGAGTAGCCTTTGTCTGCAGCGCATCGTCAGTCTTACCAAGTTGCTCAGAGCGAGTTTGTCTTTGAGCGAAAACCCCTTCTCTTGTAAGCTCCCCCACGCTCGAGAACAAAGTCGAGTAAGGGCATAGTGAAGATGGTAGGAGAAGATTGAACGCTCGTGGCCTAGCTTTCAGCATTCGCTGGAAGCTAGGAAGGGATCGTTCAATCCCAAAAGGAGATGTTAAAATGGCTTCAAAAGTAAAGAACGACAAGCGCTTGACCTTCTGGGACGGTGGTAGTGCACTCGTTACAGAATACATTCCTGGCACATCGACGGACACTGCTACTCGATCATATAACCATGTCACGCTCGCAAGTCGTCATCGCCTCGAGGAGCTAAGCATGGGCAACAGGTTCGAGAAGGGGTTCATGCTTTCTTGTACAGAAGGCTCGCCAGCAATTCTAGCAGTATCGCTTGATCGCAATTCTGTTCTAGGAGGTGTAGAATGACTACGAGAGTTTCAGTCCCTGCTATGAGCACAGCCGAGCTTAACGCTCTCGAGCGGAAGGCTTGTGCTGCTTGTGGCTACCCTTCAGACGAGTTCCTTGCTGATGAGTTCGTCTCCGAGTACAAAACCCAACTCATCTCGATCGGTTATGAGATGCGGCAGAGCTCTGAAGAAGAATTCCCAGATGTGGGTGAAGCTCTTCGCATCCTCGGCGAAAGCTGCATCGAGAATGTCGCCGATCTCGAGACGATCCAGCTCGACCTTGTTGAGAAGAAAGTCCAACAACTGTTCAAGAAAGAGTTTAGCAAGTAGTTGAACGCTCGCTAGTGCTCATCTCAAAAGAGATGAGCACACTGGGATCGTTCAATCCCAAAAGGAGACTCAAGATGACAAAAAGTCGTAAGAAAATCATCGAGCAAGTTCGCAAGCTGTCTGAGATCGTGAACCCAGACAGCGGTGCTTTCGAAGGCGAGATCGCGAACGCATCAGCAGCGATGCAGCGTCTGATGGATAAGTATTCGATTTCGATGGCCGAAGTGCACGAAGCAGGCAACGTCGTCATCGACGAAGCATTCAAGTCCAAGAACGCAGACGCCATGTTTGGTGTTATTCGCTCTTGGCACTGGCAGCTTGCTCGCGTCATCGCTCACATCACGCACACGAAGCACTTCTCGACAGGGAAGTATACAGACGATGACAAGCCAATGAAGACTGTGTACGGCTATGAACGCTCGTTGGGCAAGACCATTGGCTTCTACGGAAAGGAATCGAGTGCAGAGCTTGCTTCTCAGCTGTTCGTCGAGTGGTTGAACAAGCTCACGCTGATGGCGTTAGAAGCGACATCTGTGTATTGCAAAGAGCTCGTCACTGAGTACAACGAGCTCAATCGAGGCATTCGCAGCGTCAACAGCGCATATCGCATCTCAGGGTTGATGGGTGAACACCCAAACGTCTTCCGCCAGTCTTGGTTGCAGGGATGCTTGTCTGCTGTCAGCAAGTCCCTGCAAGAGCAGGAAGATTCTCGCACCAAGAACGTCTCGTTAGCGCTTGTTGTCTTTGACGAGAATCTCGCAGCTAAGTGGAAGCTGTTCTCGAAAGGCTTTAACACTGTGAGCTCTGGGGGTAATGATTTCAACACTCTCGGCTACGCTAAGGGCTCTGAAGTCGGTGCCACTCTACACATTGGACAGAAGAGTATGGGTGGTCGAAACAAGCAGCTAACAGATTGAACCTTCATATCCGAGTCTTAACAAATGTTAAGACTCGGTCAGGGACGGTTCAGTCCCAAATAGGAGAGAAAAGTATGACAGCGACGTTTTTTGAAGGAGGGAATCTAACCCTCAAGTCTGGGGGCATAGGCCCAGACGACTACCTATTTCGCAAGATCGGGTCTCGCTGTTGGTTCAAGGTAGTCATTCGTCATGGGCCCAATCAGTCAGAAGAGTACCATGCTGACTTGAAAGCACTGAGTGTTATCTATCGCCGTCTGAGCGAGCGTCTCTGTTTGGGAGAGACTCAACAGATCGAGCGACGACAACGAGAGAAGATTCAGACGCTCAGTGCAAGTGAGTTCGTTTCTCGATTTCTCGATGTGATCGAGAGCTAGAAAAGGAGAAAAGCAATGGACACAATCTCTGTAAATCTCAAGGACGCGAAGGCTGTTGGTGAGAACTTAAAGATCGTCAAACAGGACGACTTGCTGATCATCGTCGTCGATACGACGAAAGAGATCGGAGCGAGCTCTTCAGGCAAGATGATTGGCATCGCTTCGACTGGCGGCTTCACAGCTGTTCCTGGCCAGCTCAAGATGAACCTCTATCTCGGGCGAAAGGCTTCGGTGTAGTATGATCTCATCGCAACAGCTTGACAAAGTTATACGAGCTCAACAGCTTCTTCTTCGAGCTCACGAGCTCCTCGAACAGCTCGTCGCAGAGATCCCTGAGTCTCAAGATCGAGATGCTTCACTTCGACTGATCGAAGCTGAAGGTAATGTGTTCTATGCTCTCACAGGTCACATCAATGTGATCATCCACGACGCCATCAATGTGATCATCCACGACGCTCAGAAAAGCTGAACCTTCATTGGCTACTCTCGATACGACTCGAGAGTAGCACGAGGCGGTTCAGCCTCAGAGAAAGGAGAAACAAGATGTCTCTACAGGTCGATTCAACAAAGTGTGTGCCTCCCAAACCGATCGACGATAATGATCGTGCAGCACGCGAATGTCTGGTCTTCGGATCAATCTCGTCTGGGATCCCTGAGATCACCAAGAGCAACTGGCCTGAAGTGTATGCCCGAATTCATCTCATCGAAATCACGAGTAGTGCTTTTCGCATTGGCCGAGACTTCGACGACAAGGGCAAGATCGTTGATCGAGAACCAGTCTTCTTCACACCAACCGAGATAAAGCGCTGGGTTGGGCTCAAGACGAATGCTTCAACGAAGACTCGTGCTCAGTTCCTCAAGCGGTTTGATTGCGAGCTCAATGCTTTTGTCAAAGCAGCTAGAGAGCAGGTGAATCATGTCTCGAAATCCAAATGAGAACGGGACGCTGAATCCCTATGTTGTTCAAGGGAATGAAATCAAGTCAAGAGATCTCTTCGGCTACAAGGTCATCGCAGTCATTCACTCAGATCACTTTTGGACTGCGTATCGCGGTCTGACTGATTGGAGTGATGATCGTGTTGCTGCTGAGGGAGACACAGTTCCCTTCGAAGCTGCTCGTCTCTTGTTCTCGACGATCGCTGATACGATCCCTCACTATAACGTCTAGGAAGGAGAATCCCATGTATGTCTACATTCAATCAGAGCCAGGTCTCTGGACAGTCGGCTTCTACGACCCGAAGGGGGTTTGGCATCCTGACAGTGATCACACTGATCGAGAGAAAGCTGCAGATCGCGTTGCGTATCTTAACGGCAGCGTCAAGATAATCAAGACAGAAGATGCGATAAAGCTGTGGCTTCTACACTCAAAGGAGGAGAGCGATGCCTACGATGTCGTCAACGGGGTCGTAGTTCGAGCGGCGACTGAACTACAAGCTCGCAAGATTGCGGCGTTTGCGCATGGTGACGAAGGTGGAGATGTTTGGCTCAAGCACCGCAAGTCGACGTGTATCGAGTTGCTTGCAGGAGGTGACGCAGGGATCGTTCTCTGCAACTATCGTGCTGGCTAAGCAAAGCTTCGGGAGGAGCTTATGAACAGATTTCCGAAAGAGATGCAAGTAAAAAGTCGCTCTCATGAAGTCACCCCTCTAAGTGAAGACGAGTATCTTGTCGTCAGTGGAGCTTCCGGCGAGCTGTACACAGTGAAGTTCACAGAAGCAGCGAACGTGACCTGTACGTGCGAGTGGGGCAAGTATCGTGAGCCTGGCACTCCTTGTGGGTGTTCTCATGTCGTCGCTGTGAGAGACTTTCTTGCTGAGAAGGCTGAGGGTCGTCGTCTTAGTGTGTGGTCGTCGATCGAGGATGCTCATCGACAACACAAGCGAATTCATGAGCTTGGAGATGGGTTGATTCTTACGTCAAGGATCAAAGTATGATCGCTCGAATGCTTCGAGTGTTCGTGATCATTTCAGTGACCCTCCTTCTTGTCATCGTGCTTCTCATCGCTGGGTGCACTCTCATTATCATCATATCGTGAGTTGATCGGGGAGTCGATCTCCCTGATCTCTTCAAGCTGACTAGCGAGGTCTAGTCAGCTTGAAGAGATCGTGTAATTCGGCACGATCAAGAGAAAAGGAGAAAACATATGACACATCACATTGTTCAAGAAGAGCTTAAGAGCAAGAAAAGTATCGTCACTGATGACGCCCTGGTTGTCTTCAGGTGGGAAGATTGGGTACGCTTGGTCGCCTTGTTCGACAAGACACCAGATGTTACCTTGACTGAAGTCATTCGTGAAGTCGAGAAGATGAAGGGAGAAGAATATGCCTCAAGTAACGCACGTCAAACATGCACGTAGAGATTACCCGAAGTACGGAATTAAGAAAGGGGATTCGTACTACTGGTGGCAATTTCGCTTCGATAGTGTGCTTCACATGCAGCTGACACCTCCAACTCGCGGTCAGCTGACGCAGAGTTCATTCCTTCAAGAGCTCTACGAGATCGAAGATGGTCTTGGAGCTCTCTCTGCAGACAAGTCCCTCGCTGATGAAGTCCCCAGCTTCGTCGATCGAATCAACGATCTTCGTTCGACTTGTGAAGACAGTCTCTCGAACATGCCAGAGCAGCTCCAGGAATCGTCGAACGCAGGCCAACTCCTTCAGGAGCGTATTGATGGGCTAGAGTCGTGGGCTGGCGATCTCGAAGGGTTTGATCTTGAAGTCGACGAAGATCAGATTCGAGAAGATGTCAAGAACGAGTACGAAGAGTGGGACGAGAATGCTGCTCGAGACGAGATTATTCACGAGCTCGAACAGCAGACTCTCGAGGAGGATGCTGAGTTCGACGCTGACGAGCACAAAGAAGAGATCGGGACAGAACTTGAGAAGCGCCACGAAGCTTGGCAAGAAGAGCTCGATAACGAAGCTCAGACTCGAATCGAGTCTGCTTGGGAAGACATCCTGAACGACATTCAGGGATGCGAGAGCGGGCTTTAGAACGTCACGAGCGACATGGTTGTGTAGACGAGTTCGATTCTCGTCCGCTCGTCTGCGATGCAGTGCGAGCAGGGTTGTCATCTTCCCTGTCTCCTACCAGCGCGATCGTTGGTTCTTGCACTGCATCGCTATTTCTATAGGATCTTCACGTGTAGGACAGCCTAGGACGCATTCGTTTGCAGAGTAGGGTATAACTGTACCCCCCGCAAAACGCATGAACCCTCGAGAGCTTTCGGGCTCTCGAGGGTTTTTTGTTGTCGCACGTTCGCGCTTTCGAAGCTGTCGAGCTTGCTTTAGGTTTGAGCGAACTGTGTCTTCCAAAATTGCAGAGCTCGTCTCAGGTTTGAGCGAATCATGCTTAGACTCTTCGAATCTGATGAGGCGGGTTAGTTATCACTGCTGAAGTGTCATGAAAATCACACAGCACATTTGCAGCTGCTAGACGCGCTCTCAAAGCATTGTCTTGAATAGGATCGATCGTTCCGACTCGAGCAGTTAGAAACAACGTCTCGTCTCCTGTTAGAGATAAGACTTCGTCTAAGAGCTTCACGATTCGTCGAAGATTTATCAAGTCTCTTTTTTCAGAAGTCGTCAGAGGTTTCATCTTCGTCTCCTTTTGAGCAACCAAGTATGTTTAGCGAAGACATAACACACGATTCTATTGTCTACGCAAAATTCAGTTGGGTAGTACTGTTTCACAAGCTTAGGAGCAAATATCGAAAGCCATATGCCAGCGAGACATAGAGTAAACAGAGAACGATACTTTCGCTTGATCACAGCTTGTCTCCTTCAATGGGGATCATTTCGTACTTCTCTTTCAAGCCATAGACTTTACGAAGCCCAAAGTACTCAAGGATAGCAGGGCCAGGGACATGTCCATGAAGAACTTGACTGAGATATGATGGTGTAACGAACATGGCTGTGGCTGCGTTGTTCACGCTTCCCGTCTTGCGCGCAAGAGCACGAATCATCTCAGCAACATCGTCGATAGTGTACAGCGTCGTCATTTCTCATCTCCTATTTTCTCGAAGTCGAGCTTTGACTTCACAAGTTCGATATATTTCGGGTCTTGTTCGATCCCAACGACCCTACGACCTAGATTTTGACACGCGACGAGTGTAGTTCCGCTCCCGCAGAAAGGATCGAGAACTAAGTCACCTGGGTTAGAGTAGATCCTAACAAGGCGCTCAATCAATGATAGTGGCTTCTCGAAGGGGTGCATGGGAGGAAGCACTAGTCTATCATCAAAGATGCCTGTCATCTGTGACCAGTGGAGGAGATTGAAAGTTGATCCTTGACGTTTGACGAGAATAATTTCTACGAAACGCCCGCATTTCCTCGTAAAATTCTTTGTGCTGGGCATTTTGACCCAAAACAAAAACTCGTCTGGAATGAAAAACTGATGCTCAGGCTTGCAGAAAATTAGAATATTCCCTCTACACACCCTCTGAAGTTCTGCTAGATCGAAATCAACAGCATCGTAGGGAGGGTCTGATATGATGCAGTCGAAGATTGAGGTCGAAGCCCGAATGATCTCCCACGCATTTCCTAGAATGACCTTTTGATCAAGACTCGAAGCAGTACTCATTTCTTGTACTCTGTTCCCATCAACTGCGCAATGATTATCATCTCGTACTCTTTGTTGATCTTTTCAAGACCTTCGAGATCTCCAAGCAGCTCAGAATCATCGATGATTGTACTATCATCACCGGGAACTAGTGGCCCTTGAAGTAGTTCTTTCGCCTCAGAATCTGACAAGAGATTTTGTTTGTAGACATTCGTTATTACAGCAAGTCTGAGCTGTCGAGCACTTCGTCGAGTCTTGAGTTGTTCTAGACTAAGCTTTGCATTATTGTTCATAGCTTGATCCTTTCTTCTGCCTTCGTCGAACTTCAATTGCTTTGATCATACTCTATACCACCGTTCAGATCTGGGGCCGCCACGTTTACCCTCCTCGGCTGACGCCTTCTCGTGTCTTGCATGCTTCGAGGCCTCGAGAGCTTTCAGAGCTGCTCGGATCATATAGTCCGAGGCTTCGGGGAGACCTTCGCACAATTGTATGACGGTTAATCCCTCGAGTGCAGCTTCAAGTAGCTGAAGAATCTTTAGAGAGACATCTATACTTTGGGGACCTTTTGTCATCTCTGCTTCAGAAACTTCGACCTCGTAGTGTTGATCAAGATCCAGAAACCGAAACGACCACGATGACCCTGCTGCAGACTTGAATTCGGACTCGACTGAAACCCAGCCTTCAGAGGTTGGTCGATCTCCTTTCAAGTACAACGTCCCTTCTGAAAATGCATGAAAAGCTACACTCCCATAGGATGACTTCGAGTCTCCTGCTCCTTTAGATCTGTGATGCACAAGGATAACAGACGATTTCAGCTCTGTTTGAATGATCTGAGCTGTAGCGAAGACACTGTTCCCTACTTCAGAAGCTTTGAATTCGTCGACATCCTCGAGCATTCTCAAAGTAGGGTCAAAGACTACTAAAGCTAAGCCTCCGTGACGATCTTTGATCTCGCGAAGCCATGTAAGCAAGTCAGCAGTATCTCTTGCTGTAAAGAGGAACTCCCTTGACAGATCTAGATACAAAGGAAGCTTTACCTTCGGGAAAGATACGCTTGGAAGACTTACTTTTCCACCCAGCCCTTTCGAGATCAAGATCTTCTGAAAACGATCTTGAAGAAGGTAGTCTGGATCTTCTTTCGTGATGATCACGACAGGGCCTGCTCGAGGTATGTCGAACTTCTGAAGGAATGGCTTCCCTGAAGCAACAGAGATTCCAAGATCTAGAGCTAGCCAAGACTTCCCCATCTTGGGAGCTCCTACGATCATCCCAACAGATTCTGCGAGCAAAATATGATCAACGAGCCATCGACCCTCTCGAACAGGCGACTCGAGGAAATCAGTCAAAGTAGCTCTTGAGACTCGTCGAGAGCGCTTCCTTGTCGCTGATTCGATCAAGTGCTCGATCATCTTTGACATCTCATCGACATCTCGAACTCGCAGCCAGACATCTCGAAGATCTTTTTCTCCTCGGAACGGATCGAGGACCTTTGATAGCTCACACGAGATTGGGATAATCCCCTCAGCTAGACATATCTCAGCAATCGATGCTTGAGATGTCTGACCAGCTTCATCGTAGTCGAATAGAATCACGAGCTCTCGAACCCCCAGTGCTTTGAATCGAGCAAAGCTCCGATCTAGATTTGGAGTAAGAGCTCCTTTCGTAACTCCAAAAGCAGGGAGTCCCAAGTGTCGCAAGACTCCACAGTCTGATTCTCCTTCTGTTAAGTAGAGTCGAGAAGGAAGAGTTTCTAGAGGATCTGGCCACAGAGGAGGAGTTGCTCCTCCTGGAGGGTGCCAGGAGTACATCTTCCCCCCAGCAGTTCTATGTTTTGTGACTTGAGAGCGTTCCCAAGTAAACTTGATCGTAGATTTACTAAATGCGACGCCCCACGATTCCCATTCAGACGCATTGATCCCTGTGTATGATTCCCACCAAGACGACGCTGACTCTGTACTTGAAGGGACGATAGTGACGATTGGAGGCTCACTCTGACCTTCAATAGCTTCAAGGATATCTTGATATTTACACCCAGCAAAATCGTGAATCAGGACCTTCCCTTCAGGAGTCTCAGTTATCGACAACGAGGCGACTTTGTCAGCATGTGCCGGGCAGACAGCTGTATAGCCGTTACTCGAAGGGGCTACTCCTTCGAGATGCTCGAGCCACCACGAAAGAGACTTGTCAGCAGTCATTCATCTTCTCCCTAAGTCTTCGAGCTCTTTGAGCTTGTCTGAGTTTCTCTCGAGTCTCTTGTGAAGGGTACTTGCCTCTGTGAGTAAGACTGTTTCTTTCTCGCATCTTCTGAGTACGAGTTTTACCCCTGTTAGCTCGACTAATCTTTTCTCGATGATCGAAAGACAGATGATAGGGTCTTACTCTAGTTCGAGCTACAGAGTTAACTTGCGGACAAATGTTATAAAGCTTCTCTAATCCCAAGAAGTCTATGAGTCTCTGTTCGTATAGAGTACAATTATAGGGATCACAATACAGGAGGACCCTGAACCTAAAAGCTCCTTCACCATACTTGTTGAAAGCATTCTGAAGATGTGAGTTAACATGAACTCTACATCTTAGATCATATAGATGACAGTCTCTTCGAAAAAGCATGTCACTCGATGATCCAATATACCTCGTCTCAGAACACGAGAAAGTGATTTGATAGACACCAGAAATCTTCATTAAAATCCCTTCGTCATGTCACCCCATCGTTTTCCGATCTTAACATCGACTTTCAAAGGAATATCAAAAACGACTCCATCGGGAAGAGCTCTGCAAACCTCCATAGTCGATTCAATCGTAGGGACCCATTCTTCGATCATCTCTTCGGGAACGAGAAACAGAATTGAGTCGTGAACTGTCGAGATGATTCGAATCTCTTTGGGGAGAACATGTTCTTTCAAATAGATCAAGTTCGTGAGGCATATGTCCGACGCTAGGGATTGGATGGGGGTGTTTACACCCTTTCGCTCCATCAAATAGATAGTATCCTGAAGCATCAGAGGGAATCTTCGACGACGTCCAGTCGGTGTTTCGACGAATCGTTGGGCTCGAACTAGACGATGCTGTCGATCAATCCAATCACGCAGTCCCGGGAAACCATTCAAGAAGTCGTTCAAAAACTTCTCAGCTTCCCAGAATGTCCAAGGAGTTCCTCCATGTTCGACTACATAGTCCATCTCCCACCCTTCTGAGAGAGATTTAGCTCCACGCCCGTAGATAATTCCAAAGTCAACATACTTAGCCATGTAGCGCTCAAGCTCAGTAACGTCTTTAGTAGACTTTCTGAACATCGTCGCCGCGACTTCTCGATGGATGTCTCGACCAGTCCTAAAGATTGTAGCCATGTTTATATCTCGAGAATACCATGCAACTACTCTTAATTCGAGCTGCGAATAATCACCCTCCATGAGCATGTACCCATCAGGGGCTTCGAAGCCATCTCGAACGATCCTCCCCATTAGAATTGGGATGTTCTGGAGGTTTGGATCACGACAAGCTAATCTGCCAGTATCTACTCCTGTCAGCAAGAAATCAGGATGAACTCGACCGTTGCGAGAACGTTCGAGAAGCCCAGTCATGTATGTCTGAAGGACTTTTGACTTCTGACGGTACTCCATTAGGGTTGTCAGGAATAGCCTGGCGATCTCAGAAAGCTTGTAATGTTTGAGGTATGAGCTTACGAAATCACGTTCTGTTGATACGAGATTGATCTTCATTGCCTTCATTACCTTCTTGATCTGCAAAGGTGATGCAGGATTGAGATCTTCGATCCCATGTGCTCTTGCAGTACTCGCAAGAACTTCTGAGAGCTGTAACAATTCTCCAGTCAAGAGATCTGATTGTGTCTTGAAGTATTCCACATTGATCGGGACTCCTGTTCGTTCGACTTGAGCGAGGGCTCGAGCTCCTGGGACTAGAATTCGATTGACTAGCTGCATGAGTTTTGGTGATTCTTCGTCGAGTTCTTCGAGAAGATCAAAGTACAGACGAACAGTACAGTAACAATCCATTGCATGATATTGATAGAGAGCATCCCAAGATCGTTCACTAGATGGGGTTTTCAAGAACGACTCGAAGTCGAAACGATAGTCAGAGATATCATATCGAAGTCGAGCTTGATCTTTCAATCCTAGAGATCGATACCCTCGACCTGTGACAGCATCTCCCGATCCACGTTCATCCTGAGCATACTGCATCAGCATCGTATCTGCGATATTCGAGGGCTCGAAATCTTCGTCGAGCCATGTTTGAAGGAACTGCAAATCGAACTTACAGTTATGAAACACGATAGTCTTTGTTGCATCGATCAGCAAATCAATGATTCGCTGACTCACTTGTGTAGTATTCGCATATTGAAATGGAATGATGACAACGAGTCCTCGAAGAGAATCGTCTTGATCAATTGCCCCAAACCCAACGGAGAAGATCTCGTCTGACAAGAAGTCGAACCCAGATGTCTCCAAGTCACACGAGACCACAGAAGCACCCTGTAGATATCCCAAGTACTCGAGAGCTTCTTCGATAGATTGGGCTACTAGGGTTGTAATCTCGGGAGATGAGTAGGGGGAGAAGCTCAAGCTCCACTTCAAAATATCTTTTGAAAAGTCCCGAAATAGATCAGGGTTTCGAGTTACAGCAGCTGAGTGAAACGTTGAAACAAGATATATTGACTTCGATGACGTAGAGTGACTCCACATCATCCCCTGACCATGAACTTTCGTGATCGCCGTAGTCTTCCCAGGAGACAACATCGTCGAAGCTGCACTTCCTCCAACTGTCAGGATTTTAGTTGGAGAGACTTGTTCGAGCTCTCTCATCAGTCGTTCTGAGCAAGCGTTTATCGCAGACTGTGAGGGGGTTTTGTTGTCAGGCGGTCTGCATGAACAGGCATTGAGAAAGCTCACTTTCTCGAGATCAACTCCTGCAGCCTTTAAGGTCTCGCGAAGAAGCTGGCCTGATACTCCTACAAAAGGCTTTTTCTGAACAACTTCGACAGCCCCGGGAGCTTCTCCCACAACAGCAACCCCCTCTGAGACTAGTATGCTAGGGACTGGAGGGCAATCCTTGAGTGGACATTTTAGGCAGGGTTCGTAGTTGGGTATCACTAGCGCCTCCCGAGACAATAGTATCAAACACCTTGATGTTCTCTCGAACGATCTCGAGATTCTCGCTTGAGATAGAAGTGGTGAAGTAGATCTTAGATCGCCTAGGATACTCTGGTGCAGGAACGTTTGGGTCAAGACGAAGTCCTGCAATCCCATAGACGATAGGTTTAGCTGAGTCGATTGATCTGATGAGATCTCCAAAATCTTCGACGATCGACTCGAGAGCCCAAAGATCTCTCCCCCACCCAAGAAGATGAATCTCAGGATCAGAAAGCGTTGCAGCTACTGGAAAGATGACATGTCTCAGCAGATGATGCAACCCTCCTTCCCACATCTCGTAGTCTTTTGAGACTCCAATTGTAGGGAAGAAAGTCGATGATTCTCCAGACTTTTTTTGGATAGCAAGGAACTCGAGAACCAGCTCTTGTAAACAAGACGAGAACTCAGCAGGAGAAGATCCTTGAGGTACAAGCATCAGACGAGGAATTGGAGTCATCTGTCGCAGCCTCGCTTCATTCACAAGAAAGAATTGAAGAGCTTCTCGAGTACGACGAACAGTGTCTGCTCGATCGAATAAGTGATCAGGACAGACGATCTCAGAAGCTCTGATCTCTTCAGCCTGCTGCAAGAGAATTTCTGGAGACTCCCCATGCTTCTTCTCGTGTGCCGAGTTGTCTAGAATGATGTAAGCACCATTCCAAGATTCAGTAATATAAAAGTTTTCGTATCTCGGGCTTTGAAGCAAGTGAGATAGAACCAAGTGATGCTGTCGACCTACAGCCAAGCTAAGATTTGGGATCGGGGGAAGGATTGTTGGTTTCATGCACTACTCCTCAAAATTACACTGGAACGGTATGATCTTCTCGAGAAGGTACGATGCTGTCAAGTTCGTACAAATCTCAGAGACGATTGTAGGGATATTAAAGTACTTCGCCCAAGCTTCATAACGATCAAGAATCTGAAGATCCTTCCCGAGTTCTGAAGCATCCCACTCGAGAATGTCAAGATACTCGCATTGAGCTCGTTCAGCCCATCGCCACTCTCGAGAGAATCCCTTCTTCAAGATCATCGTCGTCTCGAGGTATTTCGAGATCTGAATACGTGCCGAGGCTGCGCATGCTAAGGGATTTCGAGGCCACACGCTACACCCTCTCGACGATGCAAGAGGACAGTACTCTTTAGATTTGACGAGAGAGTAGAATACCTTCTTGGTCTCGTCAACCCAAATAGACTTTTCTTCGAACATTGATTGAGTTTGTGGATCGAGCTTCAACCACTCAGACTCTATCGGGAGATAGTCTAGAGTAAGAGGGCCGAAGGATCGACAACATACGCTACACAAATCTTCGCAGATGAACTTGCGATAGATCGAGGGACCTACTTTGACAGCTTTAGACGGGAAGAGATCTTCGGGTACCTCTTCGAAGATGACTCGAACAGGAAATCGAGAGGGGGAGAGTAGCACAAGATGCTTGAGCTCTCGAATAACAGTTGAGGGAATTGAAAGCGTCATGACCAGTCTCTCTTTCTCAGAAGTGCCAAGAGAAACCCACAGTAATTTACTATGTCGCGAACTTCCTCACGAACTCGATCCTCGTCTCCCGAGATCTCGTACCCGATTGCTCGAGCAGCCTTCATAAAGATCGTGTAGGTTACATCAGAAATCCCGTGAGGAAACATCTGCTCGATGGGAACAACAGCATTCTCTCCAGCTTCACTGTGAATCTGGATGATCTTTTGACACTCTTGAATTTCTTCTTGGACCACTTCAACAAAGCTTGGCATAGTAGAATCTCCTTGTAGGACTGTCTAGGACATGTCCATTTAGTGAGAAGGGTATCTTTATACCCTAAGATTTTGAGCAATTTTGAGTGGACCCGAGAGGACTCGAACACTCTATCACTTGCCGGGAGGCAACAAGTGGTTCTCCCAGTTGAACTACGGGCCCGAGGCTCGCAGGTCTAGCCTGCGAGTCGATTTACTTACATAGGGTCTTTAAGACCATTTGCTCGAAAGGCTTCTGCTCTTTCTATGCATGTGGGACATTTTCTACAAGGAGTCAGATCTCCTTCGTAGCAAGACCACATTAAGTGGAACGGAGCATTCAGCTCGTGGCCGAGCTTAACGATGTCTCGCTTCATCATCCACTGGAAGGGAGTGAACAGCCGGGCCTTCGAGTACGTCCCAACATAGACTGCTGCCGCCATGGAGCCGTTAAACTCAGGGGTACAATCAGGGTAGGCCCAATTACGAGCATCTTCAGCATGAGTAGCAATGTAGACTGAGTCTGCTTCGATTTGAAGAGCTATCGAGACTGCAGCTGAAATCAAGACTGCATTCCGGAAGGGAACATACGTCGGGGAAGGGCCAACCTCTTCTGCCAGTTCTTGATACGACAGATGAGGCATGGGTGTGGTACTCAAGAGAGCTCCCATGGGAATAAAAGAGAAGACATCTTCGAGAGATAAAGTTTTCAGGGGTACTCTGAAGAAGTCTGATAGATGTTGAGCAGCCTCTCCCTCAGCACCTCTGTGCCTCTGGCCATAGTCGATAGATAGAGGGATGACATCGATGCTTTCGTGATAGAGTTTCGTCAAGAGAGTTCCTGAGTCGAGCCCTCCAGAAAGTAGTAAGACAGCACTCATAGTCACCTCTTTTGAATCAAAGATAAGAATTCAGCTCGAAGATCGACATCATCGACAAAGATTCCTCGAATTGCTGATGTTGTTGTAATCGTCCCAGGCTTCAGAATGCCTCGCATTGCCATGCACAGATGTTCAGCTTGAAGCACAACAATGACTCCTTGAGGCCCAAGAGGCTCTTCGAACAACGTATCAGCAACTTGCGCTGTCAGTCTCTCTTGGACTTGAAGTCGTCTAGCAAAGATTTCGACGACTCGAGCAATTTTTGAGATCCCGATGATCTTGTCTTCAGGGATGTACCCAATATGAGCTACTCCGAAGAACGGCAACAAATGATGCTCGCATGTCGAATAGAAAGGAATCTGAGTGACTGAGATCAAGTCGTGATGTCCTTCAGAATCGAAAGTTCGAAGGATTGCTGCAGGATCTTGACCATACCCTGCCCACATCTCTCGATAGGCAGCAGCGACTCTTCGAGGAGTATCTTTGAGCCCTTCTCGAGTATAGTCATCTCCAGATTCTATCAGAAGGCTCTCAATGAGAGTCTCAAGTCGATCAGACATTCTACACACCTCGCTTGTGTCCCCACAGAAGAACATGAAGCTGTGGGAGAAAATAGGCACTTCGAAGAGCAGGACGATCAAAAGATCTCTTCGTCAGATCTCGAAGTCTCTGAAGAACATCACTTGAAGAGTCTGTTGGGAGAGTCCCACATGATAGATAGAGATGATCTCCGACTTCAGAGAACTGTTCAGCAAAATCGAGATCTCTTTCTTCGAAGACAACGATCTTGTAGAACTCGCTTTTTCGAAGATGTTCGAATCGATGATCTACGCATGTTCGTTGTTGATATGCTTCAGGCTGAGACCACTTGGGTTTAGGAGAGACAACGAGACAGTCGACCCAAGTTATCCAAGGCTTCCAGAGTGTTCCTTGAGTTTCAACAGCTACTCGATACCCTCCCGATTGAAGACGAGACACGAGATCACTCAAGTCATATAATAGAGGGTTTCCTCCTGTCAGGACGACCCACTCGACTTCAAGAAGAGATCGAATACGCGATAGAATCTCTTCAATTGAGAGCATCTTCGTTCTTGGATTAGACGAGACAGCATGCATCGAATCACACCATGTACAGCGAAGATCGCAGCCAGCAAATCGAACAAATGTTGATCTGAGGCCGATCTGAGGGCCTTCTCCTTGAAGAGTAGGCCCAAAGATCTCGACGACAGGAAAGCTATTCGACATCAACTACCTCTGCATACGATGTAGCTGTCTCATAGATACGAACTCGGGAGACTTTCGATGTCTTTCTTCGGATGATCTTGAAGATGATCATTGCTAGAATCTCTACTGTCGGGACAGCTACGATCAGATCATTCAAGTGATGATGATCAAATCGATCGAGAACTTCAGTCTTGACGATCTCTGAGAGATCTCCGAAGTCTGTGATCATCCCTTCATCAGAGGCTCCCTCTACTAAGTTGATCTCTCCTGAGAGTTCGACTTGAACTCGATACGAGTGCCCATGAAGGTTCTTGCACTTCCCTTTGTGATTGGGGAGTTGATGAGAAGCTTCGAATGTAAATTCTTTACAGATTCGTGTCTCAATCATGTTTCTTTCTCGACTTTCTTGACCCAGTTAACAACGATGTATGTCAATGGGGTAGCACAGACTTCGTAGAGGATCTTGAAAGCTCCCATCGAGAGAATCAAGGATCCTAGAGCTGAAAGTGGCATCGTCCCATAGAAGGCGATGGATGCGAAGATCAAGGTGTCCAAGTACTCGCCGAAGATCGTCGAAGTAATCGTTCGAACCCACAAGTACTTCTCGTGAGTTAGCTTCTTGATAGTTACCATGATCCAGACGTTCAAGTTAGAGCCGGCCAGGTACCCAGCAAACGAAGCAATCAAGAGTCGAACGGTAAATCCCAAGACTGTCTGAAAGGCTGCTTGATTCTGCCAGAAGACTGGAGCTGGAAGCCACAAGCAGATGTAGAAGAATAGAACAGCCAGGGCATTCAACCCAAAGGCTGTGAAGATAACTTTCTGAGCTGTCTTCAAGCCATAACATTCTGGGATCACATCGTTCAGGATGTAGACGATCGGGAACAGCCAGACAGCTGTAGTAAAGATCAACCCGAAAGGTGCTTGCCAGAGCTTTCCAGCTATGATGTTGGACACGATCAAGGCTACTGAAGACAGAGCGACCAAGACGACGAACAGGAATGAGAAGCGTTTGCGAAACATTATGATACTCCTTTTGTTTGAAATGGGTTGCTTCGACCATCTGGGGGACTAGCCCTGCATTGGTAAGTTACAGCCACCTCCTTTCAACTTGGGTGCCCACGCAACAGCTTCTGCTCTAATCTCAATCCCTCCTCGAGGGACTTGTGTGACTGTAACTTTCACACTCGTCGCATCAAGAACGTCTTGAACGTCTCGAGCAATCTCTGCTGCTAGAGCCTCACAAAACGTTCCTGCTTCACGAAATGTCATCAAGTATAGTTTCAAACTCTTAGACTCTAGACACTTGTCGCGCGGGTTATAAGAGATCTCGACAGACCCGAAGTCTGGTTGTCCTGTAATCGGGCAAACAGAAGTAAATTCGTGACTCGTCATGGTTACATGAGTAACACCTTTGGGTGTTGGGAATGTCTCAAGCTGCTTGCGAGCACCCCGAACTGTCTTACCTAGAGCTTCAAAAGAACTATTCTCTGAAGATTTGAACATTTGGGCTTCCTTCAAGAAACTTGCGTATCAATACAACAATTGTTGAAGCTTTGCTGTTCTTCGAAGTATAGAGCGTCATGTTCTTCTCCCAAAGATCTGATGTGTATGAGTTCGTCTTAAGTTCGATCCAGAGATCTGGGGGACATCGCGAGTAGATCAGACTCCAAGCCTTGTCCCAGAGTAGAGAGAGCTGATACAAGAAGATCGACTTCTCTGAGCCAGTTCGATGAACGAGCTCTCCAGCAAGGCGAAATCCCATCGTCGGCAGAGCAATCTTCTGAGCTTCGTTGTCGCCTACGATAGTATCTTCAATCAATCGACGACCCTCGAGGACAGCTTGTGCTACTGCTGTGAAGTACAATGATGTCTCGATTCGCTGGCGGCGATACTCGGGAAGAACTCCAACATGTCCAAGCTTGATCATATGACTTTGTGGGCGACCCCCGAACATGTGAGCCCCGACAATCTTATCATCGAGATCTGCAACCCAAAGAGATGGGCGGACCTTGATGCAGTCTCGAATTTGATCTCTCATTGTGAAGCCACCAAGCCCAGCAATGATGTCTGGGTGATTGAAGAGATTCTGGATCTCGTCAAGATCCTTGAGTGTAGCAAATCGAATTCTGAAATTACTCATCTAGTCCTCCTTCTGAAAGAACGGGATTCTGCCAACTTTTCTCGCTGGTACATCAACGTGTGCAGGTTGATTGTTCGATGCAGGCTTGACTGGCTCGTGAACTCTTCTCGAGACTTTAACTAGCTGATCAGGAGGACCTACAATCTTTAGCCACCATTTTGTGCCTGAACTCTTATCTTGAGTCTGCATAACACTCCTCTCTACAAATAAGTAGCGGGGGCGGGATTTGAACCCGCGACCTCGTGGTTATGAGCCACGCGAGCTAACCGCTGCTCCACCCCGCATCGATGCCGGTTACACTGTCCGGCTCGGCTTACCTTTTCCTGTGAGCGCCATTACAACAGCGTAAGCTGCGTTGGAGTCTCACTTGTCGACTGGCTAATAGCCTTGGTTGGATGGACACAAGGGACGACTTCGACACCAGTTTCACAGCCGATGCACAGTCGAGAGATTATCGAAGCTTGAGAGCTGGAGCTTTCTTGGTAGTTGAAGGAGGAGCTGTTGGACCAGCAGCTTTGGTAGTCTTGACTAGTGCAGGCTTGACAATAGGAGCTTCTTCTGCACTCACGAGATCTTCGACACGATTTTGAGTACGTCCTTGATAGATCTCTGTCGAGACGATTGCAATAGCTGGCAAGCCAGCCAGCTCAGGTGAGATGATGTACTTCGACTCTTCATCAACTTCGAAGGACATCTGATCTTCGAGAATGTGTAGGTTGTTCAGGACAGCTTTCAACCGCCACAGGCTCTTCTCCGAGAGGGATGTCGTGAAGAACAGATGACGACCTGCATACTCGTCGCCGCTCACGATCAAGTCCCAACTTAGATAGGGGATGTCACTGGACTTCGAATCACGCATCTCGACGTGATCGACAGCGACAGGATAGCTCCCATCAGGGAGGGCAGCGAAGTCTTCAACTGCGCCGAAATCGATCTGGATTTGCTTGGTCATTTGCTTCCTTCCTTCTTAGAAGTCTTCCCAGTAGCTTTTGGGAAGTGAAGTACATCCATCAAGGATGTAACAGTAGGGTCGACAATCTCATCAGGTACTTCAGCATCAAGACCCTCAGGAATGCGAGCTTTTGTACGGAACTTGGGATAGTTCTGCAGGACCATCACGCGATGAATTTCGTCTTCTTGAGTCTCTGGATTCAAGATAGATGTAGTCGCGAGATACGAGACGAGATCGAAGATCCCAGGCACTTCGTCTGCTAGAGCTCCCACTAATGCTGGTTTGATGACAGTGCCTTCACGAGGATCGATGTCAGACTTCGACATTGCTGTTGCAAAGAGATGCATCGGCAAGTCACGAAATGTTCGGAGAAAGCGTCGCATCTGAACAAGAGCAATCCCGTAATCTCCCTGCTCCAGCAGATCTGGGATTTTTCGGGTTTTGTCACCCTGCGTAAGTAGAGACAAGAGAGCGAACAGATGTGTCTCAGAGATCGAATCGAGTCCGACAGACTTGAACTGGTGCTCAGTCCCACTTAACATCGCATACACTTGATTGTAATCATCCCACGAAGTGATGCGAACAATGTCGATCTTACGACCGACTAAGGATTGAGTGCCTCCTTCGTAGTCGAGCAGGAGCATTGGGGCTGTTCGTTCGTCATCATTTGCAGTCGCGATGAAGCGTGTCTTTCCCTGCCCCGAGGGAGCGAAGATTAGACACTTGAGAAAACGGTTACTTTCAGGTTGAGTGATTTCCATACGATTGTCCTCCGAATGAACTTAAGTCTATTTGATCAAGATTAAGAGAGCCTTAAAGTTAGATTAGAATTCATGCTATCCTCGCGAACTGTGAATCTAGTAAGGCTTGAAAATCACCCCCATCATCCTTGGCCTTACATACTGCAATCAACGGGCAATACCCGCAACGATATACGGACGGCGCAGGATACGCATAAGTATCAGGATGCAAAATACTTTTTTGGATATCTTCAGCTTTTGTGATAGTACGCTTCTCGAACGCACGCAGTTCTGACAAGTTACGATGACCTCCTTCTCTGATGAAGTATCGCTTCCATCCTCTTGCTTTCAAGAGGGTGAGATAGTCTTTGTAGTCGTCGAGATTCAAGCTGCGACGCTGAATCTCTTCGAGATACAATGCAGTTGTTGTAGGTTGATCTTGAGCTCTTGACAAGCCTCCGCCCTTCAAGACAGCCGGGGGCATCGGGACACTCTTCACTAGAGTATTGAATAAGAACCCTTGAGGGATCTTTCCTGTCTTCTTCCAGACGAGATATATGTACCCTGTAACCTGCTCATCAACTTCGAGAGCAGCTGACTCTAAGGGTCGACTTGCAGTCTTGTGATCTACAACCCAAAGCCCATCAGCTCTATCTAGAACTAAGTCGATCTGACCAGTGAGAGTAACATCAGAGTTGGGGAGCCTAACAGTGTATCGTTTCTCAACGTCGACGATGTCTCCAACAAGAGATTCTTCTGCATCATAGTTAACATAGTTCTGATATACCTTCCAAGCTGTGTCCCAGTAGTCGTCGAATTCTTGATGAATGTTCAACCAAATCTGACTGAACTCTCGAGAGATCTTCGACAGCGAGTCTTCAGCACACTTCTTCAGAGCTTCTCTCCCGGCATTTCGATCTCGTTCGTGAGAGTAGTACCCAGCAAGCCCTGCATGAACGATCGTCCCAAACCACAGAGCAGGTTCTGGCTTGATCGGTCTCCACTTCGAGAGAAGTACGCTTTTTCTGCGACAGTCAAGGAAGTCGCGAAGTTCTGTGACAGAGACTGTGTTATTCATGTGCCTCCTTGATTTTCTGAGAGTTGATGAAGAACATCACGAGGTGATATGCATCTCGTTGATGCTGCGTCGGGTGAGGAAATCGTTTTGTAGGGAACGGGTATCTTTTTGAGATTTCAGCTTGCTTCCAGACTCCAGAAGGGATTGTCGTAGCGGCTGGGAATACTTGATGAAGATCTGAGATGATCTCTTGAAGTTCTCGATTCATCTGAGATCGTGTAGGGATTGGAGTATCTTCGATGATGACAGAAACTCCTAGGAGACCTACAACACTACACATCATTGATTCTTTCAGATCCTCGTGTAGAAGATTCCCTGACTCGAGGAGAGTCCCTTGATCATCAACTATAGCATACCCGGTCGTGATCCCAGGGTCAATTCCTACGAAGAACTTCGAAAGGTTACTGAGTATTGTCATGAGATATCTCGATTCTTGAGAGAAGACTAAGTAGATCAGTGTTCGTGAGACGAGCGATGTCTTGGAGCTTTCCAGCTAGATTTTCTGTGACAAGATCATCAACAGTTCCGGGACATTGCAGCGAGATCACTACTGGAGAGTGATTCAACCCAATGCGACGAACTCTAAACGAGCTTTGAAAGACAGCGTCTGCATCCCAAGATCTGTCACAATAGATGATCGAGTTAGCTCGAGTCAACGTCAGTCCATACTTGCCTGTCCCAATCGAAAAGATGAGTACTTGAAGCTTCTCAGATTGAAAAGCATCAATAATAGCTTGTCTCTCTTCAGTAGAAGTTGATGAAGAAATTCGAGCAACTTTCCAATGTCTTTGCAACCTCTCTATAAGCGCTTTGCCAGTCTCGATCCAATGTGTCCAGATCAAGACAGGAGGCTCAGCTCTCCCAACTTCGAGGAGCTCTTCGATGGCATCGAACTTGGATGAGATGTCATCTGCTGATAGATCAAGAGATCGAAGCCCAGAAGTAACTTGCTGCAGCCGAACAAGCTGTGCCATTCGATTCGGGACATCCAAGATCTTCCCACAAGCAAGAGCAGTCTTGAACTCTCTGAGGATCTGATCATACACTACTCTTTGCCCGGGAAGGAGATCAAGCTCGATCGTTTCTTGAAGCTCCTCAGGGAGGTCGATGACATCTTTCATGCTTCGAACGAACATGATGTCTTCGAACTCTTTCTGCATGTTGATATTCTGACGAGACCCTGTGACACTCCATCCCCACTGATCTCGTAGGACGTAACAATATTCTTCGCTGAATCGCCAGTAGCTTGTAAAAGCCTTGGGTAGAAGAATCTGAAACTGTGAGAACAGATCGTCGAGATATCTCGAAGTTGGCGACCCAGACAACGCCCAGACCTTCTCGGCTTTAGTAGTCACGGACCTCAAAGCTTTTGTACGCTTTGCTCCTCGACTCTTGACTAGAATCGACTCGTCGATGATGACTAGATCTCGTTCTCGATAGAACGCTTCAGAATGACGAGAAACAGAGTCGTAGTTTGTGACAACCCATCGATGGTCGAGATCTAAGTCGAGAGGGATCCCATGAACAAGAAATGCATCCTCACCTCCCCAAGCCTTGATCTCTCTCTTCCATGTTCGAAGAAGTGTCAGAGGGGCAACGACAAGGATCTTCTCTAGGTGAAGACCTTGAGCAGCAACAATTGCTACAGCAGTCTTTCCCAATCCTGGAGAGAGACAGAGCATTGATCCTCGAAGCTGTGACCTACAGAGAAATCTAACAGCATCTTGTTGAAAATCATACAGATCCTCCCACTTCGAGTGAGAACAAAGATCAAAGAACTTGTCGCCAGAACAAAGAGGGGGCTGTAGAGGGATGTGATGACCAAAAGCACGAACTAGTCGATGATAGCTAGCGCGAATTCCTGGAAGAACAAATCGAGAGAGATCAATCTGCTTTGCTCCTAGGGTCTTCAAAACAGACTTGTCTGCTGAAGTTGATACACCCTCAACGACGAGTCCTTGGAGATCTTCTCGAACGATTATCATGCGACCCTCTCATATCGACTCTCGAGATTTCTTGACAACACGTTATAAAAATACCCGGGGGTTCCCTCGAGATCTAATCGAACAACGCCTTCAAGACTAAGACTAACGTACTTCCAGATCTTTTGATTCTTTCGATTTCGCCATCGACTCCCGATAAGATCTGATGAGATAGAGTCTGTTCCCTTCTTTGTCTTTACTTTCGTAGGAGAAGACAAGACCGTCAGGACACCTTGTCGAAACGATCGGAACTCATTAGACTTGACTAAGCGAACTAGCCATACAGGCTCGGGTATTGAAGGATCAGCCCAAACACACTTGTCAACGATTCCTTCCCCATCAGGGGTTTGAACAGGGGTGCCTGGAGTGATGTCAGCCATCTACTTCAAGCTCCTTCTCAAGGATGTTCTGCTTACAAGTCCCTCCCGAGGGACGATACAACCCGTAGCATTTCCTCTCCTCGTTACAGTGTGAGCATCGTATGACATCATACATCCCGGCGCCGTCTACGAGTGTCACAAGATTCTTCTTTTCCCAATCATGAGGGCCATACTTGTCTTCGTCTTCTAGGGACAAACAATTCACATATTCGATCGAGCCGTCAAGCTTCGTCACAACCCAAGAATACCCAGTCTTTCTGAGGAACTTGAGAGCATACCCTTCTGACGACCAGAAACGAACATGACCCTCTTCAGTCAGGAACTGCTCTCCTTCGCTGCGAAGATTGATCTTCTTGAATCCAAACTGAATAACTTGAACAGAAGTGTTGCTCATTAATCGTCTCCCTTTAAGTCGATAAGGATATCTCTCGTGTTCTCAAGAGGGTTATACTCGATGAGATCACCCTTCTCTATATCGTGCGCAGCAACACCAACTGGTGTCATCGATCCATCCAGGCGAGCTGGACGAACGTTTCCCATTCAAGTGAAGTAGACGACTTGACCAGTCAGAATTCGTACTGATGCTTTTCGCTCGACAACAATATCTATCATCAGTCAGTTCCTTGACGCTTAGCTGCACGAGAAGCGTAGTCGTAGACGACTTTGTACGCCTTCTCGATCACAGCACCTCGAGCCCCAACAAGAACTGACTCGCCACGAGATTGATCATTCGTTGTGTGACGCCAGTTCTCCCATTCAGCAACTGCGTTGTACAAGCCCCAACCAGTCCCGCGACATGCTGGGACTTCTAAGCCAGTACCTCGTCCGTCGAAGAGTTCTTGAACAGCCTCACGAGAACGATCAAGAGTCACGACAGTTGCTTCGTAGTTCGCGATGCGACGAGCTGCAAGCTCTACATCGACGTCATCCCCAGCAGGAGCCTCAGGGTACGAGTAGACTCTCTCGACGATGTTCGGGACGATCTTCGTTGAAGGCTGGTACGATACGAACATCTCGAAGGCTTGCTGAAGGGTTTCAGTACGTTGTTTAGCACGAGTCATCATCCCTGACATCCACGCAGACAAGTGTTTCTGTGCTGAAGGATCGTGAGTCACGCGATAGACTTCAGTTGCAGCGTACGAAGCCATACGAAGAGTGTTTCTACAGACAGGACGAACAGGAGTAATCATCGTCCTGAGAGCTGCATTCCCGAAGTATGGCGAAATCAAGACCAAGTAGTTCTCGACTGGATCACCTCGGATATTCAGATCAGGGAGATGAACTGACATGAACAGCGTCTCTCCTTTTCCGAGAGCTCCTAACGTCTGAATAGGCGTCTGAACAGCTGCATCGAAGATTTCGCAGATCTCTTGAGGCTCAATCAAGATGTAATCAGGGCCGATGACTCCAAAGATGCGTTCGATTGGATCATCGGGAACAGGCTCGCGAGCGATAGCGCGATACCTTGAAGGGACGGGCTTTTTGCCAGGCCGAGATATGAGAAGATCTGCCATTCGAATTGAGTAGGGAGTCATTCGACTCCAAGCTTCAGTCGCTGTCGTTGGGATTTCTGAGATCTCCCCCAACCCATGCCACTCAGGACGAGTCGAAAAGAAACGTTCATCAAATAAGTCGTGCATGATGTGCCTCCTTAGAACACAGATTCTGCTTGATGCGGAGACCAAGCAGATCGATCAAAGAAACCAGCTAACTTCGAGCACTCGCGACAGTGCGGCTCAGGGGGAGTCAAGATCTTAAACGACCCGAACTTAGCTCCCTCTTCTGAGACTATCTTGCCACAGTTAGAACACATAATGAATCCCCCCGGAGACGCCCCTGAAAGATCAGTAGACCAGAGATTGTCATATACGCAAGGAATGTCGATTGGGAGATCTGGTAGCTTGAGGGTAGTGCTTGGGACTGATCTTGACATTCTGCCTCCCGAAAGAGTGTGTTAAAGTCTGATACTTAATAATAAGATATCAAGATTAGAGACGCATTAGAATCAGATTAGAAAAAGCATAGTTAGTTAGTTTGTCCCTTATGTAATAAGGGACAAACTAACTATGCTATTCCTGCTTAAGACAGGTTAGTCGAGTTATTCTGAGAGTCAGTCAGACGACCTAACTAACTGTACGACAACAACAAATCAGCTGAGCTTCTTCCCGAGTAGGGGAATACTGCCTGAGCTCAACGCCTTATGAAATAGCGGAGCAGCGGCGATTTGTGTAATGAAGCCCAAGACGAACGTCAGGACGGTAGCAATCTTAAGGGCGGCCTCGTTTAGGAATGCGGGGGTCAAGTCTGGGTTGAAGATACCCAGAACCGCGGCAGTGATGAATGCTGCCAAGCCGAGGCCTGAGGCCCAGTATGCTGACGTGCCTTCCTTAATCACGCCGAAGACCTTCAGGAGGTTCACAACGACCGCCACGAGAGCGGCGACTCCCAATAGGGAGACGAACTGGACAGTGAGCTTCACGAGCATATCTAACACTGACATTTGGTGCTCCTTTCAAACGGCTCTGTTGAATGACAAAGCCGGGGTTACCGGTTACGGCTCAAAAGTCACGTTACGCAGAAACCATGACCTGAAACTTACGGGCTCTCCGCTAGTCTGCCCTGTAGCTTTCGTAGGGTCAAACGAGACATCCCAATGAGATAAGTCTACACCATGTGCTCGAGTCATATTATTGTCGGCTCCCGAACCAGCCAGCGATGCTTGAAAACCCCGCTGAAATTATTACGGCAATCGCTCCAACTATCCGGTCAGAACGTCCCAGATCTCGACGTAATGTATCGACGCGCTCATTAGATGTTGCCATATACTTGACGACATCTAACTGCCAGCCAGCGATGTTCTCTTGGTTCGACACAATCTGATCTAAGCGGGAATTAATAGCCCTTAACTCTGCGGCGACCTCTCCAGCTCGAAAACGATTATTTGTTCGCTCAGTCATGTTGTCTCCTTTAGATGACCTGCACCGGGGGACCTTTTCGACCTGGTACCGGCCACGATCCGCGATATTCAACTTGTATCAGCACTTGAGTAATTCTACGAAAGTTAGTAGGGGTTGCGTATTCGACTCCTGCTAGTACTTGAGTGACACGCCTAACATTAGTAGGGGTTGCGTATTCGACTTCGGTCAGAACCTGTGTAACTCTGCGATCAGCCATATTATCTCACAACCGCTCCCGCTTGCAGGGCATTTACTTTTGCTTCTGTCCAAGTAGGATCCTCGCCCCCTGCAGGATCTACAAGATATTCGGCAGATAAATAGCGCGCATAGGCAAGTGTCAGAATTTGATCGGCGCCCTGTGCATCTGTTGTGGCGCTACGCAGGAGTGTGGCGATTTTATCTCCATCTGCTGCCGTTTCCAGAGCATCTACCTCTACCCATACTCGTGCAATGGATGCACCACTTGGCAATCCGGCTAAGTCGGACAGGAGATAAGTAGATTTCTTGTCCACAGTAGATTCATAAACATAGTCGGTGCTATTGGCCGGAATCTCATTCACGCAGTCCCAGGCATCTCCAGCACTAGCGATCAAGTCAGCATATTCAGCAGCGCCAGTAATCGGAACTAGGGCCGCCAACACACCGCCGTCACCACACCAAGAATTGTCAATTGCACCGACGGTATCATTAATAGCTATATCGTCTATAAAGGCATCAGCTGAAACACCAACGACGAAAGAATAGAATTTAGAAACATTCGCGCCAGCCGTATTTGTTACCCCTGTAAAGTCACACACTAATGATCCGTCGAGTTTTACTCGAAATCTGCCTACTCCGGCACCGTTAATTTTTACCCAAACTTCATAAACATGCCATTCATTGACCAATACATTAAGATTTGCAGAGGCTACCCGTTCGGTAGTACTATCATACATTGCAATTACCAATGGGGCGAAAGATTTAACTTGCAAAGATCCAATAGTTGTGCCGGCACTATTCCTCCAATTAAAAAGATGGCCGCCTGCCGTAAATCCTTCGATTCTATATGCAATCCGAGCATAGAATTCTGTATAATTAACTCCCAAATCCACGCCGTAATAAGAACTGTTAAGAGTGCCACTAGGGAGATAATAACTATAATTGCCGGTTCGTTTTTGTGAGGTCGTGGCAGACATATTAGAAGAAGAGGCATTAGTGCGTAATTTATCGCCACTTTCTGCACCGTCTGTAAATAATCGAGTCATGTTGTCTCCTGATAGTCAGCAGTCGAGGCATCCTCATTCCCCCAAGCGCTCCAAGTTGGCTCAGTTGGGGACAAGTACCGAATAAAGGCCCAGTCAAATGTAGCGACACTTGTGTTCGGGGATGAAGAAAGAGCGAGAGTCCCATTCCTACCTGTTCGTGCCCAACTACGAACTGTTCCATCATTTATGGTGGCTTTTATGTTTGTGCCATCATGCCAAATCTCCATAAGATAATAGGTATCTACTGCTGCTGCATCGTAAGTACTTCCCCAGGCTACCATATCATCTAAGAAGTAGAATTTTAATTCAGTGTCCCTTATTAAGTAACAATACCCTCTACCATTAGTAATATCTGTCTCTACAGCAACTCCCAACCGATAAAGTGCATTTATCTTTCCTCTTGTTCTCAAAACAAAGTTTTTTGCGCCCCCAAGGTTTGCCATCAACTTCGATTCGGTGGTGTTGTTGCCTGTTAAGATAAGGGTACTGCCCGAGAAGGTAGCAACGCCACCTCGTTGAGTCCAGAGGGTTGTATTCAACGCTGGACCGTTGAAGTCATCGAACACGAGAAAGGTCTTGACACCACTACTATAGGCAGCGGCATTGACATTCCCATAGTACAAGTAGAAAATTGTATTGTCTGGGGAGGCTTTTACAGAATCAAATCGAACCCAAACCATGGCCTGACTGTCACTGTAGGTCTCTATCCAATAACAGAGAGGGGTTTTGCCATCTGAGGTCGTGAAGCGAATATCGTTATAGTTAGCGAGACATTTTGTACCTACATAAACATTGTTTCCAGAATCTACACCAACAGAGCGATTGATATATAGCCTCATCACATAGTTTGTTAGAGCCCCATCGCTAGTGGGAGCGATAGTTATTTGCTTGCGAAACCACCAGAGTCCCAATGTTTCGGAATGAGGGATGCCATAAAAGCCCTGCGATGCTGGCATTTTAGAAGTCCCCGCCTATCGCGACTACCGTCACGGTCTTGGCGGCAGTAACTGCTGCGACTGCATTGCATTTCAGAATGTAGGTGGCGTGCAATTGAATGAAGGATTGATATGCTGGTTTCAACGTAGCGAGGGCATCCACCTTTACAACAGTTGTATACCCACTACCAATGGGAATATTCACGTTCCCAATATAGAGATCATTCACTCCATCGTTAATGTAGAACGCCAGATTCACGGCAGCAGTATCATTAGAGCAAACAAGGATCCCGTCAATGCGTCCTCCGTTGGCTCCTGCGGTGTAGATAGTTTTTAAGTTAGTGCTGTCGGCGTTAACAATTGTAACACCCGCGTCTACAGGAGTGAGTTCAAATACAGGGCTTATGTTTGCAGTCATTTCATACTCCTAAGTGAAATTAGAATATAAGTATACAGCCAGTGCGGGAGCAGCTACGCCACCACCACCAGGAATTGTCACGAGAGTTTTTGAACTACCTGGAACATCAGTAACAGTAACTCCCACCCCTGCAAAGTCAAGATTTGGTTCGGCAGCAAGCGGCGTTCCCTCATCTTGAATAACGTGACCCCCGCCTGCACCCGGCGCACCACCATCTCTTATAAGTTTCCCAGTCGTCGTATCAAAAACAGCCATGTTCCCATCAACAGCATCTGCTGGACCTACTACATCGCCACCGCCTGCAGGAACTGTACCACCATCCTTGATATGATAACCATCTGTATCGAATACTGCTAGATGTTCATCGGTTGCACCAGCATCACCATAAACATCGCCGCCTGCACTAGGTGAACTCACCCAGCCTGCATCTTGTCTCGAGTAGGGCGTGCTATCTATAGGCGCTTCTTCTATACCTGCTTCGGGGAGATCTTTTGCCTCCCACTGGTCGTTTACGTCAACCCACGTTAAGACTTGTGCATCACCTGGAGTAATATCTGCATCAACAGTCGTCCCAGCGATTGCGGCTGCGTCATCTACAATGCCATCATCATCAGTGTCATAGATGGACTTAAGCATATCCCCCACCTCCCCCATAGGAGAGTTAAATGTAGCAATAACGTGAACGGTTAAGTCTTCACCTGCGTAGGTACTTCCAACTTGGTCCATATCAGCTGATAAGTAGTCGCCATCAGCCCAAGAAGTATCGTCCACAGTTACTGAAAAACCAGTGTGTGCACCATCGGCAATCTGTGGTCGATGTGCCTGGTTCGTGAAGATAGTTGTTCCGTTCTTATGAACATCTACAATAATCGCAGCCCCAGTCGGCGCGACAGTAGCTGTAAGATAAACCTGAGAGATGGTTGCCGTTACACCTAGTTTGTTGTATATCCGGATCGTACCACTAACAGCAGTTAACCTACCTTCAAAGGTAAAAACAGCTGCACGCGTTGCTATTGGTGCCCCTTCTATCGTAACTGTCGTGGCAGTATTAGCTGGATCGTTTTCGGCTAAGACACCAGTACCTTTGAAATTAAGGTTTGGTTGTGCTGCTAATGGGGTCCCTTCATCTTGGATGATGTGCCCGCCAGCACCACCTCCACTACCTGTAGAAACAAATCGTAAGTCTACGAAGTCATTGACGTTGCCGGTACAGCGTAGTGCTGTTTGGCCATAGTATAGCTTGGCCGCACAGATAGCTCTGTCTCCGTCTTCCAACTCTGGGATGTCAGTTTCTGTTAGCATCATGTATGCTGAGATGAATGGGTCCGCCTGTTCCGCTACAAGATCGCCATCTCGAACTGCAAAGACCCCATCTACATCAACAACGATAACAGCAAACCTAGCATAACCCGTAGTAATGGGTGTGACACTGTCTGCTAGACTGACATTAGTTATCTGAGAGTACACCTTCCAACCAGTGGTCGTGCGGTAAGCATTTGGGTAGATATCTACAGTCAATGTACTAACAACAGGGTAATACATCGAAGGTAGGAACTGTTCGCCTCGAACATAGACAGTATCTCCACTCGGCCACTCATGTTGTTTGTGGTGCCAGACAGGACCAACCCCAGTACCAACACCAACACCAACACCAGGAACACCATAGAACGAATCTCGCACTCCCAAAACTTGTAAGGTACCTGGATAGCTACTAGCCGGATCATAACCAATTTTGACTTCTAGCCCTGATAGATTGGGAACACGAACATTTAGAACATTATCAAGGACTACCCCAGTCTTAAGTGTTACATAGATTATCGACGTCTTACCTGGTACTTCTATGATACCCGTCGAGAGATTACCAATAACGCCAAACAAAACGTTGGGCTTCTGTTGGTAAATCTCTAATCGCTTGGTTACAGCATCTTTTATCTTCATAGCTGTTCTAGACACAAATGTTATATATATTAACAGGGCCAAGACCTGCGGAGAACGGTTGAGCCGTTCCCGCAATGAGCTGTAGTGCCCCTTCTTGATGTACAGTAATACCTCCTCGAACAGAAGGGTTTGGCAGTGCAGTTTGGGCTACGCCACCATGCCACGAACTACCCCAACTATGAACAGGATCAGGATCTCCCGCTACGATGCCGGAAAAAGAGACAGCATAGAAATAATCCCACTGACAAATGCTTGCTCCGTATCCTGGGCCTTCTGGAATAAGAGGGCCTGCACACCCAATTACATCCCCAGCGGTTATTTGGATGTGACAGAAAATCTTAGAATATTGCCCGTCCGCAAGATGAATAATACCATGTGCTATAGCA
>Ga0315291_10000458_pt1 | contig 53652 bp, 62 predicted proteins | sample YL17G12_20_MG_FD_203070 | JGI IMG/M metagenome (GOLD analysis project Ga0315291, IMG submission 203070) | Sediment microbial communities from Yellowstone Lake, YNP, Wyoming, USA - YL17G12_20 | ecosystem: Environmental > Aquatic > Freshwater > Lake > Sediment | place: USA: Wyoming | collected... | reverse complement strand
CTGTCTTCCAAGAACTTGGCAAGTTTTGATTCATACACCATTCTTAAATTTTCAACTCTTTTCAATTCAATTGCAACCTGGTTGTCTCTGTTAAATTCAATTGAAAGAAGATTTATATTGCCTTCTTTTTTTATTTTTATCAAGCCCTCCTTTTCTAAATTCTGCAAGGCATTAGAAACAGCAGTTGGAGATTTTTTTAAGAGCCTGGCTATTCCTCTTAAATTTACACTAAAACCCGCTTTAATGCACAAGAGTCTGAATACCTCTGCCTGCAATCTTGTCCATTTAATATGATACATGTCCATATTATATTACACGTGTCAACTATAGTTTATAAACCTTTCTGTAAGAATAAAGGCTATTAAAGAGAAAAATTTATAAATAAACCATAATCTATATATAATTATGAATCAATTAGAACAAGCAGCTTTTGAGGCAGCAGTTGAATTTCAGGATGCTTATCATATATTACAAGACCAATGCTGGATGACTGAAGATACAGTAAAGCGTCCAGGTCGTGCTATTAATTCTCCAACACATGTAACAAATTGTTTATATTATTTTAGAAAAGCCAAGACAGTATTGAATAAATTTCCGCATCCTGAATTTAGAAAGAAATTAGCCGAATTATATTTGGAATTTGAAGCAGTAAGAGAAAGAGCAGAGGAAATTATAGCAAGAGAATACGGGGAAGACAGAAGAAGGCGTCCAGACCCGGGAGAAAGTGAATATTTGCAAGCTATGATTGATGCTAAACCAGAGTTTGAATCTGCACGACAAGAAGCAGAATTAATGTTAAAAGAATAAATTTTTCTCATCCCATAAAATCTTCTCTTAACATTATTTGAATTCTCATCAAAGAGAAATAGCTTCATGCTTGCAAGCTGAAACACAAGCACCACATTCTATACATTTTTTCCTGTCAACTATAACTTTCTTTCCTCTCTTTATTGCTTTAACAGGGCATACTTCTGCACATCCAAAACATTTTCCACTTCCCTTCCCGTTTCCACAACCGCAACTCTCACATTTCCCATTTTTCCAGCAGCATTTTTTATAATTTATTTTTATCGGCATTTTTTATTTCACCCACTTCCTATCCTTACTTTTCGCAACAGAAATCAGGCTTACTATAGAAATAAAAACCAAAGTAAAACTTATTGTCAAATTAAAGAATAAAAAAATTACAGCTAAAATTGTAGAAATTAAAGCAAGCAGCTTAAACCATTTTCTTCCCTGAACAAGCTCATCCTTACATAACCAAGCCAGCAAGTAACCAGCAGGAAATGCCAAAATTAAAATCAGAATTACTAGCAGAATTTGTATTGTTTGTGACATAACTTTTATAAGCTAAGTCGGTTTTTAAGTTTAATGAGCCCACCACAATTAAAAAAAGCAGTTCTCTCAGGGAAAATATTCATTTATCCAACAGACACTTTATATGGCATAGGCTGTAATGCTTTAAATAAAAAAGCAGTAGAAAAAATTAGAGAAATAAAGAAAAGAGATAACAAGCCATTTTCAGTTATTGCCCCCTCTTTTAACTGGATAAAAGAAAATTGTATTGTAGATGTAGATTTAAAAAAATATTTACCAGGCCCTTACACACTAATTTTAAAAAAGAAAAATCCTCCTTTTCTTAACTGGGTTTCTTGCAAAGAAACATTAGGAATAAGAATTCCAAATAATAATTTTTGCTTTGAATTGCAAAAATTAGGAATTCCAATTATCACAACCTCCTGCAATTTTTCAGGAGAAAAACCTTCAATTAGCTTAGAGGAAATTCCAGAAGAAATAAAAAGCAAAGTAGATATGATAATAAAAGGAAAAGTATCAGGCAAGCCCTCAACTTTAATCATAAATGGAAAAGAAATTGAAAGATGAACTTTATAATTATCTCAAGCAAGCAAGATACAGCAGGAAAAAACATATTTAATAAATTGAAAGAATATCCAGAACTAAATTGTCACCTGATAGAAGAAGACAGCATATATGCAGAAAACATAGACAAAAAATTTCCTGCAGGAAATTTTTTTATTTTCGCAACAAAGCATAAAAGTCAAGAAGCCAGGAAAACTTTTTCTATTCATGCACCAGGCAACTTCAAAAAAGCAGAATTAGGAGGACAAGATAGTAAAATCTGCTTTACATCTTCACTTTTTCTCAAACATCTTTTCCAGGTTTTAAATCAAGAAGCTAAAAATTCAGATTATGAAGTAACAATGGAAGTAACTCATCACGGCCCTTATCTAAATAAGCCATGCTGTTTTATTGAAATAGGTACCACAGAAAAGCAGTGGAAAGACGAGGAAGCAGGCAAGATAATAGCAAGAACAATAAAAAAAGCAATTAATAGTTTTGAGTCAAACAAAGAAAAAGAAAAATGGAAAGCTGCAATAGGCATAGGCAGTCCTCACTACTGTCCTAACTTCAATAAAATCCAGCTTAATTCCGAATATGCTATCAGCCATATAATTCCAAGCTATGTTTTTCCCATTACTCTAGAAACATTAAAAGAAGCAATAGAAAAAACCCAAGAAAAAGTGGAAATAGCAATTTTAGACTGGAAAGGAATGAAAGGAGAAGAAAGACAAGAAACAATTAAACTATTAAATCAGCTTAACTTGCCTTATAAAAAGACAAGCGATATAGAAAAACCTTTTCTTTGATTAATCAAAGAAAAATTCCTCATTTAACTCTTCACTATTAGCAATTAAATCAGTAGCAGTTATTATTCCTACTAATTTCCCTTTCCTGATAACAGGCAGTCTTTTAATTTTCTTCTCTCTCATAATTTTTGCGGCATTATCTATTCCCTCATTTTCATCTATAGTAATAACATTTTTTGACATAACTTTAGACACTCCAGAATCTAACTTATTTATATTTTTTAAAATATTAGTGTCTGTAACTATTCCTACAATTTTATCTTGATTAACCAGTATTAATGAGCCTATATTTCCATCAGACATAATTTTCGCTGCATCCCTAACTTTAATATCATGGCTTTCTGTAACAGCTTTATTCATAATTTCTTTAACTTTCATCTTAAATCTCTCCTAGAGTTTAAGACTTCAAGAATCTTTAGATTCTTGACAGTGCTCAGGAATTTTATTCCTGACAGGCAGAAAATTTCAATTTTCTTCATCTTTATTTATCTCCTTTTCCATTTTCTTAAATTCACTTAATTTCTCTTTCATTCCGGTACTGCCAAACCCCTTATCATATCTTTCTGTTAAAGGCAGCCTATCAACCTCCAAAACTTTAACTCTTGTAACAGGCATTACAACTAATTGCGCAACTCTCATCCCTTTCTCTATCTCTACATCATCGTCTGAAAAATTTATTAACACCACACTAACTTCTCCCCTGTAATCCGGATCAAAAGTTCCTGCTGCAGTATGAACATTCATCTTGCTTACAATTCCTGCTCTGTCTCTAACTAATCCAACATGCCCTTCAGGAATTTTAATAGCTATTCCAGTTCTTACAGCCTTCTGCTCCAAAGGCTTCAAAATAATATTTTCATTTGCCCTTAAATCCAAACCTACATCAGATTTTATCATATACTCAGGCAAACACACGTCTGAAAAAAATTTCTTTACTAATAATATATCTTCTTTACTTTCTCTTTTAACTTTCCTCTTTTTCATAAATAACAAAAGAAAAAGATATTTATAAATCTTGCTTAAAATTTATACAAAATCAGAAATTTTATGCTTATATTCCAGCCAAAAAAGCCATAATATAAATATTCCAGCATCCAAACTCGGCTCAAAAAGCCCCTGTAATGCAAAAGGAAGATAATTCTCCAAATTTAAACCCATTGAAAAATGGCTAAAAGGATAGAAAGGAGCTATTTTTCCTGCAATAGTCGCATCTAAAACCAAATGAACAATTAATCCCAGAGCAATCATAAGAAAAATTATATGCCATTTCATATGCCTCTTGCCTACTGTTTTATCTTTTAAATTCCATGTTGCTCCCGAACAAATTACTGCAATCAGAGGAAACAATAATGTATGTGTAAAAGTCCTGTGCACCTCTTCCAAACTAAAACCAAAAAAATATAAAACCCAGAAAACAATTACATCAATATCAGGCAATGCTCCTGCTATTCCCGCAATGAAAACATAATGAAAAGGAAATTTTTTCTTGTCTTTAACAATATAAAGTCTTATAAAATCAGCTATAAAAATTGCAATAAGTATATGAAAAATTGCATGTGGCATTTTACTTTCTAGTTATATTTACCAAATCCCCCTCTTTTTCTCTTTCCTCACCTTTTCTTCCCATCTTCCCATTTCTTTTTAATAAATAAACTGTTCCTCTCCACGCCAAATACATAGGGGCTAATACTGTTCCACCAGGAGTTACAGCTATAGCAATAGCCACAGCATTTCTAATAATTTTTCCCGGATTTTTTTCTTTTCTGACTTCATGAAATCTTTCTTTTGCATCATAATAACCAACAATTAAGCCTTCTTTGATCGCACTACTAAAATCTATTGCAGAATTATATATTCTTCTGCCCGCTTTCCCTACAGGAATTAAAATTCCTACATACCCTCTTTCCATATATCAACCAAACATTTTTGATTTAAAAATCTTCTTAGAAGAACTAAATTTTCCCGTCTTTTAATTTTTCCAGCTCTAATTTGTCCTGCTCAATTTTTCTCTCCATTGTGTCTATTCTGTCCTTATTCTTAAGCTTGTTTATCTCATTCTGTGCTTCCTTCAGCTTGTTCTCAGCATTTACAAGTTCTTTGCTTAAATCTTTATTTGATAAAGACTTATAATTATAGGCAATATCTCTTTTGAAAATTTGTCCTTTAAATTTTATAAATAGGAAAACAATGCCTGCCACTACAATTATACCTATAATATAGTAGACTATTTTAAATTTTTTAGTGAATTCGGATATGCTCAAACCGCTTAAGAAACCTTTTTTGCTTTCATTACCAGTTGTATTAGATACAACATCTTCAGTTAGATTAGACTCTGTTGCATTTTCTGTTATATTCTCTGTCACATTTTCTTCTTCTGTTTTTCCAGTACTGCTTGACATTTCTCCAGGAATAACATTCAAATTAATTTGCTGCCCCGCATCAAACTTGTCGTCAAAAAGATGATAAATATTATCTTGGTTAATTTTTACACCAATATTTATCTTGCTAATACTCCCAGTATATGTTACATTTGCATTTCCATTAATATTTGTTGAGGTATGATAACTAGTATCTAAAGAATAGACTTGATTTGCATCAAAAATAAGAACACTAATATTTCTAAGAGGCAAGCTTTTGATTTTTATGTCTGTTGCTGCTGAAACAGCTGCCATACTAATTAATATTAAAGCCAGAAAACAAGCTAATTTTCTTACCATTTTCTTTATTAATAGTATAATTTCTTATTTATAAATTTTACCTATATTACGCCCGGACCAGGAATCGAACCTGGATATCCTTGCGGAAATACGCTTTAAGGCTTTTATAAGCTTCCAGGCGTACGCATTACCATTGTGCCATCCGGGCACATAGAATAATAGAGAAAAAGCTGATTTATTTATAAACTTATTTAATCCATCATCTCAATCTTAATATTGATGCTTCTTGGAATAGGAACTCTCATTATAGCATGCAAAACTCTGTCATTCGCAGGCATATCAATAACTCTTTTATGAATTCTCATCTCAAACCTGTCAAAAGTTGCAGTCCCATTTCCACAAGGGCTTTTTCTTGTGGTAATTTTCAATTTTTTTGTAGGTAAAGGTATAGGGCCTGCTATTACAACTCCTGCCCTGCTCGCAATATCTTTTATCATACTACAAATTTCATTTAAAGTGTTAATATCCACACTTGCCAGCTTTATTCTTACCTTTGCCATAATTTTTGTTGTTAAAGATAATTTAAAAAACTTCCTATTTCTTATTTTTAGATGAGAAATCTCAATATCTTATTATTTCTTTTAATTGCTACAACCTTCATTCTTCTCGGATTTTTATTTTCCCAGTTTACAGGAAAAGCTGTTTATCAGTTAGAAAAAGCAAATTTGACAAGAATAATAGATGGCGACACAATAGATACAAGTTTAGGCAAGATAAGGCTTCTGGGAATAAATACTCCAGAGAAAAAAGAAGCAGGATTTCAAGAAGCTGCAAACTTCCTTGTACAATTTCAAGGAAAAGAGGTAGAATTAGAAAGAACAAATGAAGATAAAGACAAATATGGAAGATTGTTAAGATATGTTTTTTATCAAGGAAAATTGATTAATGAGGAAATTTTAACAAGAGGTTTAGCTCATTTTTATTCTTACAATGATGATAAATATACTACAAGACTAAAAAATGCAGAAGAGAAAGCCCAGAAAGCAGAATTAGGAATATGGGAAAAAAGCAAAAATAATTGCACTAAATGCATAAATTTAGTTAAATTAAATCCAGTTGATCCAGGAGAATATGTTTTATTGAAAAACACCTGTAATTTTAACTGCAACTTGCAAAACTGGTTTATAAAAGATGATGCAAGCAATAAAAAAATATTGAATTTTTCTTTATTGCAAGGAAAAGAAATACAACTGAATTATTCTGGAAGAGTATGGAATGATGCAGGAGATTCCTTCTATTTACGAGATGATTCTGGATTATTGGTTGTCTTTTATAGATACTGAAAATCAAATATACTTTTCTATTCACTCAAACTCTAAACCAAACTCTTTTCCCTCGCTTTTAATTGATATTAAAAGCTCGTTCTCTTTTTCCATTACTCTTTCCAATTTTTTATCCATTTCTCCTAAATCCTTGTCTTTATTCAGCAATTCAAAATTAAGACTTTTTATTTTTTCTTCAAATTCAGCTTTCTTATTTTCTATATCCTCCTTTACTTCCTGGAAAATTTTGCTATTCTCTCTTATTTTTTCCAAATCTTCCATAAATCTTAATGGTATTATTTTAAGTATCTCTAAATCCTTATCTTCCTCCAAACTTCCAAGAAATTTTTCATTATAATTCCTTAAAATTCTGCTTTTTTTCTCATCACTATGAAACCTCTTCAATAAATCGCGAAAATCTATTTTTTCCTTAAGGTTAAAGACATCCTGATTGAGCTTGCTTATAGCAAGATCCCTGTTTTCCCTTTCCTCAATATGTTTTTTATATTCTAAACTAGCTTTAAAATTCTTAAAATTATCTTCAAGTTTCTCTTTTTCTAATTTCTCTTTTTCTACCTCTCTTTTTATATTTTCAATTGAAATTTTAACTTGACTTGAGGTCTCTTTTGCTTTATCAAGCCCATCTTTCATATTTATCAAATTTTCAAGTTTCTTTATTTTAGAAAAAACCTCAAGATTCATCTGTTTGAAATTAGCAAGAAAATCTCTTATAAATTCTCTTATTTTTTCTAATTTTCCGATTAAAATTGTTGCCTTTTCAAAGTTCATCTTAGAACTTTTATTAAAATTTTCAATTGCCCTGCTCACTGCTAAAATATATTCCTGGGGCTTGTCATCTAATTTTTCTAAATAACCGATTAATCCTTCAACATGGCTTATATAAGCTTTAAGATTCTGCCTTACTAATATTTTTATTCTTTCTTCCTCTTTCCTTCCCTCAATATTAACTGCCTTTAGTTCAGTTATCTGGGATTTAAGATTAGAAATAAGTTCATTTAATCTGCTCCTTAAACTTTCTTTTAATTCTAAAGCTTGCCTTTCTAAGCTTTCCCTTTCCTTTTTAATCTCGTTTCCTATTTCACCTAAACTTACTTTTTCTTTCTCCTCTTTCTTGCTTTCACTTTTAAACCAATCCCAAAATGCCATTTAAAATCTAAAAATAGCAGGCTATTAAAGTTTATGAATATCAGAGTCTAGGGTATCTGGCTTTCTTCTTTATAGCTTTTCATCTTTCTATAAATAATAAAAGCAACAATTATTGCTACAATTGCTATAACAAGAACCCAGAACCATATGCTCGCAATTATAGAAGTTTTTTTGCTGGTTGTGTTTGCAGTTATATTTCCAGTGACATTATTGGTAACATTAGTTAAATTTTGGCTTGTTAGATTTGTCAGATTTTGCGATGTTTCATTTCCTGCTGTTAAATTTCCACTTTCATTTCCAGCGCTTTCATTATTACTGCTCTGATTTGACTGTACTTGCTCTTCTAAAATATCTCCTGTTCCGCATCTGCCTACCCTGATATTTGCACTGTCATCTGAAGCAGAAATCAATTCTACTGAATAATTTTTTCCCTTAATTCTTACTATCTGACTTATGTTGCCATCATTTGACAGAAGAAGCCTCTTACCTCCAATAATTACATCAGCAGTCAGCACACTAGGTTCTCTATTTGCTTCAACAACAAATACCTGCAAACTATTTAATGTATCTACTTCTTTTTCATTAAATTCCTTGCTTAAGGAATCTATTTTTATCTCTGCCTTGTCATTTGTTGCATTAACTAATGTTATATTATATGTTCCTACCAAGAGTTCTATCTCTTCCGAGGGAGTTTCATTTGATAATGAGACTTTTTCTGCATCAACTATCAAATCTGCTGTAATCCTGTTTATCGCAGGAACTTCATCAGCATTAATTACAGCTATCCCCAAGCCATTGATTATTTTTTTGGAAAATTCATTGATTTCTCTTGAATCAGTTATAATCTGGCTTCCGTCTGAGCATACATATACCGCAGATACAAAACTACATAAAAAAATTAAAATTAAAACAGCTAAAATCCCTCTTTTTATCATAATAAAACCAGTTAACAGAAGTTTATAAATTTTAATAAAACTTGCTATTCCTATAAAAATCAAAATTAAAGCAACATTTAAAAATATTAAACTTTTTTGTTGTAAATGGGGATTCAGGAAGATTCATTAAAGTTGCATGAAAAATTAAAAGGAAAATTAGAAGTAAAATCAAAAATTCCACTAAATACCAAACATGATTTCTCTCTTGCTTATACACCCGGAGTTGCTGAGCCTTGTAAAAGAATATTTGCAAATAAAGATGATGTTTTTAAGTATACTATAAAAGGAAATTGTGTTGCTGTAATATCAAATGGAACAGCTGTTCTAGGGTTAGGCAACATTGGTGCTCTGGCTGCAATTCCTGTTATGGAAGGAAAGGCTGCAATATTCAAGGAACTGGCAGGAATAGATGCATTTCCTGTTTGCATTGACTCTGAGGATATAGAGGGAAATATTAAAACTATTAGGAATATTGCTCCTGTTTTTGGCGGGATTAATTTGGAGGATTATAAAGCTCCTGAATGTTTTGAAATTGAAAAAGGACTGCAGGATTTAGGAATTCCTGTAATGCATGATGACCAGCATGGAACAGCTATTGTTGTTCTTGCCGGATTAATTAATGCTCTGAAATTAGCTGGAAAAGAAATTGAGGATGTTAAAATTGTTTTTTCTGGTGCAGGAGCAGCTGCAATTGCAGTGTCTAAGCTTTTGATAAGTTATGGTGCTCGAGGAGAAAACATAACACTAGTTGATAAAAAAGGGATTATTTATCAAGGAAGAGAAGATTTGCCAGAAAACAAATACAAAATGGAAATAGCCTCTCTTACAAATAAAAACAAGCCAGGAGAATTAATAGACGCTGTTGAGGGAGCTGATGTTTTTATTGGCTTGTCTGCGAAAGGGCTTTTAACCAAGGAAGCTGTAAGAAAAATGAACAAGCCGATTATTTTTGCAATGGCAAATCCTGAACCTGAAATTCTGCCTGAGGAGGCAAAAGAGGCAGGTGCTTTTATAATCGCGACAGGAAGGAGCGATTATCCAAATCAGATTAATAATGCTCTTGCTTTTCCAGGAGTTTTTAGAGGAGCTTTGGATTGCAAGGCTGTTAAGATTACTGAAAAAATGAAGATAGCTGCTGCAGAAGCTCTCGCAGGAATGATTTCCCCAGAAGTTGATAATTTGCTTCCTTCAATTACAGACAGGAATGTTGTAAAAGTTGTTTCTAAAGCTGTGATGAATGCCTGGGAAGAATAAAAACGCCCGTACCGGGAATCGAACAGAAATGTTCGGGTTAGGTATTTTTTCCTTGCATTTCTTTAGTATAACAATTAGAACATAAAACAATATTGCTCCCATCTGATTTTTTTATGACATTCTTTCCTTTAGTTACTTTATTGCAATAAGCACATCTTTTTGTTCTTACCATCATTTCCCTAAAAATTAACCCAATAAGTAAAGGAATACAAATAAGCCCAACCACCATACCGATAACATACATTATTTTATCTTTAGAGAATAATGAAATAATGAAAATAATAATTCCAACAATAGCAAGTATCCAAGTCGCGCGTAAAGACAATAGTCCTTCTTCTTTTTTTATGCCACCGGCTTTTTGCATACTTCTATGTTCATAACAATACTTAATTCCTGTTCTTAATCTTCTACCACAAATTTCACAAGTTCTCATTTTTATATTTAAAGTTTAAATCCTAAAAAATCTTGATTACTATTTCTTTTTTTCTTCTGTTTTTTAGTCTCATTATGGCACTTTATACATAAAACTCTTAAATTTTTTTCACTATCATATTTAGGTTTATACTTTTTTCCTTGTGTAATTATAGGTATTGTAGTATTGTATAAGGTTTTATGAGAAGCTACGCTCTTTTTATGATGAACGTGTAACAGATATGCTGGAAGCTTCCTACCACATTCTTGACATCTATGACCGGCTTTCTTTATAATCTCTCTTCTCTTTGCTGGTGTTAATGTTCTATCTCCTGCTCTTGTATAATGGAAAGCTAATTCTTTTTGTGTTGGTAATCCATATTTATCTACCATTTTCTTATTAAATTAAGATATCAAACCTTAAAAATCTTTAGAAATTGCCTACTTTTTCTTTTTATCAAAAACAATAATTTCTTCGGTATAATCACTTGAACCACAATTTGGACATTTTTTTAATTCCTCTATTCTTTGCATTAGTGCATCTGAATTTCTGCTAGACTGAGTTGAAGCTCCCAAATTTCCGGTTAATGCAGTTCCTATACCTACTAAAGAACTAAGAAATCCTCCTGTTGAAATTGATTTTTCCTGAGAAACCAACGAATACCATACCTTTCCACATTGGTTGCATTTTCTTTTATATTCCCTTATCTTATTCTTTTCTTCCTCAAGCTTTTTTCTTCTTCCTTCTTCTTCCCTTTCAATTTCTTCTTTTTCTCTATTTTCTCTCTCATTTCTTTTTTTATAACACTCTGGACAATAGTTGATATTGTTGCTTCCGTAAGATTTCCAAAAAGAAACCTTCTTTCCACAAACTCCACATTTTACCATATTTTTATTAAGAGACTTTATCTTATAAATTTGTCTATTAATTGACTAAATTATAAACTAAAAAAATACTTAATTGTTCGCTGTTTAATTTTCAGCTAATAATTTATAAACACTACTATCTTCTATAAAATTATGGTTAATTTAATTGAAAAAGCAAAAGAAATGCTTGACAAGAACGAGAAAATTTTGAAAGAGATTGTAGTCCAAAGAGCATTTTTATTAAAACCTATTTCAACAATTATATTTTTAACAAACAAAAGAATAATTTATTTTCGGAATGGCGTTTTTAAAACAATAAATCTTTCAGACATAGCGGGAATATCTTTTATTTCTTATTATTATCTTCGGAAGATTTATGGTTCTGCTGGTAAAATAAAGATTATAACCAAAGCAGGAAAAGGTATCTTAATTTCGCCTTCGATTGTAAATCAATTAGAAGCATATGAATTTATTAATAAACTTAAAAAGAAGATAAGGTAGCCTAATTAATTCTTTTCTCTCAACAACTTACAAAAACTCCCCAATACTCTTTTAAAGCTGGATTCTCTTTAACTATTATGAGCAAGTTAAAAGGGGTAGCAGTTATTGAAGCAATCATAATTATTATCTTGGCTATTCTTCTCTTTACTCATTATTCTCATACATCTACAACAACAAATAAATATCCTATGTTATCTAGCAGGATTTCTGCAGGACTTTTACAACCGCAGAGTTTCTTGATACTAAATTTTGAACCATTGAAAAAAGATATTAATAATTATATCGCTGATAATAATTTAAATTTATCACTGTTTGTAGAAAATTTGAGAGACGGGGCATCATTCGGAATTAATGCAAATAAAGCATTTGAGCCAGCCAGCTTGAATAAATTACCTATAGCAATAATAATTCTGAGGGAAGTTGAAGAGGGAAAGCTTGCATTAGGAAAACCTCTTACAATAAAACCAGAGTTTAGAGATAACGAGTCAGGGAATTTATTTGCCACGCAGATTAATGAGATGTCTATTAGAGATTTGCTTCATTATATGCTTGCCGAGTCTGACAACACTGCATTTAAGACTTTAGGAAGCCAGGTAACTTTGAAAGATTTGCAAGGTTTATCCTTCTACCTAAATTATTATAATAGAGATATTGACTACACCTCTGCTACTAACAATGTTTTTGAGATTTCACCAAAATCTACTGCGAATCTTTTTTTAAGTTTATATTTGTCAACTGTTTTGGAGCCGGAAGATTCTGAATTAATTCTTGAGGAGCTTGCAAACTCAACTTTTGATATAAAAAAATATGCTAACTTGCCTGCGAATCTTACTATTGCCCATAAATATGGTGTTCATTTTACAACAAACAGTAGTTCTTTCCAAGATTGTGGAATTATGTATATACAAGACAGCAGAATTTTTTATTGCATAATGAATTCGGGCTTAGAAAGAGATAAAACAATAAATGCTGTTGGAACAGTTTTAAATAAAATTTATAACTATATTATAGAAGCCAAGAAAATAAAGGATTTTACAGTAAGTTAAAAAAGGCTATACCAAAGTGCGATGGGGCGTAGAGTAATTATTAATAATATAGCTAGATTTTGTTCATTTTACCTCTTTTTCAAATCTGACCTGTCTGTGTGAATTTCCTCATTGCCTGCTCAAGGATTACTTGAGGAGCAAATCCTTTCCTAGAACAGGATTTGACAAATTCATCATATGTTGCTTGGTCAACATTGTAATCAAGCTTTCTCTTTTTTGGACCCGGTGGTGTTGCTGCCATAATTTATTATGTTAAGTATGGTTTATAAATAATGAGTTTTATTTACACTTATTCACAATAAGTATTCTGTAAATTCTCTTGTTGTTTGCAGACATCACTTGAACATTCTGAACAACCCATGCCTAAAAAAGAATTTTAAACCTTAAAAATGTTTAGAAATTGACTAATTAGGATACAGATATTTTTTCTTCTGACCTTTTACTAAAAACCTCGGCCACTATATTCACAAAATTTTCTGTCTTCTCCAACATATGTTGTTCTTTTGTTTTCTTCGCCACCACATTCAAGAAATGTAATAAGACCACCAAAAAAAGCTCCGGCAGAAGCCCCTATAAAAGTTCCAATGTTAGTAGCATTATACATTATCTGTTTAGCCGCTTCCATTCCAGGTTGGTTATAAACTTCTGGACTATATACAACTCCGCCACATAGATTTGCTCCAGTCACATATCCACACAAACGACCAAGTAAACCAGCTCCAACTGCTCCTATTGTTGCTCCTATAACTGTCATAACTACCCTGTCCCAATTTATCCCGGTTGATGTGTGGGTTTTTACTTTTTGTTCTAAATCATTTGCCATAAAAAATAGAATAATCAAAAGTATATAAATTTATTCGTAAATTGCCTAAATAAAAAACCTCATCTTCAATTCCCGGTAAGAACGCCCGTACCGGGAATCGAACCCGGCTCTTACCCGTTCTGCTGCCGTGATTAACTGCGATTTGTTAATGTGTTGTGCTGTTAAGCACGACAGTTGGAAACCTTCAAAAGGTTTACCTGACAGGGGTATGTACTAGCCGATATACTATACGGGCCGAGCGAACTCCAAACGAACAGGATTGGGTTCGCGAGTATGGGAATTAAAATTTCAGCATATTTTTAAAGCTTACCACTCTAGCCCAATTATGAAAACAAAAAAGGGGCAGTGGTTAGCATTTCTCTTCTTGCTAATAATTTTCTTAATAGCTGTTTATTTCTTTTATCAATATTATTTAGACTTCATCTCCGAGCCAGTCCCCTTTATAAAAAATTCTACTTCTGATAATATTACAAGCTATTCTTCTCAACTTCAATTTTATCCTAATATGTTATTTAATAAAAAACAGATAATCTACAATATTGATAATTCCTGCGATAAAGATAAAAGAATAAGAATGATTGAAGCATTTGCCAGAATAGAAAATAAGACAAGCTTATTGAAATTTTATGAGAACATTTATCCTGAAAAAGCAGATATCTTAGTTTCCTGCCAGGAAATGAAAGAAGAAATTTCAGGAACATATTTCATAGCTGGTGAAGGCGGCCCAACAGAAATAACAAATACTCTCGCTTTTTACATAATAGAAAAAGGAAAAATATTGCTTTTATACTCAAGAAACCAGTGCAACAATTATAATATTGAGCTTCACGAGCTGCTCCATGTTCTTGGCTTCGAACATTCTAATAATCCAGAAAGCATAATGTATAATACCTCTTCATGCAACCAGCAGTTAACCCAAGATATTATCCAGGAATTGAAGAGGCTATATTCTATACCTGAACTCCCTGATTTATCCTTTTCAAACATCTCTGCTATGAAACATGGCAGCTACCTTGATTTTTATGCAGAAATAAAAAATATGGGATTAAATCAGGCTGAAAATGTGAAGTTAGAAGTTTATGCAGAAGATGAAAACAAGAAAATAGATGAATATGATTTAGGAAATATAAGTTATGGAGAAGGCAAATATCTTGAAGTTAAAAACTCGCATGCAAGCAGGTCTGTTACAAAAATCAGGTTTGTTATAGTCTCAGGGCAGGAGTTAAACAAAGAAAATAATGTAGCTGAATTTTTTCTGCCAAACAGTTAATATTTTAAACTTCTTTTGCTTATAAGGAATATGGCAGAAAAAGAGAGAATTAATGAAAAAATAGCTTCTATTTTCTACGAGATGGCAGATATCTTAGAATTACAAAATGTTAGATGGAAGCCACAGGCTTATAGAGTAGCAGCCCAAACCCTGGAATCAAGCAAAGATATTCAGGATATTTATTTGAAAGAAGGAAAATCAGGATTAATGAAACTATCAGGAATAGGACTAGGACTTGCAAATAAGATAATTCAATATATAGAAGAAGAGAAAATAGATGAGCATGAAAGACTGAAGAAAAGCATTCCTCAAGGTTTATATGAGATGATGAATATTCCTGGGATAGGTGCAAAAAAAGCTTCATTATTCTACAACAAATTGAAAATAAAAACCATTCAGGACTTGCAGAAAGCTGCTGAAAAGCACAAATTATTAGGTTTGCCAGGATTCAAGGAAAAATCAGAACAAAACATACTAAAAGGAATTGAAGATTTTAAAAATCAGAAAGGAAGGATTCCTCTTCAAGAAGCTGAAAAAATTGCAAATCCAATTGCAAATCAGCTAAAGAAATTAAAGGAAGTAAAAAAAATTGTGGTTGCAGGTTCAATAAGAAGAAAAAAACCTACAATAAGAGATATAGATATTGTAATAGAAACCCACAAGCCCGAGATTGTAGCTGAAAAATTTACAAAAATGCCTTTTGTCAAGGAAATTCTTGGAAAAGGAAAAGAAAAAGCTACAATAATCACAAAATCAGGAATGCAGGTAGATATAAGATTCTTCACAGAGGAGAATTTTGGTTCAGGATTATTATATTTTACAGGAGATAAAGGGCATAATATATGGTTAAGAAAAATTGCAATTAAGCTAGGATACAAGCTAAATGAGTATGGTTTATTCCAGGGCAGGAAGAGAATTGCAGGAAAAACCGAAGAGGAAATTTATAATAAGCTTGGAGTAAAATATCTTGAACCAGAAAAAAGAATTGGAGAAACTGAATAATTAAATTGTTCTTAAGTAATCTTTTAATTGTTCATAATCAGCATCCATATTCACATATTTTTCTTCCTTACTCTCTAATTTTCTAAGAGCTTCTGGAATTTCTACTTTTATTCCTAACTCTTCTAAAACTTCAGGAAATTTTGCAGGGTGTGCTGTTTCAAGCAAAACACTCTTTCCATTTAACTTGACTTTAACTTTTTTATAAGCACCAAAACCAACTGCCCCATGAGGCTCAATTATGATTCCTTTCTCATAAGCATTTTTTATAGCTTCTTTAGTTTCTTCATCACTTACACTAACAATAAACATTTCTTTTCTCATCTTCTCAATATCTGGCTGTTTGATTAATCTTCCATCTTCGTCCATCTCCCCACCATACAACTCAATAATTCTTGCAAAATTACTCGGATGCCCAACATTCATAGCATTTGACAAACAATTTTTTGCAGGAACTATTTTTTCATATTTGTCAGTTTCAATAAATTTAGCGGTTTCATCATTTTTATTTACAGCAGCAACAAATCTACTCACAGGCAAACCCATTTTTTTTGCTATCAACCCCCCTGTTTGATTTCCCCAATTTCCACTTGGAACTACAAAATTTATTTTATCATTTTCAGCAACTTGAGAATAACCATAAAAATAATAAACAGCTTGAGGCAATAATCTTCCAATATTAATTGAATTAGCAGAACTTAAGTTTAAATCCTTTAAATCCAAATCAGAAAAAGCTCTTTTAACTAAAGCCTGGCAATCATCAAATTTTCCATTTATTGTTATTGGGAAAATATTTTGTCCTAAAGTTGTCATCTGCCTTCTTTGCATCTCGCTTATTTCTTTTGACGGCATTAAAATCACAACTTTTACTTTATCAAGATTAAAAAAAGCATCTGCGCAAGCTCCTCCTGTATCTCCAGAAGTTGCAGTTAATATCATCATTTCTTTATCTAAATAATATTCCATAATTCTCGCCATAAATCTCATTGCAAAATCTTTAAATGATAATGTAGGCCCCCTATCCATCCTCATTATATATAAATCATCAATTTTTTCAATAGGAACAGGGAAATTATACGCTTCTTTACACATATCCTTTAATTTTTCTTCTGGTACATCTTCTAAAAATTTTCTAAGAACAAGAAAAGCTATTTCCCAATATTCTTTACCATTTATTCCTTTAATCTCTTCAACAGAAAATTTAGGAATAAAATCAGGCATATAAAGTCCTTTATCTGGCGCCAAACCTTTTATTAATGCCTCTCTAAAACTAACTTTCTCTGCTTTTTTATTTGTGCTGTGATATAACATATTTTTTCTTTTACATTAATATTTATATATATTTATACACTTCTATATACACAAAAATGCCAGAGGAAATTCATACAGGCGGATTAAAGAAGTTTGTAAGAAAAGGAGAAGGTAAGAGAGATTTATCATTAGAGAAAGCTGTAGAAGAAGGTTATGAAAAAGCAAGAATAAGAAAAAAAAGAAACAGGATTATTCTTATTATTACCATAATAACTCTAATTGTTCTAGGATTAATTATTCTTAATATTTAGAAAATAAAAAATCCCTCCGGGGAGAGTCGAACTCCCGATCTCCCGGTCTCTGGCTTTTCAGGTTTCATGTATGGCTTATGCCTTAATCCGCCCTAGTTAAAAAACTACAGCCAGGCGCTCTACCACTGAGCTACAGAGGGATGTTGTTAAATATCAAACTTGATATTTAAAGATTATGCTAGTGATTTTTCTAATTTGTTTCTTGTTACTTTACTCATTGTTTTATTAGGATTGCCAAAGCAATAAGACATCATGCTTTTTAATGGATTTCCTGCTTCATCTATACAACTGCATCTAGACCCTGATATCCTTTCCTCTGTTTGACCATTGCTTATTGAATAGCATCTTCTATTAGATGGGTCGCACCTAGGACAAACCCCATTACTAGAAACTTCATCATATCTATTAGTAGTTGACATTTTTTGGCTCCAGAAATTTAGTTTAATTTAGAGCCCCAACTAATAAAAAAAGAATTCACTAAAAATGAATTTTAGTTGAGACATGAAAAAGCTAGAAGTAAGGGATATTTAAATCTTTTGTCCGAAATATAAATCCAGAAATTTCTCTTAATAAGCAGCCTCGCCTCTTCTCGGCTCAGTCAAAAAGAAAACTTTGTTGCTTTCAACTTCATGAATCTTGCCATCTCTTTCATAAACTGCTGTTGCTTGAGGCAGTTCAAATTTGCCAATAGGTGCAATCTTGCTATAAACAATATAAGAGAAAACTCTCTGCTCCCCTGGTTGCAAGGAATCAATACTCCACTCTAATCTTCTATTTTTCTCATCAATTTTAGTAGGAGGTATAGCCCCAAATCTTTCATGCACTTTTACTAGCGAAGGAATTTTATCAACAACATTAATTTTTTCTGCATAATTTCTAGCTTTAACATCCAAGCTTACTTTTAATGCAAACTCTCCTCCTTTTGTTCTTACATAAGTGGTTCTCTTTCTCAATATTATAAAAGTACTAGAATAAGTTTTTACAAGAAGGATTATAATTATTACTGCAATTATAATAATTAAAGGATAAAGCCAGCTTGTAGTAGCTCTTACTGTAAATGTCTCTCCGGGCTTAATTTCTTTCTGAAAAATATAAGTTACAGCAAATCCTTTTCTTTCAACTCTATTTGGCTCAATATTAAAAGTCGTAAAAAGTCTTGAGATTATATTCTTTTTTATTATTATTTGAGCAATAGATGGCAAATTCCCCTCATTTATCTTATTGACTATATTCTGGCTGTAAATCAAAAATCCCTTCTTTATCTCATCAGTCTTGACAAACTCTTTTTCAGCATATCTGAATGAATTCTCAATTCTTGCCTTGGCTCCATAAGTTTCTATATCGCTGGTAATTATATACTCCCCTGCAAATAAATTTTTAATTTGTTCTTTATCTAATGTTACATCAAATTCCTTTTCTTCATTTGCATTTAAAGAAAAATTTTTATTGAAATCAAAAAATGCAGAATGAAATCTTGCTTTAATCTCCGGAAATGCCAGGCTCACTTTATTTCTTACATAAACCTTGGATGTACCAGCGTCTAATTCTATGTTATATGAGTTAATATCTAAAGCATCTTTAAGATTAATTATCCTTATTAGCATAACATCTTCTGTAATTCCAGTTCTTTCTCCCTTAATCTTATATACAAAATTAAAAGTTCCTGGATTTTTCAGAACAGCCTCTTCTGGATAAAGCTTAACCTCTATATCTTTTGTCTGTCCTGCACCCAAGCTAAAAGTATCATTGGGATATATACCAATTCCTACTAAACTATAAATTTGAAAATTATCATCTTCCCCCAAATTTGTAATCTCTAAATTATAAACTGCAGGCTGTTTTGTTTCTGGAACAACAGCATCGACAACTGCCTGTTTTTTTATCTGAAGTTGAGCAGAAACCAAGCCGGCAATTAAAGATAAACTAAAAATCAAGCATAATAGCATCAAAACCCTTTTTTGAATCATAATTCTAAACACCTAAAGTTCTATTTAAACTTTTCTCTTACTCTTAAATTAATGTTTTCCTTCTAGAGCAATAAAAGCCTTGGATTGTGCAAGAAATTCATCAGTCTCTTCATAAATCTTCATCTCATAATCCTCTATTCTTCCTCTTATTAAGTATCTATCATACATGGTTCTTAAAAATTTGAAGATAGCACTCCCTTCCCATCTATGCTCGTAATCTTTTTCTAGAATTGAATTAACTCTGATTTCAACATCTCCTTTATTCATGCTGATTTTTTCCCCATCTTTCTGCACCTCAACATCTTTCAATTGTACAATTCTCCAGTTTATTTTCAAAAAGAACCTAAAATAATCAGAAATCTTCCTTTTTGCCTCCCACTCTATCTCTACTTCCTTGCCTTTATCAGTTACTTTTTCAGTATAATTTTTTTCAACAATCCAATACTCCTTATGTATAAACCACATATAACAAAATCTATAAAATTCTTTAAAATCAAAGATACCAACATGCCTCATTTTTCCGCTGAAAACCTGATCTTTTTCTACCATTTTTGCCTCTTTTTCTTAATATTACAAATAAAGAGTATATTTAAATATTTTCCTACATCTCTTCCCTACACTCCTCACATATCATCCTGCCATCTGTATGATAAAGAAAATTAAAATCCCCGCACTCCTCGCACAATCCTTCTTTCAAACTTCTTCTCATTCTTATCTCTTTTCTTCTTAATTTTTCTTCTTCTTCTCTTATCTGAAAAACTCCTTGCGAATGAGCTATTTCAAACAGGCTAGGCTCAATTCTTAATATGTCTTTTAAAGTCAGAAATCCTATTATTTTGTCTTTTATTATAACAGGAAGCCATCTATACTTGCTTTTTCTCATTTTTTGTAATGCTTCATATAAATCTGCATTAGGCTTAATCGTTGTAATTTTTTTATTTGCTAAATTTTCTGCATTAATATCCTTCAATTCTTCTATAGATTTTTTAGTCATCGCCCATATTATATCCCTTTCAGTCAGCAAGCCTTTTAATTTTCCCTGTTCCTGCAAAACCAAACTTCCTACTCTCTTTTTTATCATAATTTTTGCACAATCTATAATATTTGTATTCGGCTTAACAGAAACAAACTCCCTCGTCATTATATCGCCTGCTTTCACACCTATTTTCATATTAGTAATAGATAGAAAGAATATTTAAACAATTAGCAAAAAAGAAATATATAATTTAATATATATCTTATAATATATACATTTTAGTATATAAATAATATCTCTGGCTTTTAATTAATAATAAACAGAAAATAAATTTCAAAATAAGAAAAGAACAGCGAGGGATCCAGCCAAGCCTCGCTGTAATAAAAATAAGAAACAATCATATTTATTTCTAATGGAAATATGATATATAGAGTATATATTAAATCAGAGAAAAATTTCTGCAAATAGACGATAAAGAAAAAATAATATATACTAATATATATAATCAAATATATATTTTAAAGAACAATATAAACTTTTAAAGCCCCTACCTCTATTTCCTATGAAGATAAATAAGGGAAAAACGAGGGATTCAGCATGGAAGAAAGAAAATTAATTAGGCTGGGAAACAGCAGTTTTGCAATTGCTTTACCTAAAGGCTGGATTGATAAATCTGGATTGAAAAAAGGAGACAAGGTATCAATAGTTCCGGATAATAACGGCGGATTGGTTATTGGTTCTGATATTGGTGGAGCAGAAAAAACAAAAGAAATTATTCTTGACCTAAATGACAAAGAAGAGAAACAATTACAAATAGAGCTCGTGGGAGCATATCTTAGAGATAATAACATATTCAGGATAAAAAATAACATTCCTAATTTGAAAAAAAAGCATATCAAAGAGCTGGTTAAAAATCTTATGAGTTTTGAAATTTTGGAAGAAAATTCCGAAGAGATTAGAGTAAAAGACATGTTTGATATTAAAGAGGCAAATATCAAAAATTTTATAAGGAGAATGGACAATATTGTAAGGAGTTTTTTTGAAGATTTAAGTCCTATCATTGAATCAGGGAAATCAAATAAAAAAATCAGTAATGAGATGTATGAGTCAGACAGGGAAGTAACAAAGATGCATCTTTTAATTAGCAGAATTTTCATGAAGTCTTTGATAAATCCATCTGTTCTTTATTCATTAAAATTAAATTATTGGGATTTATTCAATGACTGGTGGGTAGCCAAATACATTGAGTCAATAGGGGACGGATTAAAAGTCACTGCAAAGAAAATAGAAGCCCAGCCAATCAAAGAGAAAGAGAAATTATTTAGTTTATTTAACAAGATAAAAGATAATTACTTCACAACTATGGGCGCTTATTATAAGAAAGATAAAAGTATGATTAGGGGAGTAATGGATAATAATAAGAAACTGATTGAGGAATGCGAAGAAAACACAACTAAAAACATAAGGATAACCCAGATAAAGGAAGGTTTAAAAACAATACAAAAAGATATATTTGAAATAGCAAGGATGACGATGTATACAATAGAATAAAATGGAAGACCAAACAATAACAACTGATGAATTGGATATTTCTCCGGTTATAGGGGTAACTCTAGAAGAATCTTCGAAAACAAATGGTGGAAATTTAAGTATACAAGTGACTCCATTTGCATGGCCAAGTATAGGAACAGAATTTCAAAGAGTAGTAATTACTTCAGGAGATACTACAAAAAGTTATTTTATAAAATCATTTACTGAGGAGAAAGGGGTTTCTATTGCCAGAGCTGCAGGCTCAATATCCCTCGCAGAAAGAGAGCATACATATTTAAGTGCGTATCGAAATGAAGGTTGTCCTGTGCCAAGGTCTAAAGTAATGGCTGACAAAAGATTGGCAATGGAGGACTGTGGAACCATAACATTAGAATCAAAATTAAGAGATGAAACTCCAGAACAGCAAGAAAAGATATTGTCAGGTATTGCAAAACAACACGCCAGGTTTATTGTCGCTGGAAGATCAATATTTCCAAAGCTTCCTGCAGAAATGAAAAAAATTGCAAAGATGCTTGGAAACATGAGAGATACCGCAGAAGATATGCACAAATATTGGAGGCCTGGAGCATCTGAAGAGGAAAGAGAAAGATTCATGAAGGCATTTTTGCCGGCGATAGATTATATTCCAGATAGGGAAAAGCAATTAATTCCAGGAGATACCACAACCTACCACATACTTATAGACGAACAGGGAAACCCAAGATGGGTCGATTTAGAAAGAGGCAGACTTGGTCATCCAACAAGAAGTTCTGCAGGATATTTATTTTCTCCAGAAGTTAAATTGGGATTAGATGCAACAGAGAGAGTATTGAAAATAGAGAGACAGGAAGTATCTACCCTTAACGAAGAACAATTAAGAGATGATGCATGGATAAGCTATTTGAAAGCAGCATATGTTTGCGGAATTTTAGAATGTACCAAGCGAGCAACAGCAGTTAAAAGATTTGAATTACAAGTTGATCCTGAAAAATATGCAGAATTTATAACTCAGGCTCCAGGTTTCAATCAAGCCCACAGAGCATATTCTACCCACCTTAATAGAATAATCAGTAGAATAAAAGAAAATGGATTGTATGATACAAGGGAAAAAACCAATCTTGCTAACGCAGGAGAAGCATCCCTTGAATTAATTAGCAGCTAATCACAATAAAATTTAAAAACTACAAAATAAAAATCTAGACTAAGGGAAAAGGGAAAATAAAAAAATGACAAATGACAAACAGCCAATTGTAATCTTGCCTGAAAATTATAACAGGATGATGGGAAGAGATGCACAAAGAAATAATATTCTTGCTGCCAGAATAGTGGCAGATACAGTAAAAACAACTTTAGGCCCAAAAGGCATGGATAAGATGCTTGTAAATTCTATGGGAGATATTATTATCACAAATGATGGAGTAACTATTTTAGAAGAAATGGAAATAGAACATCCTGCAGCAAAAATGATGGTAGAAATTGCAAAAACCCAAGAAGAAGAAGTAGGAGATGGCACAACAACAGCTGTAATGTTAGCAGGAAAATTATTAGAAAATGCAGAACTATTATTAGACAAGAAAATTCATCCAACTGTAATCACAAAAGGTTATAGACTTGCTTCAGAAAAAGCCCAAGAATTTCTGAAGGAATTAGCAATCCAAGTAACTCCAGAAAATGAACTATTATTGAGACAGATAGCAATGACAGCAATGACAGGAAAATCAGCAGAAACAGTAAAAGAAAAATTTGCAGATCTGGTTGTAAAAGCAGTAAAACAAATTCAAGAAAATGGAAAAATAGATTTAACAAACATTAAAATAGAAAAAGTTAAAGGCAATGGAATTGAAAACACAGAATTAGTAGAAGGAATTGTTATTGATAAGGAAAAAGTTTCAGTTGATATGCCTTCTAAAGTAGAAAATGCAAAAATAGCTTTAATTGATTCTGCATTGGAAATTAAATCTCCTGAAACAGAAACAAAAATTTCTGTTTCTTCTCCAGAACAATTACAAAGCTTTATTGAGCAGGAAGAAAAAATATTAAAAGATATGGTTTCTAAAATTCAAAACTCTGGAGCAAATGTAGTTTTCTGCCAGAAAGGAATTGATGATATTGCCCAGTATTATCTTGCCAAACGAGGAATTTATGCTTGCAGGAGAATAGCAAAATCAGATATGGAGAAATTAGCTCGAGCAACATCAGGCAAGATTGTAAGCAATTTAAATGAACTAAGCCAAGAGCAATTAGGAAAAGCAAAAATTGTTGAGGAAATAAAAAAAGGAGATGAGTCTTATACTTATGTAAGAGGATGCATAAATCCTAAAGCAATTACTATTCTTTTACATGGAGGCACAGAGCATGTTATAGACGAGATGGAGCGAGCTATTAAAGACGGCCTAGGAGATGTAGCAGCCGCATTAAAAGATGGAAAAATAGTAGCAGGAGGAGGAGCAATTGAAATTGAACTATCAAGACAATTGAGGAAATTTGCTCAGTCATTAGGAGGAAGAGAGCAGTTAGCAGTTGAGGAATTCGCAAATGCTCTCGAGTTCATTCCTACTACATTAGCTGAAAATGCAGGCTTAGATCCTATTGATACTTTAACAGAATTAAAAGCAAGGCATGACAAAGGAGAAAAAAATATTGGCTTAAATTTATTACAATCAGGAATAGAAGATACATTTAAAGCAGGAGTTGTCGAGCCCTTAAGAATAAAAACCCAGGCAATTAACTCAGCTTCTGAAGTAGCAATGATGATTTTGAGAATAGATGATGTTATTGCTTCTAAATCCGAATCTTCTTCTAGAATGCCGAGAGAAATGCCAGAAATGGAGTAAAAATGACAAATCCAGCCTATCAAATACTCGATTTAGTACGCTATGCTGTTTCTCTTGACACGCATGCCACATTAGAAACTGCTTTACAGAATGGATTGACTGTGTTTGCTGCAGGAATTGCACTTGCAGGAACAGAAGGTGAAAAAGAAGCTAAAAGATTAGTTTCTGAGTACAAAAGAAACTTTAGAGCAGGGGTAAGAGAAGCAGGACTAACTCTTCGTTCTACAGGAGAAGAATTTCTTGATCACCTCAATAGATGAGGATTTCAAGACTTTAAAAAATTATCTTTTTTCTTCCCTAATTTTCCTTATTTTAGCCTCTTCGCTTTCCTAATTTTTTTATCTCTATTCTATTGAAAACTCAAAAATATGCGCCATCGGGGAATTGGACCCCGCTCTCGTCCTTTTTGTGTTTTCTTCCTCGAGGGAAGTTGATGCACAAGAAACCTTAGGTTTCTTAGCTTGGCAAGGACGTATTCTACCGATAAACTAATAGCGCTTAATTTTCATATAAGAATGAGATTTATAAAACTAATGAACGCCCACAGCAGGAATCGAACCTGCAAATCCTTGCGGAAACGAGATTTTTGTCTTCCTTGATTTTTAAGGGAAGATTATGCGAAGGAAACCGTGAGGTGTCCTCGCTTAGCAATCTCGCGCCGTACCATTGGGCCATGTGGGCAAACAATTTGTTGAGGCTGTCTGCCTTTATATTATTAACGAAACAAATTGTTTCAGAGCATAGAGACGAGACATTATTTTAAATAATTATCTACGAGTCTCTGTTCAAGTAATTCTCAGAATTAGATTTGACTTATAAATTTATTCTTTAGCCAACTTCTCAGCCCTTTTTATCATCCTAGCTTTCAGCCCAAGAAAAACTCCACCTTCTTTTCCCTGAACATAACTGCTTTCTCCAGGCTCCATTATCTTATTCAACTCATCTAACTCAATATCAACATGAGTAATTCTGGCATTACTTTTCCCTTTTACATGAATATAAACATCTGCTTTTCCCAACTTAATTTTTCCTTCTCCTGGTCCTGTCATTTTTTAACTTTTTTCCTCCAAAATGTTAAAAAAAGGATCTGCTTTAAATACTTTATTTTTAACATTAACTAAATAATACTGGTGTATTGTGCCAAAACGAGTCATAACTATTTTCCTCTTCAAATCTTTTTCAGAAAATTGATTTGTAGCAAGAAGCAAAGTTCTCAGTACAAGACTTTGAACATTGCAGCCAAAAAACTGTTTTTTATCTACAAGCTTATCAACATTATAATAAAAATGTTTGTAAAATAAGATAAAAAGTTTGTATCTTTCACTTGAATATATATCCTGGACATAATCAAAAATCCTTTTCAAAGTTTTTTCTTTATCTTTTGCTTTTAACTTTCCAGCTATCCTCTTAATTTTTTTAGTTATGTTTATTTTTGGTTTAAATATTAAGAAGTTTGGGAAAAATATAAGGGGGACTAGAAAGACTAAGATAAGATAAATTAATGCTATTAGAATTATCCAGTAAATTGACATTTTTTCCTCTTTTTTAAAAAATAGCGGGGGCGGGATTTGAACCACGCGACCTCAGGGTTATGGGCCCTGCGAGCACTCCAGGTTGAGCAATTGTATAAATACAATTTCTGCTCCACCCCGCTATGATAAATCTTTGCTAATTAAACTTTTAAAGCTTACTATATTCTCATAAATATGTTAATCTTAGGTATCGATGATTCCGGGCGAGGGCCCTTAATAGGCCCGATGATTATGGCAGGCTGTCTAATAGACAGCGAGTTAGAAAAGGAATTCAGGCAAGAGGGAGTAAAAGACAGCAAGAAACTTACAGATAGAAGAAGAGAAATACTCGCAGAAATTGTCAAAACCAAAGCCCTATCCTATCGTATTATAATTATTTCTCCAAGAGAAATAGATGGAAGAACAAATGCAGGAATTAATCTAAACAGAATCGAGGCAATAAAAGCCGCAGATATTATAAATAAAATTAATCAAGGATTAGACAAAATAAAAGTTGTAGTAGATTGCCCCTCTCCAAATATAGAGAAATGGAGAAACACATTAAAGGCATATATTGATAAAAAAGACAACTTGGAATTTGTAGTTGAGCATAAAGCAGATGTAAATCACATAGCATGTTCAGCAGCTTCTATAATAGCAAAATCTCAGCGAGAAAAAGAAGTAAGGAAAATTAAAAGAGCAATTGGAAAAGATTTTGGTTCAGGTTATCCTTCTGATCCTGTTACCTGTAAATTTCTCAAAGATTATGCAAAAGAACATAAAAAAGATGGTATTTTCAGAGAAACCTGGGCAACTTGGAAAAATAATCTAGGCAAAAAAGAGCAGAAAAAACTAGACAGCTTCTAAAATATTTGTAACCTAAACTTTAAAAATCCCTTTCTTTTATTTAGTTCATGCCTTATATTAAAAAACTGGTAATGAAAGGCTTCAAGAGCTTTCCAAAAGAAACAGAAATTTTATTAGATAAAAGCATGAATGTTATAGTAGGCCCAAACGGTTCAGGAAAAAGCAATATCACCGATGCCATATGTTTTGTTCTAGGAAGATTAAGCGCTAAGAGCATGAGGGCTGCTAAATCATCCAACATGATTTTTGCAGGAACAAAACAATACAAACCTTCTAATGAAGCCTCTGTTAAGATAATATTTGACAACTTTGATAACAGGTTTTCCCTAGAAGACAAGGAAATAATTATTGAGAGATTAGTAAGAGGCAGCGGACAGGGAATTTATAGGATAAACAATGATGTTAAAACAAGACAGGAAGTTTTAGAGTTATTAGCCCAGGCAGGAATTGACCCCTACGGCTTTAATATTATATTACAAGGAGAAATCGACTCTATTATAAAAATGCATTCTGAGGAAAGAAGAAAAGTTATAGAAGAGGTAGCAGGAATTTCTATTTACGAGTTAAGAAAAGAAAAATCTCTACATGAACTGGAAAAAACAGAAGAAAAATTGAAAGAGGTGCAGGCAACCTTAAGAGAAAGGACATCCTACTTGAAAAACTTGGAAGAAGAAAGAAAACAAGCTTTAAAATTTAAGAAATTAGAAGAGACAATTAAAAGATGCAAAGCAAGTATTTTGAAAAGAAAAATAGATGAAAAGAAAAAAGAGATCTCCTTGTTAGAATCAAAAAAAGAAAGTCAGGAAAAAGAGAAAACAAATCAAAAAGAAAAGTCAGATAAAATACAGGAAAAAATAAATAGAATACAGGAAGAAATAGAAAAAATACAGGCAATAATCCAAAAAGCATCTGGCATAGAGCAGGAACAGCTTAATAATCAAATCTCAGATTTAAGGGCAGAATTAGCTGGTTTAAATGCAAACAGGGAAGACAGGGAATCCAGAATTCAAGAAACAGAATCAAGAAAAAACAGGCTTAATGAAGAAATAAAGAAAATAGAAGAGGAAATTCCAAAACTAAGGAAGGAATTTCCTCAGCAGTCCAAAAAACATCTGGAATTAGAAAAGAAAAAACAGGAATTTTCAGAACTTGAGAAATTAATGAAAAATTTTTATAATTTAAAAGAGAAGTTAAACGCACTAAAACAAATTTCTGTAGAAAAAGAAAGACATTTTCAAAACGTAAAAAATGAAGCAGCTTTTATTCTTAAGGAATTAGACAGAGTTTCCCAGGATTTGGTTTATAAGGAATTAGAATTGTGCAGAAGAGAAATAACAAAATTAAAAGGGGAGCAGCAGGAGAATGAGAAAAAACTTGCATCAAAAGAAAAGGAGATATTAGAGCAGGAAAAACTTGTTTCTGTTTATAATTCTGAAATTGCCAATACAGAAAAAATAAAAAAACAGGTTGAAAAATTAGATATCTGCCCCTTATGCAAAAGTAAAATTACCCCCGAGCATATAACCCAAGTATTCAGAGAAGCTAATCAAAAAATAAGCGAATTCCAAGAAAAACTTGGCAAACTTAACCTCCAACATACAGCAAAAGAAATTACAATTTTGAAGGAAAATTTGATTAAAGGTAAAGAGGGTTTATCAAAAGCAGAAACTGATTTAATAAAGCTGGAAAATGTTGAGGAAAAGAAAGAAAATCTGAAAAAAATCTCCCAGGAAGAAGTCAATTTAAAAACAGAAAAAATTGGCTTGGAAAAAGAAAAAAAGGCAATTGAAAACAAACTTCTAAGCTTTGAAGATGTAGAAGATAAATATGATAATATTTTCATAGAAATTCAGGAAATTTCCTCAAGAACACAGGAAAATCTGAATGCTGAACTTGAGATTAAGGAAAGAAGATTATTAGATTTAAGAAATCAGATAAAACAGAATGCGAGAGAAAAGGGAGATATAGAAGAACAATTAAAAGACATAGAACACGATATTGGAGAAAATGAAAAAAACCTTGAAGAAAAAGAAGAAGATGAAAGGGAATTAGAGAAAAAATTCCAGAAATTCATTGAACAAAGAACTGGTTTAGAAAAAGAAGTCCATGAAAACAATTCTCAGCTTTACGAGCAGAAAAACAAAATAGCTTTGATTGAAAACGAAATAAATAATTTAAAGATTGATTTGGCTAAGATAAATGCTGAAAAAGACAACTTAGATTTGGATTTTAACACTTATCAGGGAGTAGAAGTTATAAATTTGCCCCAGCCTTCTTTAGAACAAAAATTAAATGAGACACAGATTGAAATGCAAACTCTCGGCTCAATCAACTTGAGAGCCTTAGAAGTTTATGATAAGATGAAAGAAGAGTATGATGCAGTTGCAGAAAAAGTTACTGTTCTTGATAATGAGAAATTAGAAATATTAAAGATAATTGAGGAAATTGACAAGAAGAAAAGAAAAACTTTTACTAAAACCTTGGAAGCAATAAACCAGCTGTTTAACAGAAATTTTACCCAGCTGTCAACAAAAGGGGAAGCTTTCCTTGAAGTAGAAAATGAAGAAGATATGTTTGCAGGAGGTTTGGATATTGTAATTAAAGTAGGAAAAGGAAAATATTTTGACGTAACTTCTTTGTCAGGAGGAGAGCAGACATTAGTTGCTTTATCATTGATTTTTGCAATACAGGAATATAAGCCCTATTCTTTTTACATCTTTGATGAAGTTGATGCTGCTCTAGACAAAAGAAATTCAGAAAGATTAGCATCTTTAGTAAAGAAATATATGAAAACCGGGCAGTATATTATTGTGACTCATAATGATGCCATAATAACAGAATCTTCCATCTTATATGGTGTCAGCATGCAAGAAGGCATAAGTAAGATTTTAAGTCTGGAGATTTAGCGGTTTAGTTCAGTAACATCTAGTGGATTTTCGACTGCATATTTTGTTTGTTCTGGAGTCATATAAGTCAGCCCACCATCAACGCTTCTTAAAAGATGCCCCCTTCCCTCTAAATCTAAACTATCATCAGCTGTTAATTCTAATATTGAAGCTTCTATTCTTCTTATAGAATCAACTAATTCTGGGGCTATGGGTTTAGATGTTTTGCTTAAATAAAAAACATCTGAAAATTGTGGATATATTTGTTGTATAGAACCAAAAAATTCTCCTTGTCTCCATTTTACTAAAACAATCTGCGCTTTTGGAGAATTAGGCATAGATTTTGCCATTTCTATTAATCTTTTTGCTGCTGAATCATAATCTCCCATTTTTTCTCCTTAAATAAAAAATCACCTCATATGAAAATAAACTAAAACTTAATAAAAAAATAAAAAAATAAAAAAATTAAAAAGTTTTAGTAGTAGCTTTCTTCAAGCTCTTCTTTTGCAGGTTTCCTTGTCAAAAGAACAATCAAAACAATAAGCAATACAATAAATACTATTGCTAAAACAATAGTCAATATTGTAACATTGCTTGTTATTGACTTTCCTGTTACATTAGCACTTAATGATACTCTTTGAACTAATTGTCCATTAGAGTTCACATCTAATGCAAATGCATATGTTCCTTCTTTGTTTCCTGCTGTAACCTGTACCTGAACTGTCTTGCTGTCTCCTGCTTGAACTGTAACAATAGGTTGGCTTACTGTAACAACTAACCCTTCAACTGTTTCTGGAATTATCTCATAAACTCCAAGTTTGTCTCCAGGGTTTGTAATTACCAAGTCATAAGTTATAGTTCCGCCTGCAGCAACACCTTTGCTTGTTACTGGTACTAAAACACCGCTTGTCTGTTCTGTTCCTGCGATTACAACGTTCTTTTTCACTAAGCTGTTCACATGAGAGTTATAAGCTTGAATATCCATCTCATAGACTCCAGCCTTAACATTTGCCGGAATTTCTAAGTATAGCTTTCTCTCTGTTGCATCCTGGTTATCACAATTACTGTTACTTTCTAAAACAACTATGTCATCAATTCTCAACTCACAACCATCTGTTGGAGTCAAGTCGCCGAAATAAGCTCTTTTGCTTATTCCTAGTTCAGGAATACTTACAGCAACAACTAAGTCTTCTAAGTCATGTCTTCCTAAATTTTTCACAACAATATCTACAGGTGTAGATGAGCCAGCTTTTATAGTGTTGTCTGTTTCAACAAACAAAATATCTGCATTGTAAGGCTCTCTTTGCATTCCAACTGTAAATGATTGTTCAAAATTTCCTGCATCAGACTCTATTCTTACATACAAAGTAAACTCTTCTTCAGGGTCTATGTCGCTAGGAAGTTTCAAAGACAATCTTCCAATATAGTCATTTCCTGAAATCAGATCTCTGAAATCTTCTTCAGCTGCATCGCTTCTATGTCCTTGTATCCATGCGGATATTTGAACATCAGAGGCATTTTCATCTGCAGTGAAATAAATACTTACAGGAACTACTTCTCCTGCTTCACCAGCAACAATTGCACCTGTATTAGATCCATCATATACAGATATGTCGTTAACTTTGATCTGATGTAAACTTAAAGTAAGGTCGTCTGTACTAGCAGAAACAACTGCTAAAGAAATTACTGCAATCAAAGCAATCAAGGAAACCAAAATTGTGGTTTTCATTTTCCTCCTTAGTTAATTTAATTAAAAAGAGCAGTATTTCACCATTTATAAACTTTATTGTGATGACATTTTTATCACCATTACATAGTTAAAACTTTTAGTTAAATTTAAAAGGATGTTATAACATTGTTATAACATATTTATTAGCAAAAGAAAAATGGAACTTATAAGAAAAACAGTAAGATTTGGAAATTCAGCAGGCGTAATATTGCCTAAAAAATTGTTAGGCTCAGAAGTCAGAGTTATCGTCGTGAAAAGACCCCTTAATATAAAAAAAGAGGTTATGAAACTGCTTGATAATTATCTAGCTGACATTATTGGTATTTATATTACAAATGAAAACCCTTTAGAAGTTCTTGCAGTATCGTCTAAAATAAAAGATATTATTAATAGTGAAATAATGAAACTAAGTATAGTTCCTTTGTCTGTAATCAAGAGAGACCTGAAAACCCAAAACAAGCTGAAAGAGAAAATTATGAAAGCAAAAACAATACTCAATATATCTATGTTAAAAGCGCTTCAAATTTAACTTAACTCTTTTAATATCTTCAATCCTTTTACACTATCTACAACCGGACTAGGAGACTCATTTATAATTACAATATTTTTATTTTTAGGCAGAACAGAAAGCAATTTTCTAAGTTCAGAATCACTAGTCAGTTTGTGGCTTCTTTCCCCCTTATCTCCAAAAATAATACCTGAAAAATGGCAGTGTAATTCAGGAAATTCTTTAAAATTTTCATATATCTCTTTATAACTAATTTTGCCCTGATTCCTGGCAAGTAAATGGGCAAAATCCAAGGTAAAGAAGCATTTGGTTTCTTTTACTAATCTTAAAATCTCATCTACAGAGCCAAAAACATTTATCTTTCCTGTTGTTTCAGGAGCTAATTTTACTTTCCATCCTTGCTTTTTAATATCCTTTTGCATTTCTAATATCTCTTTTTTTATTTTCTCATAAGTATCTTGAGGATTATCTTTTCCATAATAACCAGGATGAAAAACAACATAACTAACTCCCAGCAAGTCCCCAATTTTGCAGCAATCTAATATCCTTTTCTTGCTTTCCTCCACTTTCTTCTTTTCCTTGCTATTCAGATTAATCCAGTATGGAGCATGAATGCTTAACTCTATTCCCAGCTTCTTTGCAGTATCTCTTATCTCTTCTGCCTCTTTCCCAGGCTTTATATAAACTCCATAAGTAAAAGCTATCTCACAGGCTTTCAATCCTAATTTTGCATATTCTTGCAGATTAGAAACAGCTTCTTTTACACCCCCTAATCCTGCTGGACCAAATCTTATCATAATAAGATTAATAATTGTGAGGATAAAAAGTTTTCTCTTTCATTAAACATCAAACTGCTCTCTGATGTTTTTATTAGAAAATTAAATTTATACGACTTTCTCCAATTCCCCGCTTATCTGCCCTAAATTGCCAACAATATAATTATGCAACTTATTTATGATTAAGCCCTGCATATCTTCTTTTAATAAACCATGACAGTTTGCCAGATTGCCCTGAGGAGAAGTAATTGTTCCTAATGGAGTATAACAAGTCATTTCTTCTCCCTCCAAGCCGGCTATATCGCTTGTTCCCTGTTTTAATTGTAATAACTTAACATTAATTTTGCAATTATCCCCTGATTTTCCCTTTATTTGATAATACCAGGCAGCATCTTCTACATCATTGATATAACTAGCCCTATAACATTTAGTTAGTGCAAAATTAAAACAAGAAGCAGCAGAACATTTCCTGCTATAAAAAAAAGTAAAGTATACAGCCAAAATAGCTACTATTACAATAAGTACAATTAATATTATTCTCACAACTCTTTTTTCCATATTAACAAATCTTTGATTTTTAATAGACAGAAAATCTTTGATTTTCTGTATTATATTACCTATTCTTTTTAATTTATAAACTTTTCTTATAAGCTTATAAGATTAATTTTGTCACTAAAAGCACTAAAATTTCTTGCTGCAATATTTTTAATGCCTGTATCCTCTGCAGCCCTTATAATGCCTGCTGTAACTGTATCTAAGACAATGCAAAATGGTTTTTCTCTTGCTCTCTCAAGAAAAGAAAAGATATTTCTTACAGGTGTTCTCCCGATAATCTCTAGTCTGTTATCTAAAATTAAAGCAGATCTTGTCCCCTCAACTTTTTCAATTAACTTACCCAATTTTTCTTTATCTTCCTCTGAAATTTCTTTAATCCCCTCTACAACTTCCTCTTCTTTCCTTATTTCCTTTTTCTCTTCGAATCTCTCAGAACCTTCAGATTTCCCTGATTTAAAAAATTCCTGTACAGGAATTTTTTTCCTCAGACTTGTCAAAATCTCCTTGCCTGACAATTCCTCAACTTCCTTTCCATCAGGAGCAAAAACAATATAATCTACTCTTGCATTATCAATTACATTTCTTGCAATTAACCTTCCTCCCCTGTCACCGTCTAAAAACAAAGTTATCTCCTTATCATAGCTTAGCTCCTTTATTGTCTCAGGAAGCTTTGTACCATCCATTCCTACTACATTATTAACATTATTTCTTAACAAATTTAAAACATCTGCTCTTCCTTCAACAACAATTATCTCATTTCCCTCTAAATCTCCTGCAGGCAATTTCTCTTTTCCATATTCTTTTATTTTTCCTGCTCTTGCCTCCACCTTGACATTCTCTGTAAATTCTCTTGTTTTTGGAGACTTTTCCTCAATATTCTCAAGCAACTTTTTAGCTCTTTCAAGAATAAACTGCCTTTTGTTTTCTCTTACATCTTCTATTTTTTCCACTTCTATTTTAGCATTACTCGGCCCTACTCTTTCTATTGTCTCTATCGCAGCTGCAATCAGGGTTGTCTCTGTCTTATCAAGAGCAGAAGGAATTTCTATTTTTCCTGTTGTCTTGCCGTTATCGCTGCTTAACTCAACTTCTATTCTTCCAATTTTTCCCTCTTTCTGCAAATCTCTCATCTCTAAGTCGCTTCCTAGTAAGCCCTCTGTCTGCCCGAATAAAGCTCCGATTACATCAGGCTTGTCTAAACTGCCTTCAGCTTCAAATTTGGCATGAATCATATATTTGATTGATACTGGACTTATTTTTGCCATATTAATTTTTCCTCAAACTTTCATTTATTAGTATTTTTATTATTACTTAAATGAAAATTTTCGCCTCCTTACATTTATTTAATTTCAAACCTCAGAAATGAAAATTTCTGATGGTGCTCAGAAATCTTGAAAGATTTCTGACATAGAAAGATACCTTACCTAATTCAAATCTTCATACTAAAGCTCAAAAATAAAGAGCGTGATAAATGATTTGTGATGTGAACTAATCTATAATTTACCTTTCTACTAATTATAATTAATTTGCAGGCTTTAAAAATCTTTCTAAAACAGGCAGACTTCAAAAATGGAAATTTTTGACAGTGCTCAGAAATTAAAAATTTCTGACAAACCGAAAAGTTTTTAAACTACTTTTGACAAGAAAAATCAGCAAAAAAGAGATGAAAATGCCTACCAAACATAATTTTAAGGAGGATTCTTTTGGAGATAATTTAGATGATGAAGAAGGTCTAGCTGAACTTGAACTAGGCGATGATGACGAACCTGAAATTTAATTTTTTCTTTCTTTTTTATTTTAATTAAAAAGTTATTACATGTTACTGAAACGATTAACAAAATTCTTTAAAAATTCAAGAACTAAAGGCCAAATATAATTTATCATTTAGAAATCTTACTTTTTCTCAACTAAATCAATACATATACCAGCAGCTACTGTTGCCCCTGCATCTCTTATAGCAAATCTAGCCATGTGCGGATTGTCCTTCTGTCTTTCTAAGACAAGATTTCCAATAGGCTTTATCTTAACTATTGCAACATCTCCATTTTTTAAGAAATCTGGATTTTCCTGGGAAGCCTGTCCTGTCTTAGGATCTAATTTCTTCTGCAATTCAATAAACTGGCAAGGAACTTGCGCAGTATGAATATGGAAAACAGGTGTATATCCTTTGGCTATTACAGTTGGATGATTTATAACAGCTATTTGTGCAGTAAACTCTTCAACAACATGAGCAGGTTTAGCTGCATCGCATATAACATCTCCTCTTGCAATATCTTTCTTTCCAACTCCCCTTATATTAATTCCAACATTATCTCCTGCAATTGCTTCAGGCAGCTGTTCATGATGCATCTCAATTGTCTTAATTTCTCCTTCAATTCCTTTTCCGCTTCTTGCAGGCAAAATTAAAACTTTTTGTCCTGGTTTCATTTTTCCTGTTTCAATTTTTCCAACAGGAACTGTTCCTATCCCTGTAATCTCATAAACATCCTGAATAGGCATTCTTAATGGCAATTCAACAGGCTTCTGAGGCTCAGTGAACAAATCCAACTGTTCCAAAATAGTAGGCCCTTTATACCAAGGCATCTTGCCAGACTTCTTAGCAACATTATCTCCTAATTGTGCAGAAACAGCCAAGAAAGTAACTTTTTCAGATTTAATACCTACTGCTTTTAATAATGTAGTAACATCTTCTTTAACTTTATTGAATTTAGCTTCATCATAATTTACAGTATCCATTTGATTAATTATAACAGCCATCTGCTCAACACCCATTGTTCTTAATAACCATAAATGTTCCTTGGTTTGCGGCATAACTCCATGCTGAACAGCTACAACTAAAAATGCAGCATCTGCCTGGCTTGCACCTGTAATCATGTTCTTTACAAAATCTTTATGTCCAGGAGCATCTATAATTGTAACCTCGTACTTTTGAGTAACCAGCTTTTTGTAAGCTAAATCAATTGTCAAACCTCTTTCTCTTTCTTCTTTAAATCTATCCATAACAAATGCAAACTCAAAACCAGGCTTTCCATGTTTTGCAGCCTCTTCTTTTAATTTTGCAAGTTCATTTTCAGGCAATAATCCCGCATCATACATAAGTCTACCTATAGTTGTTGATTTTCCGTGGTCAACATGCCCTACAAATACCACATTCATATTTGGTTTTGCTCTTGCCATTTTAAATTTCTTTGAAATTTAACGAGCCAGAAATAATCAAATTTCTGGATGTTTGTTTTTAAAAATTTAACTAGAGTTTAATAAAATTCTGGGTTTTTAAATCTTGTGGTTTTTTTGGTTTTACTTGTGTATTTTTGTAAATTTATCGAGGGGAAATTTACTGGTTCTCAGCCAATCCCTTTCTCTTCCTGATAATTCTTATTGCCTCTATCTGCAATTCATTTGGCATTTTTTCAAACATTTGATCAACTAAACTGCTTACTCCTCTACCTTCTGTAGCACTTCTTAAATCATCACTCCATCCAATCATCTCTGCGACAGGAATCTTAGCCTTTATTGTAACATCTGCTTCCTGCCTTACATCAAGCAACTGCCCTCTCTTGCTAGCTACTAATCCAGTTAAAGCAGAAAGAAAAGTATTAGGAGCTTCAATTAAATAAACCTGTATAGGTTCAAATAAAGTAACATTACCATTTTTCATAGCTTCATATAAAGCATCTCTGACAGCAGGATAAACTTGTGCAGGCCCTCTGTGTATTGCATCTTCATGCAATTTAGTATCTGTCAAGCTAACTTTCATTTTCATACAAGGTTCTCTTGCTAAAGGTCCTCTATCCACAACCTGCTCGAAAGCATCTAAAATTAAATCAATTACTTCTCCCATGTGAACTTCTCCTCTTGTTATGTCAAGAAAAACATTCCCCTTGTAAATATCTCTATACTGTCTTATCTCCTCGTTGCTGACTTCAAGTTCCCTTAATTTCTTGATCAGCAGTTCATCTTTTTTCTTTATCCTTCCCTCATTTATTTCTCCTGATTTAATTGCTTGATAAACCTCGTCTTCAAGAGGTTCAACCTGCAGGAAAAAATCATTGTGCTTATTAGGGCTTCTTCCTACTGCAACCTTACTTGCCCTCATAATTGTCTCTCTGAAAACAACTACTGGTTCAGAAGTAATAACATCAACTCCTTTTTCAGTTCTTATTCTATTTTCTATAATTTCTAAATGCAAACTTCCCATACCAGAAATTAAATTTTCCCCTGTCTCTTCATTAATCTCAACTTTAATGCTTGGATCTTCCTTAGCAACTTTTCTCAAAACCTCAATTAACTTAGGCAAATCCACAGGCTTTCTAACTTCTATCGCCTTTGTAATTACAGGCTCAAAAATATGTTTAAGTTCAGTAAATGCTTGTTCGGGTTCTAAAGTAACAGTTTCTCCTGCTTCACCTGTGACTCCTGCAATAGCAAGAACATTTCCAGCTGTAATCTCATCAACCTGTTCTGGCTTAATACCATTATAAATTAAAACCTGTTGAATTTTCTGCCTTTTTTTTGCAAGATTCAAATAAACCTCCTGCCCTTCAACTAGTTTTCCAGAAAATAATCTTCCAGCAGAAACTTCCTTGCCTGATTTAGGTTCAATAACTATCCTTGTAATTACAAAAGCAGGCTTTCCATTAGGATTGCATTCTATCAAATTTTTTCCAAACTCAGATTCCAAATCCCCGTTCCATATTTTTGGAATTCTATATTTTTGAGATTCAATAGGATTAGGCAGATGTTTTACAACCATATCCAAAACAACTTCATATAAAGGAGCATTTTTCCATGTCCAGTCTTTTCTTTCCTCTTCACTCATCTCATAAAGTTTTAAAATATCCTTAAAACTTATTCCTTTCTTCTTCATAAAAGGCAAAGATAAAGCCCAGTTATCTCTAGCAGAACCGAAGGCAACTGAACCTTCATTAATATCAACAAGCCACTTATCCTTATAATCTTTCTCTGCAATTTTATGTAATAAATCATTAAATTCTTTGAAAATTTTAATAAATCTTGCCTGCATCTGTTCAGGATTTAATTTCAATTCTTTAATTAACCTGTCAACTTTATTTATAAATAATATAGGTTTTACTCTTTCTCTTAATGCCTGCCTTACAACAGTTTCTGTCTGAGGCATTACTCCCTCTACTCCACAAACAATAACTACTGTTCCATCAATAGCTCTCATCGCTCTTGTAACATTTCCTGAAAAATCAACATGTCCTGGTGTATCAATTAAATTAATCAAATATTCTTTTCCATGAAACTCATGCACCATACTTACATTTGCTGCATCCACAGTCAATAATCTTTCCTGCTCATCTGCATGCTGCCATGTTAACATTCCTTGTTCTAAGTCGCCTGCATATTTTTCAGCCATCTGTCCGGCAGCTGCCAGCAAATTATCAGTAAAAGCTGTTTTCCCATGATGTATATGGGCTGATGTACATATGTTTCTAATTTGCTCTCTTATCCTGCTTATTCGCTTTATTTTTTCAACTTGTGTTTCTTTTTCTACCATTTTTGTATTTCTAACTAAATAGAATATAGTTTAATTCCAAAAATAGTTTTTAAACCTTTTGAAAAAAACATAAACTAGAATTATAAAGATTTATCCCTCAGAAAAAATTATTAAAATTTTAAAGAGTCTAGATAGTTTTTTGTTCTTTCGAATTCTTCATCATAATCAAATTCGGGAGGCATTGGTGCTTCAACAACCCCTAAAGAACCCCCGCCGAGCCAATGTTCATATACATAATGGCTAAATGTCCATTGAAAACCATCTTCCTTTAATAATCTTACAATCGCTTTTCCTATAATATATGGATTTCTTACATATCTATAAACACCATTAATATCTTCTACTTCCGTATCAACAATCCTTAATTTAACAGCTCCAGAATCATTTTCATATATAATTCTCTTTCTTTTGTTAAGAGGACAAGTTGCATTGTTATATGCAGCAATAATACATTCATAATCTTCCGCCCGTTGTAACATTCTTTGAACAAAATCTGCTGGAATGGGATGATGACCGCATACTAACATAAATCTTTCGTCTAATAAATCCTGAAGATAATATGGAACTTTTCTGAAACCCCCCTCGATAGGAACAACAACAGAGTCTATGTTCTTACTCATTGCAATTCTTCTTATTTTCCCATTATTGTGATAACCGCTTGCAATTACATATCTTTCTATGCCCCCTCCCCTTAATCCATCAATTAAATGACCAATCATGGATTGCCCACCATACTCTATCAATGATTTATTCCTTGTAGTATTAATAGAAGGAGAGAGCCTAGTACCATAACTCCCAGCAACAATCAATGTTTGTTTTATCATATCATTCCAGACAACCTTTGTTTCATCTTATATTCCAAACATAGATTTAATAATCTTATAAGAATTTGTGTTCTTAGAAATATATTTTTATCTTGCACTATCTGCCTGCTTTTCTGCCTCATTTCTTTTCTGGGCAGCCAAACTCTCATTGCTATTCTGGCTTGCTAAGATTATTTCCTGGGCCAAACCTTCAGCCATGCCAGCCTTTTTATTAAAGGACTTGTCATAGCCGCCATGTACAAGATTTCTTAGAGCCGTATGCACTCTTCTTACTGGAGAAACATCTACAGACTGAGGATATCTTGCACCACCATATTCAATTGTAGTAACTTCATCAGCAGGAGCTGAGTTTTCTATTGCCTTGACTAGCACCTGAATAGGATTTTGTTTTGTTTTCTCCTCTATAATCTTAAATGCATTCAGAACAATAGTCATATTCTTGCTGTATTTTCCAGATGCCCAGGAAGTCTGAATTTTATGTTTCTTGCCTCTATGTCCCGGAACTCCCAATAAATTTGCCAGTCTTTCAATAATATTTACTTTTACTTTTCCAAATTTATCATTATATCTTCCATGACTTTTCAGAATATACCTTTCATCCAAGTTGATATATTTGCTCAAGGCAGGATCTTCAACTTTCACATCCTTACTTTCATACAAGTCAAATATTTTCATCTTAAATTTCCTAGAAATTTAATGACTTCAGAAATCAGGGATTTCTGATAGTGCTCAGGAATTTTAATTCCTGACAGGCAAAAATCTTTAGATTTTTTCATCTTATGCTGCCTCCTTAGAAGAGAATGGTCTTCTGTAGACTCTAATTTCGGCTATAAAACCATCTGCTCCGGCACTATAACCTTCTCTTGTTATACTCCTCGGAGACAGACTGCAGTATGTAAATTCACAATCATTACTTATACCAATATCTAAGCCAGCATTTCTTAGCTCATCTATTTGTGGCTCAGCCATTTTCATTGCCCCTTCATAATAAAACCTTGCTATAACTAAATATTCTTCAGGTTTAAGTTGTTCTATTAAATCAACTCTTTCTCTTGCATCTCTTGTTCTATTTAATCTCTCCTGTAAACTCATATCTTCTATTCTTTTTTTATCTAATCTTCCAGCAAGTCTTCTTACATTATCCATAGTTAATATTTCTGCCATCTTTATCCTTGCCTCCCCATAAAGTGAAAATATGAATTAGAATCAATTGCCACCACCCTTGTAGAATCAAATTCCCTCTCAATAACTTCATCTTCTAAAACATCTGCAATTGAGTATATGTGATTGGTATTGCCTGTTTTCTTCCTGACAACAAATCCCCTGAGTTTCCTTAATTCTTCAATATTAACATTTTCTATATCATAAAAAGGGCCCCTGAACACCACTAAGCCAAGGATATTTGCCACATTCTGTAAATGTCTCATATAAAAACCATAATCTCTGCCATTTTCATCTAAGCTAAATCCTTCCTTCAATCCTGCCTCTCTTAATTCTTCAACTCTCCTTCTTAATCTCTCCTCAGCTCCGCTTTCATAAGCTGTTCCAGTTACTAATGCAGCCTCTCCATTTCTCAAACGAATTATTTTTGCAATAGCCTCTGCTAAATATGGTTGTGTCTCTCTCTTACTTAATTCAGCTGTTTGTTCATTTAATCCTGCCATTTTTATTTTCCTGCTACCTCATGTCTTTCTTCTTGCTCTGTTTCTTCTACAATATTTCCTAATCCATCTCTAACTTCATCTAATGAGCCAATACCATCAACTAAACCGCCTATAAAACTACCAACAGCAGCTCTAATTCTCCCACCAATTCTATTATACCATCTACTATCTTCTTCTTCAGATTCATAATCAAATTCTTCACTGCTCATCTTCTACCCTTCTCTATCTTGCCTTTCCATAATCTCCTTAAAGGCTGATCATTTACTTTAATAACCTGAAATCTTACTCCTGGAATATCACCTTTACTTCTGCCTTTTCTTCCGCCTATTCTTTCAATCAGTACTTCATCATGCTCGTCTATAAATTTCTGGGCAAGATTCCCAGGAATAAAAGCTGTAATCATTTTTCCAGATTTTGTCAATTGCACTTTCAAACATTTTCTCATAGCAGAGTTTGGCTGTTTTGCTTCTTTTTGCACTTTTTCAATTGCAATTCCCCTCGCCTGACTTTTACCCCCCAAAGGATCTGCTTTAGCATAAAGATTCAGCTTTCTAGCTTTATATTTCTCATCTTTCCATCTAAATTTTTTACTTCTCTTCATAATTTTCCTTGCATTCATTAGTCCCATCTTAATAGTTTATCAAAAAGTTAGTTTTTAAAGTTTATTAAATCCTATATCTACACAATCCTAAGCCCTTTTCCAAAGCACTCCTCTACAATTTTCTTCAATTCCTCTAATCTTACTTTATTTCTGCCTATTAAAGCAGCTTTATTATCTTTATTTGCAGTAATTATAATTTCATTTCCTGCAATCTCCAGATTTTTAAAACTAAGAGGAGATACAATATCAGAAATAAATTTTCTAGCTTCCCACAAGCCAGAAGGCTGGCTTACAATTTTAATTTTTTTCGCAAGAATAGAGGATAATTCCTTGGCATTCTTCCCATTTTCCCCTATAACCCTAGAGACAAGGTTAGAAGGAACAGCAAAGATAATATAATTATTGTAAGAAAAACAATTTTTAGTGCTGACGCCTGTAACTCTAGAAAACAAATTCAAATATCTCATGCATCTCATATCAATTGTCTGTTTCATTTCGAAGTTCTCTCAAATATTTTCCCCTTTCTTCCCATTTTTATTCTTTAGATTTCTTTTTCTCTGTCTTCTCTTTAGTTTTCCCAACTTTTTCTAAAAGTTGCTTGTCTTCTCTTACTAAAGGCCCTGTAACTTTAACTAACAATCCAGGCAACCCAGTACCAACAGGAACAGGCTGATTTAAAATTATATTCTCAATAACAGAAGCCAATTCATCTTTGCTCCCCTTTAATGTAGCATTTACAAACTGCTTTACAGGTGTTTCAAAACTTGCCCTAGCTAATATGCTGCTTTTCTCGCTTATAATTCCCATTCTTGTAACCCCCTTTACTCCTCCTTTATAAGTCATGGCATCTGCAACCAATTTTATATGCCTCTTATTTATATCCAAACCCTGCTGTTGAATAACTTTCTCAACTTCGTTGATAATAGCAAGTCTTGCTGCTTCTATTCCCAAAACCCCCTCTATTTCAATGATATTATTTGTAGTTGTTTTATCTCTATTAACTCCTTTAACTTCAAAAATTTCTTTCATGTTAGAACCGGCAGTTAAAACAACATAATTTTTATCTCTCTTAACAACCAAAACCTGTTTTATGTCTTTTATTCCCGAAATAGTTGTCTCTTTCAATTTTTCTTTCAACTTGTAAAGTTCTTTGAAATCTAATTTTGTATTTGTAGTATATATTGTATTCTCCTTTACTCTGACTTTAAATCCCATCTCATTCAACCCTTCAGCAATTTTTTCAATTGAGGTATGCACAGATTTTATTGCATTGCTTTCCAATAAAATTTCTATTCTCTTATCTGAAAAATTAATTTTTATTTCAGAGACAATTTCCTGCAATTTAACCTCTTTAACTTTTTCTGCTATTGTCCTCGCATCTTTCTCGTTATTATGTTCTGAATCAAGATGAATTTCCATCAAAGGAGTTGAAGGATTCTTTCTGGCATCAAATATTTCTATTAATCTTGGCAATCCTAAAGTAATCTGCATTTCCTGCACTCCAGCAAAATGGAAAACATTTAAAGCCATTTGCGTAGAAGGCTCTCCAAATGATTGTGCAGTAATAATTCCTATTGCCTCTGCAGGAGCAACTTTCTCTTTCTTATGTAATGCAGAAACATCTAAACCATCATCTCCATATTTGAACTGGACTATATTTTCAGAAGCATCTCTTACAGTATCATCATATTCTACTTTCAAATCTTGCAAGGCATTTGCCAGTCTTCTATACAAATATCCAGATTTAGGAGTTCTTAATGCAGTATCCATTAATGCGTCTCTTCCTGTTATGCTACCAAAGAAAAATTCATAAGGCTCCAAACCCTTAATATATGGGCTGTAAATAAAACCCTTTGCCCTCGGTGATAAATCATGTTCCTTGAAAAAAGATAAAGTTCTGTTAGTATATCCCAAACCAATTCTTCTTGCCCATAAAGCCTGCTGCCCTACAGAACATGCTATTTGTGTTATATTAAGGATATTTCCCCCTGCTCCGGAAACAATCATTGTATTGACAGGATTGTCTTTTGGAAATTCTTCTTTTACAACTTTTCCTATCCTCGCTCTTATCTCATTTAATGTCTGCAAAATTTTTATTTCCCTGCTTTCCTCTTTAGTTTTTCCAGGTATTAATTCCAGGCTGTCATCATAATATGCCTCTATAATTTTGTTTGTCTTTTCCTCAGCTTCATTTATTATTTTTTTAGTTTCTTGAGTTGTCTTTTCATTTACATCCAAATCAGGCAAAGATATAGAAAATCCTCTTCTTGAAAGGTAGTTTGTTCCTACTGAAAATATTTTTTTTATTATATCCATAGTCAAATCTCTTCCTACCCTTTCATCTAGCACTCCTATCAACTTTCCATCCTCAACGCCAAAGGTATTTTGGTCTATTATTCCAGAAAGCAGCTCCCCCTTATTAATACTTAAATATGCATCATAAGGACATTTCTCCTTTTTGCAGTTCTGATAATACTGGCAATCCTCCCCCAAACATTTTTTAGTTTTTGTTTCAAAATCAATTTTTGGAAGAATTTTTGAAAATATCTCCTTGCCGTCTACTTCCTTCTTGTTAATTGATGCTTCAATGTCTGCCTCAAAAAGCATCTGTAAAGCCTCATCTTTCATAATCCTGTTAGTGCTTATAAGATAATTTCCCGTTATTGCATCTGTAATGCAGCCGATAAGATTTGTATTATTTTTTGAAGACATCATATTTTGTTTTGCATCCAAAAGTATTTTTGCCTCACTCCTCGCTTCTTCTGTCTGAGGCGAGTGAATATTCATTTCATCACCATCAAAATCTGCATTGTAAGGATAACAAACAGCAGGATGCAATCTGAAACTTTTGTAAGGAAGAACTTTTACGAAATGAGCCATTAAACTCTGCTTATGCAAGCTAGGGTGCCTGTTAAATAAAACAATATCCCCATCTTTTAAATGTCTTTCTACTATATAGCCCGGCTGCAACTCTTCCAGGATTTCCTGCTTCAAGTCTTGGGTTATCTTCTTTCTTTTTCCATCAGGCCTTAAAATATAATTTGCTCCAGGATAACCTTCACTTGAAATTAATTTTTTCAAATTTTCAATATTCAAACTATTAACTCTTTCTGCAACTGTAATTACTTTTGCTATTTCCAATGGAACACCCACTTCATTAATTTTTAAGAAAGGATCAGGACTTATTACAGAACGAGCAGAATAATTGACTCTTTTTCCTGCTAAATTATGCCTTATTCTTCCCTCTTTCCCCTTTATCCTTTCTGTTATTGTTTTTAATGGCTGTCCACTCCTATGGCGAGCAGGAGGAATTCTTGTAAGAGTATTATCAAAGAAAGTTGTAACATGATACTGCAATAAATCCCACAAATCTTCTATTATGACTTCAGGCGCGCCAGCATTTAAATTCTCCCATAATCTTTGGTTAGCTCGTATTATGTCTCCTAATTTATGAGTTAAATCATCCTCGCTTCTTTCCCCTGATTCTAATGTAATTGAAGGCCTGACTGTGACAGGAGGAACTAGCAAAGAAGTTAAAATAGCCCACTCTGGCCTGCATGTTTTAGGATTTACTCCCAATAATTTCAATTCGTCATTAGTTATTCTTACCAGTCTCTCGCGGATTTCAGTTGGAAACATCCTTCTCTTGCCAGAATAGAAAGTTGTAGGTTTTTCTAATTTCATTTTTTCCTGAACAGCCTGACAATAAGGGCATTTTTTTACATCCTTGGCTTTTTTAATTCTCTCTGCAACTTTATATTTTGCCAAACCCTCTGCATCCATTAATATTTTCCCGCAAACTTCGCAATATCTTCTCAAGAACATTTCAATTAAAGGAACATATTTTACATGTATTACTGACCTTGCAAGTTCTATGCTTCCTGAATGCCCTAAACAAACTTTTAATGTTCCTCCACAAGTTCTGCATCTCATTCCAGGCTCAACAACACCCATTCTCAAATCCATTAAACCCCCATCAACAGGATATCCATCCACGTCATATAACTCAGGAGTTACTATCTTAGCAGAACTTACTTTCTTTATTTCTTCTGGAGAAAACAAAGAGAAAGAAATTGCCCTTACTTGTTTTTTAATTGTCTCTGGCATTTTACTCGTACCTGTTCTTCAGCTCAAATTTAGTGTGAATATGCATTCCTTGCAACTCTTCAATAAGCAATTTGAAAGAATATGACATCTCAATAGGTTCTGCTTCATTACTGTTGCATAAAGGACATGTAATCTTATTTTTTATCTCATCTTTTACAGCTATTGCCCCGCAATTGCTGCAAATATAAATAACAACTTTATCAGAATCGTATCTCTCTTTTAACAATAAACTTGCTCCATGAGCCACCAATGCCTCCTGCTCCATTTCTCCTAATCTTAAAGCTCCTCCTCTTGCTCTTCCTTCTATAGGCTGCCTTGTCAGTAACTGAACTTTTCCAGAAGCTCTTGCATGCATCTTGTTGCTTACCATATGTTTTAACCTTAAATAATACATGCTTCCTAAAAATATTTTTGCTTTCATCATTTTTCCTGTAACAGGATCATACATTGTCTCTTTTCCATCAAATCTGAAACCCAGATTTTTTAACTGCTCTTCCAAATCTTCTATAGTCTCTCCTGAAAAAGGAGTTCCATCAATTTCCTTGCCAGAAACAGAGCCGACTTTTCCAGCTAACATTTCTATTAAATAACCAACACTCATTCTGCCTGGAATACCATGAGGATTAAAAATTAAATCAGGTTTTATTCCCCGTGAACTAAAAGGCACATCAGCCTCGGGGATTATTGCACCAATAACACCTTTCTGCCCATGAGGAGTAGAATACTTATCTCCTAGTTCAGGATTTCTTGCATCTCTTGTCCTTACTTGAACTATTTTATTTCCCTCATTATCAACTGTAATAACAGCAAAATCTATTGTCCCTTTTTCTTCCTGCCTTATAATAGATGAAGTTTCTTTCCTTGTTCTTATTGTTATATCTTTAGCCTCAGAAAGGAATTTTGGAGGCGAAGTTTTTCCAATTACAACTTCTCCCTCATTTAATCTTGCTTCAGGATAAGCTATCCCATCATCCTCTAGATAACGGTAAGCATCTTCTGTCTTGTAACTAGAAACATCTTTTTCAGGAATTTCAATTTTATCTCTTAAATTTCCTGCATAGTACAATTCCAAGGAAGTATAAGGCCTGAAATAAGTGCTTCTGCCCATTCCTCTGTCTATACTCGCTTTATTCAAAACTATTGCATCCTCTAAATTATAACCCTGATAAGTTAATATAGCAACAACTAAATTTTGTCCGGCAGGATATATTTTAAGAGTATCATAAACAAAACTTTTTACAATAGGTTTTTGAGGATAATGCATAATGCTGACATCTGTATCTAATCTTACAGGGAAATTTCCAGAATATATTCCTAAACTCTGCTTTAATGTTTTGCTTCCTTTTAACAGCCTTGGAGGATGGTCGTGGTTTGCAAAAGGCACTAAACTCAATATTACACCAAAACAATCAATATCATCTACTTCCAAATGCGTATTCTCTTCATTTAAATTTTCTTTTCTTAATGATACTAAGGCATTTTCCTCTTCAGCAGCGTCTAAGTATTCAATAATTCCCTGCTGTAACAAATCGTTCCATTTTAACTTACCCTCTTCAACCAAAGTTTCATGCTCCTCACTTAATCTGCTTTTCCCATTATCTACAACAATCAAAGGCCTTAATACCCTCCCAACTTCAGTTGAGATATATATTGTTTTTGTTGATTTATCTAACCTTATACTTAATTCAATAGGCAAGGAATTTTTCCTTCTCTCTTCTCTTATCTTATTTACAAAATTCTCATCATTTACAGTTCCGATAAATATCCCATTAAAAAAGATGTCAAAATTTCCCTGTTCATCTATATGCTTCTGCATTCCCATTTTTTCAAGTTTTTCAAGAAAAGAAGATTCATCCATATCAACAGCTGTTGATATCCTTGCCAATAATGCAAGATTTTTTCTTAATCCAATTTCTGTTCCTTCTGGAGTTTCTATAGGGCAGAATCTTCCATAATGAGTTGGATGTAAAGTTCTTGCCAAGAAATTTTCCTGCTCTCCGGGAAGTATACTTGAAACTCTCTGCAACTGGGAAATAGAAGATAAGTAATTAGTCTTATCCATATTCTGGGTAACTCCTGTTCTTTCTCCTATCCAGCTTCCTGTTGCTATTGCCGATTCAATTCTATGGCTGAATAAAGTAGATTTTGCTATAGTCTTCAAGCTGTAATATTTCCCTCTTCTCGCTATTTTTGACAGGGAATATTGTATATCTCTTACAAGAATGTTTAAATTAACTCTGAATAAATCTGCAAGCATGTCTCCTGAAAGCCTGACTCTTTTGTTTGCATAATGGTCCTTATCAGTTGTAATATCAGGATTTTCCTTGGCAATTAGAAACTGCTTGATGAATTTGCATAAAGTTATTGCTTTTTCCATTCTTTTTTCTTTTTTAGTGCCAATATGGGGCATAAAATAATTGTCTATTCTCTGCTTTACTCTATCAAGAACTTCTTTTTTTGTTCCCTCTAAGGAAGATTTCTCAGCTATCCACATCATTGCCTCTTCATTATTTGATTTTTCAGAAAACTCGTATAAATTAACAATTAATGAATCAGTTTCCTTGCCTATATATTTTGCCATATCTGCTTCTTTAATCATCCCTAAGGCTTTCAACAAAATCATTGCAGGAATATTTTTGAATCTTGAGAAAGAAACCTCAAGTAACCCGTCATTAGTTTCTGTTATAGAAATAGGAATTCTGTAAGCTCCCCTCGAGCTGAATAGCCTTAACATAATTTTCTCTTTTGCTTTCTCAATAAATGTTTGATTAGCAGCCAAATCTTCAATTAGAACCATTACTCTTTCATTTCCATTAATAATAAAATATCCTCCTGTATCCAAAGGATCAAGATAATTTTTTTCCATTTCTTCTTTTGACATGCCATAAGTGTTGCATACCTCGCTTCTTACCATTACTGGAATCCTTCCTATCTCAACATCATGGCTTTCTGTCTGGTTTCCCTGCCTTACTGTAATTTCCAGGAAAACTGGAGAGGAATAAGTTAGATTTCTCAAGCGGGCTTCAGCAGGAGTTATCAAAGAAACAGAACCATCAGCCTCTATTACATTTGGTTTTTCTATTCTCACTCTTCCTAATTTTATTTCAATTTCCTCATTTGTTAAGCTTTCATTCAAATCATTTACAATTTCCTGCATCCTTATTTTGACGAAATTGTTGAAAGATGTTATGTTAGATTCTACTAAAGAATGCTCCTGCAAATATCTTTTTACAATCAAATGCTTTTCCATATTATTCTTTTGTAAATAAATCAATAAAGTTTAAATCAAATTTATTTTTATAATTAAAACTACAATTATAATTATCTCCCGAGTTTCCAGATTTGTTTTTTAATTTTTTAGCTATATTATTTATCATACTAAACTACCACCCTATAATAAACAAACACATCATCTTCCTCTTTTCTTTCAATTTTGATTATATCTCCGACCTCAGCCTTAAGTTCTTCAATTGCAACATCTTCCTGCTTGATTTTTGGCAATTGGCTTAGAGAAACATTCAATTCATCCAGTAGCTTTTCCTTATCATCTTCTTTTAATTTGGAATGTTTGGGCTGGAGAATATGCATTTTATTGGCTTTTTTGGATTTTAGGGAGTTTAATTAACAGGTGGTTGTGTCTTCACTGGAAATTTGCCGTAATTACTATTACAACTTAACAATACTAAAAGAAGACAAAATTAGGTTTTTAAACTTATCGGTGAGCAATCCTCATTTTTGCTTGGCTTTAAACCTGGAAAATGAGGTTGCGAATTTTAAAAGGCTTTTTAAAAACCTAATTTTAGAAATGGACCCGATGGGATTTGAACCCACGACACCCTGCTTAAAAGGCAGGTGCTCTAACCAGGCTGAGCTACGGATCCTTAACTCAATAAGTAGAATCGTATTTTTAAAGTTTAGTTTTCAGAACCGTCTTGCGTTTGGTGGAGTTGAAATATACATAATAAAATAAGCACATCTCTCAAGAAGTCTTGAGATTTTATAACGCATTCTTCGATATAATGGTTGCCCCTCATAAAATTGTTCAGTTATCTTATCAACAGCCTTTCTTGTTCGTTGAGCATCAGCGTAGCTGGTCATTTCTGTAAGGTGTGCTTTCTTCAACTCTTTCCCTATTTTCTCAAATAAATCATCATCTTTTGCCATCTTTAGAAAAACCTATTTCGCAATATTCTTTAATTTTTCTTCCAAAATGTCAGCAGACTGGCTGCCTATCATCCTATCAACTTCCTTTCCATCTTTAAAAATAATTAAAGTAGGAATAGACATAACTTTAAATTTATTTGATAAACTGCTGTTTTCATCAACATTTGCCTTAAGAAAATTAATTTTGCCTTTAAACTTGTCAGCCAAATCCTCTACAACAGGAGCCATCATAACACAAGGCATGCACCATTCTGCAAAGAAATCCACTACAAATAATCCTTTCTTAATTCTTTCTTCAAAATGATTTCCTGAAATTTCCTCAACTCCATTATGAACTGCCATTTTCCGTGCCTATCACCGCTTCTCATCTTTAATTTTCAGAAACTAACATTAATAAATCTTTCTAAAAAACCCCCTATTTTAATTTATATCCTGCATTATAAAAATCTTTATTAACATAAGAAAATTAGGAAAATCATGGACGAAAGAAAGAGGCCTGATTGGGATGAATTTTTTATGATGTCTGCATTATTATCAGCAGCAAGATCAAGCTGCAAGCATTTTCAGACAGGAGCAGTAATTGCAAAGGATAAGAGGATAATTTCTTCAGGTTATAATGGAGCCCCTCCAGGAATAACAAATTGCTTGCAGCAAGGATGCAGAAAAGACAGAGAGGGGGTTTCTTTTGAAGATAAAGGAAAAGGTGTTTGTCGTGGAATTCACGCAGAATTAAATGCTTTATCTCAGATAGCAAGAAAAGATTTAATTGGCTCAACCCTGTATTCAGTTCATCTTCCCTGCTCTTCATGTGCGAAATTTATAGTAGGGGCAGGAATAAAAGAAGTTATTTATCTTAAAGATTATAATGAATCAGATATTTTAACAAAAGAACTTTTTGCAGAAGCAGGAGTAAGCCTCAAAAAAATTAATATGGATATAAATAAAAATCTTGATATTATAAAAAATATTTTAAATTAAATTCTTTTTCTTTAAATCCTCAAAAGCAGCAATTAAGTTCGGGACTAGCAGTTTATTTTCTATAAATTCCTCAACATCTTCTTTTGAATACCAGCCAAATTTTGAAATTTCATTAGGAGCTTTTACTTCAGGCTCTCCTTCAACAATTTCTGTAATAAACATATAAGATTCAAAATAACCTTCAGGAGTATCTGTCCCATATTTTCCAAGAAGTTCATTTACCCTTATTTTTATTCCAAGCTCTTCAAAACTTTCCCTTGCAGCACACTGCTCTGGAGTTTCTCCTTCCTCTATTTTCCCACCGGGAGTTTCTATCCTAACATTATCATGTTTTATATTATGAACAAGAAGCATTTTTTTATCTTTTATAATTATTGCAGAAGTTAAATATTTCATTTTCCATCCCAGTTGCTCGACTGGAAAGTTGAATCCTGCTCATATTCTTTATTCCCCTTTAATGCCAATTCAGCAACAGCAAGCTCTGTTCCAAGATAAATTGCATGTGATGTATCTAAACTATAAGCAGCATTTGTAATCTTGTCTTTGACTTCATAAGCTGTTTTTCCCTTATAAATATCCAAAACCCCATTATTTTCAGGGTGCAATAATGTAACAACAATCTCCCCATCTTTAATTTCTATTTTATAATTACCCCTTTCATCTGCCTTATTTTTCAAAGGATAATATTTTCTTAACATATCCTCAACCTGCTGATAATAATTATTATAAATCTGCCCGGAACCAGACATAATTATCATCAATCCAGGCTCAACTCCAATCCCGTCTGCAATTTCTTTCTGAATTGCAGCACAACCATAAGCATTTTCAGGCCATCCCTGTGTCATATCATGGCTTCTGAAGAATACAGTCAAATTTAATTTTTCATCCTGAATTACAGCCTGTAAAAATACAAGACAAGGGCTGCTTTTATGCTTTCTCATTAATTCATCTCCTACATGCCATGTTATAGCAACACACGCCTTAGAATATGGATCTCTTTTTAATACATCCATTATATCATTTACCTGATTTATCTCGCAATAACTCTCTTTATAGCAGATATTTTTATCAAGCCATTCCCCTTTGCCAAACTCAAAATCCTTATACTCTATGCTGTTAACTAATTTCTTTATTTCTTCCTGGGAAGGATGATAAAAAGCCCTTAATTTATTTCCATAAGTATATGCTTTTCCTTCTGGCAATAACGGAGACAAAATTTCTCTTTTATATGCCTCTATTTTTTCTTTTGTCAAAGGAACAAGAAAAGGATTTAATGACAAGTCCATATCCTGTGGCTCGTGAACAACTACGGTCATATTGTTTATCTCTTTTACCCATCTATCTGTATTTGCATTCATTAAATTTTTTCTTCCATACCTGTAAATATTATAAATCATTCTTATCCACGAATCAGGAATAGTTGTCCCATGAACAATCACAGGCCCCTTTTCAAAAGGAAAAGGCTCTATTGTTTTTTCATAAGCAAAAACATACGGCTTGTCAAGAAAAGGCTCTTTTTCATCCAAACCTCTCATACGTCTATTAGCCTCTTCTATCTTCTCGTCCAAGGAAGCATCTGGCATTTCCTTATTCAAGTCAATTAACTTCACATTTTCTCTTACTTTTTCAATCAAATCAAGAGGAATGTTCTTATCAAAATAAACAGCATTTTCAAACCCATCAATTTTTCTCTCGCTGTTTATTCCCTTCTCAAAAAAAGCCCTTATCGCATTTGCGCTTGTCAGTTCAGAAATCTTATCAGCAGCAGATTTTGAAGAATATTCTTCTCCAAATATTATTATATATCTTATAAAAGGATTGCTTAAAATATTCCTTATCATTCCCACTAATCCCGAGGGTGTGTAAAAATTAGTTGCTATCGCAAGATTCTTTTTTTCAATTTTAGGTATGACAGCATCTCTCATAGTCCATAAAAAAGTTACAGCAATATTGCAATTAGCTATTTCTTCTTTCAGGCAATAGTAAGCAATTCTATCTTTTACAGAAACAGGCCAGCCTTTCTCCCCATTTGAACCAATTTGTTCATTTATTAATTTAACAAGCTCCTCTTTTTTCATGTCCATAAATTGAAACCACACTTTTTAAAGTGTGGCGTTTTTTGTTTGTGGTTTAATTTTGGATCATCCTAAAAACAAGGGGCTTTACAAACCA